>JGI24188J35168_1002132_pt1 | contig 11042 bp, 11 predicted proteins | sample YNPBryantNP2012_FD_35168 | JGI IMG/M metagenome (IMG submission 35168) | reverse complement strand
CCCTGTTCATGCCGCTTTCGTTTGTGGCAGGTTTCTTCGGAATGAATTTCTTCCTGCCAGATGTCCCCATCACAGAATGGATGACCCGCCCGATTTTCTACGGTGTGTTATCGGTGATGATTGTGTTACCCTTCTTGATGCATGTGTGGATGCGCCGCCGCGGCTGGGTCTGAGCGCCTGGTGGAAAAACAGTGGGCAGGTTCGTTGCCGGACCTGTCACCCGTTTTCGTTTTGACCATTAAACTCTGCATAAATTGTGAGATAGATTTGCCTTGAGTGTTTCGCCCCAGATTTCACGAATTTACACAAATTTTGATAAAAATGTGGGTCAAAGAAGTGCTTTTGTGAGAAATCTAATAGAAACTACCAGCCTAAATAGCGGTCAATTGCAGCCGCGGCTTTGCGACCAGCGACCATGGCTGTCACCACCAGATGCGGCCCGGTGACTACGTCGCCGCCGGTAAAGACTCCCCGCCGAGGGGTTGCACCCGTGTACGCATCTGCGAGAAGGAGACCTGACTCGTTAGTTTGAATGCCGGGTGTAGTTTGAGGAATGATTGGATCTGGTTTATAGCCAATCGCCAGGACTGCGGTATCGGCGTTCAGGACGAAATTAGAGCCTTCGATAACACGGAAACTGCGGCGACCACTTTCGTCTGGCTCGCCCAGTTCGGTGCGAACGCACTCAATTTGAGCCAGGCGGCCATCGGGTCCCGCAATAAAGCGCACGGGTTGCGTCAGGAAGTAATATTGCGCGCCTTCTTCAATTGCCATCTTACGATCTTTGTAACCGCCAGGCATTTCAGCCTCGCTGCGGCGATAGAGGCAAAAGACATGCTCGGCCCCCATCCGTAGAGCAGTTCGCAGGCAATCAGCAGAAGTATCACCGCCACCAATCACCGCCACTCGTTTGCCAATTTCCACAGGCTGACACATCTCGTGGGGTAACAAGTCTTTGTCAACGTTGGTGCGAATCAAGAAGTCAGTGGCCTTATAAACGCCGGGCAAATTCACTCCCGGCACATTCAGTTCAGCGTCAACCGGTGTCCCCAGTCCCAGGAAAATGGCATCATAACCGCCGGCAAATAATTTATCCACCGTGATGCGGGGGCCAATGTATGTGTTTCCCACAAAAGTTACACCGGCGCGCAACAAGTCGTCCCAGATGTCAAAGACCACCTTCTTCGGCAATTTGAAATTCGGTATGCCGTAAATCAAAAGGCCGCCGGGAGCCGGGCGAGCATCGAAGAGGGTCACCCAGTGACCAGCGCGCACCAGTTGTTCAGCGCAAGCCAGGCCCGCCGGTCCGGCGCCGATAACAGCCACCTTTTTCCCCGTAAACTTACCTACCGGAATGCTAACACCGCGTTTGCGACGCTCGTAATGGGTGGTAAAGGCCTCGAGGGCGCCGGTTGGTACCGGCAAATCAGCGCGCTTGCCGCGCACGCAAGCGCCCTCACAGAGACGTTCCTGGGGGCAAACGCGGCCACAAACCTCGGGCATGGAACTGGTCTGGCGATATACCGCCGCTGCCTCAAGGAACTGCCCATGCTCGATTAACCACATTGCAAATGAAATGTCGTTGCCAGCCGGGCATGCTCTCTGACAGGGAGCCGGGGCAGGGCAATGAATGCAACGTTTGGCCTCATAGACCGCCCAATCCTCATCCAAACGAATGATGGCTTCATCAAAATCTTTGACGCGTTCCTGAGGAGGACGAACAGGCAGTCCACGAGATTGAATTTTCATCCGCTCTTTGCGGTCCACAGACGAAAAATCGCGCAGAGGAAGGGAAGATTGCGTGCTCATCAGACCATCCTTTCGAAGAGCAGAAAAAGAGGGGCGGCGTCTCCCAAATTGGAAACGCTAAATACATTATAGGCATTTGTGCAATTTATTACAATCACCCCAAAAAGTTAGTTTCCTGTTCCCCACTTCCAAAAGGTCTCCTGAAGCGAACTCCGATCACTCACATAATTCTGCATCGGCGCGGCGCAAAATTTCGTCTAATTTGCCGACAACAGAATCGGGCAGCGGATCTACCAGGGGAGCAGATAGAATTTCCTGCACTTTTTCTCGCGCCGCGGAGTACATGGACGGCTTGCCAAGCGATAACCAGGTGTCGTAAGACTGGCGGTTGACATAGCGAGCCTTGTAAAACTCATTCGAACGGGCAGCCGCGCGGGTGCTCTTCAGAGCCAGGAAATGGCCCCCGGTCCTACCTGCGCAATATCGTTGAACAGGTCCTTTTCAGGAGAAGTGTCAATCCCCTGCGAAAGACGCTCGCAGAAATGGGCAATTTCATTGTCCACCAAAATCTGCTCCAGGTAGAGGGTCTGGTCGCTTTCTACTTCGCCAAAACCGATGATGATGTCGGAACCAACCAGCAATCCTGGAATGGTAGAAAGCATTTTTTCGATCACGGCTTCTGCCCCGGGTTCCTTGGCATCAGACGTCATCCCTGCTGAGGTGGAGGGGAAGCCATAGAAGCGCCCCATCTGAACCAGAGCAGCAGATTGCAGGCCCATCTCCGCCGTGCCGGCCAGGTAGGCGCCGGTGCGGAAGTCCACGCTGCCGTTGGCGCTGCTGTAAATAAGCGGTCTCCCCGGATGAGCCAACTGGAAGATGACAAACGCAGAAAGCGTCTCAGCGTTGGCCAGCGCGACGTTTGAGAACAAACTGGCGGGCCCGGTCGTCCCGTTGACGGGCATGGGCATAATCATCACCGGCAAGCCAACTTGCCCGAGTTCGAGATAAGCATCCAGCATGGAGCCATCGTGTGTGAGTGGCGCAACCGGGCAGTAGATGAGCGAGTAGAGATTTCTTTTTTGCAACGCCTCGGCTGAGCCAGCAATGGCTTCTAACCCTTCCACAAGGTAAGGGACCTGGGCCACCGTGTGGAGTTCGTGTTGGGCATGTTTGGAAGTATATTTCGCCATGGTAAAAAATTCATGCAAAGGGCGCGACGGCGCAGGAGCATCAGAGGCACACACCGGCGGCCAGGCCATTATGCCCAAATCAGCCTGTTGAAAAACGCGCATGGCGTCGGCAATATCGCGGCATTGGCCATAGCGGCGCTCACCAGTGACAAAATCGGCCATGAAAGCACCGGTACCATCCATAGCGTAACGGGTCACGGGAGAAGGCAAAGGGTAGTCAAAGGCCGGATTACGCGCCCCCAGGACAACGGTCCGCGGCGCAGCGGCGAGAGCATACTCCACCAATTCAGCGGGGATGCGGGCAATGCCCGTCTCAAAGTCCACCTGCGCCCCTGCAGCAGCCAGGAGGGGAAGTCCTTTTTCCCCATGCACGCGTACTCCAACTTCGGCGAGAATGCGTAAACTNTGCTGGTGGATTAGGTGTTTTTCTTCTTCGCTGAGCAATTGCGCGGTCAGTCTCATAAGTCCTCCACAGCATAAATTTTTTAGCAAGATTATCGCACAGTTGCGGTAAAATGTGGGCATGGAAGTGCAAATTGCAGTTGCAAAAACAAATAAATACGCGGTTACCGAAAGCGGCGATACACTCGAGGTGGTAGAACGCCCAAACGGTGGTTTGTCAGTGGTGTTAGCCGATGGGCAGACCTCTGGCCGGGGAGCAAAAGCCATCTCCATGATGGTCGTGCGCAAAGTGATTTCCCTGCTGGCCGAAGGCGTGCGCGACGGGGCAGCAGCCCGCGCTGCCTCGGATCTGCTTTACACCGAGAAACAGGGCAAAGTGTCCTCTACGCTCAATATCGTCTCCGTTGACCTTGAAACAAGTACTGTTGTCCTGACACGGAACAACCCGGCCCCCTTTTTCATTGCCCGTAACGACCAGATTGATTGCATTGGCACGTCGTCCTCGCCCATTGGGATTTCACGTAGCGTGCGTCCCACGATTACTGAGATTCCTCTTGAGCCGGGTTTAACGATTGTGGTGTATACGGATGGGCTGATCCATGCTGGCGAACGAATCGGTCAGCCAATGGACGTTGGTACCTCCCTCAAATCCATGCTGGAGGAGCAAGACCCCCCACCACAAGAAATTGCTGATACCTTGCTCAAAGAGGCGCTGCGGCTGGATGACAACCGTCCTTGCGATGACATCAGCGTTCTTGTATTGAAGGTTGTTTCTCGCGACGGCGACAATGTGCGCCGTATGAACGTTCGCTTGCCGATTTGATGGGTAAATTTTCCTCCCTGTTGCGGCGCTGGAAGGCTTCCTGGCGCGATACGAACCTGCTGCTGAAGCAATTCCGCCTGCCCCTGTTTGTTTTCCTGACAGCAGTGATTGGGGCGGGGTCGCTTTATCAGTTCATTGCCGCAAGAGTCAATGAACCAACAGACAACTGGCTATCATCGGTCTATCTGGTGCTGACGATGGTCTTCCTGCAACCTTCGGGGGAATTTCCGCATCATCCGCTGTTACAACTCTTTTATTTCATCATGCCGATTGTCGGCATTGGCGCGCTGGCACAGGGACTGGCAGATTTCGGTATTTTGCTTTTCAACCGGCGGGCGCGCAGCAAGGAATGGGAAATGGCTGTTGCATCCACATTCTCCAATCATACTGTTCTGGTGGGGCTGGGACATCTTGGGTACCGCGTGGTGCATCAATTACACACGCTGGACGAACAAGTGGTGGTCATTGAACTCAACCCATCTGCCGACCAGGTGAGCGCGGTCCAAAAGATGGGTGTGCCAGTCATTCAAGACGATGCTGCCCGCCCTGCGGCGCTGGAAGCAGCCGGCGTCGAGCGCGCTAAAACAATCATGCTCTGCACGCAGAACGACGCCCTGAACCTGCAAATTGCGGTCAAGGCGCGCAGCATAAACCCGCGTATTCATGTCGTCATCCGCATTTTCGACGAAGATTTTGCACGCTCACTCCAGGAGCAATTCGGTTTCACTGCCCTGAGCGCTACTGCCATGGCTGCCCCCGCTTTTGCCGCGGCCGCCGCCGGTTCAGACATTACCAGCCCAATCACGGTAGAAGGAGAAAGCCTCAGCCTGGTGCGAATCGAGGTGGGAGCCACATCCGCCCTGATTGGGAAAACAGTCGGCGAAATCGAGCAAAATTACGACCTGAGCATCGTGCTGTTGAAGCATGGCAACAAAAAGGACATGCACCCTGCCGCAACCCAAACTCTTTCGCAGGGAGCCATCCTGGGGATACTGGGAACGCCAGCGCAATTAAATCGCATCGTCCATGACAACCGGTAAGGACTTACTCATCGGCATCGTAGGACCCTGCGGAGCAGGGAAAACGACCCTGGCAAATGGTCTGACCGCCCTCGGTTACAACGCCCGAGCCATTGCTCAGGAACATTCGTACGTTCCGGACATGTGGCAACGCCTCACCCGTCCCGACGTGCTGATCTTCCTCCAGGCTTCACGCGATACTGGCGCTCAAAGACGGCACATGAACTGGACAGAAGCCGAATGGCAGGAACAGCAACACCGCCTCCGCCATGCCCGTCAGCATGCCCATTTCTACCTTGAGACGGACACATTTTCAATCCAGGAAGTGCTGCAACAAGTACTGAATTTCCTTAATTCCAGAAAGTGAACCTTATCTCTGTCAATCAGTAGTATAATCGCCCCGCCGCTTTTACACTGGCGGGTATTTTTTGTAACGGAGATTCATGGATGAAAAAACAGATTACACGCCTGATTCTCATTCTCCTGATCACTGCTCTCGCCATTTGGGTAGATGTCAGCGACATTGTGCGCATCGCAAACCCATTGAACGGACAGGTCATCTTCGAACGTAATGTCAAAACTGTGCTGGGCCTTGATCTGCGCGGCGGGCTTCAGGTAATTCTCTCGGCCGTTTTGGACGAAGGTCAGACCGTGACGGCTGAGCAAATGGAAGTCGCCCGCTCGATTATCGAGAACCGTACCAATGCCCTGGGCGCATCCGAAAACCTGGTGCAGGTGGCCGGGGAGACGCGCATCGTCGGCGAGTTTCCGGGCCTGACCGAAGAAGATGCGCAGAGCATCCTGGACATTATTCAGCAAACCGGCTTGCTAGAATTCGTCGAGATGGGCAACAATCCGCTGCCGGAAGGGACACGCATTGAAACCTACACCGGCGACACACCGCCTGAAGGCGTGGAAAATGCCTACCACACCATCATGACCGGTGCGGAACTGAAGTCTGTTGGCGTCAGCAGCCATCCCATGACCGGCAAGCCGGTCATCACCTTTACACTGACGGATGAAGGCACCAAAATCTTCGGAGATTACACCACCACCCACGTCAACCAATATCTGGCCATCGCGCTGGACAAAACCATCATCTCGGCTCCCCGCATTGGCTCTGCCATCACCAGCGGGAACGGTATGATCGAGGGAGAATTTACCGTCGAAAGCGCCAACGCCCTGGCCATTCAGTTGCGCTATGGCTCTCTCCCTATCCCGCTTGAAGTTGTGGACTCCCGCTATATCGGCCCCACCCTGGGCGAGGACTCTCTGCAGAAAAGCATCATTGCCGGCGTGATCGGCATGATCATCGTTGTCCTTTTCATGGCCATCTACTACCGCCTGCCTGGCATCGTCGCCGATATTTCCATTCTTGTCTATGCTGCGCTGGCCTTTGCCATTTTCAAGTACTTCCACTTCACCCTGACCCTGCCCGGCATTGCTGGCTTCCTGCTCAGCACCGGTTCCGCTCTTGATGCGAACATTCTCATTTTTGAACGCATCAAGGAAGAACTGCGCGGCGGATTAACGCTCTCAAACGCCCTTGAAAAAGGATGGCAACGCGCCTGGTCCTCCATTCGGGACTCGAACATTGCCACGATCATCACATCCCTTATCTTGTTCTGGTTTGGGTCAAGTTTCGGCGCCACCATCGTCAAGGGCTTCTCCCTGACCCTGTTCCTGGGTGTCGCCATCAGCCTCTTTACCGCCCTGTTCGTTAGCCGCACCCTGCTGACCCTGGCCATTGACTGGTTCAAACCAACCAACCTGGCGCGCTGGTTTGGCATCTAGGAGACCGATATGAACATTCTGAACAAACGCTACCTGTTCTTTGCTCTCTCACTGCTCATTATCCTCCCTGGCCTGATCATTCTCATCAGCCAGATTGCCCGGAAACAACTGCCACTTTCGATTGACTTCACCGGCGGAAGTTTGCTTGAAATTCGTTTCGAGTCGGCCTCCCCTTCCCCGGCAGAGATCATCTCGCTATACGAGGAAGTGGACATCCAGGATACTCAGGTTCAAACGACCGAACAGGGCACTTTCCTGATTCGTTCCTCCTACATCAACAACGACCAGCGGGATGAGGTCTTGAGTTTGCTGGAAACCCGGTTCAGCTCTCCGGTCGAGATTGTGCAATTCGACAGCGTGGGCCCGTCCATCGGCAAGCAAGTCACCTCGCGGGCAGCCATCGCCGTCGGCTTCGCCGCCCTGGCGGTCGTCATCTACATCACGACAGCCTTCCGCGGGATGGCCCATGCCTTTCGCTATGGAGCCTGCGCCATTATCGCCATGATTCACGATGTGGCCGTTGTGTTCAGCGTCACCGCCATCGGCTCGATTTTCTTCGGCTGGGAAATGGACGCTCTCTTCCTGACCGCCCTGCTGACGGTGATCGGCTTCTCGGTGCAGGACAAAATCGTCGTCTTCGATCGCATTCGTGAAAACGCAGGGATTCACCGCAGTCTCGACTTTGAGACGCTCGTCAATCACTCCATTGTGCAGACGCTGCAGCGTTCCATCAACACCCAGTTGATGACTGTCGAGTTCCTCCTGCTGGCGCTGGCGCTGATGGGCGGCGTCACCCTGCGCGAATTCGCCATCATCCTGCTCATCGGCCTGCTGAGCGGCACATATTCCTCGATTTTCATTGCTGCGCCAATTCTTGTTCTGTGGGAAAACCGGGAGTGGCGCACCTGGTTCCGCCGCAAGCCTGCCGCTGCCTGACGCAAAAAGACACAGCCTTACAAAAAAGCGATGACCTCAACGGCCATCGCTTTTTATTTTTTCTCAACGCACCCGCTCAAAGATCGGCAGCATTTCGAGCGGAGCAGGAAATTCGGTCAGCACATCCGGACCTGGATACTGCTCGCCCGTCCAGTAATCACGCCACACGCCGGGGGGCAGGTAAATCTCACGGCTGCGCTGTCCAGGCCGGACAACGGGAGCAGCCAGAATGTCCTCACCGAGCAGGAACTGGTCGTCGCAGGTCAGGGCGCGTTCATCGGTCGGGTCCAGCCACCAGAGCGGACGGATGATTGGTGTGCCGGTTCGCGCCGATTCGTTTGCCAGTTCCAGGATGCGGGGGGCAAATTCCAGGTGCAGTGTGGCATAGCGGCGGCAGATGATGTTGCAGGTTTCGCCATACTCCCAGGGAGCCAGGCTGAACTGCATGGCTGGCAGCAGGGCGTTCAATTGCGTCCAGCGGATCATCAGTTCGGCATCGGGCTGCTCGTCGTAAGCGTTGCCGCCAATCATATCGGGCAAAATGAACGGGTAGCCCGACAAACCCAGTGCGAGGATGCCCGTGAGCACAGAATGCAGGCCGTTATCCAATCCCCAGGTGGACCATTTGTCCCACTGGCGGAAGAAAATGGGAGCGGTCTGATTCTTCCAGGCAGAGCGAACTTCGGTCAGTCGGAAATGGCGGGCAACGAAGTCAATGTAGTGGTAGGTGTAGTCGTTCGGGGACAGGAATTCAGTGCTGACAGCATCGGCAGGGAAGAAAGCCGCTTCGCCCGCATCAAATTTGTAGCCATCGAGACCGGTTTCCCGCTGGAGCCGTTCGAGGCGTTCCCGGAACCACGCTAAGGCGGACGGGTTGCTCACGTCGAGCAGGGCACCCACTCCCTGCCACCAGCGGACGGGATAGGGGTCTCCGTCGGCCTGGCGTACCAGAAAGCCCTGTGCCTTGCCCTCGGCAAAGGTCGCCGATTGCGGGTCGAGGAAGGGGATGACCCAGGCTGTGACCTGGAAACCTTTTTCATGCAGTTGCGCAATCATTCCTTTAGGATCCGGGAAACGCGCCGGGTCAAAGTCCAGGTCGCCGTAATGAACCTGCCAGCGGTCGTCAATCTCCATCACGCCGTAGGGATAGGCGTTTTGGATGATTTCATCGGCAAATTGCAGCACAGTTTGCTGGGAAACGGCAGTTTTGTAGCGCGCCCAGGTTGTCCAAATGGGCAGGCGGAAGAGGCGATCGGGGGGTGTTTGGGTGGGGTGACCAAAGAGACCGTTCAGGTGGTGATAGGCGGCGCGGGCGTCTTCGTTCAGGTGGATGGATAGATGCAGGCCTTTTCCGCTGAAGGTCAGCAAGCCGTCGCCTTGTCCGCCGGGGTCGGCAAAGGGCCGATGAGCAAAGGGGCCTTTTTCTGCGCCCAAACTCCACGGGTAGTGCGGGAAATGATCAGGCGGCTGGTTGATTCCCACTGAAACAGGGGTATGCGCAACGATGGAAATGCCCTTCGAGGAGAACCAGGCCGGGTTGGGCTTGCAACTCTGCCCGGCGGGGCCGTTGTCGAAGGATTGGAAGGGGCTTTCGGGCAGCATCAGCCGGTTGAGGGGGTGTAGAGTTGGTGAATGAGTTCGCCATGTCCGTACCAGGAGCCGGTCATTTCAAAGGAGATGGAAAAACTGGCTGTTGGGGGAACAAGTTGCAGGTCCCAGCCTTGAGCGTTGGGGGTGATGGAGAGGGTGGCGGAGGGGAATTCCACCTCCACGCCGGCCCTGGTCTGCCGGAGGGAGAGAACCGGTTGCGGGTGCGGAGCGCTGCGCAGGCAAGTTTCTCCGTCCCGATAGATGGTGAATCGAAACGGCGCCTGCTCAAGTGAGAGGAGAAATCTTCCGACTTGAAGCAACATTTTCCTTTCCTTTTTCGGGCAAGAGAGCATCAGGGCGACCGGTTGGGGTCGCCCTGAGGAAGATTTTATTGGCGGACGAATTTCTTGCCCGTGGCGAGTTCGACGCTTTTGTATGCGCCGTCGTACAGGCCAATTCNCTTGTTCTTGACGATGAAGTCGCAGTACATCGTCAGCAAGTCATCTTCTTCGGTGATCAGGTCAATAGCCTGGAGTGTTTGCGGGATGGCGCGGGTTTCGACAGTGCTATCGNCGATTTCGGCNCCGCGAATGGCTCCCCACATCTCGTGACCGCCAACGCGAGCGTTGAAGATCTTGGGAACAGGGTAGAAGGCCAGTTCGGAGGGTTTGGTAATCATCACGTCCACCACGCGCATCAGGTAGTTGGTGGCATAGACGGCGTGGAAGGTGTTGTCGTGCAGGAAGACATGCAGACCATGCGCAGGCTGTTCGCGAATGCTATCGGCGAAGGCTTTGGTGTCTTCCCAGGTGAAGTGGGTGTTGATCATGCCTTTGTGTTCGGCCAGTTCACCTTGCAACCATTCCCAGTTGTTTTTGTGGTCGCCCAGGTTGATGAAGAGGGCAATTTTGTCTTTTTGAATCATCGAGTCTCCTGCAAAAAGGTGAAAATCGAACCACAAAGACACGGAGACACGAGTAAGTAAATGAAGGGAAACTTTGTGACTCCGTGTCTTCGTGGTGAAACTTCAGGGTTTTTGCAGTGGAGTCATCATCGGGATGGCGTGTTCGATGATGGCTTTGAACAGTTCGCGCTGCNCCCCGGCGCCACCCATCGTGACCAGGAAGCGGCGCGGTTCTTTGGCCTTCATGCGGCGCAGACGGGCATCGCAGTCATGTTCGATGTTTTCGACAATTTCGTGATCCACATGATGGCCGACATAGTAGAGGGCGTCGGTGGGAACGGGTTTCATCACCTTGCCACTTTCGTCGAAACCGCGCATCACGCGGAAGCCGTAGTAGCCAGAGGGAGATTGGACAGCATGTTTGGCACCCTCCGTCAACTGGAAGGCCATCGGCCAGTTGTCAAACATCATATCCACGACGTTGGTCATGCCACCGGCTACGGCGCCCATGCAGTTCCACATGTGCGAGGTAAGAGTAGTTTGACAATGTCATCTTTTCGTATAGTTGTCATTGCGAGGAGCGTTTTTTGCGACGACCGCGAAGCGTACCCGAAGGGTAAGCAATCCCCTCGCAA
>JGI24188J35168_1002120_pt1 | contig 11061 bp, 12 predicted proteins | sample YNPBryantNP2012_FD_35168 | JGI IMG/M metagenome (IMG submission 35168) | reverse complement strand
AAAAAAAAGCGCACCGCCGTTGCGCTTAGCAAAGCACCAATGGTGAGTAGAGCATAGTCAGCGAAAACGTGCACAACCCGTCGCATATCGTTAGCTCCAGTGTCTAGAAGGTCAGATGTGTGAACGTAATGCTCTGTAATAGTATCGATTACTGGGCATGAGTTCAAGATGTAGTTTATAGCACATTAATAGGGGCGGGTTTATGTCCCGCCCCTATGCGCTGNATCGTCTCATCCCCATTATAAACCGGCGGCACGACGCAGCTCTTCCACCCGATTGGTACGCTCCCAGGGCAGATCAATATCAGTACGGCCAAAATGACCACCGGCTGCCGTCTTACGGTAAATCGGACGACGCAAGTCGAGATCGCGAATGATGGCACCTGGACGAAGATCAAACACCTCGTTCACCGCTTTCAGAATGACCTCATCTGGTACGGTAGCGGTGCCAAAGGTCTCGACGCTAAGTGACAATGGACGGGCAACGCCAATAGCGTAGCTGACTTGCAGCTCGACCCGACGGGCAAGACCGGCAGCAACAATGTTCTTTGCCACCCAGCGGCAGGCGTAGGCCGCACTACGGTCGACCTTTGATGGGTCTTTCCCGCTGAATGCACCACCACCGTGACGGGCAACCCCACCGTAAGTATCAACGATAATCTTGCGTCCGGTCAGACCACTATCACCCATTGGCCCACCGATCACAAACCGTCCGGTCGGATTAATGAATATCTTGGTTTGTGCGTCAAGCCAGTTCTCAGGAATCTCGGTCTTGATCACGTGCTCAATCAGATCGGCGCGAATTTGCTCTTGTGTCACATCCGGTGCGTGCTGACTACTGATCAGAACAGTGTCGACGCGCACCGGTTTGCCATAGCTGTACTCGACAGTAACCTGCGACTTTGCATCAGGCCGCAGATACGGCAGTGTGCCGTCTTTACGTACTCGTTCGAGACGCCGGATCAGGCGATGGGCCAGCGCGATACTGGCCGGCATGAGTTCGGGGGTTTCATCACAGGCAAATCCGAACATCATGCCTTGATCGCCAGCACCGACTGCTTCGACATCATCGTTCATTGCTCCGATCTTAGCTTCGAGCGCTTTATCGACCCCCATGGCGATGTCAGGAGATTGGCCATGGATCGCAACCATCACACCGCATGTATCTGCATCAAATCCATAGTCGGCGCTGGTGTAACCGATCTCTTTAACCGTGCGTCGGACGATCTCCTCAATTGGGATGTAACCACGTTCGTAAGTTACTTCACCTAATACCACGATCAAACCCGTCGTTGTCGCCGTCTCTACTGCAACTCGTGCCTTCGGATCGTGGCTCAGAAAGGCATCAAGAATAGCGTCACTGATCTGATCGCACATTTTGTCAGGGTGGCCTTCGCTCACACTTTCGCTGGTGAAGTAGAAGCGCGGCGAGTTCATGAAGGTGCTTGACATAGTCAACCTCTGTCATTGTCTAAAACTTGCCCAAATCGGTTCGTAAATCGTTGATACGCCGTTGGCTCCGCACCTGTGAGCATGGACAGGTGGCGTGATGATCAAACGTTTCACGCCACCTGCTACGTGAGTACTACGTACCTTCTTGCCACGAGTTGAGATACGCTTCCTGTTCAGGGGTCAGTGTATCGATGCGGATTCCCATCGCGGCCAGTTTCAGCGACGCGATCTCGCGATCCAACTCTTTTGGCAGTGCATGCACGCCAACCGGCAATTTTCCACGATTACGCAGCAGGAATTCGCTGGCCAGTGCCTGATTGGCAAAACTCATATCCATAACCGCGCTCGGATGCCCTTCGGCGCTGGCCAGATTGATTAGACGGCCTTCGCCAAGCAAGTTGATCGCTCGTCCATCGCGCAGAATGTATTGCTCGACGAACGCACGTGGCTGACGTTTCTCAACACTCATTGCCTCTAGCGCCGGGATGTTGATTTCGACATTGAAATGACCGCTATTCGCGATCACGCAGCCATCTTTCATAACAGCGAAGGCGTTGCTGTCGATCACATGTTTGTTTCCGGTTGCGGTAACGATGAAATCAGCCTGTCGCGCTGCCTCTTCCATCGGCATCACGCGGAATCCATCCATAACCGCTTCCAGGGCCTTCACCGGATCAATCTCGGTAACAATAACGTTTGCGCCCAGGCCACGTGCGCGTTCGGCGATTCCCCGTGAGCACCAACCGTAGCCGGCCACAACGAACGTCTTTCCGGCGAGCAAGATATTGGTAGCGCGGATGATGCCATCGAGCGTGCTCTGGCCCGTGCCGTAGCGATTATCAAACATGTGCTTGGTATCGCTATCGTTTACGGCGATCACCGGAAAGGGAAGAACACCCTCGCGTGCCATGGCCTTCAGCCGAATAACACCGGTCGTTGTCTCTTCAGTACTACCAACCATGTGAGGAATCAGATCAGGNCGATCTTTTAGTACACCGGTCACAAGATCGGCGCCGTCGTCCATCGTCAGTTGTGGATTGTGATCGAGTGCCGCCCGGATGTGGCGGTAGTACACGTCGTTGCTCTCGCCTTTGATCGCAAAGACCGGAATCTCTTCGTAGGCTACTAATGCGGCGGCCACGTCATCCTGTGTGCTGAGCGGATTGGATGCAACCAGGACGACATCGGCTCCGCCGGCAGCCAGGGTACGCATCAGATTGGCAGTTTCAGTGGTTACGTGCAGACAGGCGCTGATGCGCAAGCCGGCCAGGGGCCGTTCGCGCGCAAACCGTTCGCGGATCAAGCGCAGAACTGGCATCTCCTTTTCTGCCCATTCGATCCGCTTGCGACCCTGTTCGGCCAGGTTAATATCTTTGATGTCGTAGCTTACGGTCATAGCGGGTATTCTCTCCTTTTTCTAATGAACAAGCGACATTCCCACCGGCCATTCCGGCGTGATCGTCGGCTTGTGGATCACCGTATGAGATGCAGTAACAGCGCTCGTCAGTAGCGCTTCCATTGTAGCCAGGTTATCGAGTGATTCGGTTAACGGCATCGCACCGACCGAAGGAATGGGGACTGTACTGTTTGCTAGAGCAGCGAACCCTTCTGCTTCGAGGCGAAATTGATCGGCTGGCGGGATCGTCAATGTTTCTACTAATACATGCCTGCGACCACGCGCAACCGTAACCGTGGTTGCCAGATCGGGGGTCGGGTTAAACGGACGGTCAAGGTGAATCCAACCGGCATCACCGATGATCTCCACCCGCTGATTCCATGCGTTCTGGAAACTACACGTCACCACTGCACCATGATCGGCAGCAAAGCGGAGCAGGCCGCTCACACTCAGGTCAACCGTTTCACCGGCAACGAAGGCCGTAGCTTGCTGTGGGCAAACGCCAAACGCCATTCGTGCATAACTCAGCGGATAGCAACCTATATCGTACAGAGCACCGCCACCCAATTCAGCATTCAGGCGGATATTTGTGGCATCATCAAGCAGAAAGGCAAAACTCCCTCGCACCTGTTTCACTTCCCCAATAACACCATCGGCCAACAATTGTTGGACGGTGATCGTTTGGGGATGGAAGCGATACATAAATGCTTCCATCAAGAGCCGACGATTGGCCTGCGCAGCGGCTACCATTGCCAGACCATCGGCGAGGGAAGTTGCCATTGGCTTTTCGCATAAGACATGTTTACCGGCCTGCAAAGCGGCAATTGACCATTGAGCGTGCAGACTATTCGGTAGAGCGTTGTAAACAGCCTCCACTTCAGGATCGTTGAGTAATGCAGCGTAATCACCGTAGGCACGGGAAATGCCGAATTCGCTAGCGAAAGCAGCAGCACGATCAGCATCGCGTGCCGCAATGGCAACAATCTGCTCTGTTAACGAATGAGCCAGTGCGTTGGCGAAGCGACGGGCAATGCGACCGGCGCTCAAGATACCCCACCTCATGCAGCCTCCTGAAGTGACAGTGCGGCGAGTGGTAGATCGTGACCGAACGCAGTTCGGTAGCGATGAGCGAATTCTTGCAAGGTAAAACGATGCTCCTGGCAACCCCGCTCCTCAATTGCATACGCTGCACAAAGAGCCGCAATCCGTCCGGTGATTTCGAGCGGTAACTGCCGGGCCAGACCAAAGGCAATACCGGCCAAATACGCATCACCGGCGCCGGTTGGATCGCGTACTTCTTTTACCGGCGCGATTGGAATTGTGGCAGCAAGTTGACCGGCAACGTATATCTGTGATCCTTCGCTACCGCGAGTCACAACCGTGATCGGAGCCTGGGCAATCAATTCCGCTTCACTGATACCGAGGCACTTTGCCATCATCCCGAACTCGTAATCATTGCTGATCAAAAGACGTGCCCCTTTTATGCCAATCATCAGTAGATCGGCATCAAGACGCGGCGTCTGCTTTCCGGGGTCGAAGATATAGGGGACACCCATCTGCTGACACTCAAGTGCGAAGCGGCGCATTGCCTCTGGACTGGTAGGCGAGATTAACACGAGATCGTTGGCTGTCAAACCACGATGTAGAAGAGAATTGTGATGATCGTGCCCCATTGCTCCGGCATAGAACGCAACGATCTGGTTATTTGCCTGATCGGTATTAATAAAGCACGAGGAAGTAAACTCGTGCTCGACGATCATAATTCCACTGGTATCAACTCCACATGCTTCGAGCATTGCCCGGTATCCGTCAAAATCGTGACCGGCTGCTCCAACAATCAAGGGCCGTTCACCGAGCAGAGCGAGATTGTAGGCGATATTCCCGGCCACCCCACCGCGCAATTTACGCATCGAGTTTACCAGAAAACTGACTGAAATGATATGCGCTTTGTCGGTGAGCATAAAATCTTTAAAATAGCCAGGAAAATCCATAATGTAATCAAATGCAAGTGAACCGGTAACCACGATTTTCACGGTGTTTTCTCCTTGCCTGGCCTGCAATCAACAGGTTAGGCCCTATCTAAGTAGTCCTCGAATCCAGATTCTGTTGAAGTAACTGTACTGTTTCNAGACAAAGGTCTAATGCTCGCTCGGCATGATCAGGACTCATATAGCTTAAACTGCCAGTAAATGAGAGGAATGATTGCTGTTGGACCAAGGTCATCGGCAGGCCAGTAGCTGCTGCAACCCGTTGCATTGCCTGCACAACCTGATCGCACAGCCCGGCAGCCTGGACACTGTTCAGCACTCTGGGTTCAGTTGGGACGATTCCCCAAGCCAGACAGCCACCATCGGTCAAAAACTCGGCCAGCTCTGTTGCAGTGTGCAGGAGGAGATCGATTTGTTCGATCACATGAAAGCCTATCACATCCACCGGCAGGTGCAAAAGTTCTGACCAGTGTACACGACCTCTCAGAAACAGACCACAATGAGCAGGGAGATCGGCGAGAAACCGACTGAGCAGATCAAGTCCCTCTTCCCAGGTCAGTGGACACAGTGGAGTCAAGAGTGCATCAAGGAAGGGTTCCTCAATCATTGCCAGCCGATGAGAGGCGTAGCCCTGCAACTGGTGGTGATGCCACCATACTCGTAAACTACAAAGTTGGAGTAACACCTCTCGCCATGCCGGTTCATAGGCCAGCGGGCGTTCTTGGTCATCGGTCAGCGCCAGACTCAGACTAACCGGACCAATCGTTTCGTACTTCAACACAAGCGGTTGCCGTTCTTCGGCATTTAAGCGGCGTAACAGCTCGTCCAACACCGTCACAGCCGGGCCGCTCAGCGCTGCAAATTGGGCCTCACTGCGCAGGTAGGCCAGACTAACCCGGTTGGCCTCACGCTCCAGAGTTTCCTGTTCGACCGTCAGCCGGTCACGTTCGACATCGATCTGAAGGCCTGGCAACCCTTGTGCTGCCAGCGCAAATGGCGTATCGGCCAATGTTCGCGGCGGTGGTAACGGACAGGCTGGCGTCTGTGGCAGGTACCGGCAAATGAACTGGGCTACCACGCCCGGATTCGTGTGGGGAAGACCACCGCGTAAGAGTGGCTGACAAGCCGGCACAAGCGAACCCAACCCACTCATTGCTTACTCTCAAGCTGACGCAGTGCAGCCACGAATGGTGGACGCACAACGCCCCGTTCAGTAATGATAGCCGTAATCAATTCGTGGGGCGTGACATCGAACGCCGGATGCGCGGCAGGGACACCATCGGGAGCAATCGCAACTCCGGCAATACGGGTTACTTCGTTGGGGTCACGCTCTTCGATAGGAATGTCGGCACCGCTAGCAGTGTTGAGATCAATGGTAGAGTAAGGGGCAGCAACGTAAAACGGAATATTATGATAACGGGCAAGAATCGCTAATCCATACGTGCCAATTTTATTTGCCACATCACCGTTAGCTGCAATCCGGTCGGCGCCAACAATCACACAGTCTATTTGACCACGCTGCATCATAAAGGCGGCCATATTGTCAGTAATCAACGTTTGGGGGATACCGGCTTGGAGCAATTCCCAGGCTGTCAGCCGTGCTCCTTGCAAGAAGGGCCGCGTCTCATCGACAAAGACGTGAATAGGGCGACCCTGCGCAAATGCCGTGCGGATTGGGGCGAGGGCTGTGCCATAACCAGCGGTAGCCAGGCCACCGGCGTTGCAATGAGTGAGAACATGTCCGCGTGGTGGAATCAGTGGTGCGCCATGATCGCCGATGGCATGGCACATTGCCAGATCCTCGGCAAAGATCGCTTCGGCCTCCGCCAGAAGCGCTGTCTTCATCATGGTGACATCTTCGTTCAACAGCGCATGAGCCTGGCGCACCATCCGGCTGGTTGCCCAGGCTAGATTAACAGCGGTTGGTCGCTGGGCATCAAGGGTGCGTTTAGCCTGTTCTAATTCGGTCAGCAACGCAGCAGGCGTATTCGCATTGCTACGCTGGGCAACCAAAGCCATCCCATAGGCAGCAGTGCAGCCGATTGCCGGTGCACCGCGTACCTGCATGCTCCGAATGGCAAAGGCCACTGCATCCAGGTCGGTGCAGCGCACGACTTCAACAATGTGCGGTAATTTACGCTGATCGATCAGACAAACGGCGTTGTCTTCCCACCAGACAGTGCGGAGTTCCATAGGCGTCGTAATTAAGATGGAGCCACTCGCACGACGAGAGGCTCCGATAAACTTCGTTCCTCTCATCTTTCGGCAATTGCCGCTGGATTTGGCACCTTCCCCGCAGGGGGTTGCCGGGCGTCATCGGGCCAGTCCCTCAGCCCATCTCGATGAGCATCTGAAGTTCGCCGACGCACTATGGCGCCGCATACGAACGTTGTGAGCGATTATATCACGAGTACCGGTTTACAGCAAATTGTGATGTTGATACGGCAGGCAGTGTTAACGGTTTCAGTGACCTGGTTTGACCTGATTGATCAGGTTACATTGCCGGAGCCGTCTCATCGCGCCGACCGCGCTTAAACCAATGACGCCATTCTCGATGTTCCCACACGACCAAAAGCTGAGCCGCATTGAAGATTGATGAGTAGGTCCCGCTGATGAGGCCGATGAGCAGCATCAAGACAAAGTTCCGGATAGTATCACCACCAAACAACAAGAGGGCAGTAAGTGTAAAGAAGGTGGTAAGCTGAGTGTTGATCGACCGTGGGAGAGTCTGCACCAGACTATGGTTGACAATATCATCGAAGGTTTCAGCCGGATGCCGATTCAGCAGGTTCTCACGAATGCGGTCGAACACAACAATGGTATCGTGTACCGAAAAGCTAAGGGTTGTTAGCAAAGCGGTCAGGAAGAGCGCATCGACCTCTAAGCCGATGGTTGCGCCTAAAATGGCAGCAATCCCAAGTACTACCAATACGTCGTGCAGCATCGCGATAATGGCACATACGCCGTAGCGGACAGGGTGCGGTGCCTTGCGGAAGGCCCAAGTCAGGTAGAGCAAGATAATTAGTGACGCGCCGAGCACGGCAATAATCGCACTGCGGGTTGATTCGGCACTGACGGTTGGTCCAACACTTTCCAGTCGTTCCCGACTAACGTTGCCAAATTCGGTAGAGAGTGCCTTCATCACGGCATCAATTTCGGTGTTGGGATCCGACTCGCTAAGTGGACGGGTGCGTACTAATGCGGCTGCTACTGCTTTCCCGTCAATTTGGGTTGGGCTGAGCTGAACCAGTGCATTCTCGAAGCCCGCTGCGGCAAACGCTGCTGCGATCCGATCAGTGCTCAAACGCTCAGGCGCGGTCTCAGGAAAACGCAATTCCCACAATGCACCACCGGCAAAGTCAATGCTTGGACGCAGGCCGATAGTAAATCGCCCGGTAGTGACTAAAGGATGCAAGAAGAGCATATATAAGCCCGGCAAGATCACCAGGATTGAAAACGTAAACCACCAGTAGCGACGGCGGACAAGATGTTCCATACAGGTGTTACTCCCATTCACGATCACAGGTGAACGATGTCGTTGAATACCTACGAGACAGCCTGCGCAGTTGGTGTTGCTGAACGGCGATCCACGCCAAACCACCAGGCACGTTCATCGCTAAACAACGGCAGGAGCAGACGTAGAAATGTTCGTGAGACAACAACAGCAGTGAACAGACTGATCACAATGCCGAGACCAAGTGTAAGCGCAAAGCCTTTGATCAAACTGACACCGAAGCTGTTGCCGAACATAAACAGCACAATACTCGTGATCAAGGTTGAAACGCTTGAGTCGCGGATGGCTGGCCAGGATTCAACGAAACCTAATTCGAGTGCACTGCGAATATCACGTCCACGGCGGTACTCTTCGCGCAAGCGGGCAAAGATCAATACATTGGCATCAACGGCGAGACCAATTGAGAGGATAAAGCCGGCAATACCGGGCAGGGTCAGTGTGATTGGGATCAGACGGTAAATCGCGAAACTGATGATCGTGTAGATGATCAGTGCAACCGTTGCAACGACGCCGGGTCCCCGATAGAATAAAATCATAAAGGCTGCGACCACCGCCAGACCAACAACTCCGGCTGTAATACTGGCTGCTACACTCTCTCGCCCCAGGGTCGCCGTCACCGTTCGGCTCGTCTCGATCACGAGTGGAACCGGCAGAGCACCGTACTTCAACTGATTGAAGATACGATTACGATCAGCTTCCGTACTTACTTCAATAATTCCAGAACCATCGGTTAACGCGGCGTTAATCACCGGACAACTGACAACCACATTATCAAGCACAATACACATTGGCCGCCCAACATTTGCGGCAGTAAATGAAGCTAACCGTCTTGCTGATTCGCCACGGAAGGCAAACGAGACAGCCGGTCGGCTACCAAGTGCACCACCCTGCGAAAAGGTGGGTTGTACGGCGCTGGTATCGAGATCGGCGCCATCGGTAATGCTCTGATAAATTGGGCCGAGGCTCGTTACATCGGTAACGGTATCGCTCTCGGCTAACTGGGGAGGATTCGGACCACTCGAGGTGCGCACGATAGTGCCGTCGGCCAGATATTGACCTTGCGGGTCGATAAATTCCAAGCGACCGGTACCACGTAATGTTTCAATTGCCTGTTCGGGATTGGCAACCCCCGGCAACTCGACAATGATCCGGTTGTTTCCAGCCTGCTGCACAACCGTTTCGCCGACACCGAGGGCATTAACCCGCTGCTCAATCACCCGAGCAGCAGTGGCAATCTCATCGGCGGTTGCATCAGGATCGGCTGAGCGCAGCAACACCTGTATGCCACCCTGGAGATCGAGGCCAAGACGGACACTGACATCACGGCCAAAGAAGATATTATTCGGGGCAACGTTTACGGCTAATGCCAGGGCTGTAGCAATGATAGAGAGCAGAAGCGATAAAAGATTACGATTTTGCACGGTCGAGTGCTCCTCAACGTAATATCGAAAAAGCCAACCTATTATAGGTTGGTCGCAGCAGCGCGTCAAGACTTAGCTGCTGCGATATAAAAATTGTCAGATTTGTCAATTTTTTATCATGTTTGATATGCCGATGAACATTATGTACATACTCACCACCTCTAAACCGCGTCGTTTTCCGAAAGCATGGGTCTTTGGCTCTCGCCTGTGCGAAGGGCAAGGGGACAAAGCGCACTGCCTTGCCCCTCCTACGGTCGTATCCCGCCCATGCACCCTGACAATTGCTGAATGCACCCTATGATGCCCATCGGCGTCTAACCTGGTTTGCGTCAGTGGCGGGAATGTTTAGCGCCCTGCTGCCCGCAAAGCTGCATCAATGGCAGTGAACAACCGATTCGAATCAACAAGCTGACCGTTCACACTAAACGATGGTGTTGCCTGCACACCGAGGGTAGCCGCATCTTTGGCTGCGGTCAAGATTGCCTCACGGTGCGTTCCGGCCTGCATACATGCCTCAAATGTTGTCCGGTTAATGCCGATGATGCCGGCATAGCCGCTGAATGTATTAAGGGGTGAACTCAGTTGCGCCCAGAGGCTCTGATTGTTGAAAAGCTGATCGTGCATCTCCCAGAACTTGCCTTGATCACCGGCACATCGTGCTGCTTCCGCCGCTGCAACGGCGTTGGGATGGATGTTGGTGAGTGGCAATTCATGGAAGATAAACTGTACCCGACCGGTGTTAATATAATCACGTTCAAGAATTGGCGCCAGATTGCGCGAGAAATATGCACATCCTGGACACTGAAAATCCTCAAAGCAATCACTTTTACCGCAGCGTCGGGATTGCCTTTGTAATAGAAGCCCTCTGCTGTGCGTCCGACTGGCGCCATTGGCGCTTTGACCTCATTAGAGTTGCGCTTGAGAAAGATGACAAGGCCGACGACGGCAACCATCGCAACAACANCGACGGCAATGTATAGATAGAGCAAGTTGTTCTGTTTGGCAGCTTTTACGCGGCGACCGCGGGTACTCTGCACACTCATTGTTGACTCCTGAGGTAATGTCGGATAAGACTCGCGTCATTATAGCGATTGCCGCATTGTCCGTCAATCTACCCGACAAGGGTTGCCACGAATTCCAGTTCCAAGCGTACCTCGTCGGCAACCGTATCTACAGAGGGCGAATCGGGAATTGTCAGGTTGAAATCGCGGTAGAGCACCGTAGTTTTCACCAGCCCGCTGATCTCTGTCTGACTGATCGGGGTCACGGTTACGGTAAAGGTTACCGGTCG
>JGI24188J35168_1002114_pt1 | contig 11094 bp, 11 predicted proteins | sample YNPBryantNP2012_FD_35168 | JGI IMG/M metagenome (IMG submission 35168) | reverse complement strand
GCGCGGGCTTCCGCCTCGCGCCGCGCCTGCTCCTCTGCCTGCAACGCACGTACCAGCGCCAGATGATCCCCTAACGGACGACCGGAATCATCATAGCAGATGATTTCTCCGTCGTGCACCCCCAACCAGACGCGCACCGGCGCCAGCCACAATCGCCCCTGATCGTCCGGCGCCAGCACTCGATACCCCTCTGGCGTCAGCGTATACCCGATCAGCCGCACCCCTGGACGGCCACGCCGCTCGACCGCATCCACNATGACATAGAGCGGAACTCCTGCCAGTTCGTAGTGATCGACCTTCGTCATCACGTCGTGCCCGCGCGTCTCCGGGGAGGTGATCTCGACAATCAGCGCCGGGCGCACCCCCTCTTCGGCAACACGAAAGGTGCTCCAGTTCTTGCGCTCACGCACCCCAAAAATAACCATCAGATCGGGACCGTGCGGCCTGAGATCGGGCACATCCCATTCGATCCGCACATCATCCAGCACGACCGCCGACGGATCATCGGCGACCTGGCGCTCGAACACCTCACGCAGGTAATGCCAGCGTCGCTGATGGATACTGCTGTGGGTCACCTGATCCCCCTCTTCCGGGTGCAGCACATCTTCATACGTTAACGGAACCTGATCCCACTCGACAGTTCCATCCGGCAGCTCACGACGGATGAACCGCCATCCGTAGAAGGGTTCAGTATCCGTCGATCTGACAGCATTCGCCTGATCGGTCAACGTCGCGCTCATAGGTTCCACCTCCGCCTGCGTGTCCGGATCGTTGCCGACATTGTAGCACATGCGTCTCACTCAGGCTATGCCGTTCGACACGCACCCTCCAGGCGGTGAACAGACAATCAGGCGGGCGAAGCATAGCCTTCGCCCGCCTGGTCACACCAGTGGATGGCGGCGCATCCCGAACGTGCGCACCTGACGCCTTTTTCCTTTCACGTCATCTCTGGAGGAACAGGCGCATCACGACGCTTCTTCCCTGTCTCGACGTTCCAGCACATGCACCAGCGCCTCGAACAGGTCACTTTCGGTAATGATGCCGACCACCATACGATTCTCGTCCACCACCGGCAATCCGCCGATCTTGTTCTCGATCATCAGCATCGCCGCTTCACGCAGGCTGGTTTCCGGCGTCACCGTGATTGGATCCTCCGACATCACCTCATACACCTTGATCCGTCGCAGTGCATCNGCAATATCGAACGGATCCATCCCCGCGACCCGCAGCAGATCCGCCCCGCGAATATCACCCTGCGTAATGATGCCGCGCAGTTCGCCGGTATCGATAACCACCGGCAATCGACGAACGTTATGTTCGCGCATCAGCGCCAGCGCCTCGCTTACCGGCGCCGCCAGGTTGACTGTGACTGCCGGAGCGCGCATCCAGAAGCGGATCTCCTCCTCGGCAGGCACTGAAGCGCGTCGCCCGGAAGATACAGATGTCTTCGCCATTGAAGTTCTCCTTTCTGGAGCATTGCCATGCGCGATGACCGTCTGAACGAACGGTACCGGCAGCACAGCAACCGATGCACGATTCGAACGCTTAACAAATTGTAGCCCGCCATACATCGTGTGTGGCATAACAGGTTATCACCTGCGGTAACAGATTCGCCACCCAACGCCCCACCCGGATGCGTCGAACACCAGCACGCATGTAAACGCATACTCTCCACACGTAATGGTTTCTTTTCTTTTTGCTGCAATGCAGCATGGTACAGTACATCCAGACATCGTCGACCTGCCGCGCGTTGGAGGAATCGTATGAAAGATCAACGAGTGGCTGACTGGATGAGCACCCCCGCGATTGTCATNGCCCCAACCGCCACGCTCGCCGAAGCGCAACGCCTGATGGAGCAGCGGCGCATCCGGCGGTTGCCGATCGTCGAAAACGGCAAACTGGCGGGCATTATCACGCGCGGCGACCTGCGCAGCGCCCAACCTGCCGACACGACGCTCAGTTATTATGAATGGCGTGCCCTGCTGGATCGGGTGACCGTCGCCGAGTGTATGACCCGTCATGTCATTACCATTGCACCGGACGCNTCGACCCTTGACGCTGCCAGATTGATGTTGAAGCACAAAATCGGCGGATTACCCGTCGTCGATGACGAGGAACGGGTTATTGGCATTATCACCGAGAGCGATCTGTTCCGCTTGCAGATTGCACTGGCAACCGGCAGTGAGTTGCACGACACCGCTCGACCAACGCTGGTATGCCATCATTGCGGCGCCGTCCTGCGCGGTCGCTCGCTCGAAACCATTGGACGTGACGATCAGTGCTGGCGTTGTCACTACCACCTGCACCGCTGCGACAACTGCCGCTATTTCAACGGAATCGGCTGCATGCTGGATCGACCGGAGCGCCACACGCCGATCCCCGGGCGTGATTGCAAGCAGTTCGTCTATCTGGTTGCACAGGAGCAGAGCGCCGGACGATAATGGAAACGCGATAGCCGGTTATGAAACCTCCCGCGATCGAGCCAGTATACGGAGCGCCACTGATAGGATGCGATGATCGTTACGAAGATCGTGCACTGGCAGGGCGGAGACTCGCATCGATNCTGAGGCATTTCCGTGGCGCGCATGCNATCGTACTGGCCATTCCGCCAGGAGGAGTGGCGGTTGCGGGCGAACTGGCGCGATCACTCCGTCTTGGGGTGGAGGTTGTGGTCACCCGCGAGTTTCGGGTGCGCGCCCATCCTGCGATTGCCGCTGGCGCGATCAGCGAGTCGGGCGGGTTGTGNCTGAANGGCGCCATTCTGCGTCTACCCGGCGTGACACCAGCGATCGTTTGGGATGTTATCAGAGCCGAGCAGGCGATCCTTCCAGACCTGATCCAGCTTTATCGTCAGGGACGTCCCCTGCCGCTCGACATCCGGCGACCGATCATCCTGGTTGATGATGGCTTGAACAGCGGGCTGGCGCAACTGGCTGCGCTTCAGGCGTTGCGACGCTACCATCCGGTTGCGTGCATCCTGGCAACGCCGCGTGCCGATCCGTCCATTCTCAGCATTGTCAGACCATGGGTCGATGATGCTGTCACGCTCGATCTGCATTCCTCCGGCACACCACACATCGTCGATGGCTGGCAAACGCCGCTGAGCGACGATGATGCCGCTGTGCTNCTGCAACGATACCAGATCCACACATCCCTTCAAGGGGTCAATGCCTGAACTTTGCCCCCGGGCTGTACAGCAACATCGGCAACGACGATCCCCGCAGCACTTTATCCGCAACGCTGCCGAGCAGCACCAGTGAAACCCCGCCGCGTCCGTGGGTGGCCATCGCAATCACGTCGCTCCCATGCGCCCGCGCATAGGCAAGAATGCTCGAAGCCGGTTCTCCCACCGTCACCACGGCTTCAGCCCGCAACCCCTGCGCACGAAATTCCTCCACCTGTCGATCCAGATACATTTGCGCTCGATCTCTGAGTGGTTGAAGCATTGCTGCGTCGGCGGTTTCCTCATCGCGCGGCGAAAGCCCCAGAGCCGCAGGATCGACGACACGCAGCAGCGTGTACTCGAAATCCATAATGCGCCCAATATGGACGACATGCTCAATAATCGCTTCGGCCAGCGGCGAACCGTCGAGAGGAACCAGCACCCGCCGCAGNGGGCGCTCGACCTTCGCATTGGGGGTCGGTTGATGGGGGCGCACGAGCATCACCGGCGCCGGTGAACGTCGCACAATAACATCGGCAACGCTCCCGAGCCAGAGACGCGACAGCGCACCCCGACCATGGGTTGTCAGGACGATCAGATCGCACCGGATCGAGCGGGCGTAATCCAGCAGCGTATCGGCGACAGGTCCGGTAAGAATGGACGTGATCGGCGCGCGCACCGATTGCTGCTCGATCTGCTGCGCCAGACGTTCGAGATAGACCGTTCGACTTGCTGCCGTGGCACGATCCGTCCCATTGCTCAGACCGCCACGCCCGGATAGTACGTGAGCAAGATAGAGTTGCGCACCCGATCGCCGCGCGACGGAGAGCGCCAGTGGCAGCGCATGCTCACTGAACGCTGAACCGTCGAGCGGCACAAGGATCGAACGGCACATGCGCGCCTCCTCACTGAATGATACCGCATGCGCTGGATATGGTATCAGCTTCTAGTGAACAATCAAGACCGGGCAGTGCGCCCGCTGCGCGACGGTGCTGCTCACGCTGCCCAGGAGCAGACCGACCAGCGGGCTGTGCCCGCGCGATCCCATGACGATGAGATCGAAGTTTTCCTCCTCCGCGACTCGCAGGATCGCCTGTGCCGGCGGTCCTTCCAGCAACTGCACCTCAACCGCCGCCTGATCGCCCACCTGGGTGCGCGCAGCCTCGATCAGCGATTGACCGATCAGCATGCGCGTTTCCAGCAGGCGTTCGTATTCGGGTGTCCCAAGAAGATCGGAAACATGCGGAAAAGCATGGAGCAGGCACAGTTTTGCGCCGTAATGCTTTGCAATATCGACCGCGACGTCGATTGCCCGCGACGACAAGGGTGAGCCGTCAACAGCGACAAGAATGTTGCGGAACATGGCGATCACCTCTTCATTGAGTGCGATCAGGGCTGATACGTACATCTTCACTATACGCGATCTTAACGACCGGGCGCAGGAAAGATGCCAGTACAATGCGTAAAGGTATCGCAACATCGTATCACCGCGTTGTGAGGACGCCACGCAGGGTAAACATTCCATTCCAATGGGCGGCATGCGATATGCTATGCTGCATACAGGTGCGCCTCAAGGAGGAGGATGACAATGCATACCATAGTTGTACCACTCGATGGTTCCGAACTGTCCGCCCAGGTGTTGCCGTATGTACGCACACTGGCGCCGCTGCTGGACGCGCACGTTCATCTCCTGCGCGTCATTCCGGAGACTCCCCCTGGCGGCAGCGAGTCGTGGGCGCAGGTGCTGATCGCGGTGTATGGCGTTCCGGAGAGCGAAGCGGTGCGCCGTGATCAGTACGACGCAGTGATGGAGGAACTGCACCAGCAGGCGCAGGCATATCTCGATACGCAGGCACAGACGCTCCGCAGCGCCGGGATCGAGGTCACGAGCCAGGTGCGTTCTGGCTCACCGGCGGAGACGATCGTCGAAGTCGCAGCCGCGCACATGCCCGGTGCGCTGATTGCAATGGCAACCCACGGGTATAGTGGATTGCGCCGCTGGGCGCTCGGCAGTGTCGCCGATAAAGTCATTCATGCCACCGATGCGCCGGTGCTCCTGGTGCGCGGTCAGGCGCATCCGGTCGTGCACCCGCCGCGCCGCATGCTCACACCGCTCGACGGTTCCGGGCTGTCACGGCAGGCGCTGCCGCTCGCAAGCGAAATTGCACGTGCCGCGCACGCCGAGCTTATCCTGCTCCGCGCCGTTGTGCCCATGATCGAGGCGTACATCGGCGCGCCGGTGCTGGGGCGTCCACTCGTCGAGAACAGCGAAACCCTGAACGCCCTCCACGAGTACGCTCTGGATGAGCTGAAAGCCGAAGCCGCATCCCTGCGCGCCGAAGTGCCGCGTGTTCTTACCCGCGCTATTATCGGCTACCCTGCCGAAGTCATTATCGATGAGGCGCGTGAGATGGATATCGACCTGATCGTGATGGCAACGCATGGGTATAGCGGGCTGCGCCGCTGGGCGCTTGGCAGCGTGGCGGATAAAGTGCTGCATGCAACCACCACGCCGCTCATTCTGGTGCGTGCGAGTGAGTAATCGTCAGAGGTAGCGCAGTTTTTTGGCTGCTTCAGTCAATTGATCACGAAACGCGGGATGGGCAATATTGATCAGCGCACGCGCGCGTTGCGCCAGGGTGCGCCCGTACAGGTCCGCCACACCATACTCGGTGACCACGAAGTGCACATCGTAGCGCGTGGTGACCACGCCAGCGCCGACCTCGAGCGTCGGTACGATGCGCGAAATCGTACCATCACGCGCCGTCGATGAAATGGCGATGATGGGGATACCCCCCTCAGAGCGCGACGCGCCGCGAATAAAGTCAAGTTGCCCGCCAACCCCGCTGTACAGGCGCGTCCCGATGCTGTCAGCGCAAACCTGACCGGTCAGGTCGACCTGCAAGGCTGAATTCACGGCAACCATGTTCTTGTGCTGCGCAATGACGAATGGATCGTTCACATAGTCTGTCGGGTGCATTTCCACCATTGCGTTGTTGTGCACCCAGTCGAAGCAACGTTGACTGCCAAGGATAAAGCCGGCAACCACCTTTCCCTGGTGAATCGTTTTCAGTTCACCATCGATGACCCCAGCTTCGACCAGTTCAATCACCCCGTCGGAGAACAATTCGGTGTGGATGCCCAGGTGCCGTTTGCCGTGCAGGTTCGAGAGCACGGCGTCTGGAACGGCGCCAATGCCGAGTTGCAATGTCGCGCCATCCGGTATCAGTTCCGCAATATGGCGACCAATCGCCTGCGCCACGCCGTTCGTCTCGCCCTGCGGCAGTTCCAGCAGCGGGCGGTCGGTTTCAACCATCGCCGTCAGGTGCGAGATATGAATGAAACTGTCACCAAGCGTGCGCGGCATACGGGCATTGACTTCTGCAATCACGATCCGCGCCGTTCGCGCCGCCGGCAGGGTGCATCCCACCTCCACTCCCAATGAACAAAAACCGTGGCGATCCGGCGGCGATACCTGGATCATGGCGACATCGAGCGGCAGAATGCCTTTCCGAAACAACTTCGGGATCTCGCTCAGGAATATCGGCGTAAAATCGGCGCGCCCCTCGTTCACAGCGCGCCGGGTGTTGTGCCCGATGAAGAGCGCATTGTGGCGAAATGACGCCGCCAGATCCGGCGCTGTCGTCGGGTCTTCCCCCGCCGTCAGCATGTGAATGATCTCGACGTTGCGCAACTCGGAAGCGCGCGCAACGAGCGCCTGGAGCAGCGGCAGGGGAACGCCGCATCCCCCGCCAATGTAGACGCGATGGTTCGACTCTATCAACTCTACCGCCTCTTCGGCGGTCATTTCGCGTGTCCCTGTCGTCAGCGTGCGTGGCATAACACAATCTCCGCATTCTGGTTGCATGCCCGGCAAAGAACGTCTCTCGCGCTCATGATAGACGGGAGAGTTACGCCCCGTGGCATCAATAGTATCTCATAGAACGTCTCAATTGGCAGAACGCCAGGATGCCTGCGACTGAGCGCCGTCTGCTGGCGACCCATGGAAGTCGTACTTGATCAATACAGCAGTTCTCACAGAGGTTGAACCAATTGGACAGGGTTGAACGCTCCCAGAATCGCGCTCCCGACACGGTGACCGAAATGAATGTCGGTCTACGCAAGAAGTACGCCGAAATGTATTTCGGCATAGCGTCGTTCTCACAGAAGAGTGGATAAAGCAGTACGCCCGGCGTCCAGGTGGCGCGTTTGTGATCTACCAGGGAAATACGCCGAAATGTAGAGCAGTTCTCACAGAGATTGAACCCAATGGACGAAATTGAACNCTCCCGGAATCGCGCTCCCGACACGGTGACCGAAATGAATGTCGGTCTACGCTTTGCCGAAAACGGGGCGTCTCGTGTGATACGACAGACCTGGACGACGGTCAATGTATCTGAGAACTGCTGTAATCCGGTATGCGCCCTTGCCGTGGGTCTAAAGCCCCCAGCTATGCGAGGCGAAGCCCGCCTGCGCGGGCTATGGCGGATTATTTCTTCAAAGACCATTAGCCCCCGGCTATGGAATGTGAAGCCTGCCTGCGCGGGCTATGGCGGATTATTTCTTCAAAGACCATTAGCCCGCTGCGGCGCACGACGATGGAACGCTCTAGAAATCCAGGCACGGGTCAACGTATCTGAGAACTGCTATAAAACATCGCAAATCTTCCGGCGCCGGCAACTTCCGACAAACCGCCGTCACTCGATTTCGACTCCAGACATTCACGAATGCTCAAGCGCCTGCTCGATGCGCGTGGTATACGGCTGCCCGTGGTAAAGACCGATACCGCGCGCGATTGAGCGCTCCTGTTCCGCCGCCCGTTCAAGCCCCTGCGCTGCGATGCGCAGGGCAAAAGGCAGCAACGCATTATTCAGAGCGTGTGATGCAGTGCGCGCCACGGCGCTCGGAATGTTCGGCACAGCATAGTGCAAAACGCCCGATGCCAGATACGTGGGATTACTATGCGTGGTCGGGCGACTGGTCTCGATACACCCACCCTCATCAATCGCCACATCGATAATGACGCTGCGTGGCTTCATCGTTGCCACCATCGCAGCACTCACCAGCTTCGGCGCACGCCCATACGGCGCCTTCACTGCTCCAACAACCACATCGGCAAAGGGCAACACATGCGCCAGCGCGCTCTCAGTTGCCAGCCGCGTCGTCACGTGCCCGCGACAGATCTGCTCGACCGCGCGCAGTCGTTCCATATCCTGGTCGAGCACCGTCGTCTGCACACCCCATGAACTGAAGCCGTATGCAGCATTACCGCCAACCCGACCCGCGCCCAGAATGACCACCTCCGCTGATGGCACGCCGGGAATCGGCGCCAGCAGCGTGCCGCGCCCGCCGCTCGGCGTTTCCAGCAAGTGCGCCGCCAGTTGCGGCATCAGGCGCCCGCATATCTCACTCATCGGCAGGAGCACCGGCGCAATGCCATCGTCGCGCCGGATCGCCTCGTAACTCACGGTCGAAGCGCCAGCCGCCGCCAGACCGTCGATGATCCGGCGCGGCATGACCGACAGATGCAGGAAACCGCATACGATCTGCCCCGAACGCACCATCGGCAGCGCATGATCCGGTACGCCATCAACGGTCAACAACAGATCGCCACGCGCATAGATTTCTTCGGGACCGTAAGCGATATGCGCTCCAACTGCACTGTACGATGCGTCGGTGAACCCCGCGCTATCGCCAGCGCCACTTTCGACAAACACAGTGTGCCCGGCGACGATCAGCGAGTGAACGCCAGCCGGCGTCAGCGCGACCCGGTGTTCGTCGGGTGCGTGGGACCGTGGAATAGCAATATCCATGATGTTCTCTCCAACCGCTCCTTCACCCGGATTTCACCACCGTGTGGGTGAGCATACCATGTGGTAGTATACTACCGCAGGGAAAGGTGAATTACGTGTCGTAACGATTTGCCAACTGGAGACGATCATGAGCGCACCACGAATGGTCAAATGCGTCAAACTCGGGCGTGAACTGCCGGGTTTGCCCCGCCCTCCCTACCCTGGGGAGCTGGGGAAGCGCATTTACGAGAATGTATCGCAACAGGCGTGGAATATGTGGATGGATCAGGCACTGTTGATTATCAACCACTACGGACTGAGCATGGTCGATCCTCGCGCAACCGAGTTGATGATGCAACAGGCGGAAATCTTCTTCTTTGGTGAAGGCGAAACGAAACCCGAAGGCTGGACGCCTGAACCGACGAATGAGGAATAAGGGCGCGGCATGCGCCGGACGATTACGCTCCTGGTGAGCGGAACACTGGGTGATGTCCGACCGCTGGTTGCGCTTGGCGTCGGGTTGCACAACGCCGGTTATGTCGTCCAGATGGCGACTCACGCACCCTATGCGCCGCTCGTTCAGGCGCACGGTTTGCTGTGGAGGTGCGTCGAAGGCAATCCCAGCGATCTGCTCCGCTTCGATGATGCGGCGCTGACGCTTGAGCGGGGGGCGTTGCGCGGCGCCGCTGCGACGCTGCGATACATTCGCCGGGCGCAGGCGGTGTATGCGCGCATGATCGATTCGGCAACCAAAGCGTGCCGCGAAAGTGATGCGCTGATCGTGTCGCTGGCAAGTTGCTGGGGGCAACTGATCGCCACCGCACTCGAATTGCCGTGCATCTGGGCGCCGCTGCAACCGATCACGCCCACGGCGCGCTTTTCATCGCCACTGCTGCCCCTGAACCATCGCCTGGCGCGCCTGAGTTATTCCATCGTTGAACTGACCACATGGCTCCCGTGGCGCACTGTGCTGCGCCGATGGCGATTGCGCGCGCCCGGTCCGCGCCACGCGCCGCTCGACCCGTTCGTGCTGGCGCGGCAGTCGCGTGCTCCGTTCATCTACGGCTTCAGTCCGTGCGTCGTACCACCCCCCGCCGATTGGGACGCGCACCATACCGTTGCCGGCTACTGGTTTCTCGACGATCCCAACGAACGCCTGTCGTCTGAAATTGCCGACTTCCTGACAAATGGCGATCCGCCGGTTGCCATCGGTTTTGGCAGCATGGGACGGCGGCGACCGCACGACGACGCCATTCTGATGATCACGGCGCTGACTGGCACGGCGGCGTGGCATTCTGATTGGTGCACCAGAGGCAACTCGGATGGCGACCGGGCGCCGTGACATCCTGGTTGTGCCGTATGCGCCGCACCATCTACTCTTCCCGCACGTCGCCGTCGCCGTCCACCACGGCGGCGCTGGCGCAACCGCTGCCAGTTTGCGCGCTGGCATCCCAACCGTGACGATGCCGGTCGGTATCGACCAACCCTTCTGGGGGAGGCGTGTCGCCGCACTGGGAGCAGGACCGCCGCCGCTGCCGCGTCGTCGTGCAACCCCGGATCTGCTGGCAGCAACTATCGTCGCCGCTGCCGACGACGCGATCCAGGTGCGCGCCGCCGCGCTTGGGCGCCTGATCCACGCCGAACAGGGCGTGACGCGCGCCGTTGAAACGATCAGCGCCTGTCTGGGGTAGCATGTCCTTAGCGCTCTATAGCCACCGACGCCTCTGGCGGGCACGCAGACAGGCGTCTCATAGACTCAAGCGAAGCTCCACGGCATTTATCAGGTAAAAGAGACGCTGTGTATCGCTGCGTGCAAGGCATGGCGCTGCACTGGCAGCACGATACATGCTCGTAACGACTATCCGATCCCGGCTAATGTTATGCACGTTGTCACGAGTCTCTGGTACAATATATTAGTGTTTTACTAAACCTACACGAAAAGGGAGCAGCACTGCGTATGTCGCCATCACCGATCCAGATCTCGCTCTTCGCAACCCTTTCCAATCAGATGCAGGCAGTCTTTCCGGTGTTTCGCGCCTCCAAAGCCACACTTGTGGACATCAGCCATACACTGGAAGACTGTATCCTCGTCAACAAACTGCCGTCCGTGATTTTTACCGGATTTCAGGAGAGCAGTCA
>JGI24188J35168_1002112_pt1 | contig 11099 bp, 12 predicted proteins | sample YNPBryantNP2012_FD_35168 | JGI IMG/M metagenome (IMG submission 35168) | reverse complement strand
ATATAAAATAAGCAATTTTTTGGTCAGAGCAAATCGTTGCAGCATGCTATCCAGATAAGCGGTATTGTACGGAATATTGAGTGATTTTGGAATATGTCCCATCGCATATTGGAATTCGGGTCGGGCGTCGATGATTATCATGTTATCAATTGAAATTGCCTTTTCCACAAAGAATCGATCAACCATCTGGTAATCAGTTGGAGAATTGTGGGCATTGTTATCTTGTGCCGAAAAAGGCAGNGTGAAGACCGCCGATAACATCATTGCCAGAGCAAGATAGCCGGTGAAGTTTATCAGTTTAGCGGTTTGATAAAATTGCTGATGTTCGCTTCCCTTTACTGATTCTTGTTCGGGTTTTGTGGAATTGATCAGAAACATTATTCCCAGAAACATCCCGGCCAATAGCAGCACATGTGCACCCAATGACATCTGGCTGAGAAAGGGGAGCGAACCGAAGCAGCCACAATTCAGATCATTCCAGTAGCTAAATAGAGTTGCCATCAGAAGTAAGAAAGGAACAGTGATAAAAATTTTAGGAATTTGTTTTTTCCAGAAGATGACTGCTATGATTAGCTCTAAAACGATAAGTAAGACTACCATTATTTGGGAAATAACTAATGGTAGTTTGAATAATTGAGCGATAATCTGTATGGTAAAATGTGAATCGAGCAGNTTTCCGATTGCGGATATAATGAAGATTGCTGTTAACAAAAAACGCACCAAGAAGCTCAGGCGAATTAGAAATAAGTTGGATTGGTTACTCACATTCATCAAGCATCATCTGCAATTTTTTTGAAAATTCTTCGCTGCCAGATTCATTATAAGGCAAACTCGCATTGGCATAAATGATCTTATTCATTGTTAAATCAACAAAAAATGTGATAGGAGTTGAAGTGCTCCCCAGCTTATTCAATTGATTTTTCATATCAGCAACATGGGCTAATGGAAAATGGATATTCAAAGATCTTGAGATAGATTTTAAATTGCCATATCCTGTTGTGTCAGTCAATCCAATTACTTTACAAATCTCGGAAACATGTGCCTTATGAAATTTATTCCACGTGGAAATTTCATTTACAAGACAGCTTCCACAATCCTTCAGCGTAAAACAAAAGATAACCGTGAATCTTAACTCCTTTACATCAGGCATTCTATTCGCTCGGTTATGTAGCTGTTGGTGTAAAAAAAATGGCAAGCATTTACCCTCAGGGATTTTACTAAAAATATTGGACTCCTCTCTGGCTTGATACTGACTTAGAAGCTCTTCTAAAAGTTGATATGAACTGACCTTTTTTTTCAAAGCAAAATTTTGATTGAGCAGGAAAATCTCGCTAAAAATAAAGATGATCAACAAAACAGATAGAATTTTTTCACTTAATTTTGCTAATTTTGTCAATTTCTATATCCTAGGACTTTCCAATAGTTAGCATTATAAATATTAAAAATGAATTTCAATGATATTTTATGGCAATATGAGAATAAATAATATATGACTATCATTTGTAAAAACTTTTTATAGGCGTTTGTGTTCTTTTTTGAATAATTTTTACGTAACTAAAAATTTATCTCCTAACATATACACTTTAGTTAGGTTCTTTTTGATAAAACGCGTCGAAGCAAAAGTTAGCTTCAGGCGATCACGACATGATTGATTGTTCTGAAAAAGTCATGCCACACGCATTATCGCATTGCTTGACAGGGAGCAAGACAAATGTAGTGAAAATACTTTAAAATCCAGATTTACGCAGGCTGTCATAAACAATAGCCTGCGTAAATCTAAATACATGCCATGGTTTGCTGCTTTTTAGTATTTTGCGATTAAGGATATATCTTAAAGCCTATTTAAAAGCCATTTTCCAAAAAAAATAGTGAAATTTCAGCTTTTTGGATAGGCTTTTAATAACCGCATGAACAACGGTCGCACTGGGAAGCATAGTTTGCGGAACAATAATCCCGTCCAAACAAGGCATCCTTACAGTATTCCCTCGGATACCAGCAACCACTATTGCAGCTATAAGCAGCTTTAGGACCTAAATCATAAAAGGTTACAACAAAATTTACAATAATAATAGCGACTAGGCCCACTAAAAACATGATGTTTCGGGATTTTTCATATGATCCTCCTATTGTTATTTGGTTAATAAAAAAGATGAATTATTAGAAAATTTCCCTCATTTTTTCTGAATAAAAAAAATTGTTAGCTATTTTTCCAAATAAGTTACTTCGCGGCTTTGCGTGTGGAATAATTTCAGCACCATTTTCCCGATTAAACAAGCCGTAAGAATATAATGTTGCAATAATATCTGGACGATTGCTAATATCAAATTGTGCATTTTTCCATCTTTCGATAATTTGTCGCAAATGAAAAGCTGCTAGAAGACAATTCGTTGAATCATTTTCCAATAATTTAACAATATCTTCTCTTCTCTCATATTTGGGCACCAATTTATAATATTGAGACCCAAGAAAATAATAAGAGCTTGAGTCTGGAACTGTATCGATAATCCATTTAGCAGTAGCAATTCGGATTTGGGCTAACCCAATGGATGTATTGTTGCCCAAAGAAGCAAATAGTTTTTCATATGAATCAAGCAAATTTACATTGAGACGCCATTCGGCATAAATCACGCTTGCCAGTAAACGTGGGTTGATATCTAATTTTTTAGCTGCATTAATAATAAAATATGATTTTTTTTCTATAGTGCTTCGTACTATCTCTTCATTCTGTCCTCGAAAAATAAAATGCTCACGGTATAGATACCAGCCTCCAAAAACTAAAATAAAAATAAATGCAATCTGTGGAGCAACTTTCAATTTCATCCTATCGCCAACGAATTAAAGACAAGCTTAATTTTCTTTGTAGAGAAATTTGAACTTTATTTTTTTTGATCATTTTAAAGGTATTAATCGATATTTTCCAATAATACAACCAGTGGATGTATAATCTTTAATGAAAAACACATCTTCTTCGTTGTTAATTGCCATAGGGCTTAAAGGAATTTCCTGTGCGGAAATTAGCAATTCATCATCGGCAGAAAGAACAGATAAATAAGGGAATACTGTTTTATGCTTTGATTGATTCACTTCCCTCCTCGCATGACATATAAAAATTCTTCCTGTCGCTTTACTAATTTCTATTTCAAAAACTTCCGAATGAGAAATTGATTCCAAATCAATAAAGCTGATATCAGCATTCAAATTAACATAAGGATGCTTCCAAGCCTTTGTATAGAAATTGAATACTTTCAATTTTTGAAATGCCGAAGTATATTTTGTTATCCTTGGTAATCGCTGATGAACAACATAAATATTTCCGTACCTGTCCGTTCGAATGAAAGCATCAGGTAAGAATTTTCCGCAATAACTTTGGATGATCGGGTCCATTTTCCCCCCCAGTGAAACAAGATTTAGCTTCTCATCAAAAGCAGCAATGATAAATGATTTTTCGCATACTTTATCTGGTTTTACATTTGTTTCAATACAATTGACATAAATCCTTGATCCGTTTGATGAGAGATCAAATTGATCACCTAACACCAAAATCTCGGGGAATTTTGAGAACCGAAGATCTTTTAAATAATTAGCCTTAAAATCAAAAAATGTTATTTTATGTCCTCTTACATCCATCACTCCTACTTTATCTTTATCTAAGCGTATGGTTCTATTGTGCTCAAATTCGCCAGGACCCTGACCAAATCTTCCAATTTGATGCAAAAATTTCCCTCTTGATGAATAAACATGTATTGTCGAACTAGATTCATCATTTAAATATATATCGCCATTATCGGCTATTTTAAAAGAAGTTACCATGCCAATGACACGGCTACTATCACCTTGCAAATGAATTTCTTCGATTTCGGTTAGTTTAAAACTATCATTCGCTTTCCGCATAATCAAAGGCTCGGGTGTTTCCTTTTTGTTCTGGCAACGTAGAGAAAAAAGGGCAATTAAAAACAGCATTATCTTATACATCACAGAAACTGAACTATATTTTTCTATCATTTGTTTTGCTCCTTGTGCTAAATATTAATCTACAGGCATACTGATTAAGGACTTATCTAAAAAATTATGAATTTTTTGAAGGAAGAGTTTTGATTGTTCACCATTTTCATCAGTACCAACGTGTGCATACACTATTCTTTGATTTTCAATGAAAAGCACCACAGGGTAACCCCCTGGAATATCAAGCCTCGAAAATAGAGATTTGTTCTGGTCATCTGAGTCAAATAATAATGGATATCTAAAAATGCCACGATATAATAACTTTGAGTTTTGAATATTAGGACTTCGAGTAATCGCAACTATAATTAGTTTTTTCTTGTCTATGATTTTGTTGTAAACTCCCTGCCAAAATCTTAATTCCTTGTTAACACATGAGCCACAGTCAAGATGTGTAAATAATATAGCTATAATATGGCGCGATTTATTTTCTAATAAGCCTTTTATCTCATTATCCATTTGAAGGCTTTGAAAATCTATTTCTTGTCCTTCAACACCATATCGCATTTTATTATAAATTTTGATTTTTTCCAGCATGATTTTTTTTTCATCTATCAAGCGTTGCATTTGAAGCCTTTTGTCGCTTTTTCCATAATTTAGCATAAATATCCACAGGCTTAAAGTAACTATTATAAAAAAGCTAATTATAAATAATAAATTATCAATTTTCTTATGAAAAAAGCCATTCATTAGGCTACTCCAAAATCAACTAATAAATAATTAGTAAAATCTTCTTTTAGTAATCTTATAATATTCTATCGCTTAGATTATTGAACAGCTATTGATGATATTGCTTTTTCACTAAAATTTATATTCTGCTGAATCATCTATGATCCATCTGGTTGTATTCACCTTAATCTGGGCTAAACCAAGTAATGATCACTTAATTTGTAGAATTAATATAAGCATTTTTCCAATTTTGTCAATCCCATTTTTTGATATTGATGGCTTTTTTTGATATTATTTTTTCTTTCGGTCACATTTTTAATGAATATTTGTGGAAACTGCTTACTGAAATGGTCTTGCCGATAACAAGTCGGGTTAATTCCAGAATATTGAGAAAAAAGTCGGTGAAATGATTTATATTCAGCAAAGCCGCATTGCTTTGCAATTTGTTTTAGCGAAGCATAACCACTCTTCTCCATGATATAAGTGGCGCAATAAAGCTTCAATCCAATCAAAAGCTTTTTACAAGAGATACTGCAACATCGGGTAAATTCTCGTTCGAAGTGAGGCAGCGAAATATGCAACTTTTTAGCGATTTCGGTCACCGTTTTTATATTTAAAAAATCCTTTTCCATCATCTTCAGCACCCGTTTGATCATGATAGGTCATTGCTCCACATCGATACCAAACTGGCTGAAANCGATTTTAAATTTCCGCTGTTCGATAATTTCAAGCGCTTTGGCTGTTAATTCCCCTAATTGATCGCTTTCCAAATAATTCTCAATTTCTAAGTTGCCCAGCTTAAAACACAGCTCTTTATCTTCTACCTTACCATAAATAATACATGGGATGTGGGAGTAATGATTTATCAAAGTTGTTAGTGGCTCCAGGTCTTCAGAGAAAGCAATATGAGCTGGGACAATCACGCAGTCGATTCTTTGCTCTTTGATGATGGACATTGCGGCAAAGAAATCATCTGCAAAGTGTAGCTGTGAATAATTTGCAAACGCTGTATTAAATTTTGTTTGCCAGCGGATATCATTGCTAATTATACATACTGCAGGTTCGATCATCACGCACCTTATCGAGAAAAATCAATAAAAAAAAATACAAGTAGCATTTTAAAAGATTTTTTTATTGCTCTCCTAAAAAACTGCACGCCTCATATCATAATTGATATCTTTCCACTTTACAATATTGTGATTCCATTCCTTTAGTAGGAATGGAATCGGCAATGAATATCATTCTGCTCAGATTACAAAAAAAAAAAACCAAACCACAATCCGCCAGGGGTCGGACACGGTCCACCACCAACCGATGAACTGTAATTTGGGTTTTCAAATATATCGATTTTACTGTATAATTCGCTAAAATATGCGGGGGAGGGGGGGGTAAAAATGTACCCGTTTTTATTGTTTCTTTGGCTCATTTTAACATCCTTCTTAAAATAAATCAAATCCAAGATGCTAAAAAATCAGTTGTCAGTCAGCAGTCTCCAGTTGGCAGTTGTCAGTCAGCAGTCTCCAGTTGGCAGTTGTCAGTCAGCAGTCTCCAGTTGGCAGTTCTCAGTCAGAAGTCTCCAGTTGGCAGCTCTCAGTCAGCAGTCTCCAGTTCTCAGTCGCCNGTCTTCAGTCGCTTAANAGCTTAAAACAATCATCAAATCTGATGCCGTGCGGNAGGNAAANAATTCAGCTTGTAGCTCAAAGTTGCAGTCGTACTATAATAAATTACTTTCAATTTGTCAAGTATTTTTTTCAATTTTTTAAATTTTTCTTGATATGATTTTCATTGGGCTAACTATTGCAAATTAAAATAAATAAAGCATTGGTCTTTAGAGCAATTTTGGCCACCTGAAAATGGGTTTTTCATCTTTCGCATCGCTCATTCATTAAGCGAATGATTTTGTGTGCGGAGAAGTAGCCATTTGCCCATTTGATATTTCCTGCTTGATAGCTGATCAAATTTGTTGATTTATCAAGCGAAAGGTCAAAAATGGTCACTGCGGCTGTGTTTTTCAAAATTTAAATTAAGCAATCAGGGCGCTGGATTGCTTTATGATGGATTGCAAATGATTTTTAAACCGCTGGTATTGGTGATTAGTTTTGCAAGCTTTTTAAAATAAAATGAAAGGAGAAATCTTTTTTATTAACAGCTAAAATACTAGATTACTTAAGCAGTTTTGTTACCTTTTTTAATATCGAGACCAATCCTTCCAGCCGCCGGCATAAATAGCGATTTTTTTGCATCCACAGTCTTGCAATCGTTTTGCTAAAATGTCCGCAGTATTACAGCGACTATCGGAACAATATAAAATAAGCAATTTTTCGGTCAGAGCAAATGGTTGCAGCAGTCTATCTAGATGAGAGGTNTTATATGGAATATTCAGCGAATGAGCAATATGTCCCATGACATATTGAGATTCGGGTCGAGCGTCGATGATCATCATTTCGTTATGAAAAATTGCCTTTTCCACGAAGGCTCGATCCGCAATCTGGGTATGGCCCTGAGAATTTTTCATATCGCTATTTTGAGTCCGAAAAGGCAGGATAAACAAGGCCGCTGCAATTAATGCCATAGCGGTATACCCTATCCAGCCTGTCAGTCTCGCAGCNATATCGAATTTATGATACGATNTTGGTCTTCCTGGTGCTGGTGGGTTAAGTTTTGAAGAAGTAATCAGAACCAGAATTGCCAGAAACATCCCCACCAATAGCAATAAATGGGCAATTAAGGGCATTTGGCTGAGCTAGGGGAGGGCACAAAAGCAGCCGCAATTGAGCTGATTGGATTTGCAGAGCAGAGCGGTTATCAGAAACACCAAAGGAACGATGACTAGAATTTTGGGGATGTGCGCTTTCCAGATAAGAAGGGATATCATTAACTCTAAAACTATAAGTGAAATGGCCATTATTTGGGCAATGATTGATGGCAATTTGAATAATTGAGCCATCATCTGGGTGTTAAAATGCAAATCGAGCAGTTTTCCCATTAAATTATAGCTACCAATAGCCGCAGCAAGAAGCCAGGATGCTTAAAGAATAAATTGGATCGCTTAGTTACTTTCATCAAGCAGCAGATGCAATTTTTTTACAAACTCTTCACTACTGGATTCGCTATAAGGGAAGCTTGCATTGGCATAAATTATTTTATTCAGTGCTAAATCAACAAAAAAGGTAATGGGAGTTAACGTGATGCCCTGGTTATTCAATTGATTTTTCAAATCAGAAATATGGACCAGTGGAAAATGGATATTTAGGGATCTGGCAATAGATTTTAAATTGCCATATTCTGCTGTATCAGTCAGACCAATTACCTGACAATTTTTATGTTCACATAAGTGGTGAAATTTGTTCCACTCAGTAATTTCTACAAATAGACAGCTTGCACAATCACTTTGCAAAAAATAAAACAAAATGGCATAAGTTGATTTTTTGCTTTTAGAATGATATTTGATTTCGGGACTTAATATTTTCGAGCTAATTGCAAGCAAAGGCTTTCCTTCAAAGCTTTTCAGTAAATTGAAGTGGCTTAATTGTTGTTGAGTCTGAGATAATAAATGTTTTAAATGAGAAAAATCGCTCAGCTTCTTTTTTAAATAAAAATTTTGATTTAAAAGAAACACCTCGCTTAGCAGAACAATAATTATTACAATAATTAAAAGTAGATATGTATTTTTTGAGGTGCTCTGGAAATGCATAGCTAACTCTTTCAATTGAATTCAAATCGCAATTATTGATATTACTGTGGCGCGTTTAATTTTTGCTCACAGCGCGTTTCGGCTCTAGAAAAATAAGCTGAATGTTCTGCATTTTTTCTGGAGTATTTTCATATTGGGCGATGCATAGCCCATAAGGAGAAACTGGAAGCAGGCCTACATAAAAATAATCTGACAATTTAGGAAATTTATTAAATTTTAGGCCATCTTTTATTAAATTTCCATCTGTATCATAAAAAATAAAGTAATTATTTTTGGTAATATCACCCGTGTCATTGTAATGTACGCTCAAAATTAATATTCCAGGAATTAGTGTATGAATCCATTCTATATAAGTGCTTTTATGAAACTCATTTTTGAAATAGTAATCCAATTGTGTAAAAGTCTCTTTATCAACCATTCTTGGACGAGGAAGTTTTTTATAATTGGTAGCAAGCAAAGATTTCCATAAACAAGGCTTAATCCCAAATTCTTTTTTTGATTTACCATTCTGGCAATATTTTCTTACATGATAATCTGGATAATCCATCTCAAATATACAATCGCCACTTAAAGCCAGAAATGGGCCTATATGGAAATAAGGAATATTCTTTAATTCTTGATGATATGCTTTCGATGTTTCTCCAAATTGGTACAAAAGGTCTCCACGCTTATTGTAAGCAAATATCGTATTGCCGGGTTGTATTTTGGTCGCAAATTGATCGTGAATCAAAATATCATCGTTTGGAGTGATAACCATTCCCCACATCATTTTTCTTACCGTAAATGAATTCGAAAAGTCCCCGTCGCTTTTATATAAGCTAACGCGAAACAACGATGGATCACTTATAATTATCTCGCCTTTATTAGTGGTAAGAACATGACGTGGTGTAATATATTCTCCTGGGCCTTTGCCATTATTGCCAATCTGCTTGATAAATTTGCCATTTTTATCGAAAAGCAAAACAAGCCGCAAATGCTGCTCATCAGCAATCAGCAGCTTTCCGTCTTTGGTCAATGTGACGCAAGTAATAGCGCCCAATATATATTCTTCAGGTAGTTGTAATTTTATTGTATCAGTTTCAAATAATTGATCCATTGATGAACAATTTTTTATGTGAGCTATATATTGATTTATGTTGTCCAATGGATATAAATAACTTTCTATTATCATCATCATTAAAATCCAATAAATACAAATAGTAAATATTTTAGCGTTCATATCTTTCCTTCCTTGATATAGGATTTCCATAAAAACATTGCTAGGCTCCTCTTTATTTACTAAAAGAGGAAGCCTCACAATTAATGCATTACAAATATTTTGTGCATTTGATTAATTGCAGGTATCCCACGGGCACATTATGCATCCCCAGCCATAATCTTTTGGTGAAATTATGCAATAATAACCCCGGCCACTAGGGTAGCATGGACCCTCGAAAAACATGCACAAACCACTATCGCAAGCCAGCGCAACCTTTGGCCCAAAATCAGTAAGGGTGATGAAAAAATTGAATAAAACAATCATCACTAACATTGCCAGTAACGGCCAAGCAATTTTTTTGCTCATAGTGACCTCCTTGCTTTAAGTTATTATTTAAGGTGAATTAATTTAGCATACTCATTAGATAATTTATTCGAGCCATAAAATCTTTTCGCCACCTCACCAAGAAAATTGCTCTTTGGTCTCGCATGCGGAATAATTTCCTCTCCCGTTGCACGATTCACCAATCCATAGCTATATAAAGTCATTATTATATCTGGTCTTGAGCTGATATCAAAGCCTGCCCGCTCCCAGCGCTGAATGATTTGCCGAATATGAAATGCAGCTAATAGACAGTTGATTGAGTCTTGTTTCAATAGCCTGATCACCTCTTCATCACTTTGATAACTGGGCAGCCAGCAGTGATATTGCCGCTCAATAAAATAATTGGATGTTGAATCTTTTGCGTTATCTATGATCCATTTTGCCGTATTTACCCTGATCTGGGCTAAGCCAATCGATGAATTGTGTCCCAATTGAGCAAACAGATCTTCAAACGAATCGACCAAAGTAACGTTCAGTCTTTTTTCAGCATAAATGATACTGGCTAATAATCGTGCATCAATATCCAATCGTTCGGCGCTTTTCTTAATCATATCGGCTTTCTGGCACAGCTCGGTTAAAACAAGGCCTTCTTTTTCACCCGTGAAAATGAAATATTCCTGATAAAGATACCATCCACTGCCAATTAACACCACTATTATGGCCACTAATATCAGTCCTGAAATTTTCATAATATGATTCTATAGCTTGAACTATTAAGCTTAGGTGCATTTTTATTATAGCAAATTTATTCAATTTTCTCAACGCCAATTTTTGATATTTTTTTGTTTTAGCCCGTTAAAGCCATGGGTCTTTCTCTATAAAAATCAAAAAACCCAAACCACTGTCCACCACCAACCGATGAACTGTAATCTGGGTTTTCAAATGTATCGCTTTTAATGTAATATTCGCTAAAATATGCGGGGGGGGAACACGCTTTTTTTGATCATTTTTAAATTCATGTTAACATCCTTCTGGCTATCATAATAACCAAATTTCCAAAGATGTTAAGCCTAAGGTGCGTAGTTTAAAATTATGTTGCGAAGCAATGGCTGGGCCAGTAATCAGTCATCAGTCTCCAGTCATCAGTTAGCAGTCTCCAGTCATCAGTGTTAGAAGCAGCAGCGTTTACTTCTTATCGTGTACCAGTTTTGGAAT
>JGI24188J35168_1002102_pt1 | contig 11126 bp, 8 predicted proteins | sample YNPBryantNP2012_FD_35168 | JGI IMG/M metagenome (IMG submission 35168) | reverse complement strand
TGTGGGACCTGCCGCCCGGCCCCAACCCGCGCGAGCGCAGCTTCGGCCTTTACGCCGCGGACGGTGTGCCCAAGCCGGGTGCGTTGGCCCTCTCCGCGCTGCGGGATGCACTGGAGCCGTGCCCCGTGCCGTGCGGCCCGCTCGTCCTGGGCGCCGGCGACGTGCCATCCTACAGCTTCGTCACAGAACAGGCGCGCCTCTTCGGGGGCAACGCCATGGCCGGCGACGACGTGGTGCGCTGGGAGGGGATCGGGCCGGGCCAGATCTTCGCCATCTGGCCCGCCTTCGATCTCGTCCGCATTCGAGCCACGGCCGCCGGCCAGGTGACGTTCGATCCGGGGCGCCTGTACGGCGACGCAGAACTGGAAGAGTATGACCTGAGGACGGACGGCGTTCCCTGTCCCCATGAGCGCAGCGGCTCCGCGTTGCAGTTCAGGATCGCGCCCCCGCAGGTGATCGAGTGTCGCTATCGCCTGGCCGTGCCCGATCCTGCTCTCCAACCCGACCGAGGTCCATCCACGCAACTTCATCCATCATCGCAAAGGAGAGTGAACTCATGACCCGCATCGTTGCCGATACCCTCTGCGGCCTGTCGTTGGAGACGGCCCGTGAGCTGGGCATCCCGCTGATCTCGCAGATCATCATCTTCGGCCAGGAATCGTTTCGAGAAGGCATTGACATGGACCATGCGGCCTTCATGGCCCGGCTGCGCGCCGGCAAGGAGCTGCCCAAGACGGCCGCGCCCTACCCCGGCGATTTCATCGCAGTCTTCGCGGAGCTGGTCAAGACAGGCGAAAGCATCGTCTGCATCCACCCCTCGACCGATGTGAGCGGCACCGTGCGCTCGGCTCTCACCGCCAGCGAGTCGTTCCCCGAGGCCGACATCCGCGTCATTGACACGCGCACCATCGCCGGTCCGCTGGCGAGCATCGTCCTGGCCGCCCATCGCGCGGCAAAGGCCGGCGCGACGGCCGATGAAGTGGAGGCGCTCGTGCGCGAGATGATGCCGCGCGCGCGCATCTACTTCCTGGTGGACACGCTGGAGTACCTGCGCCGCGGGGGGCGCATCGGCGGCGCGGCGGCCCTGGTGGGGAGCATCCTCCAGGTCAAGCCGATCCTCACCTTCACCGGCGGCAAGGTCGAGCCCTTCGAGAAGGAACGCACCAAGAAGCGCGCGCTCGGCCGCCTGCTCGAGCTGGTACGTGCGGAAGCCGCGCCGGGCCCAGAGGCGCACATCACCATCATGCACACCGCCGCGGCCGAAGACGCCGCGCACCTGGCCGCGGAGCTGCGAGCCGATTTCGGCGCCGACATCCCGATCATGGACCTGGTGCCGGCCATCGTCACCCATGCCGGGCCGGGCGCCCTGGCGGTCGGCTTCTTTGCCCCGGCCACAAACACGGAGCATCCCAGGCTATGACCCTCACCATCACCGCCGTCAATACCGAATCGCGCCGCGACGTCAACCGCTTTGTGATGCTCCCGTTCCGCCTGTACGAGGGATGTCGGCCCTGGGTGCCGCCCCTGGTGGACGATGTGAAGCTGATGCTCGACCGCCGGCGCTATCCGTTCTACCAGCATTCCGACGCGGCCTTCTTCCTGGCCGAACGCGACGGCCGGGACGTGGGCCGGATCGCGGTGCTGGATAATCGGCACTACAACGAGCACTGGCGCAGCCGGACCGCCTTCTTCTACCTCTTCGACGCGGAAGACGACCTCGAAGCCGCGCGCGGGCTCTTCGCGGCCGCCGAGGCGTGGGCGCGCAGCCGGGGCTTGACCAAGATGGTCGGCGCGAAGGGCTTCCTCCAGGGCGATGGCCTGGGGATATTGGTGGACGGCTTCGAGCACCACCCGGCCGTCGGCATTCCCTACAATCATCCGTACTACGCCGCGCTCATCGAGGGGTGCGGCTATCGCCGGCAGCGCGACTTCTACTCGGCCTATTTGCCGGGCAACACCCGGTTGCCGGAGCGCGTGCATCGCATCGCCGAGAAGATGATGGCGCAGCGGGGCTTCACGATCAAGACGTTCGCCAGCAAACGCGAGCTGCGGCGTTGGATTCCGCGCATCGTCCGGCTCTACAACGACACGTTCGTGGAGAATTGGGAGTTCAACCCGGTGACCGAGGCCGAAGCAAAGGTGATCGGCGAGCGGCTGTTGATGATCGCGGATCCGAAGCTGATCAAGCTGGTGATGAAGGGGGACGAGATCGCCGGCTTCCTGTTCGGCTTCCCCGACATCTCCGAAGGGATCCGGCGGGCGCGGGGCCGCATCTGGCCGTTCGGCTGGTTCTGGCTGCTGCGCGAATTCCGTCGCACGCGTTGGATCAACCTGAACGGCGCCGGCATCCTGGCGCCCTATCGCGGTTTGGGGGTCAACGCCATCCTCTACACCGAGATGGAGAAGACGATCCGCTCAGGCCATTTCGAACACGCCGACATCGTACAGATCGAGGAGCACGTGTTGACGCTGGCCGACACCCGCACGATGGGCGGTCAGATCTACAAGACGCATCGCATCTACGAAAAGGACCTGTCCTGAGAACGGGCCGCGGATAAACGCGGATGAACGCGGATAAGAAGAATAGGAACCGAATCCGCGTTCGTCTGCGCCGATCCGCGGCCCACGCCATGAAGACCGAATCCGCGTTCGTCTGCGCCGATCCGCGGCCCACGCCATGAAGACCGAATCCGCGTTCGTCTGCGCCGATCCGCGGCCCGAAGGGGAATAAACGCCGCGCTACTCGTGCATTCGTGCCTCATTCGTGGACGGCGGCAGCGGCGCCCACTCGGCCTGGCGCGCCAGCGCGTCGGCTGCGGCGCGCTGGGCGGCCACCTGCTTGGCGTGGCCCTCCCCTACGCCGCAGACAGCGTCGCCCAGATACACCTCCACGGTGAAGATCCGCGCGTGGTCGGGGCCTTCGGCTTTCACCGTCCGGTAGCGCGGCGTAACGCCCAGGAGCCCCTGCGCCAGCTCCTGAAGCCGGCTCTTGGGGTCCTTATCGGCCACCTCGGTTTGGGCATTGCTCAGCTCCTGCTCCATAAGCGGCATCACGAAATCGGCCACGGCCACCAGTCCGCGATCCAGATAGAGCGCGCCGATCAACGCCTCGAAGGCCGCGCAGAGGGTGGCCGGCCGCGTGCGGCCGCCCGTGTCCACCTCGCCGTGGCCCATCAACAGCGCCTCGCCGAGGCCCAACTGTCCGGCCAGCCGCGCCAGGGTCTCGCGGCGCACCAGGGCCGCGCGCAGATTGGTCAGCTCGCCCTCGCGCGCTTCGGGAAAGCGACGGAACAATACATCGGCCAACAGAAAATCGAGGACCGCATCGCCCAGATACTCCAGGCGTTCGTTATCGTCCCAATCCACTTCGGGATGCTCGTTCAAGTAGGAGCGATGGGTAAGGGCCGTGCGCAAAAGCTGCGGATCGTTGAACACCAGCCCATTCCGCTCGGCAAACGCCTGAACAACGGCCATTTCATCCACAGGTCCGGCGACTCCTGAGAGAGAGTTGGGCATGAAACGTGAAACGTGAAACGTAAAACGTAAAACGTCAAGCTTCCAGCCTCAAGCACCAGTATAGCACAGCGGCGGCGCTTTGTCATTCTCGGCGTCTGATGTATAATCGAAATTGACAACCGGCGCGAAGGCGCCATGCGGGCGTTCGGCGCCGTCGGCACGATCTTCAAGCCCCAGACGAATGTGGTCTGGGGTTTTTAGCGCACTGTAGGGCCGGATGAATCCGGCCCTACGCCATGTACGCAACGAGAGGCAACACGTGTTCGGGCTATTTCGCAAATCACCGGAACAACAGGCGCAAGAGCAGGCGCGGATCGAGGCAAGCCTGGCCAAAACGCGGCAGGGCTTCCTGGGCCGCATCGCCACACTGTTTCAGGCCAACGAGATCACCGACGACACCTGGACCGAGCTGGAAGAGCTGCTCGTCCAGGCCGACGTGGGGGTGAACACAGCGCTTCAGGTGGTGGAGCGCCTGCGGACGCGCGTCAAGAAAGAAAACCTGAAGCGGATGGAAGACGTGCGCGCCGCGCTGAAACAAGAGCTGGTGCGCCTGCTGGAACATCCGCCCTTCACCAGCCTGGACGAGCCGCGCATGCTCTCGGTCGTGCTGGTCGTCGGCGTGAACGGCTCGGGCAAGACGACCAGCATCGCCAAACTGGCCCGCTACTACAAGAACCGGGGGCGCAAGGTCGTACTGGCGGCCGCCGACACGTTTCGGGCCGCGGCCATAGACCAGCTCAAGATCTGGGGCGAGCGCGCCGGCGTCGAGGTCATCGCACAGGCGCCCGGCGCCGATCCGGGCGCGGTCGTCTACGACGCGATCCGGGCGTGCCAGGAAAGCCGCAAGGCCGATCTGCTGATTGTGGACACCGCCGGCCGGCTGCACACCAAGTACAACCTGATGAAGGAGCTGGAGAAAGTGCGCGCGGTCTGTGCGCGGCAGGTGCACAACGCGCCCCACGAAACGCTGTTGGTGCTGGACGCCACCACCGGCCAGAACGCCATCAGCCAGGCGAAGCACTTCAAAGACTCCGTCCAGGTCAGCGGCATCATCCTGACCAAGCTGGACGGCACGGCCAAGGGCGGCATCGTCTTCGCCATCGAACAGGAACTGGGCTTGCCCGTGCGCTTCGTCGGCACCGGCGAGAAGCTGGACGACCTCGCCGAGTTCGACCCGGTCGCCTTCGTGAACGGTATCTTCAAGCCCTGATACCCAATCCCTAATACCTACTTTCAAGGAACAGGAACCCAACCATGAGCATCCAGGAACAACTCCAGACCCTCGCCGACCAAATCGAAACGATGCGGAGGCGTCTTTGACATCGCCGGCAAAAAAGCAGAGATTGCCCGGCTCGAAGAAGAATCGGCCAAACCGGAGATCTGGGCCGACCCGAACACGGCCAAGACGATCATGCGCAAGCTGGCCGGCCTGCGCGAACAGGTAAACACCTGGGACAAGCTGGCCGCCGAAGTGGCCGACGCCCAGACGTTGCTGGAGATGGCGGTCGAGGCCGACGACCAGCAAATCATGGAAGAAGTGGCGGCCGAAGCCGAGAAGCTGGCGAAGCGCTACGCCGACCTGGAGTTCCAGCTTGCGCTCAGCGGGCCGTATGACAACAACCCCGCCATCCTGTCGGTGCACGCCGGCGTCGGCGGCACCGAGGCGCAGGATTGGGCGCAGATGCTGCTACGCATGTACCTGCGTTGGGCCGAGCGCCACGGCTACGAGGTGGAGATCACCAACCTGCTCGACGGCGAAGAGGCCGGCATCAAGACGGCCACGGTGGAGATCACCGGGCCGTGGGCCTACGGCTACCTGAAGGCCGAGCGCGGGGTTCACCGCCTGGTGCGCATCAGCCCGTTCGACGCCTCGGCCCGGCGCCACACATCGTTCGCCCTGGTCGAAGTACTGCCCATGCTGGAGGACGACATCAACATCGAGATCCGGCCGGAAGACATCAAGATGGACGTCTACCGGTCGGCCGGCGCGGGCGGCCAGCACATGCAGAAGAACTCCACCGCGGTGCGCCTGACGCACATCCCGACGGGGATCGTGGTGACATGCCAGAACGAGCGCAGCCAGTTGCAAAACCGCGAGTCGGCCATGAAGGTGCTGCGCGGCAAGCTCTACGACATCGAGCTGCAGAAGCGGGAAGAGGAAGAGGCCCGGCTGAAAGGCAAACACGTCGAGGCCGGCTGGGGCAACCAGATCCGTTCCTACGTCCTCCAACCGTACCAGATGGTGAAGGACCTGCGCACCAACGTGGAAACCAGCAACACGACCGCCGTCCTGGACGGCGACATAGATCTGTTCATCCAGGCCTGGTTGAAGGAACAGGTCGGTTCTAACGGTCAAACATGATGGCACACTGATGCGGTTCCTCAAGACCCTGCAACTGCATGGCTACAAGACCTTCGCGTCGAAGACCGAGTTCGTCTTCGACGCGGGGATCACGGCCATCGTCGGCCCGAACGGCAGCGGCAAGTCGAACATCGCCGACGGCCTGCGCTGGGTGTTGGGCGAACAGAGCTACAATACCCTGCGCGGCAAGCGCACCGAAGACATGATCTTCTCGGGCAGCGAACAGCGCGCCCGGCTGGGCATGGCCTACGTCTCGTTGACCCTGGACAACAGCACCGGTTGGCTGCCGATAGACTTCAGCGAAGTGGAGATTGCCCGCCGGGCCTACCGTTCGGGCGAAAACGAATACTTCATCAACGGCAATCGCGTTCGACTGCGCGACATCACCGAGTTGCTCGGCAAATCGGGGCTGAGCGAGCGCACCTACAGCATCATCGGCCAGGGGCTGATAGATCAGGCCCTGTCGCAGCGGCCGGAAGAGCGACGCAAGCTCTTCGAGGAAGCCGCCGGCATCACCGTCCATCAGAGCAAGCGCGACCAGGCGCGGCAGAAGCTGGAAGAGGCGCGCGCCAACCTGACCCGCGCGCGCGACATCATCAACGAGCTCACCCCGCGGCTGCGCTACCTGAAGGGCCAGGCGCGCCGCGCCACGGAATACCAGCAGATCAAGGCCGACCTGGCCGCGCAGCTCCGCATCTGGTACGGCTACAAATGGCGCCAGGCCAACCTGGCGCTCGCCGAAGCCCAGCAGCGCCTGAAAGCCCATGTCGGCATCGTCGAGGAGCAGAGCGCGGCGCTGAGCGCGCTCCAGCAACAGGCCGCCGGCCGCCAGGCCGAACGCGCCAGCCTGCGCGATCAGCTCGGCGACTGGCATCGCGCCAGCAGCCAGCTCCATCGCCAGGCCGAGGCGATCCAGCGCGAGCTGGCCGTCCGCTCCGAACAGCTTCGCCTGTGGGGGCAACAGCAGGCCGACCTGGAGGAAGAGCTGGTCCGCCTGCGCGCCGGCCTGGAGGATGGCGCCGAACGCCTGCGCAGCGCCGAAGCCGCCCTGGCCGCAGCCGCCGCCGACCACGAGGCGCACGCCGGTCGGGTGGCCGATGCCCAAAAGCAGTTGGATGTGCTGGAGGCACAGCGCCGGACGCGGGCCGCGCAATTGGCGCAGGCCGAAGATGCACTGCTGGCGTTGCGCACGCAACTGGCCGAGCGGCGCTCGCGGCTGGACCAGCTCGGCGATCGGCGCCGCGAGCTGACGGCGGAACAGGACGAACAGGCGCGCGCGATCCAGGCCGCGCAGGCCGAGCTGGCCCGGCTGGAAACCCAGATCGCGGAGCTGGAGAAGAAGCTGGCCGCGATAGAAGCCGATCTGGCCGAGATCGAGCAGGCCCGCCAGGTCCAGGGCCAGGCCCTGGCACAGGCCCAGGAGGCCGAGCGTCAGGCCGTCGGCCAGCTCGGGGCCGCGCAACGGGCTTTGGCCCGACTGCAAGATCAGCAAGAGCTGCTCACGCGGCTGCGCGACGAAGGCGCCGGGCTCAACGCCGGCGGCCGGGCCGTCCTGGCGGCCGCGCGCGGCCGCAGCGAAACCGGCGGCGCCGGCCCGGCGCGTTCCCGCACCGATGCTGCGTCCCTCAGCGGCGTCATCGGTGCGCTCGGCGAGCTGATCGAGGTGCCGGCCGAACTCGACCGGGCGCTGGAAGCCGCGCTCGGCAGCCGCATGCAAGACATCGTCGTGCGCACCTGGGAAGACGCCGAAGCCGCCGTCGCCTTCCTCAAACAAACCCAGGCCGGCCGCGCCACCTTCCTGCCCCTCGATAGCCTGCGGCCCGGCCGGCCGCTGGAAGTGCCCAGGGCTCCCGGCGTCCTGGGTTTGGCCAGCGAGCTGATCGGCTACGACCCGGCCATCCGACCGGCCGTAGAACTGGCCCTCAACCACGTGATCGTCGTGCGCGATCTGCCGACCGCCCGTCGGCTGCTGAAGACGGAGAGCCGCGCAACCTTCGTCACCGTGGAAGGCGAGATCGTGCGGCCGGGCGGCAGCATCACGGGCGGCAGCGAAGCCCGGGGCCGCGACAGCGGCCTCCTGGCGCGGGCGCGGGCCTTGCGCGAGCTGCCCGGCCAGATCGAGGCCGCGGCCAGGTTGACGGCCCGGCACGAAGCCGAGGTCGCCGCGGCCCGCCAGGCGCAGGAAACAAGCCGCAACGCCCTGGATCGGCTGCGCGGCCGCCGCGACGCGCTGGCCGGCGAAAAGCAGAAGCTGACGGCCGAACGCGATCGCCTCTGGTTGGCCGGCGACCGCAGCCGACAGACCATCGCCTGGCACCAGGAACGCATGCGCCAGATCCAGCAAGAGCTGGCCGGCCTGGACCAGGCCGAAACGACCCTGGCGCAGGCCATCGGCGAGCTGACCACGAAGCTGGCCGCGCAGGAAGCAGCCGTCGAAGCCGCGCGGCGAGGGCTGGCCGCGCTGGCGGCCGACGACCTGCTGAACGAGCTGGCCCGGCTGCGTGCCGAGGCGGCCGTCAGCGCGGGGCAACTGCGCAGCCATCAGGCACGCGTGACTGAGCTGCAGGCGCTCCAGCAGCAGCGCCGCGACGAGCTGAACGCGAAGGAGGCCCGACTGAAAGCCCTCGCCGAATTGCAGGCGCAGGCAACTCAGGAGATCGCTGCCTACGAAACGCAGGCGACGGCGCTCGCGGCCGAGATCGAGGCCTTCGCGGCCCTCATCAACCCGGCCGAGGCCCGACTGGTCCGGCTGGAACAGGAACAGCACGAGGCCGAGGCTCAGGAACGCGACCTGCGCGAACAACTGCGCCAGGCGCAGATGCGCCAGAGCCAGGCCGAGCTGGCCTATCAGCGTCGCCAGGACGAGCTGGCCCACCTGCGCGCCGAGATCGAGAAGGAACTGGGCCCGGTTGCGTTCGAGAGCGATGACCTGGCCGGCGATCAGCCGCCGCTGCCGCTCAACGGCGTAGTGACCCACCTGCCCGAGGTGGTGGAACTGCCGGCCGACCTGGAAGAGAGCGTTCGCCAGTTGCGCGGCCAGCTCAGCCGGCTGGGGCCGGTCAACCTGGAGGCCCTCTCCGAATACAACGAGGTCGAGGCCCGCTACAACTTCCTCACCACGCAGGCGGCCGACCTGGAAAAGGCCGTAGCCGATCTGGAGCAGGTGATCGCCGACCTGGACGCGGTGATGAAGCGCGAGTTCATGAGCACGTTCAAGGCGGTGGCGGCGCAGTTCAAGGAGGAGTTCACCAGCCTGTTCGGCGGCGGCTCGGCCCGGCTGGTGTTGACCGACCCTGACGACCCGGCCACGACCGGAGTAGAGATCATCGCCCGGCCGCCGGGCAAGCGCGAGCAGGGGCTGGCGCTGCTTTCGGGCGGCGAACGCGCCCTGACCGCGGCCGCGCTGATCTTCAGCATCCTCAAGGCACGGCCCACCCCCTTCTGCGTGCTCGACGAAGTGGACGCCGCGCTCGACGAAGCCAACGTCGGCCGATTTCGCGAGGCGCTGAAGGCGCTCAGCAAGCAGACGCAGTTCATCTTGATCACCCACAACCGGGGCACCATCGAGGTGGCCGACACGATCTACGGCATCTCGATGGGCGCCGACAACACTTCGCAGGTCCTCTCCCTCAAATTGGATGGCCGCGAAGTGGTGCCGGCCGGCCCGGCCGAGATCGGTTGACCGATGAGCCGACGCGCTTCGCTCTACCTGATGGCGCTTGCCACGGTCACGTTATGGGGCGCCAGCTTTCCCCTGACCAAAGCGGCCCTGGAATGGTTGGGGCCTACGGCCATCGCGTTCCTGCGCTGGAGCATCTCGGCCGGCGTGCTGCTGGCGTGGCTGGCGCGGCAGGGCCGGCTTCAAGAGGCATGGGCCTTGTTGCGCGCGCAAGCCGGTTCGGTGCTGTGGGTCGCGCTCACGGGCATAACTCTGTTCTATTTTCTGGAGAATACCGCGCTCCGCTTCACCACCGCCACCAACGCCGGCGTGCTGTCGAACCTCACGTCGGTCTTCATGGTGCTCATCGCCGCGCTGTGGCTGCGCGAACGGCCGAAGGCGATCGAATGGGGCGCGATGGCGACCGCGTTCGCCGGCGCGGCGCTGGTGAGCCAGGGCGCCGGCCACCTGACGATTGCCAGCGCGGGGTGGCTGGGAGATGGCATGATGATCATCGCCACCTTCTTCGCGGCGCTCTACAGCATCGGCGGCAAGAAGCTGGTGGAGGCGCATGCGGCCGAGGTCGTCCTGGCCGATGTAGCGCTGGTCGGCGCGGGGCTGCTCCTGCCGCTGACGGTGTGGGAAGCGGGCGGCCCGGCCGGATGGCAGGCCTTGCGCCATCTGCCGGCCGACGCGTGGATCGCGTTGCTGTTGCTGGGCCTGGGCGCGGGCGCGCTGGGCAACATCTGGTGGCTGCGCATCCTGGGCGCCACCACCGCCGCCCGCGCCAGCATGACGCTTTTTCTGATACCGGTGATCTCCACTGCGGTCTCGGTGTTCGCCCTGGGCGAGCCGCTCACGCTGCTGATCATCATCGGCGCCGCGCTGGTGCTGATCGGCGTGGCCCTGGTCGAACGAGATCGCGCCCGTTCCAGGAGCAACCATGACCAAGATCACAGATCCCATTGAGCTATACCGCGCGGCGCTGGCCAGCGCGCCGACACCCATCGAAGAGCATCCGCCGATCATCGAGCGCGCCGAGGTGTGGCCCTACCCCGACCTGCGACGCCTGTGGGTGCGCGTGCAAACCAGCCCCTTCGCCGCCTACCCCAATTTGACCTTCACCGTGAGCGATGGGGATGGCCAGGTCGTCTGCACCATGTTCATGGTGGAGATCCGCGAGCCGTACCAATCGGTGACGCTCCATCTGCGCCAGGAACCGCGGCCGGGCGCCGCCTATCGGCTGGAGATCGAGCTGGAGCGAGATGAGGCGCTGCTGGATCGCCGCGAGCTGGAGTTCGCGCTCGTCTTCCGCGATCCCGATGCGGCCGAGGCACCCGCCGACTGAGCGCGCGGCCGGAGATGTGCCAACCCTGATCGAAATCGGAGTTTCGGCATGGCATGGCGTGNCGCCCAACTCAGATTTGCATTTCTGCGCAAAGTGACGTATCCTTGCAGGCGGAAGGTCGTCTCTATTAACAAAAGGCCGTCAGCGGCTATACTCAGTAGATCACAGATTCAAGCTCAGAGGGGGTCTGTGACCCCCGACCGCCGGTCACAGACCGGCTTGGAGCAGCAAAATTGTGATCT
>JGI24188J35168_1002079_pt1 | contig 11205 bp, 8 predicted proteins | sample YNPBryantNP2012_FD_35168 | JGI IMG/M metagenome (IMG submission 35168) | reverse complement strand
AAAACGATCCCCGCTCCCGCCGGGTCTGCGACCCGGCGGCTCCCAACCGGCGGGGGTCAGCGGGGGTCACAGACCCCCGCGGAGCGATGGGAAAACGATCCCCGCTCCCGCCGGGTCTGTGACCCGGCGGCCCCCACCGGCGGGGGTCAGCGGGGGTCACAGACCCCCGCGGAGCGATGGGAAAACGATCCCCGCGGAGCGATGGGAAAACGATCTGTGTCACAACGAGACCCTTCCCCTTCACTCTGTTCAGGGTCAGGGTGACAAAGGAATCCCTGGCAGAGCAGTTGCATCTCCTTCCCGAGATGGTATAATCTCAACAGAGATTTCAGCCAGGGGAGCGACATGGGAGCCATAGAGGCCATACTGGCCCTCTTCAGCGGAGGCGGGGCGATCATCTACCATCTGATGATTCTGCTGGCGCTGGAAGCGGCGGCAGGGATTGCCCTGGTCGAGTATCGCCACACCAACAACCCCGACCAGCGCCACTATCTGCTGGCGCTCTCGGTCGCCCTCCTGATCCGCTTCCCCCTTCTCATCCGCGCACCGCTGCAGAGCCTGCTCACTCTTCCGCCGCTGCTGTACATCGTTTCCGTGCTGCTGGACAACGCGCTGGAGGTCATCAGCCTGACCCTGCTGTGGTGGGGCTTTCTTTCGCCGCTGGTGGGGCGGCGCGCAGGCCGCACTTTCCTCTACGGCAACCTGCTCCTGGCCCTGGCCACCACGGCAATCCTGACCCCCCTCTGGTATCAGGAACTGCTCGCTGCTGTGCCGCTCGACCTCTATGGGCAGGTCGATCTCTCGCTGCAAATCTTTCAGCAACAGCCTGTCTGGGACGCCTGGGCCACACTCATCGCGCTGAGCGCGGCGGTCCTCCTCTTCGTCCACCGCAAACGCATCGGCCACGCCCTACCGGCGATCTGCTTTACGGTCATCGCCCTGGGCAACGGCCTGATGCTCCTCGGCGCCGACAGCCTGGGGCGGCTGATCAACCTGTTCGGCTATCCGCTGCTGGCGGTGGCCGTCTACCGCACCGCCCTGCAGGACATGTGGGCTTATCGGCAGGAACTGGAGACGCTGAGCGAGAGGTCACTGCGTCAGACGCAGGAACTGCTCTTTCTGGTCGAAATCGGCCAGGCAATCGGCGAATCGCTCGAGCTGAACGCCGTCTTGCCGCGCGTCACCGAGAACATCGCACACGCGCTCGACGCCGACCGGGCCGCCATCCTGCTCCTCGAAGAGGAACACCTGCGCCTGGCCGCCCAATACACGCCCCTGCAACGGTCAGTCGACTCGCGGCAAGCGCCCTCTATCCGTCTGCAAGACTGCTCTGTCCTCGACCACGCCATCCGCCAGCAGCGCCAGGTGACGCTCAATACACAAGGCCCGACGGGCGCACTCGACGCCATCTCTGGCCTGCTGGGGGCCGAAGCCAGCAGCCCGATGCTCATCCAGCCGCTGACGCAACAGAATCAGCCGTTGGGATTGCTGATCGTAACGAACGAGCACAGTCGGCGTGCGTTTGGCGATAAGGAAATTCGCCTGTGCAATTCGATCGCCTCCCAGGTCAGCGCGGCCATCAGCAATGCCATGCTCTACCAGGACCTGGCGCGCGCGCTGCAGGTTCAAGAGAAGGAGGCCGGGCAAAAGACCGCCATCCTGGAGAGCATCGCCGAGGGCGTCATCGTCGCCGACGCGGACGGGCGCGCCCGGCTGATGAACGCCGCCGCCGAGCGCATCCTCAACACCCAACGCGAGCGCATCCTGGGACGCCCATTGCAACAGATCCTCGGCACGCCGCCGGCAACCGTCCGCGAGCTGACCGTCTCCGCAACGCCCTTGCAGGCCCTGTTCGAGCTGGAAAACAAGCAGATCCACGTCAACGCTGCCCCCGTGATGAGCGGCAATCGCCGCCTGGGCACCGTCGCCGTCCTGCGTGACATCACTGCCGAGGTGCAGGCCGAGCGCTCCAAGCGCGAATTCATCGCCACCATCTCCCACGAGCTGCGCACGCCGCTTACGGCGATCCTGGGCTATACCGAAGTGCTGCACAACCGCATGGTCGGCGAACTCAACGAGACCCAAAGCCAATTCATCCACGTCATCCACGAGAACGCCCGGCGCATGATCTCGATGGCCAACAACCTGATCGCCCTGTCGGAAGCAGAACGGGGCCACCTGGAACTGGAGTACGGCGAAGCTGACCTGAACCTGATCATCAACAGAGTCGTGCAGGATTTCATCCCGGAGATGGAAAGCAAGCAGTTGCAGTGGTCCGTCGAGGTCGACGACCTGCCGGTCATCGAGGGCGATCCGGCGCGTATTCAGCAGGCGATAGCCAATCTGGTCAGCAATGCGGTCAAGTACACCTTTCCGGGCGGCCATATCACCGTCGGCGCTGCCGCCGTCCGCGAACCGGGCGACGACAAACCCGCCTTTTGTCAGATCTGGGTGCGCGATACCGGCATCGGCATCCCCCTGGAAGAGCAGAGCCGTATCTGGGAGCGCTTTTACCGCGCCGATAACCCGCTCCAGGTCGAAGCCGGCGGGCTGGGCGTGGGCCTGTCGATCACCCAATCGCTGATCCAGGCCCATGGAGGACGCATTTGGCTCGACTCCACGCCCAACGAGGGCAGCACATTTACCGTTCTTTTGCCTGTCAGCAGGAAGAGCTGATATGCCAAGCGAAATGTTCGATTTCATTTTGTTGCCGCCGGGGAATCTGTACTATCACCTGGCGCTATTGTTCATCCTCCAGATTTTCCTGGCCGTCGCCTGGGGCAACTGGCGGCGGACGCCGCGCGCCATCGAGGCGCGAACCATGCTCTGGGCCGCGCTGGGCCTGTTGATGAACCGTGCCATTCTGACCCTTGCCGGGATCGCCATCGACAGCGGCGCGCTCCCGGCACCCGCCTTTCTGCCGCCGCTGGAGCGCTTCCTGGACCTCGTCCTCGTCCTCGTTGCGCTGTGGCCTTTCCTGCCCCTCTTCCGGCAGCACCCCCGCCTCGGCATCGTGTTGACGCTGGGCGCGCTGCTGCTCGCGGCGCTGACCTATGCCGTCTTTGCCANCGCCTGGCCTCAGGCCGAGGCATTGGGCTATCAGTACAACACTTACTGGCAATCGTCGGCCTGGGAGGTAGCCAGCGTGGCCGTGCCGGCGGCGGCGCTGCTGGCGCTGTTGATCTGGCCAGGGCAGGGGGCGGGACTGCTGTCCGCTGCCGTGTTCACCTGGCTGGCCGGTCACCTGCTGCAACTGCTGCTCCCGACCAGCGCCCCGCACCTGGCCGGCGCCGTGCGGCTGTCCAACCTCATCGCGCTGCCGCTGGTGACCGCCGTGGCCTTCCGCCATGTCGTGCAGAGCAGCGTAGCCGCCGCGCCGTCAGTGGGCAGCGAGGCAGCGCCACTGCTGGAGATTGTCCGGCGCGTGGTGCAGGCTGACTATGCCGAGGCCGAACTGGCTGCGGCGCTGCCCGAACTCGCGCGGCATCTGGGGGCGCAAGAGGCAGCCATCGCCATGATCGATGCGGGACCCAAAAACCGGCTACGATTCATCGCTACCCATCCCGCCACCACCTCCCCGCTCCCCGCGTTCGCTCTGGAGCAGTCAAAGCCGCTCCAGGCGGCCGTAGAAACTCGCACCCTGCAACAGATCGACGCAACCGCCGCCGAAGCCGTCGATCTCGCCCGCCGCCTGGGGTTTCACCAGCCGTCTCCCTTCCTGATCGCTCCTCTGACCAACGGCGAGAGCACTCCTGGCCTGCTCGTCCTTTCCAACCTGCCCCCCTCGCAAGTTGCGCCGGTCCGCGCCCTGGCCCATACCCTGGGCAGCGCCATCTACAGCGCCGATTATCGCCGCGCCCTGGTGCAGAAAGCCGAACGGCTGGCGGAAGAGACGCAAGCCCATAAACTCGAGCAACAGACCAGCCAGGCTGCTCTCCAGAGCGAGCTGGAGCAAGCTCGCCGCGAAGCTCAGGCGTTTGCCGTCCGCGTCACGAAACTGGAAGAACAGCTCGAACAACAGAAAAAGCAAGCCGCCGAGCTGGCCGCCCTCCTTCAGCAACGCGAGCAAGAAATGAGCACAGCCCCTGGCAGTGCTATTTATGAAGAAGAGATCCGCCAGCTTGCCAAGGAGCGAAACCAGCTGGAGCGCGAACTGGCCGAGTGGAAAGAGCGCGCCAGGAAGCTGGCAACCCAACAAGGAACGGCGCCGCCTGCTCCCGCCGAAGCCGCGCCCCCTGTCGTGCAAGAGCGGATCAACGGCGTGCTCATCGCCAACAAGCTGGGCCGCATCATCGTCGCCGACGAAGGCGCTCAACAATTGCTGGGCCGCAGTCAGATCGACCTGTTGGGCATGTCGCTTCACACCGCTTTCCCTGACACGGCCTGGGTACAGGCAGTAAGCAAGCTGGTCACCGGCGAAGAGTGGGACGGCACCCCCATCTCGGTCATCGCCCAAAGGAACAACCAGATGATCCAGGCCCGNCTNACTCGCCTGGAGGCCAAATTCGACGGGGTGCAGGGATATGCCGCCGCCCTGCAGTCCGACGTCGAACGGGAAAACCGCGCCGAGATCATCGCCTCCCTTGTCCAGGAACTGCGCACGCCTATGACCTCCATCGTCGGCTACACGGACCTGCTGTTGAGCGAGGCGGTGGGTATCCTGGGCGAGGCCCAGCGCAAGTTCCTGCACAAGACCAAGGCCAACGTCGAGCGGCTGGGCGGCCTGATTAACGACCTGATCGAGATCGCCGCCATCGATTCCAGGCGTATCAAGCTGGCGCCCCGTACAGTCGACGTCGTCTCGCTCATGCAGGAAGCCATCGTCGGGCTGTCTGCGCAGCTCAAAGAACAGGAGCTCACCGTGCGGCTCGACCTGGCCGAACAACTCCCGCTCATCCTCGCCGACCGCAGCAGCCTCTACCAGATCGTCCTCCAGCTCCTCTCCAACGCCTGCCACTGTTCGGCCCCTGGCTCGGAGATTGTCATCCACAGCCACATCGAGGAAGCGCAGGACGGCGAGGTTCCCAGCCTGCTCGTGTCGGTCACCGACACGGGCGGCGGGATCGCGCCGGAGGATTACCCGCGCGTCTTTCAGCGTTTCTACCGCGCCGACAACCCGCTGATCAAGGGGCTGGGCGAGACGGGGGTGGGCATGGCGATCGCCAAGGCGCTCGTCGAAGCGCAGGGAGGCCGCATCTGGGTAGAAAGCGTGATGGGGCAGGGCAGCACCTTCAGTTTTATCCTGCCTGTCACTGAAGCGACGGCAGAGGAGGCAGAGTGAGCAAAGGACGCCAGTCCGGTCTGCTCCAGCTTCTCGGCGGCCTGGGGTTGGCGCTGCTGGCGTCGGCGCTGGTGCTGGGCACGCTCCTCTTGCCCGCCGCCGACCAGGCTGCCGGCCCTCATCAGGCGACGCGGGCCGCCCAGGTCCGCCCCACCCTGCCCGGGCCGACGCTCTATCCCACCTACGCCCCGCCCCCATCCCCATCTGCCACGGCGCTCCCCACCGCCACCTCGATCTCCTCTCCCACGCCAACCACGCCACCTGTCCTCTACCCCGTTTGTCAGATTCCTCCTGGCTGGCTGCCCTACACTGTTCAGGCGGGCGACACCCTCTACAGCCTGGCCTGGCGCGCCAGCACGACGCCCTACACCATCCTCCAGGGCAACTGTCTGGCAGGAGAGACACTCTACCCCGGTCAGCGGCTCTATCTGCCGCCCTCTTTCTTCGCCACCCCCACCCGCGCGCCCTGCGGACCGCCGCCTGGCTGGATTGTCTATTACGTCCAGCCGGGCGATACGCTCTGGAACCTCTCGATCCGCGTGGGCGTATCCGTCGAAGCGATCCGCCAGGCCAACTGTCTGCGCGACTATATCCTGCGCGTGGGCCAGCCGCTCTACCTGCCCTTCCGCCCCGCCCCGCTGACGCCAACCGCTACCCTGTCCCCTCTGCCCACAGCGACCTGGACGCCCACCATGACTCCGACGCCAGTCATCACGCCAACCGTCACCTCCACTCTGACCCCTACGCCCACGGAAACGCCGACGGCAACTCCAACAGCTACCGGAACGCCCACTCCTACCGAGACCTCCACTCCCACCGAGACCCCCACTCCCACTGAAACGCCCACCGCAACCCCAACAGAGACGCCGGCCCCCTCGCCAACGGTCGAGCCGACGGCGACGGTTTCGCCTTGAGCAACGACCATCGTGTCGCGGAGGAGCACCATGCGCGTCCAGATTCGCCACACCACATTGGAACTGGTCGAGGGCGACATCACCGCCATGGAGACGGAGGCCATCGTCAACGCGGCCAATGAATATCTGGCGCACGGCGGCGGGGTGGCCGGGGCGATCTCGCGCCGCGGCGGGCCGGCCATCCAGCGGGAAAGCGACGAGTGGGTGCGCCGTTATGGGCGCGTGCCGACCGGCTCGGCGGCCATCACCTCCGGCGGACAGCTCAAAGCGCGCTACGTGATCCACGCCGTCGGCCCGGTCTATGACGGGACAGAGCGCTCGGCGCAGTTGCTGGCCTCAGCCGTTCGCGCCGCGCTGCAGATGGCCGACGAGCACAAGCTCACCTCGATCGCGCTGCCGGCCATCAGCACCGGCATTTTCGGCTATCCGCTGGACGAGGCCGCGCGGGTCATCCTGCGCGCCACGCTCGACTATCTGGCCGGTGAAACGGGCCTGCGGCGCGTCGTCTTTTGCCTCTACGGCGACACCGCCTACCGCCTCTTTGCCGCCACCCTCCAGCAGCTCGCGGACGAGACGTCCGCGCTCCCGGCATAGCGGACGGGACGTCCGCGCTCCCAGGGCGGCGGACGAGACGTCCGCCCTTCCACGGCGGCAGAGGAGACGTCCGTGCCGCCGGCGTATTTGTCTCTCTCCCATCGCTGCGGTATAATAGCCGCAACACAAGAGGAGGAGCAGGCAATGCGCATTCTCATCACAGGCGGAGCCGGTTTCATCGGCTCCCATCTGTGCGATCGGTTCCTGAGCGAGGGCCATGAGNTCATCGCCATGGACAACCTGAGCACNGGCAAGATCGAAAACATCGCCCATCTGGCCGGCCATGAGCGCTTTCTCTTCATCAAGCACAACGTCACCGAGTACGTCTATGTGCCGGGACCGCTGGATGCTGTGCTCCACCTGGCCAGCCTGCCCAGTCCGGTCGATTACCTGAACTTGCCCATCCAGACGCTCAAGGTCGGCGCGCTGGGCACGCACAAGACCCTGGGCCTGGCGCTGGCCAAAGGTGCGCGCTACCTGCTGGCCTCGACCTCGGAGGTCTATGGCGACCCCGAGGTGCATCCGCAGCCCGAAAGCTACTGGGGCAACGTCAATCCGGTCGGTCCGCGCGGCGTCTATGACGAGAGCAAGCGCTTTGCCGAGGCGCTGACCATGGCCTATCATCGCTATCACGGTGTGGACACGCGCATCGCGCGCATTTTCAACACCTACGGGCCGCGCATGCGCGCCGACGACGGGCGCGTGGTGCCCAATTTCATCAACCAGGCCCTGCGCGGCGANCCGCTCACCGTCTATGACGACGGCTCGCGCACGCGCAGCTTTTGCTACGTCGACGACCTGGTCGAAGGCATGGTGCGTTTGCTCTACTCCTCGGAAACCCAGCCGGTCAACCTGGGCAACCCGCAGGAGATGACGGTCCTGGAACTTGCCCGCAAGACGATCGAGATCACCGGCAGCACTTCCACCATCGCGTTCGTCCACCCCACCGACGAGCGCACGCGGGACGATCCCAAAGTGCGTTGCCCCGACATCAGCCGGGCCAGGTCCGTGCTGGGCTGGCAGCCACAGGTGCCGCTGGAGGAGGGCCTGCGGCGCACAATAGCCTATTTCCGGGAGCGTTTGTGACCCTCGCGCCTGCTGTTCGCCTGCTGCGCTGGAACGGCCCACTGACCACTGCCCTCGGCCTGCTGCTCGCCGTGGGGGCAGGGTTGCTGCTGATCTCCCTGCCGCTGACGACGGCGCTCGTCCTGATCGTGCTGACCGCGCTGGCGGTGGCGGCCCTGGTTGAACCGCTGCTGGGCATCGCGGGCGGGCTCTTCCTGGGCCTGCTGCGGGCCTATCTCCAGACCGAGGTGCCACAGATTCCCGCCCAGATCGGCCACCTGTTCATCGCGCTGGCCGCTGCCGCCTGGCTGGGACGTGGCCTTTTGCGCCGCGACCTGCGCCTGCCCCGCTCGCCGCTGCTGCTGCCCCTGCTGGGCTTTGTCGGCGCCGCATGGCTCTCCCTGTGGAACCCCACCGACCTGACCGGCTATGGCCTGCCCGAGCTGGTCAAATGGCTCGAACTCGTGCTCGTCTTTGTCGTCGTCGCCGCGCGGCTGCAGGAACGGCACATCCTCTGGCTGATGATTCCCATCCTCCTGATTGGCCTCTTTCAGGCTGGCGTGGGCCTTTATCAGTTTGGCCTGCGCGACGAGGGACCCGAGCACTTTCGCATCCCCGGCTATGACTTTTACCGCGCCTATGGCACTTTCGAGCAACCCAACCCTTACGGCGGATTCATCGGCATGACGCTGGCCCTGGCTGCGGGCATGCTCGTNGGGGCAGTGGAGAGGGGGAGAAGGGGAGACAAGGAAACAAGAAGAGGGGGAGGAGATTCTCCAAGAGAGATCCCTGTCTCCCTGTCTCCTTATCTCCTTGTCCCCTTGTCTCTTTGCCTCCTCCTCACAGGCGCTGCGCTGATCGCCTCGTGGAGCCGGGGGGCGTGGATCGGCTTCGCGGCAGCGCTGCTGGTCATGGCTGCCGCGCTGCCGCGCCGCACCCGCTGGGGGCTGCTCGCCATCGCCCTGCTGGCTGTCATCGTCATCGGCCTCTATCATGCTGACCTGTTGCCCGCCTCGGTCGTTGCCCGCCTGACCGATTTCGCTGCCGAACTGCGACTGGAGGACGTGCGCGGGGTGGGCATCAACAGCGCCAACTATGCCGTGATCGAACGCCTGGCCCACTGGCAAAGCGCGCTGGAGATGTGGCGGCAGCACTTTTGGACCGGCGTCGGTCTGGGTTGCTATGAACCGGCCTATCCGGCCGTTGCCCTGATCAACTGGCCTTTCGCTCTGGGCCATGCCCACAACACCTACCTCAATCTGCTGGCAGAAACCGGCCTGATCGGCACCATCGCCTATCTGGTCCTGTGGGCCGCTGTCTTTTGGCAGACCTGGCGCATCACCCGCACCACGAGGGGCCTGACGCGCGGCCTGGCCATCGGGCTGCTGGGGGTGTGGACTCATCTGGCTGTGCACAATTTTTTCGACAATCTGTACGTGAACAATGTGCATGTGCTGGTGGGAGCGTTGATGGGGGCGGTGGCAAGTGTGCAAGTGGGCAAGTTTGCAAGTTTGCAAGTGGGCAAGTGGGCAAGTTTGCAAGTGGGCAAGTAGATTTTGGCCAAGTTGGAGGTTGAATCGTTGACAAAAAAGAAAGAGTTGGTGCGCTTTATCAAGTTTTCGGTGGTGGGGACTATCGGTGCGGTGGTGGATTTTGGCACGCTCTATCTCCTCCACGTGCTTCTCGGCCTGCCGATTGTCCTGGCCAATACGTGTTCTTTCACCGCCGCCGTGCTGAGCAACTTTACCTGGAACCGCTACTGGACCTACCCCGATTCCCGCTCCAAGCCCGTGCGCACCCAGTTGTTGCAGTTCTTTATCGTCAACGTGGTGGGTTGGGGCATCAACACCGGCATCCTGCTGTTGCTGCGCTACCCCTGTGTCGCACTGACCGGCAATGTGACAGGGACGCTCACCCTGTCTCTTTCCGATGAAATGTTGTATAAAGTGGGGTATAACCTGGCCAAGGCCATCGCCACCGGCGTTGTCCTCTTCTGGAACTTTGGCATCAACCGGCTGTGGACCTATTCGGACGTCAAGTGATGCGCATTGCGATCGATTACACGGCAGCGCTCCGCCAAAAAGCGGGTATCGGACGGTACAGCCGCGAACTGGTTACGGCGCTGCTGGGCCTGCCCAGCCAGCACTGCTTCACCCTCTTTGCTGCCAGCGGCAAACTGGAACCTGACGCTCACAACCGCTGGCCCGCCGGCAACGTGCAGCGGCGCACCGTCCCCCTCGACGACGAATGGCTGGCCCGCCTCTGGCAACGCGCCCGCCTGCCGCTGCCCGTCGAGGTCCTCGTCGGCCAGCAGGACCTCTTCTACTCGCCCGATTTTGTCCTACCGCCCACCCTGCCTTCCACGCGCACGCTGCTCACCGTCCACGATCTCTCCTTCCTGCATTATCCAGACCATTTCGTGCCCAGGCTGGTGCGCTATCTCAGCCGCGCCGTGCCGCGCGCCATCGAGCGGGCCGACTGTGTGCTGGCCGACTCGCAAGCCACCCGCAACGACCTGATCGAGCTGCTCGGCGTGCCACCGGACAAGGTCGAGGTCCTCTACAGCGGCGTCTCGCCGCGCTTCCAGCCGCAGGCGGAAGAAGGCGAAGCGGAGCGCATCCGCACCCGCTACGGCCTGGGCGAGGGCCCCTACGTCCTGGCCGTCGGCACTGTCCAGCCGCGCAAGAACTATGCCATGCTGATCCGTGCCTTTGTGCGCGCCGCAGCGGAGGCGGTGCTGGTCATTGCTGGCGGACCGGGGTGGCTATGCGAAGACATCTTTGCACTGGCAGACCAATATCCCGATCAGGTGCGCATGCCCGGCTTTGTCAACGACGCCGACCTGCCCGCCCTCTACCGCGACGCCACACTCCTGGCCTTCCCCTCCCTCTACGAAGGCTTTGGCCTGCCCGTCCTCGAAGCCATGGCCTGCGGCACCCCCGTCCTCTGCTCCAACCAGTCCAGCCTGCCCGAGGTCGCCGGCGACGCCGCCCTCCTGCTCGACCCCAAAGACGAAGAGGCGTGGGCTGCCAGCATCCGCCGCCTGCTCGAAGACCCGGCCCGACGCCAGGCTATGGCCGCCGCCGGCCTGGCCCAGGCAGCCCCCTTCACCTGGGAATGCGCGGCGGGACAGTTGCTCGGTCTGATGGAACGCATCGCCTATCGCTAATCGCGCATCGCCTATCGCCTATCGCGTATCGCTAATCGCATATCGCACATCGCCTTGTAGGGTCTTGTAATGTCATCCCTCTAGAGCCTGTTATGCACATTGCACCATGAAGGTAATGAACCGATGAGCCAGCAGTATCGCGAAGGCTACGAAATGCAGCCCTGCCAACATCTCCGGGAGGC
>JGI24188J35168_1002074_pt1 | contig 11218 bp, 9 predicted proteins | sample YNPBryantNP2012_FD_35168 | JGI IMG/M metagenome (IMG submission 35168) | reverse complement strand
CCGCGATACTCTTTTTGGGTGTGCGCGGCGGCAAAGCCGCCGCGCACACCCAAAAACTGGGGTTTGGGGCAACGCCCCAAGGACTTTGCACTAGCCCTGGTATGACGGGGTGACATACTGGGAGGGCTGCGTCCTCGCAGACCCTCCCGCGGGTGGGGGTGTGGGGAAACCCGGTTTCCCCACACCCCGCTCCAGGGGACGATGTTGAGCGGATTACTACTCAATAATCATGAGCCGCCGGGCGCCGCGGCGCCGGGCGACAGCCCGGCCAGCATCCGCCCCGCGGCGCGCAGGTCGGTGAGCAGGGCGCTGCCCAGGGCCACGGCGGCGGCCCCGGCGTCGAGGAGGGCGCGGGCATCGGCGGCGCGCATCACTCCGCCGCCGCCGATCAGCGGCACGTCCACCCTCCCAGCCAGGTGGGCCACGGCCCGCAGCCCCAGGGGCCGCAGGGCGGGCCCGCAGAGGCGCCCCTCGAAGCGCCGTCCGGCCACGCTGGCGGCGCCGGGCAGGCCATCGCTGAGATTGAGCGCGTCGGCGCCGGCAGCGGCGGCGGCCGCGGCCAGTTCCGCCAGGCCCTCCGCGTAGACGGGCAGTTTCACAAGCAGCGGCAGGGGCGTGGCCGCGCGGGCCGCCGCGACCAGGCGCGCCGCCGCCGCCGCTTCGGTGGCCCCGAAGGTTGAGAGCGGCAGTTCGACGCCCCGCACGCCCTCGACCAGTTCCAGTTCCGCCAGCAGCGCGGCGAGTTCGGTCGCATCGGCGGCGGCGAGGCTGAGGATCACCGGCGTCTCCCAGGCGGCCCAGATGGGCGCGAAGCGCCGGCGCACGGCGCCCAGGCCAGGGTTCGGGGCGCCGCCGGCGTAGAGCAGGCCAGCCGGGGTTTCGATCAGCGCGGGGGGCGGGTGGGCGCGCCGGGGGCGCAGGCTGGTGCTGCGGGTGATCAGCGCGCCCAGGCCATGGCCGCCGTCGCGCTGCGCGAGCCGGAGTTGCCGCGCCACCTCGACGCCATAGCCCAGGCTCCCCGCCGCGGCCAGCAGCGGGGTTGCCAGTTCGAGGGCGTAGGGATTGCGCGGGGCCAGGTCAATCATAGCTCGATCTGCCGCCACTTCCCCGAGTTGAACCGCCACAGGACCATGATCGCCTGCAGGGTGAAGTCGGTGCACATCGCCAGCCACACGCCGGGCAAGCCGCCGCCGAGCCAGCCCACCACCACGACGGTAAGGGGCAGGCGCACCACCCAGGTGGTGAGCAGGCGACTGTAGAGGGGCCAGCGGGTATCGCCCGCGCCCCGCAGCGCGCCGAGCAAGATGAAGCTCACCGCCAGCGCCGGCTGCACCAGACCGGCGGCGCGCAGCGGGGGGGTGGCCGCGGCAACGATCAAGGGGTCGTTGGTGAACAACGCCACCAGTTGCGTGGGGAAGAGTACCATGAATCCGCCCAGCACGCTCATCAGCAAACCGCCCTGGAACAGGCCCTCGTAGGCGCTGCGCCCGGCCTCATCGGGCCGGCGCGCGCCCAGGGCCTGCCCCACCAGCGCCCCGGTGGCGGCGGCATAGCCCAGACCGGGGAGAAACGAGAGCGACTCGATCGTGATCGTGATGTTGTGGGCGGCGTAGGCAGTGGACCCCAGATCGGTCACGAAGCGCACGAAGATCAACAGCGCCGCCTGAAAGACGAACTGCTCGCCCGCGGTCGGCAAGCCGACCCGCACCAGGCGCCCGAGCATCTCCGGATCGGGCCGCCAGTCGAGGACCAGGCGCAGGCCGGCGTGGCCCCGCAGCATCAGCGCCACGGCGGCAAGCCCACCCAGCCCGCGGGCCAGGGTCGTGCCAAGCGCCGCGCCCGTCACGCCCAGGGCGGGCAGGCCCAGTTGCCCGTTCACCAGCAGCCAGGTGACGGCGACATTGACCGTATTCACCACCAGCATCAGCAGCAGGGGCACGCGGGTGTCGCCTGCGCCACGCAGGCAGGCGGTGATTGCCAGGAGCAAGGCGGTGGGCAGGAAGGTCAGCGCAGTAATGCGGATGTAGGCCGCGCCGATCGCGTGGGTCTCCTGGGGAGCATTGAGCAGGGCCAGAAACGGCCCGGCGCCCAGCAAGCCCAGGGCGGTGGCCGTTACGCCGACCACGGTGCCCAGCAGCGCAACCTGGCGCACGATGCGCCCCAGGCTGGCCGCGTCGCGGGCACCCACGGCGCGGGCCACCAGGGCCGTGGCACCGATGCCGACAGCCATGAACAGCACCATCATAATCCAGGAAAACTGGTTGCCCAGACCCACCGCCGTCAGCGCGGCGGCGCTGTCATAGCCGAGCGCCCGCGAGGTCGCCAGGGCCAGATTACCCACCAGAAACACATCAGCCAGGCCGACCATGGTGTTAAGCAGTTGCTCGCCGACGGCGGGAAGGGCCAGGCTGAACATGCGCCGGCGAGTGGAGCCGCCTGGCCGACTGCGGGCGCGCTTCGGGGCGCTGACTGCGCGCATTGTTGTGGTTCCTGAGGTGACCATCGTTCGCAGGGTTCTGCCCCCCTCCCAGCCTCCCCCCGCTGGGGGGAGGCGCCAGGTTCCCTCCTCCAGCGAGGGGAGGGTCAGGGCGGGGGCCGGCGCCGTGCCCGCGGAGCCGTGGCGCGGGCGGGACGCCCACGCTCCCAGGCCATGTTCATCGTGGCGTTGTGCGCCATGCACATGACCGTCTCGCGGGTAGGGGGGAGAGAGCCCGGTTTGCCCGGAGCACCCTCAAGCGCCGGCGGCAGGCGCTGTAATGGTCTTTGCATACATCATCCGCTCTAGCCCGCGCAGGCGGGCTTCGCATCCAGTAGCCGAGGGCTTCAGCCCCACGGCCAGCCCGGCATAGCGGATGAATTTCTCAATCACCATTATATCCCAGGGCTTGCAGGGCGCACCGGGCTTCGGCGGCTTCGTCCCAGGGGCGGGTGTGATCGGCGTAGATGATGCTACCCTCGTGGCCCTTACCGAGCAACAGCACGAGATCGCCGGGGCGGGCGGCCGCTATGGCCGCTGCAATGGCCGCGCTTCGGTCGGGGATAATCTGATAATCCTGCCCGGCGCGACGGCCGGCCCGTTCGGCGCCGGCGGCGATCTGGGCAATGATGGCCAGGGGGTCCTCGCCGCGGGGATCCTCATCGGTCAGCACCAGCAGATCGCAGTAGCGTCCGGCGATCTCGCCCTGGATGGCGCGCTTGGCCACATCGCGTTCGCCGGCGCTGCCGAAGACGGCGATGATCCGTCCTCGGGCCAGGGGCCGCAGCATGCTCAACACCTGTTCAAACGACTCGGGGTTGTGGGCATAGTCCACAATCACCTCGAACGGCTGCCCCATGAGCACCGGCTCCATCCTGCCGCGTGGCCCGCGGGCGGCGCCGAGGGCGGCGACGGCCCCCTCGAGGGGCGCGCCCTGGCTGAGGGCCACGCTGAGGGCCGCCAGGGCATTGGAGACATTGAAGGCTCCGGGCAGGCCCAGGCGCAGGCGCGCGCTGCCCCAGGGCGTATCAAGCGTAAGTTCCGCGCCGGATGGGCTGGCTACCACCTCACGGGCGCGCACATCGGCGTTGGGACCCATGCCGAAGCGCAACTGCCGGGCCGCCGCCGGCGCCGCGCGGAGGAAGGCCTGATGGTGCGGATCGTCGGCGTTGACAATCGCCCAGGCTTCGCCCTTGCGCCGCCCCGTGGGCGTGCGTTCACCCAGCATTTCGAAGAGACGCGCCTTATCGGCTCGATACTGCTCCAGGGTGCCGTGATAATCGAGATGCTCGTGACCAAGGTTGAGGAACACCGCCACATCGAAGAGACAACCGCCGAGCCGGTTCCAGCGCGCCGAGAGGGCGTGCGAGGTCGCTTCGATCACCGCGACGTCGCAGCCATCGGCGACCATCGCCGCCAGGAGGGCCTGCACCTCGGGGGCCTCGGGGGTGCTCTGGCGGGTAGCGTTGGCCCAGCGCTGCGGGCCCACCTTGAAATCCACGGTGCTGATCAACCCGGTGCGATGGCCGCAGGCATCGAGGACCTGACTGATCAGATCGGTTGTGGTGCTTTTGCCCTTTGTACCGGTCACGCCGATGGCGCGCAGGCGCAGCGCCGGATAGTCATAGAAGGCGGCGGCAAGGGGCGCCAGGGCGACCCGGCTATCAATAGCCACCACCAGGGTCGCCGCTTCGGGCGCCGGGGCATGGCCCCACTGCCGCGCGTCGACGAGCACTGCGCGCGCGCCCCGCGCGACGGCCTGCTCCACGTAGGCATGCCCGTCGGTATGCTGGCCCTTGATCGCCACGAACAGCGCGCCGGGTTCGACGACGCGCGAGTCGTAGACCACCCCGGTGATGGGGATATCGAGGGGCCCATCGGCCCGCAGCACGGCTACGCCGGCCAGCAGAGCGCGCAGGGTTGGCATTGGTTTGTCCATAGGTTGCCTGTGCGGCAAAGCCGCGCGCCGCTAGAAGACAGCGTTATCTGATACCATTGTTGATTGTAGATTTTGGATTTTAGATTGCCGTTTATGGCGTCCCAATCGGACCTTGCAGAGGCGCGCATGCGCGATGTTCAAGATGAACATACTTTTTGGGAGGGCTGCGCCCGCCCGGACCCTCCCGCCGGGCGGGGGAACCCGGGGCCGGCGGCGTAGGGGCGGGGTTTCCCCGCCCCTACCCCGGCCCGCCTCCAGGCAGGGGTCGCGCCCTCCCAGACCCTCCCGCGGGCGGGGGAATGGGGGAACCTGGTTCCCTCATGTTCACGGTAGACGGTCATGCGCACGGCGCGCACCCCGCCCGCTGCACACGGCCCGGGAGCGCGGGCGTCCCGCCCGCGCCACGGCTCCGCGGGCAAGATGCCCGCGCTCCCAGCCTATGTTCACCTCAGGAGGGGTGCGCCCCGGGAACCTCCGGGCGGGAGACGCCGGGGCCGGCGGCGTAGGGGCGGGGTTTCCCCGCCCCTACCCCGGCCCGCCTCCAGGCAGGGGTTGCGCCCCCCCAGACCCTCCCACCGGGTGGGGGCATGGGGAAACCGGGTTTCCCCATGCCCCTGCGGGGCGGGGGCGTGGGGAAACCCGGTTTCCCCACACCCCTCTTCGAGAGCCTATGTTCACGTTAGGAGGGGTGCGCCCCGGGAACCTCCGGGCGGGAGACGCCGGGGCCAGCGGGGTAGGGGCGGGGTTTCCCCGCCCCTACCCCGGCCCGCCTCCAGGCAGGGGCTGCGCCCTCCCAAACCTTCCCACCGGGTGGGGGAATGGGGAAACCCGGTTTCCCCATTCCCCTGCGCAAGGGCTGCGCCCTCACCTTCCCGCGGGCGGGGGATGGGGAAACCGGGTTCCCCGATTTTCACGTTAGATGCGCTTGCGCGCCAGGCGATAGAGCGGGGGCAAGAGCACCCGGTCATAAGCCGGCAGGTAGCGCACAATCTGGCCGCCAAAGCCCTTTTTGAAGCGGTAGACCCCGATCAGCGGGTCGTGCCGGGCGGCGTCTTCCAGGGCCGCGCGAGCCTCGGCATCAGGGGCGGCGGCGGCGCGGCCCAGGGCGTCGGGGATGCCCCACAGGTCATAGCGCGCGCAGCCCTGAGCGCGGGCCCAGCCCATGGCGCGCCACGTCAGCAGATGGTTGGCGCCCGAGCGCAGGCCGGCTTCGTCGGCGCCACTGTAGAGGTACAGGCCCGCCCGGGCATCGGCGAAGACGAGGTGCGCCGCCGCCGCCCGCCCTTCCACCTCGGCGAGCAACAGGCAACTGCGCGGCTGGAAGAGGCGCCAGGCCGCCCGGTAGTACGCCTCGCTGTGCACCCCGAAGCGCGCCCGTTTGCCGGTTCCCTGCATCAAGACGAAAAAAATGGGCAGGTCGGTCACATCGCCCTGGCGCACAACAACCCCATTGCGCTCGGCGCGCCGAATGTCGGCGCGGTGCCCCTTGGAACAGGCCGCGAGCAGGCGCTCTTCAGGCTGCCGCAGGTCAACATGGATCGAACTGCGCGGCTGAATGGTCGGAACGGGTTGCAGTCCCTGCAGGAGCAACCAGGTATGCAGAGCGTCAGCGGCGGGATCGTCTTCAAGCAGGTTCGGTTCCAGGCGCAGCAGCACCGCGCGGGCGCGGCGCGCCACGCGTTCCAGCCCCGCCAGCAACAACCGGTCAACCACCGGGTCGCCGGAAAAGAGTGGGCCACGGGGAGTATAGGCCACGCTCAAGCCATAGTGCGCGCGGATCAACAGCAGCGCTCCGGCGACCGGCGCCCCGGCGGGGCCGAGGACCGCGATGCGGCGAGCGCGCCATCCAAAGCCCGCTTTCAACTCCCCCCAGGCGCCGTGCTGCAAGAGACTGCCCTGGGGATGGGCGGCAACGAAGGCGTCCCATGTCGCGGCATCAGGCTCGCCGAGCGCCAGGGGGCCGATCCGTTCGCCGTCGGCCTGAACCTGACCTGTGATGGGCTGATCCATCAATCACCCCTGGTCGGCGACACAACCCGCAGACGTGCCTGGCATAGCGTGTGGTCCTCCCTGTGCGGATGGGTGATGCGGGGGTGTGGAGGAGTGGAAGTATGGGGGTGCTCCCTGTTGCCCCTCATATTCGTTCCAATACCTTGGAGGGCGCATCCCTCCCAAACCCTCTCACCGGGTGGGGGAGGGGGAAACCTGGTTTCCCCCTCCCCCTGCTTGAGGGCCAGGCCCTCCCGCCAGCGGGGGCGTGGGGAAACCTGGTTTCCCCACGCCGCCTGCTCGAGGGCTTTGCCCTCCCAGACCCTCCCGCCGGCGGGGGTGTGGGGAAACCAGGTTTCCCCGGCCCCATGCTCGAGGGCTTCGCCCTCCCAGACCCTCGCGGGTGGGGAAATGGGGAAACCCGGTTTCCCCATTTCCCTGCGGGGCGGGGGCGTGGGGAAACCTGGTTTCCCCACACCCCTCTTCGAGAGCCTATGTTCACGTTAGAACCGGCAGGTCAGCGGAACATCCAGATGCGCTCGCCGTAGGCGCCGGCGTCGGGGGACACCCGGGCCGCGTAGTCGCGCACGGCCTGGGCCATGGCCGCGGCGCCGCCAAAGAGCGCGTCGAGCTGGCTGGCGTAGGCTTCAATCGCCCCGATCTTCCGGGTAAGGGTAGCGTCAATACTGGTGACGAGGGGCAGGAAGCGGTCAGGGCCTCCCAGTTCGGTCAGACGCCGGTCGAGGGCAGATTCGCCTCGCGCGTAGGGGAAATCCTCGTAGAAGGCCACGCTGGCGCCGCCGCGGCTGAGCGCCTGAGCGGCGGTGAAGGTTGACAGATGATCGACGTGGCTCCCGACGCCCAGCGGCGCGTAGATCACCGCGTCGGGGAAGAGGTTGATCAAAGGCTCGAGGCGCGCCTGCACATCGCGCGCAAGCGGGTCACCTTCGGCCACCTGGTCGAAGAGCCGGTCATCATCGGTATACGCTTCGGGCAGGCGGTAGATGGCGTCGAGCAGGTCAAGGTGAAACGCATCGGCGCGCAGGATCTCGAGGGCTTCGGCGTCCTCGCGGAGCCGGCGGGCCACAGCCTCATCGGCAGACAGGTTCCAGCGGCGATGCATCAAACTGGCGAAGGGGCTGAGGGGCACCCCGGCGGGTGGGGCGCCGGTGCAGATGTTGACCACCAGCACGGGGGTGCCCGCGGTGGTATGCTGGGCGATCGTGCCGCCGCAGGAGAGGGCGGCGTCGTCCAGGTGCGGAGAGAGGTAAATGTACCGGTACTGAGCGCTCAGTTGGTCCAGCCGGGTATAATGAACAGGCATAGACGCTTCCGTATGAACGGCGATGCGCCGGGAGACAGGCGTGGCTCACAATTCATCGAGGGAGAGTTCGGCGAGAGCCTCGTCGGCGGCCTNGCGCCGCGAAAGATCCCTCGAGCGGGCCAGGCGTTCGAGCACGCGCCGGGCGCTTGACCCACCCACCTGCCCAAGGGCCCAGATCGCGGCCAGAGCGATCTCGACGTCATCATCGTCAACCAGCGGCAGCAGGGCGGGCAGCAGCGGGCGCCCCTCTTCGGCCAGTTCGCCGACGGCGCGGGCGGCCTCGTAGCGCAGGGCCGGCGAGGGGCTCTTCAACTCGCGTTCGATGTAGGGGAACCAGGTAGGGCGCATCGAGCGTCCCATTGCCAGCAGGGCGCTCTCGCGCATGGCCAGGTCGCTATGGGCATAGGCCCGGCCAATCTCCGTCTGGGCTTCCCTGGAAGCAGCGAAGTAGCCCAGGGCCTCCACGGCGCGCCGGCGAACTTCGAGCGGCTGTTCAGGATCGGTCGCCACGCGCAGCAGCACCGCCAGCAAGCGGGTGCCCTCGGCCGCCGACAGGTCGCCGATCTGGCAGAGATAGGCAAAGCGCGCGAGGGCCAGGGTAGCCGCCGCGCGCGCCACCCCGGCCTCATCGTCGAGCATGGCGATCAAGCGATTCATCGTCGCCAGGCTCTCGTCCTCCCACAACCCATTGATGGCCGCGGCGCGCACCTCGGCATCGGGATCGCTCAAACAGGCCCGGAAGACGGCGCGGAAATCGAGATCCACATTGTCTTCGGCCAGCTCATCCAGCTCGCGGACGATTGCGAGACGGCGTTCGGCGGGAAACTCGCGCCATGCCGCCCAGAACGCCTTCAGCAGTTCGGGGCCAAGGTCCGAGAGGGCCTTGAGTTCCGCGTGGGCGAGGGGACGTTCCAGGTCGCCCAGCCGGGCCAGATGTTCCTCAAACGTCATGCCGGACCTCACTCGTCCTCATCGTAGCGTCCGTAGCGCTGGCGCAGCGGCGGGCGCTCCTCCAGCGCCTCGTCTTCTTCCTCCTCGACCTCACCGGCGCTGGCGCGGGGGGCGGGGGCATAGTAGTAGAGACCGGGGGTCGACTCATCGGCGCTGAAATCCTCGCCGCGTTCCAGCAGCGCCTTGAGATACGCGCGCGACCCGGGCCGCAGCACGTTAAAGGCGACGTAGAGATCATCGAGGGTAACGGCGTAGCGCGGCGCTGCCGGCGTGCCCACCTGGTCGCCGATGGTCTCGCTCACGTGTTCAAGCATGAGTTCCGCCTTACGGCGCTCGCCCATCGGGAAGGCCTTGAGGCGGTTCAGCCGCCCATAGCGGCTCTGGGTGGGCAATTGTTCTTCATCCACCACGCAGTAGAACGAGACATTGGCGAAGGCGAAGCGGTTCTTCTTCTCATCGAAGGTAAGCAGGCGCTCGGTCTGCTCGGGGCCTTCCTCGTAGACAATATGGAAGACATTCGGTTCCCCGGTGCGGGTGATGGTGATCAGGGCGCCGGGGGCCACATGCTCGCGGAAGAACTCCTCCAACCCCTGGAGCCAGCCGCCGCGATTGCCGGCGGGGAAGCGCACCTCCACCAGATAGGTGGTGTAATGCTGCGGCGACTCGAAGCGCAGCACCGCGGTGCGCTGGTCGGGCAACAGGGGGGGCGGCAGCAGCGCGGCGAGACCGGCATCGAGGGGCAAGACGCCGTACTCCCACTCGAAGAAGGTGAGCAGCCGGGTAACACTGCCGCTCTGCCTGACAGCCTCGACACTCTGCAGTTCCGAGCTATCGTCGTAGCCCTCGACCAGGTAAGAGGTGATCTGCCCCATCTCGGCGGCCTTGACGCGCTTGCCACTGGTGATCGTCAACCCCCTGGTGGCCCAGAGGTAGGCCCCCTCCACGCCGACGAACTCAAAGTCCTTCTCACGGTGCAGGCGATAGTTCAACGAGAAGCGGAAGCCCTCGTAGTCGGCCTGGCGCGGGTTATGGTAGTAGAGATCGGCGATAATCTCGGTGTCAAGCAACGGCTCATTCCGCTCGAGAATATAGTCGCGGATCTTGCGCAGATCATTCTTGCCGAAGCTCGCCAGATTGGCCTCGGGGTAATACTTGCGCCCAAAGCTCACGATGCGCTGCAGCGGGTCGCGCTCCAGGCGTTCCGCGAGCACCCGGGCCAGCAGATCGCCATACTCGGCCATGATCTCATCAACTGGCCGGCGGAGATCGATCGCCGTGCCATCGCTGAGGGTGAACACGGTGCTGCGGGGCGGCTGCGCCGGTCGCGGGGCGGGCGCCACAACCGGCGCAGGGGCCTCGACGACGGGGGCCGGAGCAGGGATTTCCAGCGCCGCGGGGGCAGGTTCGGGGGCCGCTGCCTCGACCGGGGCCGGGGCGGGCACTTCCAGCGCCGCGGGGGCAGGTTCGGGGGCCGCTGCCTCGACCGGGGCCGGGGCCGCTTCCGGCGTCAGCGGAACTTCCCCGAGGACCGGTTCGGCGACGGGCGCTGGCGCTTCGGGGGCCGTGACCGCCTCAGGCTCAGGCTCGACCGGAGCGGCCGCCAGTTGCACCTGCCAGTAATCCGAAATATAGACCGGCTCGACCGTCGTGATGGCCGGGCGCGACGTCGAGACAACCACACTGATATCGTCAATCGGAAGCGGATGCTCTGGATCGTGCAATCGCTGCTTGAAGCTGTGCGTATCGGCATCTTCACGGGGCACATAGGCGCCCTGGCGGGTGGTCACAAAGCGCACCTCGCCATCCACGACCTCGCGGGTGAACCGGCTATCGGCGCTCAGGGCCAGATCAATCGCCGCCTCGAGCTCGGCCCGATCGCGCCCCTCGCGTCGCGCCAGAAACGCAGCGAGACTGGCCAGCGTCTGGCGGATGGGCGTGTCCATGGCGAACATGGCGCCCTGCGCGACCATCAAGCGGTAGATATCCTCGGCCAGGCGCTGCTGGTCGGCCGGCAACGTGGGCGCAGCGGTCATTCGTTCTCCTCCCTCACCGCCTTGCTCAAGATTTCCAGATACTGTCTGACCAGGTCCATAATATCCTGAGGTTGGCCCGTCGCGCGCAACCACTGGACCAGGCGGTCAATGGCGGTCTCGCCAAAGACGATCACTTTTGCGTCCATAGCTCCCCATGCCAGCAAGACTGCCTCTCGGGAAGGGGCGGGAGCTTGCCGCTCCCGCCCGATGCCCCTTTCCGGCCAGGCGGCGCCGCGCCGGAAAGGGGAGCGGGGCTGTGTGCCTCCGCTCGTCCCCTACAGCGAGGAGTCTCACACCATGCAACAACGAGCAGAGAGGTCGTTCCTCCCTGCTCAATCATCCCAGAGAAAACTCATAGCATTATAGCATTGCGTTGCCGGGGGCGCAAACCGGGTGGCTGAGTACGCAGGGCTAGTGCAAAGTCCTTGGGGCGTTGCCCCAAACCCCAGTTTTTGGGTGTGCGCGGCGGCTTTGCCGCCGCGCACACCCAAAAAGAGTATCGCGGG
>JGI24188J35168_1002073_pt1 | contig 11218 bp, 5 predicted proteins | sample YNPBryantNP2012_FD_35168 | JGI IMG/M metagenome (IMG submission 35168) | reverse complement strand
AATGTTATCACAGAACCACAAGCTGCTACCAGCATTCGAATTTTTTCGACTGACGGAAGATTGATGAAGTCGGAACAATATGATCAAGCCCGATACCGCTTTAGCTGGAATGGCCGCAATGAGGAAGGCGACTTGGTGAGCAGTGGGGTGTACATCATTGTATTACAGGCCATGGGCACGACCGATATTAAAAAGTTGGCGGTGGTGAGGCGAAAGTAGCATAGGCATGGAATTCCGATGTTTTTGATCCTGGAATAGAACAGAGCTCAAAACATGCCGAGAGAAGGGAAAACCCTTTTTATTGGCGGCATTTTGGGTGTTATATTGAATTCCAATGGTGATCAAACTTGGTTTTGCACTCCCATCGTTCAGCTGAATATGTAAGGCCCAAACCGCGTAACAAAACTCGCGTTCGGGCTGAAATATAGCGAACGACTTTTATAGCAAAGGTAAAAGATGCATCAATTGGCCGAATATGTGATCATGGCCCCGGCAATTTTGATCGCGCTGACTCTTCATGAATATGCCCATGGGTATGTCGCCTATCGGCTCGGCGATCCGACCGCGAAATTGTCCGGCCGGCTTAGCCTCAATCCATTGGTCCATCTGGATCTATTAGGAACAGCCATGTTGTTTATTGTTGGTGTTGGCTGGGCTAAGCCGGTGCCGGTGAACCCGCAGTATTTCCAGCAGCCGAAGCGGGACCTTTTGTGGGTTTCCTTGGCTGGGCCTGGATCGAACTTCATATTGGCAGCTCTGTTCGGACTTGGTTTGCGGCTCATTTTTCATGGGCCGGGCGCGCCAGTTGGACTGCTGGCAACAATGATCTGGTATGGCATGAGCTTGAATATCGCTTTGGCGGTTTTTAATCTGCTGCCCATCCCACCGCTGGACGGCTCGAAGATCCTGCTGGGGCTAATTCCGCATCGCTACGAAGACCGGATTATGCCGCTGGTGAAATTTGGGCCCACCATTCTGATCGCCATCATTGTGTTTGGATTCATCACCAAAAAATCCGTGTTCTGGATGTTGATTGAGCCGTTCGTCAAATTGTTCAGTTGGCTGTTTGCCGGGGTGAGCTGAATCCATTCCTATGTCTGGCAAAACGACCCATCCTCGCATTCAGCCCGATGCGATATAAGCAGCGGTGATGTGCTGGAGTGTGTCGGGCTGCTGTCCCCTTTACTCATCTCCTATAAAATTGACCTCAAGGCCACCTTGAATTCTTGACAATCCGAAAACCCTCATGGCGGCGCGCTGCTGGGGCAATATACCTCCAATTCCAGAAAATTCCCTTGATATTTTGTAATAATTTGTTATATTAGGTTGTGAACTCAGATCGTTGAGATTTTTTGGGGATGGCAATATGGACCATTTCAAATAGATGTCATTTTAGGATTATTTTATGGAGAATTGACGTATGGAAATTTATCAAGAGGCATCGCGAGCTACCGGTTTATCGGTAAATGATGTGAAGAAGATTGAGGAACTGATTTTGCGCAAGGGAACGTTTTCCAAAGAGCGGGTGCAGAATGGACTTTATACCTTTTGTTGCAAAATAGGGATGGTGCGCTATTATTTTCAGACAACCCCCATCGAAACGATCGCAAATCATATTGAGTCGCTCCTGGCAGCAGAGGTTATCGCGATCAACCGAGGCAGTCGCCAACTTGATGTGGATTTAGTGAGTGAACAACAAGATTCGGCGATGTATTTTGTCAATGACGATCATTATAAAGCGGTGGAAATTGAACGTCGGATGGAGAAATTGTTTCCAGCGTATCGATTGCAGAGTTATCGAACCCCGGGCATTGACCTTGAATCTCATTTCAGGAGCTATTTTGTCTCGCGGCCTGACTATGTTCAGCCCAACGCTGATCCCATGGAGACGGATATTCATAAAGTGGCAGCAGAGGCGTTTTTATCCAGCGTCCCAGAAGAGACAAAAGAACGCTATCAGAGCATATTGAAGAAATCGATCATGTGGAATCAGCCGTATATTGAGGTAACCGAAGATGTGCGAGGGGAAACGCGGTTCACGATCGCAGTCCCTCAAAATGGCGCCTATCGCTTTCTCTCTGGCATTTCGGACATCATCAATTATTATGGGCTGGTGAGCAATCACAAATATGTGGAGCCATTCTCAAACGGCAAGCTCATCATATCCGTCTATCTGGATGCCGAAAAGACCAAACCGTTCATCGACGATATGGTCACGGATATCAGTCTCATTTACGTGAATCCCGAGAATGAATTATCGCCCCTGATTCGGAGCAATAAGCTTTCGGTTCATGAGGCATTTTATGCGCGGGGCGCCTGGAAATTCACCCACCAGTTCCTGACCAGCTTTACCGAGGAATATATGGCCATCTGGGAGGAACTTAAAGATCGTCCAGAATTAGTGGATATTTTGAGCACGATGCGAACGCGACTGGTGAAAGATTCCTACACCGAATCCCGCATTGTCCAAACCATATTCAACCAATCAGAGACGATCAAGAAACTATACGCCCAGTTCGAAGACAAATTCAATCCTCACAAGAAATCCTCAGCCCCGGTTGAGCCAGTGAACCTTGATTCGATCGGCAATGAAATCGATCGCGTCATTCTCCAGTCATTCTTATTGTTCAATGATGTGGTATTGAAGACCAATTTCTATAAGCGCAATAAGACTTCTCTGGCGTTTCGGTTGGATCCCAGCAAATTTTTGGATCCGATCGAATATAAAGAAAAGCCGTATGGCGTATTTATGATCCTCGCAAAGGAGATGCGCGGCTTCCATGTCCGATTCCGCGATATTGCCCGCGGTGGTATTCGCATTGTCAAATCCCGGGATCAAGAAAACTACGATAAAAACTCGGACTCGATTTTCGATGAGAATTACAACTTGGCCTTCACGCAGCAGAAGAAGAATAAAGATATCCCAGAAGGTGGTTCAAAGGGGACGATTTTGCTCAATCTTGAATATCAAAACATGGGCGAGCTGGCGTTCGAGAAATATGTCGATGGCCTGTTGGACGTGATTCTTCCAGACGAATCGATAAAAGATTATTTCGGCAAAGAAGAAATCCTGTTCCTCGGGCCGGATGAGGGGACGGCCGAGCTGATGAGCTGGGCATCCCATCGAGCAAAGCAGCGGGGATATAAATTCTGGAAAGCTATCTCAACCGGCAAACCAGTCAGTGAAGGGGGCATTCCCCATGACCTGTATGGAATGACCACGAATTCGGTACATGAGTATGTTCTTGGCATTCTTAATAAACTTGGGATAAAGGAAGAGAACATCACCAAGGCGCAGACCGGCGGGCCAGATGGTGATTTGGGGAGCAATGAAATTTTGATTTCAAAAGATAAAACGCTATGCGTGATCGACGGCAGCGGGGTGCTTTACGATCCGGAGGGGATTGATCGGGCTGAATTGACTCGGCTGGCGAAACAGCGCGTCATGGTGGAGCAGTTCGANCAAAATAAATTGAGCAAACGGGGATTTTTCGTTCATATCAACGACCGCAATGTCACATTGCCCGACGGAACAGTGGTCGAAAGCGGATTGGCATTCAGAAATTCCTTTCATCTCAATCCCATGCTTAAGGCAGATCTTTTCGTCCCCTGCGGCGGTCGACCCAATTCGGTGAACATTCAAAATTGGAAGCAGATGCTGGACGAAAACGGGGTTCCGCGCTTCAAATATATCGTGGAAGGTGCCAATTTATTTCTCACCCAACAGGCCCGGCTGGAGCTTGAGAAAAAGGGCGTGATTATTATCAAAGATGCCTCGGCCAATAAGGGCGGCGTGACCTCCTCTTCCCTGGAGGTTTTGGCTTCATTGGCATTAACGGATGATGAATATGAGCGGTTGATGTGCGTGAAAAATGGGATGGTCCCAGAATTCCGAATAAATTATGTGAACGATGTGATTGACATCATTCGAGAGAATGCGCGATTAGAATTCGAGGTGATTTGGAACGAGAACCGCAAATCCAAAACGCCAATGGCCATCATATCGGATCAATTGAGCGATAAGATCAATAAGGTGACCGATTCCATTCACCGATCCGATCTATTTGCGGATGTGGTGCTGAGAAAGGCGGTCGTGGAGCGTCATTGTCCGGCGGCGCTGGTCAAATTGCTGGGAATCGATGAAATATTGGCTCGCGTTCCAGAGAACTACCAGCGCGCTATTGTCGCCTCATGGTTGGCCAGCCATTTCATTTATGAATTTGGCCTGGATGCCGATGAGATCGATTTCCATAGCTTCTTGCGCCGATTTGCTTGTTAATCCACCCAATGACCAGCGGCTGGAATTTCAGCAGCAATTTTTGTCGAAAATCTGTTTCTGGGCGGAGGTTGCCAGATGATCGGCAACCTTCGCGCGGTTAAAAAAAACACCAAGGCCCAATTTTGGTTTGCTGTGCAATCTTTTTCACTGTTCTTGTGCAATTTGATGCCGGTCTTGCAGGAAGGAATCCAATTCCATTATTTCAAGATCAAAAAATAAGGGTTTAGGAGTGAGAAAAAGCTTTTTGATAGTGGCATTATTGTTGTAGAAATTGAATAAATGAGTCCACTCTAAAATGTATTTGAGCGATAATTCCGCTAATTGAGGCGAATGGATTTTCTTGAGTTTCAAGTTGGCAAAATTGGAATGATTCGCGGAATCAGCGATTTTTAGAGTGCGCTCATAAATAAAAAGGTCATAAATGGGGATGCGAAAGGACCATTTATGACCTGAATGAAGGTTTTCATGCACGAAATTGCTTCATGGAATTGCCGTTCCAGAAGCGAAATTTTTTTCGTGCATCCCTTCCTACGCCGATATACCGAAATAAGTTTCCAGATAATTTTAAATTTTTTTGACAGCGGAGCGAGCATGCTGATGACGATGCGATCGCCAAGGTGAGCTGGTCTTCTTGATGTGAGATGATGTTCCAATCTCAGAAGGGAATACTTTTCCCTGAAAGGCCGTAACTGCCCCGAAGACAAAAGATGGATGGGTGTTCGCATCGGATTGAATGCGGCTCCTCACGACGCAGTTCAGCAAGAGAATCAATACCTGAATTTCAATTTATATCAGATCCGCTGATCTGATAAACCGTTAACCTAATCTGGGAGGTGCTAAATTGAGAGTTACAAGATCGCTATTGGGTATTGCTCCTGGGGCATTGCTGATTGCTTTGCTGCTCTGGAGCGTGACGTTCAGCGGGACAACTGGCAAATTAGCGGGTTTTGTCAAAGATGCCGAGACAGGCACGCCTTTGCCAGGAGTGAACGTCATTCTACAGGGGACGACGATGGGGGCGGCCACCGATATGGATGGCTACTTTTTCATCATTAACATTCCGCCGGGGAAATATTCGCTGAAGGCCAGCATGATTGGCTACCAGCCCCAGGTGGTGGATGTAACCATCCGGGTGGATTTAACGACGAAGGTGAATTTCGACCTGAAGCCGACGGTCATGGACTTGGGGCAGACGGTGACAGTGACGGCGGAGCGACCCTTGATTGAGCCGGAGGTGACCAGCAAGCGGGCCACAGTGACCGCGGAGATGATCCAGAACATGCCAGTGAGGACGGCGCAGGATATCATGACCATGCAATCTGGAGTGATCATGATGGAATCAGGTCAGAAAATTGCTGGATTCGAAACCCGTGGGATCGATCAAGTCCATGTGCGTGGCGGCCGCAGCGGCGAAATCGCCTACATGGTCGATGGCATGTATGTGGAAGACGCCATTTATGCTGGTATGGGCACCAGTGTAAACCGCGTCGCTATTCAGGAATTGACCACCATCATCGGTGCCTTTGATGCCGAATACGGCGAGGCCCANTCNGCGGTGGTCAATATTGTCACCAAAGAGGGAGGCAACAAATTCGATATTTACTCCGAATTCAATACCAGCAAAATCTCTGGCCTTATATCACCCGCCGATGACGTTCGAGATGCCCACCAGGCCATTGGTTCGATCTCTGGCCCGGTGCCATTCATCAAAGGCATGTCGTTCTTCATCTCGGGCGAGCAGAGCTTTCAGCGGCCGTACTACTATAAATTTGACAATCATACTTATGACACGACTCCTATCAACGATATCCTCGATAAACCGGATGATCCGCGCTATCAAAAGATTGTGCAGCAAATTAAAGATGGGATCATCACCGAGGTGAAAAACATCGAGCAACTGCGCAATAATGAGAACTACTATTATGTGGGCGATGTGCTGCGCGAGTGGCATACTGGTGCCTGGCGCAAAGCCTGGCGCTATCGGGCCGATTGGAATGAAGATGGTCATGCCGAACCTATCGCCTGGGATGATGTGGCTGGCTGGCGCAGCTTCGGTTTCAATAAATATTGGGATTTCACTTCCAAAATAAGCTGGCGCATCTCACCCAATATCAAACTGATGATCCCTATTCGATTCAATCAGCGGATTCAAAAAAGCTGGGCCTCGGCCTGGACCTTTGCGATGGAAGGACGAAACGTTTTGGATGATCGCACCGATCAGCAAACGTTGATCTTCACCCATCAAATTACACCGAAGTTCTTCTACGAGCTTCGGGCTTCGCGCTTCTTCAAGGGCCGGTCTTATTTGGTCCACGGAATCGATCATCATCGCCTCACCCCAGGACATGCCGATGAATTTTCCGAGGCCTATCGATTTTTCTATAATGATCCTACCATTTCGGTCGATTTCGGGCCACAAGAATATCCAACCGGCATCTATTCCAATGGCTTCTATGTGCCGATGCGGTTCATCCGCTACGATACTTTGAGTGATGGCCGGATTCGACATGTCTATGACGGATCGGCCGAGCAATACTGGAATTTCAATTTCCAGCAATCGCTGCAATTCAAAGGGGATGTGACCTGGCAGGCCCACCGCGCGCATCAGTTTAAAATCGGTGTCGAGTACAAAACCTTTGGTTTGAAAAATGATCTGTTCGGTAAGGATGTGGGTGGCATTCGTTTTCTGGAATACCAGTATCCCTATCTATCGCGCGGCTATCCATCGTTCTATCACCTCAAGCCAGAGGAGTTTGCTGCTTATATTCAAGACAAAATGGATTTCAAAAATTTCATCGTGAATATCGGTTATCGGTTGGATTACGCCAATTCCAAAGGCCGGGCCTGGAAAGATTGGTCCGACCCCAAGTCCGGGGTGGTGACCGGCAAAAGAAAGTTCCAATTTAGCCCTCGAATTGGTGTGGGGCATCCGATCACCGATCGAGCGACGTTCCATTTTAATTATGGCCATTTCTTCCAGGTGCCAGATTACCGCGATCTGTACACCAACCAGCATTTAGATCTCAATGCACCACAGCCATTTTTTGGCTGGGCCAATATGGACGCGCAGCGGACCATATCGTATGAGGCTGGAGTGGATTATCAGATCAGCGATTTCTGGGCAGTTCGCCTGGCGGCCTGGGCAAAAGAAAACAATGGCAATGCCGGCAGCTTCCGCATTTCCGGCTTCGATCCGGATAGCCTCGGCGGCTATACCTACGGCATCATCACCAATAACGATTTCGGGAGTTCCCGAGGCATCGATGTGACCATCGAAAAAACATTCAGTGACAATTATTTTGGCAAACTCGAATACACTTATTCGGTGTCGAAAATGAACCAATTCTATTCGTGGTCTGGCTATTGGGATGCAGTCACCTCGGAAACTGTGGCGAAAAAAGAATACCTTTCTCCCATCGATGCGCCGCATCAATTGACCGGCTTCTTTGGTATCCAGTTCCTTAAAGGTGGTGGGCCGAATTTATGGGGCTTCAAGCCGCTCCAAAACTTTGTGATGCAATACATTTTAAGATTGCGCAGTGGTTATCCCTACACCCCGACCATTGGTGGTCAGGCCCTTGAACCCAATACGGCTCGGCGACCGATGGTATATACCATCGATGCGATTTTCCGAAAGGATTTCACCCTGTTCGGTCAAATTCGAACCGGGCTGAGAATAGAGGTCCACAATCTGTTCGATCGGAAAAATGTCCTGCAGGTCTTCTCTGAAACCGGCAGCCCCTNCAATCCGAATCCCGGCTATAGTAAGACCAATTACAGCACCAATTGGGATCTCCCTTGGTTCTGGGGACCACGCCGCAGCATCGATATTGGTTTGGTGTTTGAAATGTAAATTTACAAATGTGGCTATATAAAGAAGCAAGTCAATTAGGTCCCTTAAAGCAGGGAAATTTAGCAGCGGTTCATGAAAATGTGTCCATGTATGGATCATGCANTTTAAAACTTGGAGGATGACATAAATGAAACGATGGCTATGCTACGGCACAGTGGGGCTGCTCTTGGTAATTCTTGGCCGCACCACTGGCTTCGCCGCAGATGCAAAGAAACATAAATCGCTTAACAAGCCAGCCCATACCATCGATTTGGCCGTGGGGTTGCTGGATGCTGGGAAGGTGCAACACGCCGTATTTAACGATGGATGGCTGTCGACCTGGAATTATCGGACCAAAGTTCCGGCCGTGTTTTATAAGGGGTGGTCCTATATTCCAGATTTGACCATGATGATCGGCGTGCCCGAAGACCCAGCCTGGACGCCTTATACCAAAGATTTAAGAACAGGCCTTCCAAAATTAAAAGGCCCTTCGGTTTCTGAAAAATTCGCAGCAAACGACTGGGGACCAAAAGCGGGCTCTTATGGGAAGACCCACTCCGGGGATATGACTTTTGGTGAGGTTCTGTCGGGTACATCATTAGATAATTATCCGCTGATGGCCACCAGTACCTACCCATTGAGTTGGCCAAAGAATGAAGAGGGCTATCGGTTCTGGCCAGGCATGTGGGCGGTCGATCCTAATACTGGAAAAGTGGCGTGGGATTCGGTCGCTGCCAGCCAATTCGACTTCACGAATCCCACCCGACCCTGGAAATATTGCCCCACTTCCCGCGATACCGTGCTGGTGGGCAAGTTCTTTTCCGATAAAGAGGTCTTTTTCAGCATGACCGATTATGATCTGAACAATCAGGGACTCATTTATGCGGAAAGCGATGGGGATACCACGCAGGGATATAAGCTGGGCTTACAGTTGGATATATCCGCTCTATCTTACGGCCGCTCCTATGCCGAGGATATCATTTTCTTCCCCATGAAAATTATCAATAACAGCCCCTACAACTATCATGACGTCTACGTGGGATTCTACAATGATACCGATGTCCCAGAGTATAATCTGAGCAGTACGCTCAATGATCGGATGGACTGGATGACCTTCATCACCAGCGAGTACGATGCTGAGAAAGATACGACCTATCACTATAATATGGCCTACATCTACGATTGGCGTTATGGTGGAGGCGAAGCGTTTCCGGGGCCTGAATATAAGGTCATTCCCGCCGTAAAAATCTTGGAGACCCCTCCCGCGCCGCGCGACATTGACATGGATGGTGATCAGGTGATCGACATCTTTAAGGGCGAACAATTGGGCATTACCGGCTGGCATTGGTTTGAATGGGAACAACGTCCTGGCCAGGTAGACAATACCCGCCTGGAATTGATCACGTACAAAATATTGGCTGGGGATAACACGGATATTCTGCCAGAGGAGGACAATGCCTATTTCTGGCCGGCACCAGATGGCAAATTAAACCCCCATTTTGATTCCCCGGCCGGCATTCGCCAGATGTTTCCCACCGGCACCGACTGCGTGTTCATCATGAGCTCTGGCCCGTTTGACCTAGCCGCCGGCGACACCACAGTGTTCTCGTTCGCTTTGGTGATGGGCGACGACACCTCGGACGTGAAATTCAATGCCAGGAACGCCCAGTTCATGTATGAATTGAATTATCAGGGCGCCGATCCGCCACCAACACCGACCGTCTGGGCCGTGCCAGGGGATAGGCAGGTAACGCTTTATTGGGACGATAAGGCGGAACAGGCTGTGGATTTGATGACAAAATATCGGGATTTTGAGGGCTATAAGATCTATCGAACCACCTCCGACCCAGTGAATAACGAGTGGGGTGAAAAAATATACGATGGCAACGGTCAGGAAGTTGGCTTCGTGCCCATTGCCCAATTCGATCTGAATAATACTATCTCGGGGTTGGATCCGCAGCATCCGCATTTAAACCTGGGCAATAATAGCGGCATTGTCCACATGTACGTCGATAAAAATCTCACAAACGGAAAGACCTATTGGTATTCGGTCACCGCGTATGATCGTGGCGTGCGAGAAGATCCTGTTCTCAATCCCGATGGCTGGGCGCCGTTGAATTCCTTGGAGTGCTCCAAAGGGATTAATCCATTAGCTTCGTCCAATCTGGTGATGGTTGTCCCCGGGAAAACACCCACCAATTTCATCCCATCCGATGTCAAGGTCGAACCATTGGAAGGGAGTTACGCCAAGCATACCTTTACCGTCAACATCATCGATCAATTTGCCGTCACTGGCCACAATTATTTGATCACTTTCGACCAAACAACCTCGCCAGGCAAAACGCTGTTCAATTTATTGGATGAGGAAACGAATAAATACGTCATCGAAAAATCGCCGAATATCAATGGGGAGGTGTCGGAGATTTTTGATGGCATCACTCTGGCAATCAAGCAAAATTTTAGCACGGTGGTATTCGATCCCGATTCGATCGAATGGTTCCATAAGACCCCCGGGACGCCTGCTATGGGAAATTGGACGTTTTCAGGTGGAATTTCAACCAAAGAGCCGTTCGATTGGGAGATCCGCTTCACCGACGAGCCGGATACCGCCTTCTTCCCGACGACCTATATCGTTCCATTTGAAATTTGGAACCTTACGCTGAACAAAAAGGCCAAGTTCGCTCACTATCCGCCGCCCAATCCCGCTGACACCACCCAGGAAATGCGCAACACCTGGACCAGCGGTGATGAGATCAAAGTTCAAGAAGTGGTTGGCGGCAAGAGCGTATTCACTTTTTCGTTCAAATTGACCGCGCCACCGCCGCGAATCGATACAACCATTGTTGGCGGTAATATGATCATCACCCAACAGGATACCAGCCGTAAGCCAGTCACCGGCGATGTGTTGCGGCTCATCACTGGTAAGCCTTTCAAGGCGGATCGTGATAAATTCCGGATTCGCACGACCAAATACACGGCCCGTGAGGCTGAGAAAGCTGACCTTGAGAATGTCAAAGTCGTTCCCAACCCTTATATCCTGGCTGCTGAGTGGGAGTTCGATCGCAACCATCGCAAACTCGCCTTTACCAATTTGCCAACGGTGTGCG
>JGI24188J35168_1002064_pt1 | contig 11240 bp, 8 predicted proteins | sample YNPBryantNP2012_FD_35168 | JGI IMG/M metagenome (IMG submission 35168) | reverse complement strand
GGCTACGCCCTGGGCTCACATGCTGTGCCCCTTCGGGGCGCAAAAATGGGCAAAAATGGGACCGGTCGGATTCCTGTCCCAGGGCTACGCCCTGGGCTGACATGCGGTGCCCCTTCGGGGCGTTTCCATTTGCCGCGCCTACGGATGCCCTTGGTGGAAGGACGACGCCTCACACGCCTCGCGGCGGCGCCTTTTCACTTCGCGGCGGCACAGTTCCCAAATGATGCAGGCCGTCCGGTGCCGGCAATAAAGTTCCGGGTCCGTACACGCATGGCAGGTATCCACGCATTCCTGGCAGTAGCCGTATTCGAACTTCTCACACCGAACGACGGCCTGGCGGTCCGGATGAAATCGACAGGATGCACTCATGGTCGTATGCCTTGCCTGCTCCTATGCCGCCGCCTGTGCCCGCCGTTGGGCTAGGTACGTTTCGACCGATGGAAAGAGTTCCATGTCCGTGTGGGGCAGGAACAGGGCGGCGATAAATTCGCTCATGAACCCCGGGTGGACGGACAGTTCGAAATAGGTCATCTGCCGCGCAATGGCACCGGCCTTGCGAAAGGCATGGGTCGAAAGCAGACACTGTCTGGCGCCGGCCACGGAACTGTTGCCGATAAACTGGATGCGCTCCAACGGAACGTCGGGGAGCAATCCGATTCGGATGGATTTTTCGATATCCAGGTGGGCGCCAAATCCTCCCGCCACATAGATCCGTTCCAGATCGCTGAAGCGCAGGCCCAAACTGGCCAACAGGATCTTCATGGCTGCCAGAACCGCCGCCTTGCTTTTCATGAGGTTTCCAATATCGTCCTGGGTGATCACCACCGGCTGCCCCGTTTCGCTTTCATGGGGATAGGCCACCACGAATTCCGGAATGCCGTCGATGACCTGAACATGAGGATGGTCCAGGCGGATAAATTTTCCGCTTTGGTCGATAATGTCTTCGGCGACCAATTCGGCCATGAGGTCGATGAGACCGGAGCCGCAAATGCCCTTGGCCTTGCCTCCCCCGACGGTCTCATAGACCGTCTCATGCTCTCGAAGGCGCACCTTTTGGATGGCGCCCTTTGTCGCCCTCATGCCGCATTTGGTGCCACCGCCTTCAAAGGCGGGTCCAGCCGACGCCGAACAGCACACGAGCCACTCGTTGTTGCCGATGACGATTTCCCCGTTGGTGCCGATATCGATCAGGGCGCTCAGTTCCGGCTTGTCGTTCATGCCGCAGGCCAGGACGCCCGCCGTGATGTCGCCGCCCACGTAGCTGCTCACGCACGGCATGCAGTGCAGCATGGCTTCGGGATGACCGATNAGCCCCACGTCCGCGGCCCGCGCCCANGGAAAACGCGTGGCCGTGGGAATGTACGGCTCAAGNCGNATCGTGCACGGCTCCAACCCAAGGAGCAAATGGGTCATGGTCGTGTTTCCGGCGGCCACAAAGGAAATGATGTCGTGATGGCTGATCCCCGCCGCCGCCACCAAGGAATTGACCAGAGAATTGATGGTGGTAACCACGGCGTTCTTCAAAGGGTCCATGCCGCCGCGGCCGCAGGCGAAAATCATGCGGGAAATCACATCCTCCCCGTATCGTGCCTGCTGGTTATGACTGGCTTCCACGGCCGTGATCTGGCCCGTCTTGTGGTCGATGAGCTGGGTGACGATGGTCGTCGTTCCCACGTCGATGGCCACGCCGTAACATCGCCGGCTTGTGTCGCCGGGTTCCAAGGCCCGAACATGATAACAATGGGGATCCAGCATATGGGCCAGTGCCGTCACGCGCCATTGGCTGTCTCGAAGNAGTCGCGCCAGGTTTTTGAGGCACCCGAATTCGGCTTCCCACTTCACGTCCGGGAACTTTTTGTGAAGTTCCCTGTAGATTCTTTCCAGGTCGGAAAGGTTGTCCTGAAGCGACGGTGCGGGGAGCTGCAGAAAGATCTTGGCACATAGAGGATTGAAGTAGGGGATGGGGGCGGACGGCCGTTCTTCTTCCATGACTTCCGGAGGGGTGTAGTGGACGATATGGTCCACCATAAGGATCTGTTCTTCTTCCTGACGGGATTCGGGAGGTATCCAGACCTCCAGGTCCTCCTCCTGGACCGTGGCCTGGCAGGCGAGCACATAGCCCGCGTCCACTTCCTTACGGTCCAGGAAGCCCACGCCCTTGCTGGAAAATTCCACCGATCCCTTGACCACCTTGAGACGGCATTTGCCGCACACCCCTTGGCCGCCGCACAGGCTGTTGATGTAAATACCCGCCGTGCCGGCCACATCCAGCAGGGTCTCGCCCGGTTCGGCAAGCACTGTCTTGTTTTCCGGTTGAAAGGTGACGCGGATCGATGGACTCATGGAAAACTCCCTCCCTTTCCAAAAGGCACAGCCCCGATAAACCACCACCCCAGCTTCCCTGCGTCGCAAAAAGGGCTTGATCGACGCAAAGGCCAAAAGCTTTATAAGACGCACCTGAGGAGGTGGCAACCCCCGTGTCCTGAAACCGGCTCGAACCTCATACCGTAAAATCGGATAACGTTTATTCGAAAAGGAAGCGCGGACGGTTATGAAAACAAGAGACAATGACGAGAGCCCTCCCGAGGTCGTCCGGGTTCCCGTGGAACCCATCCTGGATCTCCACACCTATGATCCGCGGGAGCTGGAGCCTCTTCTGGATGATTACCTGAGGCAAGCCCACGCCATGGGCTATGAAACCGTGCGGCTCATCCACGGCAAGGGCAGGGGAGTTCTGCGCACTCGAGTCCGCGTCTTNTTGTCCCGCCACCCCTTGGTCCTGGCCGCTCGCGACGCCCCGCCGACTTTGGGATCCTGGGGAGCCACGGTGGTGCAGTTGACGTCGGCACAGGAGGCCCCCCGGCCGAGGGACGCAACCGATCCAAAGGAGACGCCAGAACCTCGCAGGCCGCCGCTTCGCTGGCGACCCCTTATGATCGGACTGGGAATCGGCATGGCGGTCGGGGCCGCCCTGTTATGGCTCAGGCAGTGAGGCAGGGCTTCATGCCGAAGGGGCAAACCCGCGNCGCAGGGTGTTTTCCGCCACGTTTCTCGGAACCATGAACTGCAGAAGATAATCCGGCCCGCCTGCCTTGGATCCGATGCCCGACATCTTGAAGCCGCCGAAGGGATGCCGTCCCACGATGGCTCCCGTGCACCCGCGGTTGATGTAGAGGTTTCCCACCCGAAAAGATTTCCGGGCCTTATCNATATTTTCCGGGCTTCGGCTGAAGACCGCACCCGTCAGAGCGTAGGGCGTTCCATTGGCCACGTGAAGGGCCTCGTCAAAGGTACGCACTTTGATCACGCTGAGCACGGGGCCGAAGATCTCTTCCTGCGCCAGGCGATGGTGCGGCTGAATGTCCGTAAAGATGGTCAAAGGCACGAAATGGCCGTTTTCATCCCCAAAGGATCTTTCGACCAGCACCGTGCCTTCTTTCTTTCCGATTTCAATGTATTCCAGAATCTTTTTCTTGGCTCCGGCGTCGATCACGGCCCCCACCATATTCTTCGGGTCTTCCACCGGCCCCAGTTCCAGGCTTTCCGCCGCGGCCCGCAGCCGAGCGATGAGTTTGTCGTAATTTTCTTCAAGGACGATCAGGCGGGAACAGGCGGAACATTTCTGCCCTTGATACCCGAAGGCGGACTGGAGCACCTGCACCACCGCTTCATCCAAATCGGCGTCGGCATCGACAATGACGGCATTCTTGCCGCCCAACTCGGCGATCACGTTCTTGATGGCCTGCGCGTCGGGCGCCGTTTTCGCGGCCTGTTCGATGAGGCGCAGCCCCACATCCTTGCTGCCCGTAAAAGCGATCATGGCCACATCCGGGTGAGTGACGAGAACCTCTCCCACAATCGATCCCGGGCCCGGCAGGAAATTCAACACCCCGGCAGGAAGCCCCGCTTTGTCGAAAAGGCGCGGAATCCAGGATCCGATCACGGGCGATTGGGACGCGGGCTTATAGACGACGGTGTTTCCGGTCACCAGGGCCGCCGAGGTCATCCCCATGGAAATGGCCAAGGGAAAATTCCACGGAGCGATGACGACCGCAACGCCTCGAGGTTCATAGAAAAGGTGGCTGATTTCTCCGGGAACACGCCCCATGCGCCGCGGCGTGGCGAGCCGAATCATTTCGCGGCCGTAGTATTCCAAGAAATCGATGGCTTCGCACACATCGGCGTCGGCTTCCTTCCAGCTCTTTCCCACTTCCAGCACCTGGAGTGCCGCAAGCTCGTAGCGGTGGGATCGCGCCGCGTCCGCCGCCTTGAACAAAAATTCGGCCCGCTCCCGAGCCGGCGTGTCCCGCCAGGCCGCAAAAGCTTCCTTGGCCGCCTGAACAGCGCGCTGGGCCTCGTCGCGGCCCGCAGCCGCCACCATCCCGACGATTTCTCTCGTGTCGTTCGGATTAGTGGACGCAAAGGTTTCCTTTGGCCAAACCTTGGAACCGGCAATGATCAAAGGGACTTTGACGGGAAAGCTCTTGCGGACCGTGTGCAGCGCTTTCTGAAAAGAGCGGCGCACCTCCGCCTGCGTCCAGTCCCAGGGCGGCTCATTCCGAAACGGGCCCTTATCGCCGTATTCCGGAGCCGGCGGTTCCTCGGGTTCGCCCACGGGATGCTCGGCCATGCGTTCCGCCGGATTTCTTAGGAGGGCTTCCCGATCCACGCCTTCAGAAAAACTCAGTCGAAGGAAGGATTCGTTGCTCGTGTTTTCGAGCAAACGGCGCACCAGATAGGCCATGCCCGGAATGATTTCGCCGATGGGGGTATAGAGCCGAAGGGGCATTTCCGCTTTCTTAAGGGCCGTGCGAACCGGTTCCGCCATACCGAAAAGGATCTGGTATTCCAAGCGGTCCGGCGGGACTTTGAGGTCTTTGGAAAGTTCCAGCACATAGGCGAGGCTTCGAATATTGTGGGAGGCGCAGGCACAGGCCACGACGGCGTGGTTTTCCAAAAGGATGCGCGCCAGCTTTTCGAAATTGGCGTCGGTTTCGAGCTTGTTGGTAAAAACCGGAACCGGCCAGCGGTTCTGACGCGCCCAGACAACCTCCGCATCCCAATACGCTCCTTTGACCAGCCGCACTGTGCACGGCCGGCCGCGCTTTTTGGCCCATTGGATCACCTGCCGAAGGTCTTCTTCGCTGTCCCGCAAATAGGACTGAATGACCACACCCGTGTGCGGATAGTCTTTGAACTCGGGCTCTTCCATGAGGCTCTTATAGAGGGCCAGGGTGATGTTCTTAAGGGCCGTGTGCTCCATATCGAGGCAGACAAAGGCGCCGGTCGCCATGGCTTTTCGGAAAATGGGCCGTAGCCGCTCCTTCGCCCGATCCACCGAATANTCAAAGGCCACCGGATTCATCTGGGAATACAAAGCGGAAGGCTTCAAGGAAATGTTGACCTTGGGGGCGAAACCCCAATCCAGGTCCCCCGATCCGCCGCCCAGAGGGGGCCAGGCTTTGGACGCCTCGGCGAGAAAGTCCAGAAGCTCCAGATAACGGTTCAGATATTCTTCTTCCTCGGCCCGGGACACCACGGCTTCTCCCAACAGATCCACCGTGAAAGCCAAGCCCTGGCTTCGAAGCGTCTCCAGAGTCCCCAGGGCTTCGCGAGGCGTGGCGCCGGCGATGAACTGCGCTCCCATGGAGGCAATGTTTTTCGCCATGCTCTTGGCCACCATTTTGGCCGCAAAGGACGTGGGCGACAGTTGCCGCAGCCCCCACTGAAGGGCCACCGGGAAGCANTGATCCGGACGGCAGAAGTACTCCTGCAGATGTTTCGCCACGGATTCNGGGCGGGTAAGGTACGGAAAAACGTCGATGAAGCGAAACATTTCCACTTTGAAGGCCTCGTTGTGCATGCACCAGTCCATGACCTTGCCGGTCCAGTAATCCTTTCGAAAAAGGGAAGGGGTTTCCCCTTCGATGAGCTGGTAAAGCCATAGACCGGTCTGCCGAATCCTTCGCTCCAGATCGTTGTTCATGNGCGCCGCTCCTTCTNCGGTGATGGGGCCGTCATGGCTTTGCCTCGATGGGTCATGGAGAACTCGTTCCATGGATCCTGTTCAAGCAAACCCCGTTTGCCGCTCGGTTGTCAAGTTGACAGGGTGCGATTTTTTTTGATATCTTCCGCGCACTTTTGCGTGGCGGTCCATGGACAGGGTGGATGGGGAAGGGTATCGGCGTAAATGGCAGCAGACAAGGAGGAACCCATGAAGAGAATGCTCATTGGATGCATGGCGCTGTGTCTTCTGGTCGGCGGGGCGGTTTCGGCCATGGCCGACACCATCAAGATCGGCCTCATGGGCCCCATGACCGGGCCATGGGCCAGTGAAGGCCAGGAAATGAAGCAGGTTCTGGACCTCCTTGCCGCCGATCTGAACGCCAAGGGCGGCGTCTTGGGCAAAAAGGTGGAAGTCATCGCCGACGACGACGGCGGCGATCCAAGAACGGCGGCTCTGGCGGCGCAGCGCCTGGCCACCCAGGGCATCGTGGCCGTCATCGGCACGTACGGCTCTTCGGTCACCGAGGCGACTCAAAACATTTACAACGAATCCAAGATCATTCAGATCGCCAACGGTTCCACCGCCATTCGGCTTTCGGAAAAGGGGCTGAAGTATTTCTTCCGCACCTGCCCTCGCGATGACGAGCAAGGCCGCGTGGCCGTGCAGGCCATTGGCAAGCTGGGCTATAAGAACGTGGCCATTTTGCACGACAACACCACCTACGCCAAAGGGCTTGCGGACGAAGCCAAAGGGCTTCTGGAAGGGAAGGGGGCCAAAATCGTTTTCTTTGACGCGCTGACCCCTGGTGAGCGCGACTACACCGCCATTTTGACCAAGCTCAAAGGGGCCAACCCCGATGTGGTGTTTTTCACGGGATATTACCCGGAAGCCGGGCTGCTTTTGCGCCAAAAGAAGGAAATGAACTGGAACGTGCCGTTTATCGGCGGCGATGCCACCAACAATCCGGATCTGGTGAAAATCGCCGGAAAGGACGCGGCGCAAGGGTTCTACTTTCTGAGCGCCCCGCTGCCCAAAGACCTGCCTTCGCCGGAAGCCAAGGCCTTTCTGAATGAATTCACGAAAAAATACGGCCACGCGCCCAATTCCATTTACGCCGTGCTGGCCGGAGACGGCTTTCGCGTCATCACCGCCGCCATTCAGGCCACCCAATCCACAGATCCCGAGAAGCTGGCCGGCTACCTGCANAAGGATCTGAAAGAATTCGCCGGTCTGACCGGAAAGATCGCCTTTAACGAAAAGGGCGATCGTGTGGGNGAAGTGTACCGGGTCTATAAGGTGGATGCGGAGGGGAACTTCGTTCTGCAGCCGTANCGGGGGTTGGGATGGGCAGAGGTGGGGTTCGNCAAGCGAACCCCAACCCAGGGCAGGCTCCTCGGGATGGTGCCGGCGCTGACCTCTGGCCTCTGATCTCTGACCAAGGTGCTTACCTCATGGAAGAATTCTTTCAGCAGCTGACCAATGGGCTCGCCGTCGGCGGCATTTACGCGCTGATCGCCCTGGGCTACACCATGGTCTACGGCGTCCTGAAGCTCATCAATTTCGCCCATGGGGATTTGTTCACCATCGGATCCTATCTGGGGCTCACGCTCCTGACTTCTCTGGCCCTGACGGATCGGCTGGGGCCGGGAGTCGGCATCCTTGTTCTGGCTTTGATGGTCATGGGGCTCGTGGCCCTGGTGGGCGGCCTGCTGGAACGGGTGGCGTACCGACCCCTTCGCCATTCCCCCCGGCTTTCCGCCGTGGTTTCCGCCCTCGGCGCCTCCATCTTCTTTTCCAACACGCTCATGCTCATCTACGGCGCCCGCTTTCAGGTTTACCCCCAAAACATTCTGCCCAAGACGGCCATCGACCTCTTTGGGCTCTACATCCCCCTCGTGCGGGTCCTCATCCTGGGCACCTCCGTCGTGATGATGGTGGGCCTCTACACCTTCATTCAAAGGACCAAAATCGGCACGGCTATCCGCGCGGCGGCCATCGACCAGGACGCGGCGCGCCTCATGGGCATCGATGTCAACCGCGTGATCCTCATGGTCTTTCTCATCGGACCGGCTTTGGGCGGCGCGGCAGGCCTCATGGTGGGCCTGCACTACGGCCAGATCAACTTCACCATGGGATGGGTCTACGGCCTGAAAGCCTTTACGGCGGCCATTCTGGGCGGGATCGGCAACATTCCCGGAGCCATGGTGGGCGGGATTCTTCTCGGCGTCATTGAAGCCCTGGGAGCCGCCTATCTTTCCATTGCGTGGAAGGATGCCATCGCTTTCGGCGTCCTTATTTTCATTCTCATCGTGCGCCCCACCGGGCTTCTGGGGGAACGGGTGGCGGAAAAGGTATGATGGAAAAACGCGTCCTGATCTATGGGGGAATCGCCGCCCTTTTGGCCGTCAGCCCTCTGTTTCTTAACGCCTACTGGACCGATGTGCTCAACAGCATCGGCCTCTATGCCGCCTTAGGGCTCAGCCTTAATCTTATCGTCGGCCATGCGGGCCTCTTCAACCTGGGGCATGCCGCCTTTTACGCCGTCGGGGCCTACACGGCCGCCATCCTCAACACCACATGGCACATCCCCATTCTGCCCCTCATGCCCCTGTGCGGCGTGACGGCAGGCCTTTTTGCCTTGATCATCGCCCGCCCCATCATCCATCTGCGAGGGGATTACCTGTGCATCGTCACCATCGGCGTGGGGGAAATCGTCCGCATCGCCCTCATCAATAACGTTTTCGGCATCACGGGAGGCGCCAACGGCATCTTCGGCATCGCTCGGCCCAATCTGTTCGGCTGGGTGATCCGCAAGCCCCATGAATTCTTTTACCTTATTTGGGCCTTTGTCGCCGTGACGGTTTTTTTCTTTCATCGGCTGGAAAATTCCCGGTTCGGCAGGGCCTTGAACTACCTTCGAGAAGATGAAACGGCGGCGGAAGGCAGCGGCATCGACACCGCCCATTACAAGCTCATGGCCTTTGTGCTGGGAGCCGCCTGGGCGGGCATGGTGGGGAATCTCTATGCGGCGAAAATGAGTATCATCGCCCCGGAATCGTTCAGCTTTTGGGAATCGGTGGTCATGTTCACGCTGATCATTTTGGGCGGATCCGGAAGCATTCCGGGGGTGCTTTTGGGCGCCTTTCTCATCGTGGGACTGCCCGAAGCGTTTCGCGGCTTTACCAACGCGCGCATGCTGGTCTTCGGGGCCGCCATGATCGCCATGATGATCTTTCGAACCGGCGGTATTCTTCCGGCTCGGCCGCGCCGATACACCCTGCCCGAGCGGAACCTGGCGGAGGAATCGGCGTGAGTCTGCTGAGTCTCCGGCGGTTGAGCAAATCCTTTGGCGGCCTCACGGCGGTCCACAACGTCTCCTTTGACGTGGAATCCGGCACCATCGTCGGCCTCATCGGGCCCAACGGCGCCGGAAAAACCACGGTGTTTAACCTCATCACAGGCATCTATCGACCGGACCAGGGAGAAATCCTTTTCAACAACACCTCCCTGCTGGGCTTGCGCACGCACCGCATCATCAGCCTCGGCATCGGCCGAACCTTTCAGACCATTCGCCTCTTTCAAAACCTTTCCGTTCTGGAAAATGTCCTGGCGGGATGCCACTGCCGCATGCGTTCCGGCGCCTTTTCGGCCATGCTGGGCCTGGGACGGCATCGACGGGAAGAAAAAAAAGCCGTGGAACAGGCCATGGACGCTCTGGCTTTCGTGGGCCTTCAGCAGAGCGCGCTGCAGCCGGCGAAAAACCTTTCCTACGGCAGCCAGAGGCTGCTGGAGGTGGCTCGAGCCCTGGCCACCCAGCCGAAGCTCCTCATCCTGGACGAACCCGCAGGCGGCATGAATGAACAGGAAACGGAAGCCCTGGTCGAACTGATTCGAAAGATTCGATCCCGCGGCATCACGGTGCTGCTCATTGAACACGACATGAACCTGGTCATGGGCGTGTGCGAAAAGATCGTCGTTTTGGAATACGGCTCGAAAATCGCCGAAGGAACCCCTCGGGACATCAAGACCAATCCCCGGGTCATCGAAGCCTACCTGGGGACGGAAGAAGACTGACATGCTTCGGCTCGTGGATCTTCGCGTCAAATACGGCACCATCGAGGTGCTGCACGGCATTGAGCTCACGGTCCATCCGGGGGAGATCGTGACGATCCTCGGAGCCAACGGCGCGGGAAAATCCACGACGTTGCTCACCATCAGCGGGCTGGTCAAGCCTTTCACAGGGGCCGTCCTCCTCGAAGACACCCCGCTGCATAAACTGCCGCCCCATGAAATCGTCCGCCGCGGTGTGGCCCATGTGCCGGAAGGCCGCCGCGTGTTCGGCACCCTCACGGTCCAGGAAAACCTGAACCTGGGGGCCTTCATTCGGTCGGATACCGCCGACATTCAGAAGACGCGGGAATGGATTTATGAGCTGTTTCCCATTTTGGCCGAACGGCGGCGTCAGTTGGCCGGAACGCTGAGCGGTGGGGAACAGCAGATGCTGGCCATCGCTCGAGGGCTCATGAGCCGCCCTCGAATTCTGCTTCTGGACGAACCCAGCCTGGGTTTGGCGCCGCTTCTCGTGAAAACCATCTTTCAGACCCTTCGGGAAATCAACGCTTCGGGCGTTACCATCGTCTTGGTGGAACAAAACGCGCGAGCGGCCCTCAAGCTGGCCCACCGCGGCTACGTCATGGAAGTGGGCCGCATCGTTTTGGAAGACACGGCCCAGGCCCTCCTGACCAACCCCGACGTCCAAAAAGCCTACCTGGGAGGCGCCTAAAAGGGCCGGGAAGGGGGCCGAGCAAACAGAAAACCGCGCCGGCACCGCCTGGGCGCGGAGTGCTGTTCCCCCAAAAGGCATACGCCCCATCGGGACTTATCTCGAAATGCCCTTGCGGCTTCCGGGGATCAAGAAACCGCTTCACATGGAAGCCCCGGACCCGCTTGGGCGGCGTTCGCTTTCCACGAAGCGGTAATCGTAGCGTTTCACGCAATAACTGTCCGACTTCGGCACCAAAACCATCGAAACCACGCCTCGGGATCGGACGCCCGAACCGTCCGGAAACGTCGCCCCCAGGTCGAAACGGCCTGTGATCTCAAGGTTTTCGCCCACGAGTTTCCATTTTTCCAAGCGAATGTGGTAGAGGAGCTTCTGCGTCTCGGAAAAATTTTTCTCGTATTGGGCGCGAAGCGCACGGACTGGCCGTCCGTTTTCCAAAGCATCCGCCGT
>JGI24188J35168_1002063_pt1 | contig 11246 bp, 4 predicted proteins | sample YNPBryantNP2012_FD_35168 | JGI IMG/M metagenome (IMG submission 35168) | reverse complement strand
AAGGGCCTGTTGCGCGTTGCCCGTCCCCGCGCGCCGTTCGGCGTGCCCTATGCCAGGGCCGTCTGGAATCTGTCCGATGCAGCGGCCGGGCTGCAGTTGGCCCGGCTGACGCGGCTTGGCCTGCTCGAGCGCCTGCAGGCACCGGCGAACCGGCTCCAGCTCTACCTCACTCCCGACCTCTGGCGCGTGGCTCCGGTCGTGGAGCTGACCTTGCGGGACGAGCAGCTCGTGGAGATCCTGACCGGCGTGCGTCGCCTCTGGGCATGCGAGCGTCTGGCGCGGCGGCTCCACCACCTGGCCGGTGCGCCCCTGCGCGTGCCGTGGCAGTTCCAACTCCTGCAAACCGTCTGGTGGCTGGCGTGGGGCGCCGTGCGCCTGCCGGTCGATGCGCTGCTGTGGTCGTTGGCCCGGGCCAGCGCAGTGTGGCCGCTCGCTCGCCTCGGCGGAGCGCAGCCGCTCTTCGACCGCTGGCAGATGTGGACCCTGCCGGCCGCGGCCGCCGAGCATCTGCAGGCGCGCTGGGATCGCCTGGGCATCCAGCCCTCTCAGGAGCTGTGGCTGATCTATGAGGCCCGCACGCTGGGGGGCGTCATGGCGGTCGGGGTGGCCGCCGGCGTGCTGGCGCTGCTGGGGCGGTTGGGGTTCTTCGGCCGGTTGTCGGCTGCCGGTGGGGCGATCTGGGGGCTGCTCGGGCTGCTCGTGGGGGCCGTGCTCGTCTACGGGATCCTGAGGCCGGCGGTCTGGCGGGCGTGGCTGGCGTACCTGTCGGGGGTGGACACGTGGGACTTGCGGATGATCGGCCGGCTGTGTCGCCTGTTGGGCATGCGGCCACCGTCGCCGATCGCTCCCGACGACGGCGCCGGGGCGGGGAACGCGGATGTGTCCTGAGGGCTTGTCTATTCGGCTCGACTTTTCACTGCCGGTGACATGTGGTAAAATCCGGTGCATGAAAAATGAGGCCATGATCCAGCGAGATGGATGTGGGCCTTTCCTTTTGGTGTTCTGTTCGGTTTCTTTCTCAAGAGGCCAGCCGGTTCATGGATATCTTCGACATCCACCATGAAATCCTCGAGCGCTACGGCGAGTACGTTCAGAGCTTCCTTGCCATCGCCGATGAGGACATCCGCGCGTTTGTCGCCAGGGAGGTCCTGGAGAAACGCGCTCTGTGGCCGGACGCCCTGCTGCAGCTCAACCCGGCCTATGCCAGGGCGGCCACCGTCGCGGAGCTGGCGGCCGCAGGCATACTGCATCCCGGCTGCGCCGAGATCTTCCGGGATGAAGACGGTGCGGCGTTCCGCCTCTACCGTCACCAGGAAGAGGCCATCCGCAAGGGGCTGGCCGGCCAGCACTTCGTTGTGACCAGCGGCACCGGCTCCGGCAAGAGCCTGACCTATTTCCTGCCCATCTTCGATGCGGTGCTGCGCGGCGACCCCGCTCAGGAGAAGGTTTGGGCCATCGTGGTCTACCCCATGAACGCCTTAGTCAACTCCCAGGAGGAGGCCCTGCGCCGCCTGGCCGAGGGCTATCGCAAACGCACGGGCAGGCCGATGCCGGTACGCTTCGCCCGCTACACGGGCCAGGAAACGGACGGGGAAAAGCTGCGCCTGCGCCAACATCCGCCCCACATCCTGCTGACCAACTACGTCATGCTGGAACTGATGCTGGTGCGGCCGCGCGAACGCCACTTCCTGGATCGGGCCACCTCGGCGTTGCGCTTCCTCGTCCTGGATGAGCTGCATACCTACCGCGGCCGCCAGGGTGCGGACGTGGCGCTGCTCGTCCGCCGCGTGCGGGAGCGCAGCGGCAATCCCAACCTGGTGTGCATCGGCACCAGCGCCACCATGGTGAGCGCAGACGCAGCAGGCGAACGCCGTGAAGCCGTTGCCGGCTTCGCGACCAGGCTCTTCGGGACGCCGGTCGAGGCCGCCAACGTGGTGGAGGAGACGCTGCGCCGCATGATCCCGCGCAACGGCCTCGCGGATGCGAAGGCTCTGCGCCAGGCCCTGATCGCGCCGCTCCCGCCGGCCGGCGATTGGGCCGCCTTCGCTGCCAACCCGCTCAGCGCCTGGATCGAGGATGCTTTCGGCCTGGAGGAAGAAGCAGACGGCCGGCTGCGCCGTCGCAAGCCCATCACCCTGGCCGAAGGCGTGGCCCGACTTGCGGCGCTCACCGGCGTTGACCGCGAGACGTGCGCCGACCGCTTGCGCGCCATGTTGCTCCTGGGCGCCCAGACCCCGTCACCCGACGGTGGCAACGCGTTCGCCTTCAAGCTCCATCAGTTCATCGGCCAGGGGGGCGCGGTCTATGCCACATTGGAGCGGCCGGAAAGCCGGCGGCTGACCCTGGAAGGCCAGTTGTACGCGCCGGGCGGCGGCGACCGGCTGCTCTATCCGCTGCGCTTCTGCCGCGTGTGCGGCCAGGAATACTACGCCGTGCAATGGCAGCCAGAGGACCACCGGCTGTTGCCCAGGGCCGAAGACGATGTGGGGAACGCCGACGAGGAGGAGGGAGCCGGCTACGTGATGGCGGATCCGACCGGCCGCTGGCAGGATGAGCCGGCTGCCCTGCCCGAGCATTGGTTCGAGCCCAGGCGGCCGGACAAACTGAAGAAGGAATACGCCGGCTTCCGCCCCAAGGCGTTGTACGTGCGGCCGAACGGCGAGCTGGCCGACGCTGCCGCCCCCGACGCCCTCTCCTGCTGGTTTGTGCCGCAGCCCTTCATGTTGTGCCTGGCCTGCGGCGAGGCCTACACCCGCCGCGATCGCGATGACTTCCGCAAGCTGTCGGCCCTCTCCAGCCAGGGCCGCAGCACCGCGACCACCTTGCTCACCCTGACTACGGTCGCCGCGCTGCGCAAAAGCGACCTGCCGCGCGAGGCGCAAAAGGTGCTCAGCTTCACCGACAACCGCCAGGATGCCTCGCTGCAGGCCGGCCACTTCAACGACTTCGTCCAGGTGGCCATGCTGCGCAAGGCCCTGTACCAGGCCTTGCAGAAACACGGCGAGCTGCGCTTTGATACGGTGGCGAGTCGCGTGGTGGACGCGCTGGACCTGCAGCTCCGGGATTACGCCAAACAGAAGGACCTCGATCCGAGCAGTCAGCAGGCCGTCAAGACGGCGGAAGTCTTCCGAGAGGTGATCGAGTACCGCCTTTACGAGGACCTGCGCCGGGGCTGGCGCGTGGTGCAGCCCAACCTGGAGCAGTGCGGCCTGCTGCGCGTGGACTACGAGGGGCTGGAGGCGCTGGTGGCCCGCGCAGAGGTCTGGGGCCGGGCAGGTTGCATGGCCGACCTGACCCCGGCGCAGCGCGCGGAGGTGCTGCGCACCTTGCTCGACGAAATGCGCCGCCAGTCCACGATCGACGTCCCCTGTCTCAAGCGCGGGCCGGCTCAGGATGAGCTGAAACACCGGGCCAGAGAGTATCTGGATGGGCGGTGGGCATTCGGTGAAGACGAACAGTTGCGCTATGCCTCCTTCTTCGTTCTGCCCGATGAAGACCGGGAGCGCGGGGACTTCAGCCTGTCGTCTCGCGGGGTCTTCGGCCGCTGGTTGAAGGGATACCTCAAGGAGAAGCTCGGCCGCGAGCTGGAGGCCGCCGAATACGACGCGCTGATCGCCGCCATCGCGCAAGCCCTGGTCGGCTATGGCTTGCTGATCCGCGCCGAGGAGGCCGAAAGCGGAGGACGCCAGGGCGGCCTGCGCCTGCGCGCCGGCGCCTTGATCTGGCGGTTGGGTGACGGCAGGCCGGCGGTCAACCCCCTGCGCCGCTATCGAGGCCGCGGCGAGATGTACCAGGCCGTGGCCCAGGAAGCCAACCGGTTCTTTACGGAATTCTACCACAGCGCCGGCTTCCCGCTAGCCGGCATAAGCGGCGCTCCGCACACGGCCCAGGTGAAAGCGGAAGTGCGTCAGCAGCGAGAGGAGGCCTTCCGCCGGGGACAACTGACGTCGCTTTTCTGTTCGCCCACCATGGAATTGGGGGTGGACATCCGCGACCTGAATGCCGTGCATCTGCGCAACATGCCGCCCACGCCGGCCAACTACGCACAGCGCAGCGGCCGCGCCGGCCGCGCGGGCCAGCCGGCGCTGGTGCTCAGCTATTGTGCGCGGGGCAGCGGCCACGATCAGTACTTCTTCCGGCGCCGGCAGAGGATGGTGGCCGGCGAGGTCACTGCGCCCCGGCTCGATCTGAGCAACGAGGACCTGGTGCGGGCGCACGTCCACGCCATCTGGCTGGCCTGGACCGGCGTTGAGCTGAGCAGAGAGCAAGGTTCCATCCTGGAGGTGATCGATGCGGAACAACCCGATTTGCCGTTGCACCAGGCCGTGCGCGAACAGATCGCGCTGACGCCGGCCCAACGTCAGGGCTGCCTGGAGGAATGTCGCCGTGTGCTGGCCGCGTGCGGGCCGGATGTAGCCGATGCCGATTGGCTGCACGACGGCTGGCTGGAGGCGCAGATTGACGGCGCAGCGGCCGCGTTCGCTCGCGCCTTCGACCGCTGGCGCGAGCTCTACCGCGCGGCCGATGCGCAGCTTTTGGCGGCCCAACAGCAGCAACGCAGCGGGTTCCGGCGGGCGGGCAAGGCCAGCGCAGAGGCCATCCGCGAAGCCGAGACGTCCATGCGCGAGGCGCAACGCCAGCTCGAGCTGCTGACCTGCCAGAATGTGCGGGCCGAGGAGAGCGACTTCTCCGCCTATCGCTACCTGGCCGGCGAGGGCTTCCTGCCCGGCTACAACTTCCCGGCCCTGCCTGTGCGCGTCTTCATCTCCGGCCGCCATGAAGGGGAGTTTATCGGTCGGCCGCGCTTTCTGGCCATCACCGAATTCGCGCCGGACAACGTGATCTACCACGAGGGCGCGAAATATCAGGTCAACCGCGTCTGGCTGCCGCTCCAGGAGCCCGAGAAGCGCTTTGTGCGGGCCAGGGTGTGTCAGCACTGCGGCTACCTGCATGAGGGAGAGGCGGTCCACGACGAACGTTGCCATCACTGCGACAGCGCGCTGGAACAGGCCGGCCTCTACATCGCGCACCTGCTGGAGATGCCCACCGTGGGCACGCAGCGCCGCGAGCGCATCACCAGCGACGAGGAAGAGCGCATGCGGATGGGGTACGACACGCGCACCCACTTCCGCTTTGCGCAAGGGCCGGGGGGAGAACTGCGTCGGCGGGTGGCGAATGTGGTCGCGAATGGCGAAGTCGCGAGTAGCGAGATAGAGGGTGGCTCTACTCACCACTCGCCACTCCCTACTCACCACTCGCTCCTGGACCTGGTGTATGCGCCCGCGGCCACGTTGTGGCGCATCAACCACGGCTGGCGCCGTCGCCGCGAGATCGGCTATCGGCTCGACATGAAGCGCGGCCTGTGGTTGGGACAGGATGAGACGTCCACCAGAGGTGCGAGCAACGCCGCAGCGGTCACGCCGGCCGAGGTCAAGTCGCAGGTGCGGCTCTTCGTGCGCGGCACGGCCAACGCGCTGCTGGTCTATCCGCGGCAGGTGGGCGACCTGGCGAATCCGTCCTTCCTGCCGAGCCTGCAATACGCCCTGGCCCGCGGCATGGAGGAGCTGTTCGAGGTTGAGGAAGGCGAGCTGGCCTCGGAGCTGATCGGCGAAGGGGATCGCCTGGGCATCCTGTTCTGGGAAGGGACGGAAGGCGGGCTGGGCGTGCTGCGCCGGCTGGTGCAGGAGCCGGCCGCGCTGGCCGCCGTGGCGCGTCAGGCGCTGGAGGTGCTGCACTTCGACCCCACCACCGGCGCCGATCGGCGGCCGGCAACCGATCCGCACGCCGATGAGGCCTGCGCCCGGGCCTGTTACGAGTGCCTGATGTCGTACTACAACCAGCGCGTGCACCGGCTGCTGGACCGCCACGCNGTGCGCGATGCCTTGCTCGNGCTGGCGGGCAGCACGACGCAGATGGGCGACGCGACGCGCGACTACGAGGCGCACTACCGCTGGCTGCGCGAATTGACCGACGGCCGCTCGGCGCTGGAGCGCAACCTGCTCGACCGCCTGCACGCTACCGGTCGGCGCCTGCCCGATTTTGCGCAGTATGCTGTGCCCGACATGATGACCGTGGCCGACTTCTTCTACGAGCCCAACATCTGCGTCTACTGCGACGGCAGCGTGCACGACGAGCCGCAACAGAAGGCGAGCGACGAGGCGATCCGCCGGGAGTTGAAGGCGCGCGGCTACCGGGTCGTGGTGATGAGGTACGATTCCGACCTCGAGCAACAACTACTGGAGCGACAGGACGTGTTCGGCCCGGCGCAGCAGTGACGTACCTGCGTAGGGTGAAGGATTCCCCCCTATCGCGTGAGTGAAGCGAGGGTATGCAGATGCGGCAGCGGCCGGGAGGTGTGCAGTGAACGGATCTGTTTGTCCAGGCGCATGATCCCTGGTACAATTCGGTAACAGGAGAAACGGGCCCCGGTCATCCTGGAAAATGAGGGCTTCCCTTGCGGTGATGGCAAGGGAGAAAATATCGGTGGCCGGAGGGGGTGAGCTATGAGAAGAAGCGATGTTACCCGGTTGTTGACCGAGCACCGACAGGAAATCGTTCAGTTCGGCGTGAAATCTCTGGCTCTATTTGGGTCGGTGGCCAGAGATGAAGGGCAACCGACAAGCGATGTGGATTTCCTGGTGGAGTTCAAGGATCGGGCCACTTTCGACCAGTTCATGGATCTCAAGTTCTACCTGGAGCACTTGCTGGGGCGACGCGTCGATCTGGTCACACGCAAAGCCCTCAAACCACGGCTGCGCCCGTATGTAGAAAAGGAAGCGCTCTATGTCGCGTGATATCCGGCTTTACCTGGATGACATCCGGGAATCCTGCGAAAAAATACTGCGCTATTCCTACGGGCTGAACTTTGAGCAGTTTGTGAGTGACGAGAANACCTTCGACGCCGTCGTGCGGAATCTGGAGATCATCGGTGAGGCGGCCAAACACGTTCCTTCGGAGATACGAAGACGTTATCCTGAGGTGGAGTGGGCCAAGATCGCCGGTTTGCGTGACATGGTTGTCCATGAGTACTTTGGCCTGGACGAAGACATCCTGTGGGATGTGGTTCAGAATCGCATTCCTCGACTGCTTGATCAAATCCGGCAAATTCTGAACGCGGATTGAGAGTCAGCCGCCGAATCGGAATCGAATTCGGGGCGAAGGAGCGTTCCGCCGCCAGATCGGCCTGCTCCGACCAACGCCCCAGGCGACGTCGTCGGCCGGCCGTCGGCGCCTTCAGCCGCGGCCCGAATCCGTGTCGGCGACGGGGAAGGCGGACGCCATCATACCCGAGAACCCGCATGATCGAAACCACCCCCGGCGCCCTGGTGCGCTACCGCGAACGCGACTGGGTCGTCCTTCCCTCCGATGACCCGAACCTGGTCCTCCTGCGCCCCATCGGCGGCAGCGCACGGGAGGTCTGCGGCGTCGTCAAGCCGTTGGCCGACCTGATGGCCTACGAAGCACCTTACGAGCGCATCGAGGCCGCCGACTTCCCGCTGCCCTCGCCGGAGGACGTCCAGGACCACGCGGCGGTACGTCTGCTGCTGGAATCCGCACGGCTGCTGCTGCGCGAGGGCGCGGCGCCGTTCCGCTCGCTGGGCCATCTGTCGGTGCGGCCGCGGCCCTACCAGTTCGTGCCGCTGGTGATGGCGCTGCGCCTCCCCATCGTGCGCCTGCTGATCGCCGACGACGTGGGCGTGGGCAAGACCATCGAGGCCGCGCTGATTGCCCGCGACCTGCTCGACCGCGGCAGGGTCGGCCGCCTGGCCGTGCTCTGCCCGCCCTACCTGTGCGAACAGTGGCAACAGGAGCTGGCCGAGAAGTTCAACATCGAGGCTGTGGTGATCCGGGCCGGCACGGTCGCCCGGCTGGAGCGCCGGACGCCGCCCGATCGCTCCATCTTCGAACACTTCCGCCACTTCGTCGCCAGCATTGACACCGTGAAGGGCGAGCACTATCGCGCCGCCTTCCTGCAGCACTGCCCCGACCTGGTGCTGGTGGACGAGGCGCATGGTGCGGCCCAGCCACCGGCCGGCCGGGCCAGCGCGCAACAGCAGCGGCACGCGCTGTTGCGCGAGCTGGCGAAGAAGCCCGACCGCCACCTGATCCTGCTCACCGCGACGCCCCACAGCGGGATCGAATCCTCCTTCCGGTCGTTGTTGGGGCTGCTGCGGCCCGATTTCCGGCTTTTCACCCTGGCGGACCTGAGCGAAGAGCAGACAGATCGGCTCGCCAGGCACTTCGTGCAGCGCCGCCGCGCGGACGTGCGGCACTGGATGGGCGAGGATACGCCCTTCCCGGTGCGCGATCCCGAAGGCGCGGAGCAGCCCTACCGCTTCTCGGCCGCCTATCGCAAGTTCTATCAGGCGGTCTACGAGTTTGCCGGCGAGATGGTGCGCTCGGCCGAGACGCTGACCGGCTGGAAGCAACGCATGCGCTTCTGGTCGGCGCTGGCGCTGTTGCGCTGCGTCTCCTCGTCGCCGGCCGCGGCGCAGGTCGCGCTCCTCAAGCGGGCGGCCCCCTTCCCCATCCCTCCCCCAAGGTTGGGGGAGGGGCCAGGGGTGGAGGCTGGGGTCGAAGACCTGGGCGACTGGGACCCTGCCGAGGTGGATGCCGAGTTTATGCCACTGGTCTACGACCCCACCGAGGCCGAGGCCGCCAGCGACGCGCCGCCCAGCGCCGTGTTCGACGCGCAGGAGCGGGATCCGGGGTGGACCGTCGCGGACCAGGACCGGTTGCGCCGGTTTGCCGCCATGGCCGCTGCGCTGCGCGGCACGCAGGATACCAAGCTTCAGAAAGCGATCGAAGTGGTACAGGATCTCCTGGAAGCCGGCTATCAACCCATCATCTGGTGCCGCTACATCGCCACGGCCGATTACGTGGCCGAGGAGCTGGACCGCGCGCTGGCGCCCCGCTTTCCCGGCGTGCGCGTCGTCGCGGTCACCGGCGCACTGGCCGAGGACGACCGCAAGCTCAAGGTGGACTCACTGGCGGCCGCGCCGGTGCGCGTGCTCGTCGCCACCGACTGCCTCAGCGAGGGGATCAACCTGCAAGAGCACTTCTCGGCCGTTGTCCATTACGACCTGCCGTGGAACCCCAACCGCCTGGAGCAGCGCGAAGGCCGGGTGGACCGCTTCGGCCAGAAGGCGCCGGTGGTGAAGGCGATCCTGATCTTCGGCCAGGACAATCCGGTGGACGGCGCGGTGCTGGATGTGTTGCTGCGTAAGGCGCGCGACATCTACCGGGAGCTGGGGGTGCATGTGCCGGTGCCGATGGACAGCGAAACGGTGATGGAGGCGGTGCTCCACTCGCTGTTCCAGCGCTCGACGCGCTACGACGGCCAGATGAAGCTTTTCGACCAGGTGGACGAGGCCGGCCGGCTGGTGCGCCGCGTGCACGAGGAGTGGACGGCCGCGGCCGACCGCGAGCAGGAGAGCCGGACGCGCTTTGCCCAGCGCGCCATTCGGCCCGACGAGGTGCAGCGCGCCCTGGGCGCAACCGACGCGGTGCTCGGCAGCCCGGAGGACGTGCGGCGCTTCGTCGTGCAGGCGAGCCAGCGCCTGCCCTTCGGCCTGGTCGAGCGGGGCGACGGCCGCTACGACCTCTACCCGAACGATCTGCCCGAGGCGGTACGGTTGCGGCTGGGCGATGTGCCCTCTCCGTGGCCGATCACCTTCCGCTCGCCCACGCCGGCCGGCCTCACTTACATCGGCCGCAACCACCCGCTGATCGAGGGCCTGGCCGAACACCTGCTCGACCTGGCGCTCCATCCCTCCTCCCCCTCGCAGGGGGAGGATCGGGGAGGGGGTCCCGTGGCGCGCAGCAGCGTCATCTGCACACCGCTGGTAACCCGCCGCACCGCGCTCTTCCTGCTGCGTCTTCGTTACCTGCACCATGAAGGGGATGCCGCATCGGCCTCGTTGGCCGAAGAGACGCTCGCGTGGGGCCTGCGCGGCATCTATCCCGACGTAAGCGAGCTGGCACCCGACGAGGCGCTGCGTCTGCTGGATGCGCAGCACGATGCCGCGTCTGTCCCCCTCGCCGAACGTCGCGAGGTCCTGCGGGAGACGCTGGACTGGTGGCTGGGCCTGCAGGAACGGCTCGGCAGGCTGCTGGCCGGGCGGGCCGCGCGCCTGGCCGAGGAACATGCGCGGCTGGCCGACCTGGTCAACGCTGCTTCGTCGCGCGTGTTGACGATTGAACCGCAATTGCCGCCCGATTTGTTGGGCCTGGTCATCCTGTTGCCGCGGATACCGAGATGACTCTGCTTACCATCCGCATCGAGGGCGGGCTGCTCTCGCCCGACTTCCTGGAGACGATCCACGACCAGCCCGGCCAGAAGCCGGCCGATTTCGGGCTGGATGAGCGACGCTCGCTCGTAGACGAGATCACCGCGGTCTGGAGCGATGTGCACTCCTATTGGGATGCATTTCAACGCCGGCGGGCGCGGGCTCGCGACGGCGAGTCGCTCACCTCGGCCACGCGCGAGGCATGGGTCGTCCCGCTCCTGGAGGCGCTGGGCTACCGTCTGACGTTTCAGCGCCGGGCAGCCGAGGCCGACGGCCGTACCTACCCCATTTCGCATCGCGCGGCGCCCTCCTCCGAGGAGAGGGAGGGCGTCGGTCCGCCCATCCACATCGTGGCCTTCGACCAGAAGCTGGGCGAGCGGCCGCCGGCCGGCCGCGGGACGATGTCGCCCCATGCGCTGGTGCAGGACTACCTGAACCGCAGCGATGACCTGTGGGGCATCGTCACCAACGGCGTCATCTTGCGGCTGCTGCGCGACTCGGCCTACTTCAGCCGGCCCTCCTACATCGAGTTCGATCTGGAAGGGATGTTGGAGGGGGAACGGCTGGACGAGTTCATCCTCTTCTACCGCCTGGCGCACCGCACCCGTCTGCCCGCCGCCGCGGAGAATGCCGGCCAGTGCCTGTTGGAGCGCTATCATCAGGCCACCCTGGAGCAAGGGGGACGCATCCGCGAGGGGTTGCGGACCGCCGTCGAGGCCGCGATCCTCACCCTGGCCAACGGCTTCCTGAGCCACCCGAAGAACGGCGAGCTGCGCCGGGCCGTCGCCAACGGTGAGCTCTCGGCCAGGGGCTACTACCAGGAGCTGCTCTATCTGATCTACCGCTTGCTTTTCCTGATGGTAGCCGAGGAACGCAATCTGTTGACCCCCTCCCTGTCTCCCTCCCCCTTGCAGGGGGAGGGCCGGGGTGGGGGTGGTCCCTCGCAGGGGGAGGGCC
>JGI24188J35168_1002059_pt1 | contig 11258 bp, 9 predicted proteins | sample YNPBryantNP2012_FD_35168 | JGI IMG/M metagenome (IMG submission 35168) | reverse complement strand
GCTCAGGGATCAAAAGAAAGTGGAGGCAAGGCTGGACCTCGAACACTTGAAGCGCCTGGCCCAGGCGACCGGCGTGCCTCTGGTCTTGCACGGCGGGTCGGGTATCCGGCAAGAGTATCTGCGTGCGGCAGTCAAGGAGGGCATTGCCAAGATCAATATCAGCACCGAGATCCGCCAGGCATACGAACGCGCCTGGCGTGAAACGGGCAGTCAGGCAGCGGCACAGGAGGCCGTCTACGAGCGGACCTGCTGGCTTATCCGCGACTATTTAGGCGTGGCAGGGAGCAGAGTATGGTTGAACGTGGAGGAGGAATCCGATGAGTCTGCTAGGGATTGATGTTGGGACCACGGGCTGTAAGGCAGCCGTTTTCTCTGCCGACGGGCGGATGCTTTCTTCTGCCTACCAGGAGTATGATGTCCGCCGGCCCCAGCAAGGCTGGGCGGAACTTGACGCTGTTGAGGTATGGGGCAAGGTCAGGCAGATGATCGCCCGGGTCGTCTCCGACGCTGCCGCGGACCCGGTCACCGCCCTTTGCGTCTCCTCGCTGGGCGAGGCGGTGGTGCCGGTAACCCGCGACCGGCGCATTCTCGGCCCCTCGTTGCTCAACTTTGATGTGCGTGGTGAGGAATACCTGGCCGATCTGGGCCGTGTGTTGCCCAACGAGCGCCTCTACGAGATCAACGGCAATACGTTGGGCAATCACTACAGCCTGACCAAACTCAAGTGGATCAAGGAACATCAGCCCACATTGTACTCGGAGACCTTTAAGTTCCTCCACTGGGGCAGCTTTGTCTCGTTCATGTTGGGCGCCGGGCCGATTGTGGACTATGCGCTGGCCAACCGCACGCTGCTTTTTGACATCGACCGGGGCGACTGGTCGGATGAGCTGCTGCACTGGGCAGGACTCGACCGTGAGAAGCTGCCGGACACAGCCCCCTCGGGAACAGAGAGCGGCATCGTCTCCGACCATGTGGCAACTGAATTGGGCCTCCCCCGCGGTGTGCGCATCATTTCCGGTGCGCACGATCAATGTTGCAACGCTGTGGGTTGTGGCGTGATCGCCGAGGGCCGCGCCGTGTATGGGATGGGCACTTTCATCTGCATCACACCCGTCTTTACCACACGACGCGCTACAGACGCGATGGTTGAGCGCGGGCTGAACACCGAGCACCACGCTGTCCCCGGGCAGTACGTCTGCTTCATCTACAACCANGGTGGCTCGCTGGTCAAGTGGCTGCGCGATACCTTCGCCGCCGCCGAACATCGCCAGGCGCAGGCTGCCGGCAGGGACGTTTACACCGACCTCTTTGCGGAACTCCCTGCGGGGCCGGGCACAGTGATGGTCCTGCCACATTTTACGAAAACGGGGCCGCCCGAATTCATCACCGATTCCTGCGGCGTCATCGTCGGACTGCATCTGGAGACTTCGCGGGGCGATATNCTCAAAGGTATCCTTGAGGGTACCACCTTTTACCTGAAAGAGATTGTGGACTCCTTGCCACCAACGGGGATCACCATTAACGACTACCGGGCGGTGGGTGGTGGCAGCAAGTCGGACGCCTGGGTCCAGTTGTGCGCCGACATTATGGGCCGCCCCTTTACCCGTCCCAGGGTCACCGAGGCCGGCGCACTGGGAGCGGCGATCATCGCAGGCGTTGGCAGCGGACTTTTCCCTTCTTATCAGGCTGGTGTCGAGGCGATGGTGCAACTGGAACGTGTTTTCGAGCCGGACATGCGCCGACATGAGGTCTACCAGGAGCGGATGGCGCTCTACCGACGACTGTGGCCTTTGATGAGAGATTATCTGCAGGACTTCGCCCGGAGGATGAGAAATGGCTGAGCTGTACAACCGTAAGTGGAGCTGTCAGGAATGGGCCCGTCACGTTGGCCATCTGGAACAGATCGCCGGTATCAGACTGGTCGAGTCACTTGACGGTAAAGGGCGCGGATCCCGGGCATTCGATGTCTGGACCGGTAGCGGCCTTTCCTTCCGCGTGCTGGCTGAGCGGGCGTTGGATATCTCGGCCTGTCACTACAAAGGCGTATCTTTGGCCTGGCTCTCGCCGGTTGGCGAGGCACACCCGGCCTACTACGAGCCGCAGGGCCTGGGTTGGTTACGCTCTTTTGGGGGCGGGCTGCTGGTCACCTGCGGCCTGGACCATTTTGGCCCGCCGTGCGAGGATGCCGGCGAGTTGTTGGGGCTGCACGGGCGGGTGAGCAATCTGCCGGCCTGTTGCCTCAGCCACCGCGCCTGGTGGGCCGGTGACGAGTACAGACTTGAGGTCGCCGGAGAGGTGCGTCAGGCGCGAGTCTTTGGCGAGAACCTGCTCCTGCGTCGCCGGATCTCGACGGGCCTGGGCGCCAACTATATCTGGATCGAGGATGAAGTGGTCAACGAGGGGTTCACACCACACCCTCATATGATGATGTACCACTTTAACCTGGGCTTTCCCCTCCTCGATGAAGAGACCCGTTTGCACCTGGAAACGGAAAGGACTTTTGCCCGCGATGCTGAGGCCGAGGCCGGGCTGGCCGAGTGGAGCCGCTTCCAACCGCCGACCCCGGGGTACCGTGAGCAGGTCTTTTTGCACACCCCCGTTGCCGACAGCAACGGACAGGTACATGTCGAGGTCGAGAACCCGCGCCTGGAGCTGTGCCTGCGTTTGTCCTATGACAAAACTGCTCTCCCCTATCTGGTGCAATGGAAAATGATGGGCGAAGGGCTTTACGTCCTGGGGGTCGAGCCGGTCAACTGCCCTGCGATGCAGGGGCGGGCCGGAGCACGCCAGAGCGGCGTGCTACCTGTCCTGGAGCCGGGCGAAAGCCGCCGGTACGCCCTCAAACTTGAGGTTTTGGCCTGACCGCAGGAATATTGCTCCAGGGCCTGCGGGATGTTCATAATTGGTGATACTTTGTAACTACCTGCGTGACACATATGACAGTTACAACCGTTTTCCGGGTGCTCTCTAAGCATCGGTATGAGGAGGTGACATGAAACTGCTGATCCGTTGGGCAATCACCAGCCTGGCCCTTTTTGTAGCTGCCTGGCTGCTGCCAGGGATTTATGTGGACTCAGACGGATGGGTGGTATACGCGGTGATGGCCGTGATCCTTGGGCTGGTCAACGCCACCATACGCCCGTTGCTCAAATTCTTGACGTGCCCGTTGATACTGCTCACACTTGGGCTATTCACGCTTGTGATCAACGGCCTGACGCTATGNCTGGCCTCCGTCATTGCCGTGCGTTGGTTCTATGTCGGGTTCTACATAAGGGACTTCTGGTCCGCTTTCCTGGGTGCGCTCATTGTCAGCATTGTGACTGTGATCCTGTCAGCTCTGCTCAATGAGGATAAGAAGGATAAAAGGAGGCGCTGATGGCCAACCATAACCCTTTACGCAGGCAAAACGGGATTATCGCCGGAGTATGCGGTGGCCTTGGGGCGTTTTTCGGATTGAACCCCTGGTGGTTTCGCTTGCTGTTCCTGGTACTGCTTCTGCCGGGAGGCATGCCGGGGTTCATTCCTTACCTGGTGCTCTGGATCGTGATCCCTCGCAAACGGTAGCTTCGGGTTACAGCGTAGAAACAATACTGTAACGCATAAGAAACCCTCTGCCATGCCTTTCTGAGGTATAATAAGGCCGGAAGTTCGGAGAAGCCATCGGCGCATTCAGCAGAGCGGTTGTATCCGACTTCAATCGTGGCAGTGCCTGGGAGCCGCCGCCCCCGCCCCGGCAGGTTCCCGGGCATGCCGTCTTTTTATCCCCGTGCTGCAACGCCCACCCACACCTGCTGAAATCGCCCGCTTTGGGCCGCAGGCCGACGCGCGGCGCGCAGCGCCCCAAAGAGGCCGATTTCAATCGGGCAGCATCCGGTGCATAACCCGGAGTGTCAACCAATTATGGAACCGCCCCCAAAGTCCAGTTCTCAACCGCGTTGAGTATAGTACCACGTGCCGCCCTGCAACCTGCCTCTGACGCCGCGTCTGGGTCGCCTTAGCGAGCGAGGCGAGGAGAACATGGCCCGCGCCGGCACAAAAACGCTTGCAGACCGCCCAGGAAGCCGTGGTCAAATCACCATCTCCAACAGCCGCCGAACCAGTTCCCTGACCCCACTCCCGGTCTCAACAGCCGGCCCTACGCAGCCGGGGCATCCGCCGGTACATGGACACTTTTGCACCACTTCGAGCGCGGCTTTAAGCAATTCATCGTGCAGCTCATAAAGGCGTACACTCAGGCCTGCGCCTCCAGGCACACGGTCATATAACGTGATGGTGGGCAGCCCACTTTCCGGCGCGCGAGCCTGCACGGCCGTGCCCAGGTCGGCCGGATCGCACATCAGGTATAGCGGCGCCAGGTTTTGCCACAGATAGGCCAGCCCACCCAGTGCTCCCTGCGCTCCTCGCGCCTGCTCGACTCTGCGGTGACAGGCAGGGCACAGAGTGATAAGATTCTCCAGCCGGTTGGCGTATTTATGGAAGTCGTTGACCCCCGGCACGTAGCCGAAGGAGCGAAACGGGATCAGGTGGTGGACATCGTGCTGACGCCCGCCCTGCTCCGGTACACCACAGTGACGGCAGGCGTATCCATCCCTGGCACGGGCAGCATCCCTCTGAGCCGGCCAGTCCGGGCCGTAGTAAATCGGCGCCGGGAGCACGCCCGACTCCTGCAGCGTCCTCACCAGTTCCGGCGAAAGCGTCAGCCAGCAGCCGAAAGTGCGCAGTTCCTGCTCCGGCAGATCGAGCGGTTCCCATCCCAGCATCTCATGGGTGTAGCGCCGGACCTTGCGGTAGCCGATGACCCGCGTGATCACGAGCACCTCACCGTAACCTTTCTCCCCCTCTTTCACCGCCTCCCCGGATATTTGATGGACAATGCGCACTTCCGTGACAGAGGAAGCCTGCGTGTAATAGTCTACTGCCACCGGCCGGACGTAAGCCAGTCCCTGCCCCCAATCCAGCGATTCTACAATGTACGTCTCGCCTGCATGCAGGTAAACCGCGCCTTCGTGGAGTAACAGCGGGGCGGTGGGCCGATCTACCTGGCCGACAACCCTGGCCGGCTCAGTGCTCACATCGTGGATTAATACACAATCGGTGGTGCCTGTGCGCAGGGATACCTGTGCTGCCGGATACCCCCCGCCGACCCAGGTGTAACGGCTGCCATGGCGATAGAGCAGGCCATCCCTGGCCAATGCGTCCAGGATGGCCTGCGTGTCCGAAGCGTGGCCAAATAGTTCGTCGCACTCGAAAGGAAGCTCGAAAGCAGCACAGGCCAGGTGGCTTGAGAGGATCGCCGGGTTGTCCGGGTTGATCAGCCCCTGCTCGACGGGGTGGCCGAAGAAGTAATCCGGGTGGGTCACCAGGTACTGATCGAGTGGCGAGGCGCTGGCCACCAACACGGCCACTGCCGGGCCGGCACGGCGGCCCGCCCGTCCGGCCTGTTGCCAGGTTGAGGCGATGGTGCCGGGGTAACCGGCCATCACACATGCGCTCAGTGTGCCGATGTCTATGCCCGGCTCCAGCGCGTTGGTGGCGACGACGCCGCGCACTTTACCCTCGCGTAACCCCCGCTCGATAGCCCGCCGCTCCAGGGGCAGGTAACCACCCCGGTAACCCTGCACAGCCTGGGGATTGTCCCCATTGGCAGCCAGGGCGTCGCGCAGGTAGCCAAGCAGTACCTCGGTGGNCATCCGGGCATGTGCAAAGACGATCGTATGTACACCGGCGCGGAGAAAGCGGGCGGCAATATCTTTCGCTGCCAGAGTGGAGCTACGCCGTATGCCGGACGCAGCATCAACAAGCGGTGGATTGTACAGTATGTAATGTCTTTCCCCCTGCGGAGAGCCATCATCGTCCACCAACTTTACCGGTGCCTCGACGAGCTGTTCGGCAAGCTGGCGGGGATTGGCGATCGTCGCCGAAGCGCAGATGAAGCGTGGCGCAGCGCCATAAAACCGGCATATCCGTTGCAGGCGGCGCAACAGGTTTGCCACATGCCCCCCGAAGATGCCCCGGTAAGTATGAAGCTCGTCGAGCACAACGTAGCGTAAGTTCGCGAAAAAGCGNGCCCAGCGAGTGTGGTACGGGAGGATGCCCGTATGCAGCATATCGGGGTTGGTGACGAGAAGACGAGCCTGGCGGCGCACGGCAGCGCGTTGCGAAGAAGGTGTATCGCCATCGTAGGTCTGGATGATAGCCCCAGGAAGGCAATCTCCAAACAACGATGAGCAACTGGCAACCTGATCATGGGCCAGTGCTTTGGTAGGGAAAAGGTAAAGAGCACAGGCTACCGGGTCATTGCACAGGGCGCTTAACACCGGCAGGTTATAGGCCAGCGTCTTGCCGGAGGCCGCAGAAGTGGCCAGGACGACGTTCTCCCCGGCCAGAGCCGCCTCGATAGCCTGAGCCTGATGTGTATAAGGCCGTTCGATGCCATGAGCGCGCAATGCAGCGAGCAAACGCCGCTCCAGACCATCAGGCCAGGGAAGTGTGCGGGCAGGCCTGGGCGGCAGACATACCCAGGCGGTTACGCAGCTCATGAAAGCCGCGTCCTGGCGCATATCCCGAAGCAGGTCTGACAATTCCATCGTAAGCTATCATGAGGATCGGCCTTGCCGGACGCCACCGCGCCGGGCGTCGGCGGCCGCCGCCACAGGAGCGGAAGAGGAGGCGCTAACCCGTCACACGGCAGATCAATCCCTTCAGGTACAACCCTTCCGGGAAGGTCAGAGCGATCGGATGGTCCGCTCCCTGGGTCATATAGCCGATGATCTGAGCTTCTCGCTGCGCATCAACCGCCGCACCGAAAACGACTTTCTGGAACAGATCGGCGGAGATGGCGCCTGAGCAGGAGAAGGTAAAGAGTATCCCGCCTGGCCGTAGCAGTTGAAAGGCCAGCAGGTTGATATCCTTGTAGGCGCGTGTAGCCCGCTCCACCTCCCGTGCTGCAGAGGCGAACCTGGGAGGGTCCAGCACGATGAGGTCGAAACACCGCCCTTCACTGCGATAGCCACGTAATACGCCAAACACGTCGCCTTCCACATATTCAACGGCGCCGCTTCCGCTTCCGTTCAGAGCGAAGTTGCGGCGGGCAAGTTCCAGCGCCGGGGCCGAACTGTCCACCAGCGTGACGGCGCTGGCCCCGGCGAGCGCGGCGTAAAGGCCGAATGCACCTGTGTAGGCAAAGGCGTCGAGCACCTCGGCGCCGGCGCAGAAGGCGGAAAGTCGCTTCCGATTCTCACGCTGATCCAGGTAGAACCCGGTCTTGTGACCCCGGCGGATGTCCACCAGGAAACGCTTCCCGTCCTCCAAAACCTCTATCAACTCCGGCGGCTCCTCGCCCCACAAGAGGCCGGTCTGGGGCTGTAGCCCCTCCTTCGTTCGCACCTCGACATCGGAGCGCTCATAGATGCCGCGCACACCGTCCACCAGTTCAAGCAACGCGCCGACCATTTCTTTCTTGCGGCGCTCGATACCCAGCGTAAGGGACTGGATCACCAGCCAATCCGCGTAACGATCCACGATCAGCCCGGGTAAGAAGTCTGACTCGGCATGTACCAGACGACAGGCGGTGGTGGCATGGTCAGCAGCGAGGGAGCGGCGGGCAGTGATGGCCTTTTCCAGCCTGCGCCACCAGAAAGCCCGGTCTATCTGCTCGTCACGATGCCACGTCAGCAGGCGCACCACGATTTGGGAATGACGGTTGAAATACCCCCTGGCCAGCCATTCCCGTTCAGCGCTGTGCACTTCGACGATCTCGCCGTCGGCGGGCTTCCCCTCGTAGCCAGCGATGGCGCCGGAGAAGACCCAGGGATGACGCTGTAACACCGGCCGGACACGGTCCGGCTTAAGGATTACCGTCCCGCTCATTCCCCTGCATCGTCAGATTAACCCCACTTCCCGGCCTGCCTTCTCGAAAACCTCGAGCGCATAGATGATGTCAGCTTCGGTGTGAGCCGTCGTGATGGTCGCGCGCAGCCGTGCCAGGCCAACAGGCACAGCGGGGGAGACCACCGGCAGGACGAAGACGTTCTCTTCCTGGCATAGCCTTGCCATGCGATAAGCGCGCTCATCCTCTCCGCAGATGATGGGCACGATGGGTGTTTCACTTTTGAGTGTGTTGAAACCGAGCGCCTTAAGCCCATCCAGGAAGAGCTTCACATTGTGATGAAGCCTCCGCACCCGCTCCGGCTCCTCCTCCATCACCTGGAACGAGGCACAGGCAGCCGCCGCCTGCGCAGGTGGAAGGGCCGCCGAGAAGACGAAGGCGCGGGCCGTATGCTTAAGGTAAGTGATGAGCTCCCGGCTACCGGCCACGTATCCGCCCACACTGGGGATCGTTTTGGAAAGCGTGCCCATCTTCACGTCAATGGCCTGCTCCAGCCCGAAGTGTTCCTCGATGCCGTGACCCGTTTCACCCAGCACGCCCAGGCTGTGAGCCTCGTCTACCATGAGCATGGCCCCATACTGGCGACATAGCCGGCTGACTTCGGGGAGATTGATAATATCCCCATCCATGCTGAATACGGCATCCACCACAACCAGCTTGCCGGCCTGTGGATCGGCCTGCCGCAGGCGTTGCTCAAGCCCGGCCATATCGTTATGGGGGAAGCGGACGAACCTGGCCCCGCTGAGCAGACACCCGTCCACGATACTGGCGTGATCAAACTTGTCGCAGATGACCACGTCGCCCCTGCCCACAAGTGATGAGATGGTCGCCAGATTGGTTACGTAACCACTGGAGTAGGCAATAGCTGCCTCAGCGTTTTTGAAGCGGGCGATGGTCTGCTCCAGTTCCTCATGGAGCGGCAGCGAGCCGGCCAAAATGCGCACGCCATGTGTCCCCGTTCCGTAGCGGGCCACCGCCTTGTGAGCCGCCGCTTCGATTTTGGGATGGCCCAGCAGGCTCAGGTAGCTGTAGGATGCAAAGTTAAGCATACGGCGTCCGTTCGTGACAACCCAGGCCCCGTCGAATTCCTCCAACGGCTGTAAGTAAAAGTACAATCCTGCCCGCTGTACCTCAGCCACTCGCCTGTTCATCTCTTCAATACGTCTTTTAATTGGATCGCTCATCAGTCCTCCCTTTAGTAATAAGTTCCAGCAACTGTGCCTCGTCAATCATCGGCACTCCCAGTTGTTGCGCTTTACGATATTTGGTGCCACCGGGTGCACTTCCCACCACCAGATAATCCGTCTTGCGGCTGACGCTGTCGGTGACTCTGCCCCCATACCGCTCGATCAGTCGGGTGGCTTCCTCCCGGCTCATCGTTGGCAATGTGCCGGTGATGACGAAAGTCAGCCCCTCAAGTGGCCCACCCGTGGGCATGCCTGCGCCGGTCTCTTCTGCCAGTCTGACGCCGGCCCGGCGCAGCTTCTCAACGAACTCCAGGTTGCGTGGCCGGGCAAACCACTCCACAATCGCCCCGGCAATATGCGGGCCAAGCCCTTCTATGGTCTGCAATTCCTCAGCAGTCGCTGCGGCGAGCGCATCCAGCGAGCGGTAGTGACGGGCCAGCAACTGGGCCACGGTGCTCCCAACACCACGGATACCGAGCGCCGCGAGCACCTGCGCAAGGGGCCTGTCTTTACTGGCCGCAATAGCCGCCAGCAGATTATCGGTGCTCTTCTCGGCAAAGCCCTCCAGGCTCAGCAATTCCTCCCGTTTGAGGTAATACAGATCGGCGGCATCCCGTATCAGCCCATGCTCCACGAGCAACTGCGCTGTGCGTTCACCCAGCCCCTCAATGTCCATGACCGCGGCGAAGTACTCGACACGCCGCACTAACTGCTCCGGGCAGGCGACGTTAATGCAGTATACCGCCACCTCGTCCTCCGGGGAGACAACCGCCTCCCCGCAGGAGGGACATCTCTGGGGCATCTGGTAGAGGCGCTCGGCGCCGGTCCGCCGCTCCACCACCGGCCCGACAACATAAGGGATCACATCGCCGGCCCGGCGCACGATGACCACATCCCCTATGCGAATGTCTTTACGCTGCATATCCTCGAAGTTATGGAGAGTGGCTTTGCGGATGGTGACGCCCCCCAGACGCACGGGTTCCAGGACGGCGTAAGGGGTGAGCACACCGGTGCGTCCCACATTCACGCCGATCTCGAGCACGCGGGTTGTGGCCTCACGGCCGGGGAACTTGAAGGCAACCTCGCCGCGCGGGGCGCGTCCCACCACGCCCATCGCCTGGCGAGTTGCCAGATCATCCACTTTGATCACCAGCCCATCCAGCTCGTAGTCCACCGTATCCCTTTTCTCGATCCAGGCTTCGCAGTAAGCGATCAGCTCATCCAGTGACTCGAAGCGGGCAATATGCTCCGAGACAGGGAACCCCAGCTCCCGCAGATAGAGCAACGTCTCCCACTGGGTCGTCGGCACCGGGCCGTCAGCATCCACGATGGCGTAACAGAGGAGGGTGATGGGACGGGAGGCGGTAATGCGGGGATCGAGCTGGCGCAGGCTTCCTGCCGCAGCGTTACGGGGGTTGGCGAAAATTTTATCCCCCGCTTCGGCCTGGCGGCGGTTCAGCTCCTCGAAATCCTCAATACGCATAATCGCTTCGCCGCGCACAACCAGCCGATGTGGCACATAGACCGCTTTCCTCTCCGGCGCAGGGACCGGGATGCGCAGAGGAAGGGCACGCACCGTGCGCAGGTTGCCGGTCACATCCTCGCCGACGAAACCGTCGCCCCGGGTCGCCCCGAGCACAAAGACCCCATCCTCGTAGCGAAGGACAACCGTCAACCCGTCCAGCTTCGGCTCGACCACCCATGCAGGGGGCGGGGCGGTGGATGGCATAAACTTGCTCACCCGTTCCCACCAGGCGCGAATCTCATCGCCGTCAGTGGCCTTATCCAGGCTCAGGATGGGAGCAGGATGCTCAACTTTGACAAAACCCTCTGCCGGCTGATGGCCAACCCTCTGGGTTGGCGAGTCGGGGGTGATAAGCTCCGGATGCTCCGCCTCCAAAGCCCGCAGTTCGTCCATCAAGGCATCATACTCGGCATCGCTGATAACGGGAGCGTCCAGCACATAGTAGCGGTAGTTATGGTAATGGATTTCCTGACGTAGCCAGGCGATGCGTTCAGCGACATCTTGACTCATGGTCACCTCGTGTTAAGTTCAATGCTTTCCGAATAAGACCCCGAATCAGGGGCTTCGGCTGGTTTGCCGCCCGAAGGCCCGATTCCTGTGTTTGAAAGGAGGCAGGGGGCAAGAGGCAGGATGCAGGATGCAGGATGCAGGATGCAGG
>JGI24188J35168_1002058_pt1 | contig 11260 bp, 4 predicted proteins | sample YNPBryantNP2012_FD_35168 | JGI IMG/M metagenome (IMG submission 35168) | reverse complement strand
CCAACTCCCTCCCCCGCTTCGGGGGAGGGCTGGGGAGGGGGTTGGAGAGGGGAAGGGGGTGGGGGGATGGGGTGAGGTCCGCCTTGACCGCCATTTACGTTAATTTAACATTGTCGAGCTAAGGGAGGTGCAAGATGGAACGCAAACGAGTCTTGACCGGCGATCGGCCTACAGGCAAACTGCACCTACCTGTCGGACGACGAAGAGGCGGTGAGACGCAAGGTGATGGGCATGGACACGGAATATCCAATCTCTAATATCCGATTTACACAAAAGGAGGAAAACCATGAGTCTGGATGGAAACAACCGCATCATCCTGCCGGAGAACCGTATCCCCAAGGCATGGTACAACATCGCCGCCGATTCTCCGGTGCCCTTTCCGCCGGTGTTGCATCCTGTCACCCGGCGGCCTGTCGGCCCTGAGGACCTGGCTCCTCTGTTCCCCCAGGCCCTCATCGGCCAGGAGGTGAGCAGCGAGCCGTTCATCGAGATCCCCGAGCCGGTGCGCCAGGTCTACCGGCTATGGCGACCCACGCCCCTGATCCGCGCCCGCCGCCTGGAAAAGGTGCTGGATACCCCGGCCCACATCTATTACAAGCATGAAGGGGTCAGCCCTCCCGGCAGCCACAAACCCAATACCGCCGTCGCCCAGGCCTTCTACAACAAGCAGGAGGGGGTCAGACGGATCACCACCGAAACGGGAGCCGGGCAGTGGGGCTCGGCGCTGTCGTTTGGCTGCCAGCTTTTCGACATCGAGTGCCAGGTCTTTATGGTCCGGGTCAGCTACGAGCAAAAACCCTACCGCCGCTCGATGATGAACACCTGGGGGGCGACCGTGGTCCCCAGCCCCAGTCCGCTGACCGAGGCGGGGCGACGCATCCTGGCCGACAATCCAGACTCACCCGGCAGTCTGGGCATCGCCATCAGCGAGGCGGTGGAGGTGGCGGCCACGCATGACGACACCAAATATTCGCTGGGAAGCGTGCTGAATCATGTGCTGCTGCACCAGACGGTTATCGGCCAGGAGGCGCTGGAGCAGATGGAGTTGGCCGGTGAGTACCCCGATGTGGTCATCGGCTGCGTGGGGGGCGGCTCGAACTTTGCGGGCCTGGCCTATCCCTTCCTGCGCGAAAAGTTCATCCACGGCCGGGAGGCCCGTTTCGTGGCCGTGGAGCCGACCGCCTGCCCCTCTCTGACGCGGGGCCTGTATGCCTACGACTATGGCGATACGGCCAGACTGACACCGCTGCTCAAGATGTATACACTGGGACACACCTTCATCCCGGCCGGCATTCACGCCGGCGGATTGCGCTATCACGGCATGGCTCCCAGCCTGTGCGCGCTCTACAGCGCCGGATATCTTGAGGCGGTGGCCTACCCGCAGCTCCCCGTGTTTCAGGCCGCGATCCAGTTTGCAGCCGCCGAAGGGTTGATCGTCGCCCCCGAAGCGGCCCATGCCGTGCGGGCAGCGATAGACGAGGCACTGTCCGCCAAAGAAGCCGGCCAGAAGCGGGTGATTCTGTTCAATCTCAGCGGACATGGCTACTTTGACATGGCCGCCTATGATGCCTATCTGGGAGGAAAGCTGGAAAACTATGAATACCCGCAGGAGCGGATCCACCAGGCCCTGCAACACCTGCCCCAGATATAAAAGGGTGGGCGAAGGCATTGCCTTCGCCCACCCCCTGTCTATATCCGGCCATCTAACACAGCCCGCACCTTTTGCATCAGGTCTTCGACGGTGAACGGCTTGGACAAAAAGACCGCATGGGGGGCCAGGACACCATTCTCCAGAATGGCATGGTCGGCATAGCCGGACATGTACAGGACCCGCAGGTCCGGCCGGTAATTCCGCATCTGGTCGGCCAGCTCTTTGCCACTCATGCGGGGCATCACCACATCGGTTAACAACAGGTGAATGGGGCCTTCATGCTGCCTGCTCACCTGGAGCGCCTCCGGCCCGTTGGCCGCCGTCAACACCTGGTAGCCGTGTGCTCTCAACACCTTCGCCGCCAGGTCGCGGACCTCATCCCGGTCTTCAACGACCAGGACCGTTTCGGTGCCGCGCACCAGGCTGCTGGCCAGGAGGGACCGGGTGTCAGGGAAGGGCTGGGCCTCGGCCTCTTCGGCACAGGGCAGGTAGATCTTGAAGGTTGTCCCCTGCCCCACCTCACTATAGACGCGGATATGCCCTCCGCTCTGTTTGACGATGCCGAACACGGTGGCCAGGCCCAGCCCGGTGCCATGGCCGCGCTCTTTGGTGGTGAAAAAGGGCTCGAACAGGTGGGCCTTGACCTCATCGCTCATGCCTACCCCGTTGTCGCTGATGGACAGCAACACATGGGGCCCCGGCCGGGCATCTACATGGCTGGCCACATAGGTCTGGTCGAGGAGTATGTTGGCCGTCTCGATGGTCAGCGTCCCGCCGCCAGGCATGGCATCGCGGGCATTGACCGCCAGGTTGAGGATCACCTGGTCAATCTGAGAGGGGTCCACCCTGACCGGGCGCAGCGTTTCGGCCAGGATGGTCTTGAGCTCGATCTCTTCGCCCAGGACCCGCTGCAACATGCGGCTCAGGTCACCGACAATCTGGTTGAGGTTGACCACGCGGGGTTCAACAACCTCACGCCGGCTGAAGCTGAGCAGTTGGCGGGTCAGTTTGGAGGCCCGCTCACCGGTCTCCTCAATGCGCAGGACATGCTCCCACAGCGGGTCCTCAGGGCGCAACTGGCGGCGCAACAGCCGCGTACTGAGGTGGATGATGGTCAACAGGTTGTTAAAGTCATGGGCGATGCCGCCGGCCAGTTGACCCAGGGCCTCCATCTTTTGTGCCTGGCGGAACTGCTCCTCCAACTGGACCTCACGGCTCACATCGCGCATGGTGGCTACATAATTGACAATCTCCCCCGCCTGGTTGCGCACCGGGGCGATGGTTGCCTCCTCGGTGTAGAGACTGCCATCCTTCCGGCGGCTGAGGTGTCGGCCCTGCCATACCTGGCCGCTGCGCACAGTCTGGAAGCACTGATCGTAGAAGGTGTCACCCGGCCGGCCGCTGTGGAGGATGCGCAGGGTCCGGCCCAGGACTTCGGCCTGGGTATAGCCGGTGTTCCGCTCGAAGGCCGGGTTGACATAGAGGAGGGCGCCCCCGGTGTCGGTAATGGCGATCGCCTCGGCGGCCTGTTCCACGGCGGCGATCAGGCGACGTTGGGTCTCCTCGGCATGGATCCGGTCGGTGATGTCGCGCATCACATACACCACCCGGCCATCGTGCTCAGGCTGGCCGCTGCCCTCGCCGGTGATAGGGGTGATCTGGATCTCAAAGGTCCGCCCCCGATATTCGCCTGTACACACGGCAGGCTGGCCGTCGGTCACCGCCTGTTCGAAGGGACAGGGCGATTCCAGGCAGGCGATCCCCTCCAGCACGGTGCGGTAGGCCTGGCCGACGAGCCGGGAGACAGGCTGCCCAACGAGGCGGGCAAAGGTCCGGTTGGCACGCACAATGCGCCGGTTGCGGTCCATCACGGCCACAGCATCCTGCATGGCATCGAACGTGACCTCCCAATCGCGCTGGCCCTGGGCCACGGTGCGGAACAGTTCGGCGTTGGCCAGAGCCAGGCTGACCTGGTCGGCAAAGGCGCGCAACCGTTCGGCGTGGGTCTGGTTGAAAAAGTTGGGCGTGGCGCTGTCTACGTTGAGAAAGCCGATCACCCGGTCCTGAACGCGGATCGGGGCGGCAGCATAGGAGCGCACCCAGGCGACTGGCGGCACCTGCACCCAGCCGGAATAGGCCTCCGTGTCGGGGACGATCAACGGCATCCCTGTGTGCAGCATCTGCCGCAGGCTGGGGGTATCGGCCACGGGGAGAGAGAGGCCGGCCACCTCCTGGCCGAAACGCTCATAGCCGCGACAGCGGACGATGCAACTGCGGTCCCCCTCGATCAGGGCGACATTGGCCGCATCGTTGGGGATGACGCGGCTCACCTGCTCCAGGATCTGGTCCAGGATCTGATCCGGGTCGAGGGTGCTGCTGACGGCGGCGGCGGCCTGACGCAGCGCCTCGGCCAGCTCGCGTTGCTCCCGCTCGGCCTGGAAGAGGCGGGCATTTTCGATGGCCTGGGCAGCGTGCTGCGCAATCGCCTGGGCGATCTGTAGTTCGGCCGCCCCGTAAAAGCCCGGTTGGGAGTGGTCGGCCATCAGCACGCCGATCATCCGGCCATGGCTCACCAGGGGAATGCCCAGCCAGGAGCGCACATGTTCGGCCCCCGGCACCCAGACCCAGCCCTCCAACTGGCGCACATCGGCGCTGACCACCGGCTGAAGGTCGCGGGCCATCCGCTGTAAGATGGGGCTGTTTTGCAGCAACCGGCCTGCCTCCTGGCTGGTCATCCCCTCATCGGCGTAGCCGAGGCCCACGATCAGATCGGGCACATCCCCATCGCGCAGGATGAACACCGAGGCGGTGTCGTAGACCAATACCCGCTTGAGTTGTTCCAGGATCAGGCGCAGGGTCTGGTTGAGTTCCAGGCTGGCGCCCATCACCTGCGCTGCCTCTCGCAGTGCCTCGGCTATCTCGCGCTGCTGCCGCTCGGCCTGGAAGAGCCGGGCGCGCTCGACAGCGGTGGCAGCATCGGCGGCCAGGGTGCGGCATAGCCGGACCTCGGCCGGGGTGAAGACCCGTTCTGAGCGCGTCTCCCACAATTCGGCATAGCCGATCACCCGATCCCGGGTGACCAGCGGCACAAGCAGATAGGACTGCCAGCCATATTGCCCGGCCTCTTCCCGATCCCCATCGTCCAGATCGGGGTTGGAGGCCAGAACGGTCAGCGGTCGCTTCTCCCGCAAGGCTTGCAGGGTGGTGGGGAAGCGGCGCAGGTCGTACACCATCCCCAGGTCAGATCGGCGTTCCTCCTCGGTCGCTTCCGGGGCGTACCATTCGGCCAGCACCCGGCTGGTGGCTGTCTCCTCATCCCAGTCGCAGATGTAGGCGCTGGTGACCCCCACGGCCTGTCCCATGCGCCCGGCCAGCGTGCTCAGCACCTGGTCCAGTTCCAGGCTGGAAGAGAGAGCCACGGCCGTCTCGTGGAGCAGGGCCAGTTCCCCGGCCTGGCGTTGCGTCTCCTGAAACAGGCGGGCATTCTCGATGGCGACCGCTGCCTGGCTGGCGATGGTGGTCAGAAGCTGAACGTCGGCTTCGGTATAGGCGTTGGGTTGATAGCTTTGCACCGACAGCACACCGATCACCCGCTCGCGGGCGATCAGCGGCACGCCGATGTACGACCGGGTTGACGGTTCGACCAGCCTGATGACCGAATAGGGCGCCTGCGGCGGCACAGCCCAGGTATCGGGCAGGTGGAGGGGCTGCCGGGAGCGGATGACATAGCCGGTCAGGCCGGGCTGGCGGTCAATGTGCTGGGGTGCAATCTGCATCGGGCCGTCCGGCCCGGTCAGCAGGGGAAAGTCAATGGAGCCGGTCTTTTCGTCGTACAGGGCCACGTAAAAGGCATCGGCATCCATGATCCGGCTGAGCTGCTCATAGAGCGCGTGGAGCACCTCCTTCAGGTCCAGGCCGGAGGTGATGGCCAACCCGATGCGATGGAGGATGGCCATCTGCACGGCACGGCGGCTTGTTTCTTCCAACAGCCGGGCATTTTCGAGGGCCACCGCTGCCTGGTCGGCGAACAGGCTCACCAGGCGCACCTCGTCCGGGCTGAACTCGCCGGTTTTTTCGCTGTCGGTGACATTGATGGCCCCGATCACCCGCCCTTTGACCCGGAGCGGCACGCCCAGGGTGCGGCGGAAGGGACAATCGGCATAGACGGCCGCCTTCCCCTCCCACGCCTGATAGTCGGGCACCATGATCGCTTCTCCCGTTTGCAGGATGCGGCCGGACAGCCCCTCGCCGGGGCGAAGCCGGGTGCCGGTATAGTCACGGGGCAGGTTGTAGCTGACGCGCAGCTCCAGTTCCTGGCCGTCCGGCCGGACCAGATAGAGGCCGCCCATCTGGACCCCTACCAGCCTGGCGGCACGCCGCACGATGGCCTGGAGCAGGGTCGGCAGATCGGGCTGGGAATTGATCTCCAGCGAGGTTTCGTACAGGGCTGCCATCTCCCGGGCATGGCGGGCCAGCCGTTCTTCGGCCTGCACCCGTTCGCGGATGTCGGTAAAAACGGCCAGCGTGCCGGCAAAATCGCCGGTCTCCGGGTCAAAGCGCGGGCTGCCGCTGATCAGCACAGGAATCCGCNCCCCATCCCTGCTCAACAGTTCCACCTGATACCGGTCGGCTTCCCCCCGCATCCGCCGTCGGTCGGCGGCCTGGATGATCGGCTGCTGGTCGGGGGGGACGACCATCGTCCAGTGTCGGCCGATCAGCTCCTCAGGGGCGTAACCCAACAGGGTCGCCGCTGCCCGGTTGACGAAGGTAAAATTGAGATCGGTGTCCTGCACAGCAATGCCCTCGGACACGTTCTGCACAATACTCTCATGAAACACCTGGAGCTGGTGGAGTTTCTCTTCGGCTCGCTGGCGCTGGATGGCCGCGCCCAGGGTGTTGGCCGCCGCTCTGAGGGCATCCAACTCGGCCACCGACCATTCCCGTTCGGCCCGGCATTCGTCAAAGCCGATAAAACCCCACCACTCCCGGCTGACAAAGATGGGCATGATGGCGATCGAACGGATCTCCTGCGCGGCCAGCACCTCCTGTTCGCCGGGGGGAAAGTCGCGCACATGGCCGCAGATCGGCTGACCGCGCCCCAGCATCACCGTCCAGCGCTCAAAACCTCCCGCCAGATAGGGAAAATTTTGCAGATCCGGGTTGTCAATCTGCGGCTGGATGCCCGGCGCGGCCCATTCATACCGTTGCGAAGTCAGCAGGGTGCCGTCGGCAGCGGTGTGGTTCTCAAAGATGTAGGCGCGGCTGGCCTCGGCCGCCTGACCCAGTTGCGCCAGCACCTCTGCGATCTCTTCTTTCCAGGAGGCTGCCCGCAAGAACCGTTCAGCCGCAGAAGTGACCGCTTCCAGGACGGCATCGCGGCGATGGAGCGCCGCCTCGGCCCGCTTACGCCCGGCAATGTCGGTATACACGGCCACCATCCCGATCAGGTCCTCACCGATGAGGATCGGAGCTCCGGCCACGACGACGTCGCGGGGTGTGCCATCTTTGTGGTAGCGGACCGTTTCGGTGGGCGGCAGGGGCTGCCCGCTGAGGATCTGGCGGGTGAACCGGTGGGCCTGGTCGAATGCCGCCGCGTCGGGCATGGCGATCAGTTCATCCAGGTCCCGGCCTGCCGCCTCCTGGCGGGTATATCCGAACAACCTCTCCGCCCCTGCGTTCCATTCCCGGACCCGGTGGTGAGCGTCGGTGGTGACGATGGCATCGGGAGCGCAGGCCAGCACACTTTCCAGGTACACGCGGCGTTCTTCCGTTTGCTGCTCCGCCCGCTTTTGTGCGGTGATGTCCCGGACATAGACGACGACCTGTGGTTCTCCACCCAGTGTGACCAGCCGGGCGTTGACCTGGACCGGAAAGACCTCACCGTTCTTCCTCTTGTTGACGGTTTCTATAAAAAGGCCGCCGGTCGTGGCGATGGCACTGGCGACATCGGACAGAGTGGCAGCCACCTGCTCGGGCACCAGGTCGGCCACGGTCAGGCCCCGGAACTCTTCTCTGGTATAGCCGAACATCTGGCAGGCAGCGGCGTTACAGTCGAGCACACGGCCATCCAACGCTTCCAGGAAAACGGCATCGGTGGCCGCTTCAAAGAGGGTGCGATATTTGGCCTCACTCTCACGGATGGCTTCGGCCAGCCGTTGCTGCTCGGCTTGAGCAGCCTCCATCTCTGCCAGGCGGGCGTGCAAAGCTTCCCATTCAGCGCGGGGGATGGACACCACGCGATTTTCGTCACCTTTCGGTCTCATCCGTTACTCCTCCCTGCCGGCCCTCTGCCGGTGATCACAAACCCTTCGACTGNGGTGTCGGCACGGGCATTATATCACGGAACGGTCAAACTGCCAAAGGGATGGTCAGACCTTCCGGCTCTTTGCCTTCAGAGCCGGTCTGAAAAGATTACCACCAAGGACACCAAGGACACAAAGGAACACGAAAAAAGATTACCACCAAGGACACCAAGGACACAAAGGAACACGAAGGAAACGAATGAAAGCCGCATGGTGTCCTTTGTGTCCTGGTGGTTTTCAGACAGGCTCTCAGGGGCCTGCGGCCGGGCATCCACCGGCGTGGATGCTTCCGTCCGCCCAGGCGGACGGCCAGGGGCAGAGCAGCGCTCTGCCCCTCCCGGTGCGATTTCCAATCGTCCGCGCCTTCACCGGATGCCAATGGTCACAGACCCCCGCCGAGCGATGAAGATGCCGAAAAGCGCAAGTAGGGCAACTGCGAGCAGTTGCCCTACACCTGGCGGGAGCAGCCCTGTCGAAAGCTCTTTGCCTCGGAACTTTTCAATCGAGGCTTACGTCTGCTACAATAGCAGTTCAACCCAAAATCAAAGGAGGAAGCTCATGCCTGGAAAACGGTGGTTGCTTTGGGGTGTGATGGCCCTGGTGGTGGGCGCAGTGGCGGTGGGGGCGGCGCCCCGGCCGGCACCGGCTGTAGCCCGGAGTGAAGGGGTGGAACTGGCGGTCTACAACCAGGACCTGGCCCTGGTCAAAGACCGCCGCAGCCTGGAGCTATCTCAGGGGGTCAACGAAGTGCGCTTTGCCGATGTGGCGGCGTTGATCGATCCCACCAGCGTCCACTTTCGCTCCCTGACCGATCCCACCGGCACCGTGGTCTTGGAGCAGAACTATGAGTATGACATCGTCGGTTCGGCCAGGCTGCTGCGCAAATATGTGGACCAGCCGATCAGCCTGGTGACTGAAGATGGGCAGGAATACACCGGGACGCTGCTCAGCGGCGACAATGATGTGATCCTGCAGGCCGCCGATGGGCAGGTGACGGTGGTCAAACTGGACCGGATCAAAGAGTTTACCTTCCCTGCCCTGCCGGAAGGGCTCATCACCCGGCCAACGCTGGTCTGGCAGGTGGAATCGGCCCGGAGTGGCAGCCAGGAGGTGGAGGTCACCTACCTGACCGGCGGGATCAACTGGGAGGCCAGCTACACCGTCGTCCTGGCCGATGACGAAAAGAGCCTGGACCTGAACGGCTGGGTGTCGCTGGACAACCGCAGTGGAACCAGCTACCGGGATGCCCGGCTCAAGCTGATCGCCGGCGACATCCACCGCGCGCCGACCGAGGGGGGGGTGAGGGCTGAAAAGTCCTACCAGGCGCCCACCGGAGTGCCGGCCCCCCAGGTGGAGGAGCGGCCCTTCTTCGAGTACCACCTCTACGAGGTGCAGCGCCCGGTCACAGTCAGGGACCAGCAGACCAAGCAGATCGAGTTTGTGACCGCAACCGGTGTGCCGGCCCAAAAGTTTTTCGTCTACGATGGGTCCCAGATAAAGTTCTGGGGCTACTCTCAGCCGATCCAGGACGCTGCCTATGGCACCATCTCCAACAAGAAGGTCATGGTCATGCTGGAGTTCAAAAACGGGGAGGAGGAGGGCCTGGGGATCCCCCTGCCCAGGGGCACGCTGCGGATATTCAAGAAAGATGTGGATGGCTCGACGCTGCTGATCGGCGAAGATGCCATTGACCACACCCCCAAAGAGGAGCGGGTGCGGCTGTATGTTGGCGACGCCTTTGACATCGTCGGCGAGCGGGTCCAGACCAACTTCAAGGTGGACTATGATGAGGACTGGATGGAAGAGTCGTACCAGATCACCCTGCGCAACCACAAGGCCGAGGAGGTAGAGGTGCGCGTCGTCGAGCACATGTTCCGCTGGAGCGAGTGGAAAATATTGGAAAACAGCCAGGACTATGAAAAGCTGGACGCGCAGACCATCGAGTTCCGGGTGCCGGTCAAGGCTGATGGCGAGGCGACTGTGACCTATACCGTGCGCTATGAATGGTAGGAATGCATCCTCCCGCAGGTTTCACCACCTGCGGGAGGATTTACGATCCCTGCACCTCGACCCCCTCCCCTTCGACCACCTCGCCCACGCGCCACACCGCCTGGCCTGCCGCCTGGCACAGTTCCTCCAGGCGGTCGGCCTCGGCCGGCGGCAGGGCGATGAGCAGGCCGCCGCTGGTCTCCGGCGTGAACAGCAACATCTGCATCTCTTCCGCCAGCCGGTGAAAGGTGACGTGTGGACCATAGGTGCGCTGGTTGTTGCACGCACCGCCCGGAAATAGCCATTGTTCGGCATATTCGGCTGCGCCGGGCAGGAAGGGCAGCCGGTCGAAAAAGAAGCGCAACCGCGCCCCACTCTGGCTGGCCATCTCGTAGCCGTGGCCCAGCAGGGCAAAGCCGGTGATGTCGGTCATGGCGTGAAACTCGACCTGCTGGGCCAGCCCGGCTGCCCGGCGGTTGAGTTGCACCATGCTGTGGATTGCCCCTTCCAGATGGTCTGGCCGGGCCACGCCCCCTTTGGCAGCCGTGGTGATGATCCCCACCCCCAGCGGTTTGGTCAGCAACAGATGGTCACCGGGATGGGCGCCGCCCTTTGTGCCCACCCGGCTGGGGTGGACAGTGCCCATCACCGCCAGTCCGAACTTGGGCTCGTCATCGTCAATCGTATGCCCGCCGGCGATGACCCCGCCGGCCTCGGCGACCTTTTCCGCCGCGCCGCGCAGAATCTCGCGGACGATCCTGACCGGCATCTTGGGCGGGAAGGCAGCGATGTTCAACGCCAGCACCACCTGCCCGCCCATCGCGTACACGTCGCTCATGGCATTGGCCGCGGCCACCGCCCCATAGAGGTAAGGGTCATCTACCACCGGCGTGAAAAAGTCGGTGGTAAAGATCAGGGCCAGGTCCTCGCTCACCTGATAGACGGCGGCGTCATCGGGTGAACTCAGGCCGACCAGCAGGCGGGGAAAGTTCTCCGGGCGAAAGGTCTCGCGCAAGGGGCGCAGCACCTGCGCCAGGTCGTCGGGCGACCGCTTGGACGCTCAACCGGCCGCCGAGGTCAGGGCCGTCAGCCGCACATTCTCCCAGTCAATAGCCATCGCACACCTCAGGTTTGNAGGGCCACTGCTCGCAGGGGCCCATTGGCATCAAGGTAAGGCGCGGGCGATTGGAAATCGCACCGGTAGGGGCAGAGCGCCGCTCTGCCCCTGACCGTCCGCCTGCGCGGACGGAGGCATCCACGCCGGTGGATGCCTGGCCGCAGGCCCCTGAGGTGCGACTTGAGTCGCTTAGCTTGATGC
>JGI24188J35168_1002057_pt1 | contig 11260 bp, 6 predicted proteins | sample YNPBryantNP2012_FD_35168 | JGI IMG/M metagenome (IMG submission 35168) | reverse complement strand
AGACGCAGGAAGCAGGACGCAAGACGCAGGAAGCAGGACGCAAGACGCAGGACACAGTTATGGATACTGCCGACGACCGCTGCTACTTCTTCCCTAACAAGATGGGTCGCATCGCCCTTCTGGCGCTGGAAGAAGTAATGGGCCGCAACGGGGTCAATGCCGTCCTGAGCCTGGCCCGGCTTCAGCACCGCATAGGCGATTATCCGCCCAACAACTTCGATAAGGAGGTCCCTTTCGAGGAGATTGGGCGGTTACTGCAGGCTCTTGAGGAGATGTACGGCCCACGCGGAGGGCGTGGACTGGCCAGAAGGGCCGGGCGCGCCTGTTTCCGTTTCGGTGTGCGAGACTTCGGCCCATTGCTGGGGGTGGCCGATGTGGCATTCCGCCTGCTCCCGGCCGAGATGAAGCTACGGGTAGGGTTTGAAGTGCTGGCCCAGACGTTCAACAAGTTTACCGATCATCTGGTGCGTCTGGGAGAGGACGAACAATATTTTCAGTGGATTGTAGAGCGGTGTGGTGCATGCTGGGGACGCTCCGCCGCTTCCCCCTGTTGCCATCTGACCGTGGGTTTGATTGAGGAGGGGTTGTACTGGATCAGCGGTGGCAAGAGTTTTTACGTCGAAGAGGTCTCCTGTATCGCCGCTGGCGACCGCTCGTGTACCGTACTGATTGGGAAACAACCTCTGGATTGAAGTCCAGNGTCACGCTTCGCCNGGTAAGAGCCTCGCATTATCCGTCAGAGACACATGGTCCCACAAGGGCCTGCGGGTGCTATGGAGGACCTTCAAAATTTTGGGGTCTTTGGCTCCGGCAATTCTGGGTCAGGGAAAGATGCGCAAGATCATTTTGCGAGACCGCACTCCCATATTCCCTTTTAACGAGCCGGCCCGTGAGCTGCGCGTGCTCAATAAGCCCCTGTGGCTGCACCAGCGCGACCTGTTTGCACGCTACAATGTGGAGGAGAGAGAGGTTGACTCACTGGCCGAGGTCAGCAATGATAAAGTAGAAACCATCGTTTACCGGGACAACCTGTTTTTCGACGAGTTCTTCCTGGACGAGTTCATCAGGCGCGCCAGAGCCTCAGGAAAGGCCTGTCGGGTGGCCTTTTCTCTCAAGGACAAAGCCATTACCACGCATGCCATCTATCTCCAGCGGGGCATCAGGCGGGAAGGGGATGTGTATGTGGCCGACATGTGGTATTACCCTCATGGTTTCGAGCCCTATGCCCGTCCCCTGGTGATAGATACCGAGCCTCATGAGATGGGCTACTATCACGTGCCCACTCACATGTCCAATGAACTGGGCGATCTGGTGTATCAGGTACCCACCAAGGCGTTTTGTTCGATTGAGCACTGGGTACATACGATCATCGCCAACATTATCTTCGGTGTGTACGCTAACGGCGCCAGGCTGGACATCGAGATAGAACGAAGCCTGAAGAAGAACCTGAAAATACTGTGGCGGGCAATGCTTGAAAGGAAGCAGGTGCTCTCCTCATCAGAGGTGGTGCATATCGGGCGCAACTGCAGTATTGACCCATCTGTCATCATCAGGGGACCGACGTACATCGGCGACAACGTCAGTATTGGCCCTGGCTCGGTGATTGACGTGGCCTTCATCGGCGATAACGTCAGCATCGGCACGGGAGCGCAGGTCCACCTGAGCGTTGTGTCCGATCGCTGCTTCCTGCCCTTTCGCGCAGCGCTGTTCACCACCGTAATGATGGCGGATTCGATGGTGGCGCAGAACACGTGCCTGCAGTTCTGTAGCATCGGCCGCAATACATTCATTGGGGCCGGCAACACCTTCACCGACTTCAACCTGGTACCAGACAGGCCGATCCGGGCCATGTACGAAGGGAAACTCCAGGAGACAGGAATGCCGGTGTTAGGTGGGTGTGTGGGCCATAACTGCTATATCGGTTCCGGCATGGTGGTCTATCCGGCCCGGGCCATCGAGTCGAATGTGGTCCTGTTCGCCTCACCGGAAAGGCGAGTGATTGACCGCAACGTGTACTACAAGGACAGCGATCATTTCAAGCTAAAAGGATATAAAGCCTCCAGGAATGAGTGTTGAATATACAGCTACAGGTGGGCGGGGAACAGGCAGTTTTGCATGCGTAATTCATCCGCTCAATCCGAAGAGAGATGTGGCTCGCAAGTATCCGTTACTGGCCCGGGTTTTGCCCACGCCGCTGATCCATTTTCTGTCCCGCTTCTGGCCGCCGGTTTACCTGTCCCGCATTACAGGGGTGCGCTCGGAGAGCACCGGACGGGAGGTGAGTGGCTGGCTGCTGGCCTGTCCGTTAACGGCCGGGCAGATGCTGCGCCTGCCGCCACCGGTAGCCTACCGTAAGATTGTGCAGACCGGGCGGCTGGCTCAGAAACTGGGCGCGCGTATTCTGGGCTTGCTGGCGTTTACCTCCGTCATCGGCGATGGCGGCCTGACTGTCGCCAGACGCCTGAATATGCCGGTGACGACGGGACGTAGCCTGACCATTGCAGTCGCGTTAGAAGAGCTTGAAGAGGCCGCACGATGGCAGGGAATATCACTGGAGCTGGCAACGGTGGCCGTCGTGGGAGCGACCGGGAGCATAGGACTGGCCTGCTCCAGATTGCTGGCCCCGAGGGCAGGTGAGTTAATACTGATCGGGCGTCAGGAATCACGTCTGGCTATGGCAGAGGAAACGGTCAGGGCTGCCGGTGCGCGGCGGGTGCGCACCGCCACGCATATCGAGGCCGTACAGGAAGCCGACGTCGTGTTCAGCGCGACCAACGCCGCCCGGCCAATCATTCAGCCGGAACATCTGAAGCGCGGTGCTGTGGTCTGTGACGTGGCGCTGCCGCCCGATATATCGCCACGCGTGATAGAGGAAAGAAAAGACGTGCTCGTCATTGAGGGAGGGGTGATGGATGTACCAGGCGAGGTAGACTTCGGCTTCAACTTCGGCCTGCCCCCTGGCAAAGCCTACGCCTGTATGGCAGAGACGATGCTCCTGGCACTTGAGGAGAGATTTGAAAATTACTCCCTTGGCAAAGAGATAGAGGCTGAGCGGGTACGCGAGATCGCCCGACTGGCCCGTGTGCATGGCTTCAGGTCTACCAGGCTGAATGAATTGAGAGAGCTGTCAACTGGCCCATTGTAAGGAGGGAAAATGGCAGAAGGTAGATTGATGATCGTTGAAGATGATACCGACATCTCTAATATGCTGCGCATCTATTTCCAGTCGCAGAATTACGATGTCATCGTGGCACAGCGAGGGGAGGATGCGCTGGAGATGTGTCGGCAGCAGTTGCCCAACATTATCGTGCTCGATATTATGTTGCCGGATATGGACGGCTATGACGTATGCCGCAGACTGCGGGGGAACCTCCGTACCAGCCATATCCCGATTATTTTCCTGACCCAGAAAGACGAGCGTTCCGACAAGATCCATGGCCTTGAGCTGGGCGCCGATGATTACATCACCAAGCCTTTTGACCTTGAGGAACTGAAGTTACGGGTCAAGAACGCGATGACCCGGGCGCAATATGAAAGCCTGACCAATGCCACCACCGGCCTGCCCAGCGGCCGGCTGATCGAGGACCAGTTGCGCCGGTTGATCCGGCGGGATAACTGGGGCATCATATACGTCGGCATTCAGGGCTTCAGCGATTTCAAAGATGAGTATGGCTTCGTGGCCGGCGAAGAGGTCCTCCGCTTCACGGGGATGGTGCTGGGGAAGGCTGTGGACAATGAGGGCACCCCCAACGACTTCATCGGCCACATCGGAGGCGATGATTTTATCATCATCGCCGAGAAGGACCGGGTGGAAGCGATCGTCGAGGATGCTCGCAGGCGTTTTGATGCTGAAATCGGCACCCACTATGACTGGCGGGCACGTCAGAAGGGTGTCAATATGATGAGCCTGGCTATAGGTGTGGTGACCTCGGACGATGGGCCGTTTTACGACATCAGGGAGATCACCGAGGCTGCCTCCAGTGNGCGCCGTATGGCCATCGCAGGTGCGCAGGCCGATTGAGGCAAGACCGACACCTCAGATGGTGCCGGAACGGAGGTTTCAGCCGGATTTCCGCCTGCAGGCTCGATCCCCAGGTGTTATTTGATTGGGGTAAAGACCATACCGTGGGCGGGGTCGGGTGTGTAGCTGGATGGAAGAAACGGAAGGCAACTTGAGAACCTCTTTCGGATCGAACCGGCGCGGAGGTGCAACCATCAGTCCGTTCGAGTTGAGCGCCGACCTGAAAGCGTCGCTCAAGACAACACTCGATACTATTTTGACCACCACCCGCCAGCTCGTCTACTATGATGTCGCCGAGATTACGCTGTGGGATGAGGAACAGCGCTGCTGCGTGACCCAGGGATGGGGTGGTGACCGCGCTTACGCCACGGAAGCAGGCGGCGTTTACCGCATTGACGAGGGCTATACCGGCTGGATCATCCGCCACCAGCGCTTCCTGTTGGTGCGCGATGTGGAGGCCAGGCGGGATGTGCGCCCCAAATTGGACCTGCCCGCGTATCCTTTCCAGTCTTACGTGGGCATCCCGCTCAAAAGCCAGGGCCGCTTCATTGGCACATTAGAATTGGCCTGCTATCACAAAGATGCCTGGTCGGAGCGTGACCTGGAGATCCTCCACGCCGTCGCCAATCAGGCTGTGGTAGCCATTGAAAATGCTTACCTCTATGCACAGACACGGCGCCATGCAGAGCAACAGGCTGGACTGGCCCGCATTGCAGCCCTGGCTGCCTCCACCCTCGATCCGGATGAGCTGCTTGAGCAGGTAATAGGAGAGACCCTCAGGCTGCTGGAAGCGGAAAGAGGCGCGCTGCTGCTCTACGATGAACAAAGGGGCGGCCTGACGGTCCGTTACCTCACTCCTTCCGATACCAGACACGCGACCCCCATGTCGTTNTGTCTCAAGCCTGAGCAATCTCTCCTGGCCGGCAGGAGCAGCTATCTCTGTAACGATCCCGCTGAGGACCCGCTGATCGCCGGGGTGCGCCGGGATTATATCCAGGCACTGGGCTTCCACAACTTTATCGGAGTGGCATTGCGCCTGAAAGAGTCGCTTGTGGGTGAACTATACGTGGGAAACCACAGGGGCGGGTTTAGTAACGAGGAAGTCCAGCTACTTCAGACAGTGACCGGTTACATAGCCACCGCCATCGAGAACGCCCGTCTCTACGACGAGATGCGCCGTCGGGTGTCTGAACTGAGTTCGCTGATGTCTGTCTCGGCTGCTGTCAGCGCCTCGCTGGACCTGGAGCGCGTTTTGCAGGCCATTGCCTCAGCAACAGTGGAGGTGACCGGATGCCAGCGGTCAGCGATTTTCGTGCTGGATGAGACCGCACAGGTGCTACGTCTGGCCATGACACAGGGACTGAGCCAGGAATATGCAGCCCGGTCGCAGGTACTTACTCTGGAACCAGGTGGACGTGCACACGCGGCGGTTACGGGACAGCCGTTGATAGTGCACGATGTGCAGGCTGATGAGAGCCTGTTGGCCTATGCTCCGATGTCCGTCCAGGAGGGTTTCCGTGCCTTCGCCGACCTTCCTCTCAAGCGGGCTGACCGGGTTATCGGTATGCTCTCTGCCATGTTTATCGAGCCCCACCACTTCTCCGCACGAGAGGTGGAACTTTTGACAGCTTTCGCCGATCAGGCAGCCATCGCTATAGAAAATGCTCGCCTGTACGCCCACGCCGATGAGGAATTGAGGCGTCGAGAGGAGATACTGCGCAGACGTAACCGTGAACTGGCCACACTCTGGGAGGCCGCCAACACGATCAACTCCAGCCTCTCCCTGGATGATGTGCTCAACAGCGTGGCTTATCAGATGATGCGGTTGCTAAACTCAAAGGGATGCCTGGTCTCGCTGTGGGATCGCCAGCATGATGTACTTGAGCCTCTGGTAGCATATGGGACAGCACGACCGGAGATATACCCGGACGCCTCATCACGCTCCGTATTGGAGACGCGCCGCCCGCTGACCGTGCGCAGGGGTGCCCAGACCGTCCTGTTGCTCCCCCTGATCACCAGGAATCAGGTGATTGGGATCGCTGAACTGATTGATGGGGGTGAGGCTCATGCTTATGCCCTTGAAGAGATCCGCCTTGCTGAAAGCCTGGCAGCTCAGGCGGCAGTCGCCATCGAAAATGCCCGTCTCTACGAGCAGGCTCAGCAAGAAATAGCCGAGCGTGCGCGGGCAGAGGAAGCGCTGCAGCGGCTCCATAATGTCAGCCGCGAGATCAACGCCACACTTCATCTGGAGAGAATCCTGCACCTCGTCCTTGAGGAGGCCACAAATTTGAGCCAGGCTTCACATGGCGCCATCCTTCTCAGACACTCTCCACAAGATGCGCTCCATCTGGCGGTCTGTAAAGGATATACCGGGGAAGAAAGGGAGCGTCTGAGTGAGCTCCTCCAGAAACCGGAGGACCATCCCGGCCTGCAAGCGATATTGCGCTCCCCTGCTCCGTTGCTTGTTCCGGATACTTCTGCCCACCCTGAGGGGTGCGGGTTCAGGCCCGAAACCCGCTCCCTGCTGATTGTACCGATATTTTATCAGGACGCGCTGGCAGGTCTGATCGTCCTGGAGAGTGGTGAGCAGGGGGCTTTCAACAGGGGCACACTCGAATTCGTGGAGGGGCTGGCCGCGCAGGCGGCTACGGCTATCGGCAATGCTCAGCGATACCAGGAACAGCTCCAGCGTGGGGAACTGCTGCGCCGTCGGGCAGAAAGACTGGCTGCTGTATTGGAGATCAGCCGGGCCCTGCGTTCCGACCGCCCTCTGGAAAAGATCCTGGAGGAGATCGCTTACGCCATTCAGGAGAGCGTAGGGTTCAATCTGGTGCTGATCGGCATCCTGGAAGGTGACCCTCCCTACCGCAGGCGTGTGGCAGCGGCCGGCGTTCCACTTGCCGAGTTCGAGCGGATGAAGCAGGTCCGGGAACCCTGGTCAGCAGTGGCCGACCTGATGACATCCGAGTTCCGCATCAGTCAGAGTTATTATATCCCTGCCGAGCACCAGGCGCGCTGGCGGGGACGCATCAGTGTGTACGAAGCACCGCCGAAAGGGGAGACGGCCCCGAGTGTCTCCCGTGAGCCAGGCCGCTGGCATCCCCAAGACCTGCTGCTTGTCCCGCTGATTGGGCCGGGGGGTGATATCCAGGGGCTGCTTTCGGTGGACCAGCCGATTGATGGCCGCGTGCCCGACCTGGAGACCATCGAGGCGCTGGAGATCTTCGCTGCTCAGGCCGCCCTGGCCATCGAGAACGCTCGCCTGGTGGAAGCACTGGAACGCCGCGCTGAGACGCTGGCCATGTTCAATGAAGTCTCACGCTCCACCACGACTCATCTTGAGGCCGCCAATCTCGACGACGTGCTCAGCTCAGTGGTCAGGATGATTCTGCGGCCGGTCAAAAGCGATCTGAGTGCGATCTTTCTGCTGGAGCCTGCGAGCGGGCATTATCTATGCAGGGCGGCGCACNGCATTACCTGTGGCGAGCCAGCGCCCAGGCTGGAGGAGCTTGTCGGTATGGTGGCCCAGAGCGGTATGCCCCTGGCACTTGAGGACCTGGAGCGAGACGCCGGGACGGCAACGCCGGGTGGAGATGGCATACGTTCGGTGGCTATGGCTCCCCTCACGGTGAGCCATCAGGTGGTGGGCGTGCTGTGTGTGGGACGCAGAGTACCCGATCCCTTCTCTCCCGCCGAATTGGGCACACTCTCCGCGCTCGCCGATCAGGTGGCTGTGGCGGTGGCTAATATCAGGCTTTTCGATGAAGTGCGCCGCTTCTCTCAAGAGCTGGAAAAGCGGGTGGAGGAGCGTACCCAGGAGTTNGCCCAGGCATTACAGGAACTGCGGAAGGAGCGGGATCGGGTCGAGATTTTGTACCGCATCACCGCGCAGTTGTCAGCCAGCCTTGACCTGGACTATGTCTTGAATCAGGCACTCAAACTGGTCGCCGGAGCTGTGGAAGCAGAACGTGCTTCTGTGCTGATGCTCGCTCACGATTCCGACCGCTTTATTTATCGCGCCTCCTATGGGAATGACACTATGTTGCCTCCCGGAGGCCGCCTGACCAACTTTTCACGCGATGAAGGACTGGCCGGCTGGGTGATCAGGCATCGCCAGGCCGTTATCATCCCCGATATGCGTGTGGATCAGCGCTGGGTAAGTTCGTGGGAGGGCGAGCGCGACTACCGCTCGGTACTGGCTGTGCCGCTTACCATCGGAGAGCAGGCGTTGGGAGCGCTCTTCCTGTTCCATCCACAGCCCGGCCATTTTCACGAAGAACACAAGATGTTGGTGGAGACGGCAGCCTTGCAGATGGCCAACGCGATCAACAATGCCGAACTTTACCGCCTCATTTTCGATCAGGCCGAGCAACTGGGAAACATGCTCAAGACTCAGAAGGTAGAGGCGGCCAAGAGCCAGGCCATCCTGGAAGCCGTTGCCGACGGGGTGATCGTTGTGGATGCCAGCGGCAAGATCGTGCTCTTCAACGCGGCGGCGGAGCGCATCCTGGAACTGCCACGAGAAAAAGCGCTGGGCCGGATGAGCAGCGATATGCTGGGGCTGTATGGCGGTCAGGCCCGCGAATGGATGGAGGCAGTGAACAGGTGGGCCACCCGGCCAGGCACCTATGACGCCGAGGAATACCTGGCGGCCAGAGTGGAGATCGGAGGGCGGATCGTCAGCGTCCACCTGGCGCCGGTGCTGATGGGCGACGAGTTTCTGGGCACCGTCTCGGTTTTCCGTGACGTCACGGCTGAAGTGGAGGCCGAGCGGGCCAAGACGGAATTTATCTCCACGGTGTCCCACGAGTTGCGCACCCCGATGACCTCGATCAAGGGATATGTAAAACTGCTCCTGATGGAGATGGCAGGAGGGCTGACGGAGGGGCAACGCCATTTCCTCTCGATCATCAACGCGAATGTGGATCGTCTGACCAACCTGGTCAACGACCTGCTCGACATTTCGCGCATCGAGAGTGGGCGTCTGGCTATCTCCCTGCGCCCGATCAAAGTGGACGAGGTGATCGAGCAGGTTGTCGCAGAAATGCACGCCCGCGCCACAAGCCGGGAGTTGACGCTTCACGCAGCAGTACCACCCGGGCTTCCCAAGGTGGTTGCGGACCCCGACCGGGTGGCCCAAATCCTGACCAACCTGATAGCCAATGCCTGTAATTATACCCCCAGCGGCGGGGAGGTATGTGTCCTGGCCCACGCGAACGGTGAAGAGGTGCGCGTTGCAGTGCGAGATACCGGCATCGGCATAGCTCCGGAGAACCTGGATAAGATTTTCGAGCGCTTCTTCCGCGCCGATGATGAGCTGGTCCAGGAGGTCCCCGGTACCGGGCTGGGCCTGGCCATCGTCCGTTCGCTGGTGGAGCTGCAGGGAGGTCGCATCTGGGTGGAGAGTAAACCAGGGGCAGGCAGCACTTTCACGTTTACACTTCCCGTTGCAGGGGAGAGCGATACCTGAGCAGGGCGCTTAAAAACGGGCAGAAGCGGTAACCTGCCCGAGCAGTGGTCGGAGAGAGCGGGCACTCTGAGCTGGGGCGGGAAGGGAGATGAAGCGATGTCGCATACGCCAAAAATACTTGTGGCTGAGGATGAGAGGGATATCAGAGAGCTGATCGGTTTCACACTTCGTTTTGCCGGCTTCGATGTCTTTCTCGCCAAAAACGGTGAAGAAGCCGTTGAGCAGGCACCTCAGTTAAGGCCGGACCTCATTATGCTCGATGTGCGGATGCCTAAGATGACCGGCTACGAGGCCTGCCGGGCCTTGAAGAGCAATCCGGAAACGAGTTCAATACCTGTCGTCATCCTTTCCGCCAAGGGGCAGGACGGCGAGATCCAGGAAGGGATTGAATCCGGAGCGGACCACTACATTGTAAAGCCCTTCGCGCCGGATGAACTGACCAGCCGTGTCAGGGAAATCTTGCGCAGCACAGGGGTGCTGGAGTGAACAAAACACGCTGAATTTGCACTGGCAGCAGATCGGGCATGAGTGCGATTGTTGTAAATGAAGGCCTGATACACTATGAGGCGCTGGGGCGGGGGCGCCCTGTGATCTTCATCCATGGGTGGCTTGGCTCGTGGCGCTACTGGGTGCCGACGATGGAAGAACTGTCGGCAAAACAACGCGCGTATGCTCTCGATCTGTGGGGCTTTGGTGACTCGGATAAGCCAGGCAAAAACTACAGCGTGGATGCATACGTCAAGTTGTTGCGGGACTTTATGGATAAGCTGGGAGTCGTACACCCCACACTGGTCGGCCACGGACTGGGAGGTGTGGTTGCACTGAAATTCGCCGCCGAAAACCCGGACTGGGTAGACCAGGTGATGGCAGTCAGTGCCCCCCTGGCCGGGGAAGCCGTTAACCGCCCGCTGGCCGGCTTCTCGGGTAACGGAGATTCACTTGCCAGGCTGATGCCCAGAAAGGCTAAGTTTCCGGAAATTGAGATGGAGTTGTTCAAGACTGATGTCTCCGCTGTGGCTGAGAGCATCCAGTCGGTTATGTTGAGTGATTTGCGCCCCATATTGCCGCCGCTTACCATTCCTGTACTCCTCGTGTACGGCACCAATGATCCGTTCATCAGGCCGCCGGACCCCAAGTGGCTCCGCTTCTGCGATGACAATGTGCGCGCCATTTCCCTTGAAGGCNCCCAGCACTTCCCAATGCTTGAAGAGCGCAACAAGTTCAACCGTCTGCTGAAAGAGTTCCTCGAATCAGGCGGGGACTTGAACTCAATCGAGCTAAAAGACGAGTGGCAGCGCCGACTACGCTGACATTAACTTAAAAGGCATTGTGGCAAAAGCCGCACGACAGCCCGGAAAACCCGCCCATTGGGAGTGGGACAGCCTTTCCAGGCTGTCGGCAGGCCGGAAAGCCTGCCCGTGTCACTTTTGCCCTCATGGCTTAAAGGGTAACTACTCACCCTGTGCGGCGCGGGTCACAACCTGCGCCAGGAAACCGCCGGATGTCCCCTGAATCGTCTGACGGGCGCCTGGATGGCCCGACGGNTCACATGTACAGGAACCGGCGTCTGAACACTGTGATCCGCACGGAGATAGTTAGACCGAATAGTTACCTTCAAAGCTCCTGTGCAGGCGCTGACTGGAGGGGCGAGGAATGCCTCCCGTAAACCCTTCCTGGGCCGCAGGCCTTTGGTCGGCCTTCGCCGACCTCAGAGTGTCGGCGGAGGCCGACACCCGGCACGAAGTGCCCAGGGAGGACGATTTCAATCG
>JGI24188J35168_1002047_pt1 | contig 11291 bp, 10 predicted proteins | sample YNPBryantNP2012_FD_35168 | JGI IMG/M metagenome (IMG submission 35168) | reverse complement strand
AATTATAAAACATCAAACTGGTATAGCCGTCAAACCCAAAATGGTATAAACTTAAGGGAAGTCTTGCAGAGGCGGTTGCTATGGATCTATTTTTTCAAGTGTTTTCTCTTTTGACTGTTCCACCGGGGAATCTGGTGTATCACATCATCCTGGCTTTCTCGATTGCCGGAGCCTTGCAAGGAGCCATCCAGCATGCGCGGACAAGCGGCTTTCCCCAGGCCCGGCGCGCCATCATCGGCTTGCTGATTTTGCTGATGCTGCAAATTCTGTTGTTTACAGTTAGCGGAATCGGCTGGCAGGGCTTGCTGGATGCTGACGTGGTTCTCCCCCCTCTCGACCGTCTTGTCGCCGTCCTTTCGCTGGTCTGGATTGCCTGGCTATGGACTTACCCGGAGCCAGTTCGTCTGGCCGATGCCGCCAGCATCCTGCTCAGTTTGTTGGGGCTGACGCTGTTTGGCCTGACTTACGCGTTCAATGTCCAGGCAGATCCAGGGGGATTTAACCAGTCCTTGTTTGAAATCATCTGGCAAGGTTTTGGAGTGGCAGTAGCCTTCCTGGGACTGTTGGGACTGTTCCTGCGCAAGCCAAATGGTTGGGGAAACGGTCTGGCCATGCTTCTGCTGGCATTTTTGGGACACCTGTTTTCCTTAGTCTGGCGCATCGAAGGTGATTTTGCCGGTGTACTCCGCCTGGCCCATCTGGTGATTTATCCTGTGTTGCTTACCCTGCCCCAGCGTTTTCCTGTTCCTGCCGAGCAAAAAGCACGTTCCACAGTTAAGACGGTTGAATCGCCAGAAGAACCGCCACGGCCAGAGCGGCGGCGTTACAGCACCGACCCCAAGACCTTCCAGTCCATGGTCAGTCTGGCCGGAGAAACTTCGGCGAATCAAATTTGTAAGAGTCTGACCCGCGCTGTCGCGCAGGCCATGCTGGCAGATCTGTGTTTTCTCATGACCATCGAAGAGAACAAAGAACTCTCCATTGCTTGTGGCTATGACCTGATTCGCGAAGAATCCCTGGGTGGGGTCATGGTGGACAAGGGCAAGTTCCCGTTGCTGGCGAATGCGATTTACAAAGGGCGTCCTTTGCGTTTGCCTGCCAGCAGCACCTCCACCGACCTGCAGGGCCTGGGACAGATTTTGGGCTTGAGCAGCGCCGGGCATTTGTTGAGTATTCCCATTGTCTCCCCTGAACGTGGTCCCCTCGCCAGCATTTTGCTTCTTTCTCCCTACTCGAACCGCTTATGGAGCGCCGAAGATCAAACCTATCTGGCCAATGTGGCCTCGCTGTTTCTGCCCGTGTTAGAACGCGCCCAGCGCCTGTCGGCCCTTGAACTGGAGCGCGAGGAAGCCAATCGGCGCGCCCAGATTGCCGAGGCCGAAGTCCAGGCCGTGCGTCAGAAACTGCAAGAAGTGCAGGAAGAACTGCAAACCCTGCGGGAAAAAGTCAGCCAGACCAATGTACAGGCTGAAAATATGGCCGCCTTGCTGGTCATGCAAGAAGAATCCCAGCGGCTGATTGAACAATTGCAACGCGAAAATGAGCAATTAAGGAATTCGGGAGCGGTCATTCCTCAAGCAACCGAGCAAGTGGAACGCGAATTGCGTCAGACCCTGGAAGAACTGGCCTATATGCAAAATGCCCTGGCCGAGGCCAACGCCCGCATCCTGGAACTGGAAAGCCGCCCCGTCTCCCCGATTACCACAGAACAGGCTGACGTCATTGCGGCGATCGCCCAGGAATTGCGCCAGCCGATGTCTTCCATCGTCGGTTACACGGAATTGCTGCTGGGCGAGTCGGTCGGTTTGCTTGGCTCGATGCAGCGTAAATTCGTGGAGCGAATTAAAGCATCCAGCGAGCGCATGGCCGATCTCATCGAAAATCTCATTCAGATTACAAATTTAGAGACCGGCCATATGGTGTTCCGGCCCGAACTGGTGGATCTCAACCTGGTCATTGACAACGCCATGGCCTATACGAGCGGGCAGATTCGCGAGAAGAACATCTCCCTGCGCCTGGACATTCCCGAAACCCTCCCCGCTGTTTTCACAGATCGCGATGCCATGCAACAGGTGCTGATTCACCTCTTGCAAAATGCCACCGTGGTGACCCCACCCGACGGAACCATCACCTTACGTGTCCAACTCAAGAAAGAAAACGACCAGAACTACCTGGCATTCCAGGTCACCGATAGCGGCGGCGGCATTGCCCCTGAGGACCTGCCACGCGTTTTTACTCATCGCTATCGCGCCGAAAATCCCCTCATCCAAGGCGTTGGGGATACCAGCGTGGGCCTGGCGCTGACCAAAGCGTTGGTAGAAGCCCAAAAAGGGCGAATCTGGGTCGAAACGGAGGCCGGTGTTGGCTCCACCTTCAGCGTCATCCTGCCAATCAGCCTCGATGCGGGCGAATCCCTGCCCCAAAGCAATCAAGGGAAAAAGACTAAATGATGCGTTTTGTGCGTCAAGTTGTTAACGCTCTCGGAATCGGCTTCTTTTCATTTGTCCTTGTGATCGGCGGCCTTGTTGTGGCATTGACCGAAGGGCGGCTGAATGTGAGCGAACCGATGCCATCAGCCACTCTCACGCCTGTACCTCCGGAGGTACCGCCGGTCTCCCCTACGCCGATTCCTCCAACCGAGACCGTCACCCTGCCTCCCCCGCCCACAGCCTGCCCGCCCCCCTACGGTTGGGTAGCGTACATCGTCCAGGCTGGCGACACCCTCGCCGATATTGCCGCCCGTTACCGGGTCAGTGAACAAGCCATCAGCCAGGCAAACTGCCTGGTAACCGTCACCCTTTTGCCGGGCAGCGTGCTGTATGTTCCGCCCGTTCCCACGCGTACGCCCATCCCGTGCGGCCCGCCACCTCTCTGGGTCACCTACACCGTTCGTCCGGGAGACACGCTCTACCGTCTGAGCGTAGCCTACGGAGTAACCGTCTCTCAATTACAAAGTGCCAACTGTTTGGGCAATTCCACCCTGATTATGGCTGGTCAGATTCTCTACGTGCCCCCTGGCCCCACCCGCACCCCTGTCACCAGCCCCACAAAGACGCCCACCCCAACTGTCTCACCCGTGGCAAGTGGGACAGCGACATGGACAGAGACGCCCACCTCCACAACGACAAATACGCCCACACTTGAACATACACCCACGTGGACACTCACCCCAACCGAAACACCAACCCCATGACCAGACCTGATTTGCCGCCGAGGGCGCAGACCCTGGGTTTGCGCCCTGTTTCCCCGGTGGCAATTTCGTTGATTTTCTTGCTCCTCCTGGTATCTTGCGGGCAACCGCTCGCCCCTGTCCAGAACACCCCCCTCTGGATTACTGTTACACCGGCAGACTGGCTTCCGCCTACCCAAACGCCTTTCCTGCCTTATTCTTCCCCTCTCCCCCCATCTCCTCTCCCCCCTACCGAAACGCCCCAGGTCCTCAGCACACCAACCTCAGTTCCCCTTCTGCACAAACCTGACAGGGCGGTGACCATCCTCTTGCTCGGTTCTGACCAGCGGCCGGGCCGAAACGACTTCCGCACCGACGTTTTCCTTCTGCTCACCCTGCGGGGCGATGGCTCAGCCAGCCTGGTCTCCTTTCCGCGGGACCTGTACGTGTACCTGCCCGCTTTGGGGAAAATGAATCGCATCAACACCGCCTACGAATTCGGCGGCTTTGAACTGACTGCTCAAACGCTGGAATACAACTTTGGCCTTCGCCCAGACCATTACGCCCTGGTCAATTTCAACGGCTTTACTCAACTCGTGGACAGCCTGGGAGGCATTGACGTCAACGTTGCCATCGAACTTTCCGACACCCGCACCGGCTACCCCGATGGATTTACCGTTTCGCCAGGCATCGTACACATGGATGGCGAAACCGCTCTCTGGTACGTACGTTCCCGCGCCACCACNAGCGATTTTGACCGTTTACGCCGCGCCCAAGAAGTGCTGATTGCCATCGGGCAAAAACTGCTCACCCTGCAGGGTCTGAGCCGCATTCCCGAACTGTATGAGGCTTACCGGTCCAGTGTTGTGACCGATCTGACCCTGGAGACTCTGCTGAACCTTGCGCCCCTTCTCCAGCAAACCGATCCCAATCGCATTGACCGGTATGTCATCGCCCCGCCCTTGGTCACCCCCTGGATCAATCCCCAGAGCAGGGCCTACCTCTTACTCCCCGATGTGCCGGTCATTCAGCAAATTCTCCAGCAAGCGCTGGGCACCCCCTGATGAAACGCTGCGCCATTCTCTTGATCTTCCTGCTAACCGCTTGCGGCACGTTTGCCGACCCGCAGCCTGAGTCGCCCCTCCAGGCGACTCCTACGCCTTTGCTCCTGGCCACCCTCCCCGCAAACCCGACGCCGACCTCCACCCCCTTTCAACCCCAGTCCCCGGGCAATTTTCCCCAAACACTCTTTCCGACCACTCCAATCCCCTCTTCCTTTACCCCGACCCGCACGCCGTTCACCCCGCCCCTCTTCGATCCCGAAAGCGTTTTGCCAACAGTAGGAGCGCCGGTTTCGTTCTACGTACCACCGTATGCTCCCGATCCCGCGGTGCCCCTCACCGACAATCAAACGGTCACCTTTCTCCTGCTCGGTTCAGACCAGCGCAGCCAAAACCAGCGCTATTTCCGCACCGACGTCCTCATCATCGCTGCAGTGCGGCCCAAAAACGGGCAAGTTTCATTGATCTCTCTGCCGCGTGATCTCTACGTGTACATTCCCACCATTGGCATGGACCGGATCAATGCGGCTTATGAATACGGCCTCATGTACAACTACCCCGGTGGCGGGCAGGCCCTGCTCGCCGACACGATTTTATACAACCTGGGGGTGCGGATTGACCACATTGCGATTGTGGACTTCGATGGATTTCGCAAAATTGTTGACACCTTGGGAGGAATTGACGTGCCGGTCTATTGCCCTTACACCGATTGGCATCTCATCTCTCCCGACCTGGACCCCGAGAACGAAAACAACTGGGAACTCTATACCGTCGGCCCCGGCCTGGTTCACATGAACGGCGATCTTGCGCTTTGGTACGCGCGTTCTCGCTCCAAATCCTCTGATTTCGACCGCGGCCGCCGGGCGCAGGAGGTGTTGCGCGCCATTTACAATCGCGCTCTCTCCACCGACGCCATCAGCAAAATCCCTGAACTGTACGACGACCTGAGTTCATCGGTCACCACCGACCTGCGTCTGACCGACCTGCTTAATCTGGCCCCCCTTGCCTTCCAAATCACCAATGCCGACATTCGCAGTTATTACGTGGGACGGGACTATGTCTCTGCCTGGATCACCCCCGGCGGCGCTTCGGTCCAACTGCCCAATGCCCCAGCCATTCAGTCCATGCTCCAGCAAGCACTCGCCCCTCGTCAGCGAGCGCCGGAGGAGGAGAAACTGCTCATCGAGGTACGCAACGGCACATCCAACCCCGGTTGGGACGCCCTGGCCGCCGAACGGCTCCACTATGCCGGTTACAACACTCGCCTGGCGCCGGCTGACCGTCAGGATTATCACCGCACCGTGCTTTACGACTTAACTTCTTCACCAGATTTGAACCGTGCAGGTGCACTCCTCACCTTGCTCGGTCTCCAACCCGACGCGTTCCTACCGCTCCCCACATCTTCTGATGCCTCTTATTTGCTAATCATCGGGGAAGATTATCGTCCTTGTTTCAATCCGGCTGGCCTGACACCCTAGCACTAAAATTCCCCTCTGAGCACACCCTCAACCTGAGCATTCTTTTTGAGAAAAAGGCCTGCAGACCAGGAACATAGTCCTCCCAGACTATGGCCTTCTCAAAGTCGCTTGACAAGTCTTGGCTTTTGTGGCGCAACAGAGCAATTTTGGCAAAAAACTGCAAAAACTAATTGCTTCACCAAATTCGCCCCCGAAATCTCGGACTTTGAGAAAAACATACTTCTTTGCCTCATGGTTTTCTCAAAGTCAAATCTTTCAGCGCAAAGCCGCTGAGAACGCAGAGAGAACCACAAAAAATCTCTGCGAACTCTGCGTCTCAGCGGTCAAAATTCTCAATTGCCGCGTTTCGCACAGGGCATCAAGGGACTTTGAGAAAGCCCTAAGGCAAATTGGGCCATTTGATGAATGTGCAATGACTTTTGGCAATCACTTGACTTTTGCCTCTCATTTGTGCTAGATTTAGGCCACATCATCTTCTGAGGAAAGTATGCATCGAGAGCGCATTTCCGAAAACGTGTACTGGTTTCAAAGTGAAGTTTATGCACAGGTCACTGCTGGCGTCGTTGTTGGCCCACAGTGGGCTGTGCTGGTTGATACACTGGCCTTGCCAGAAGAGTCGCTGGCAATCCGAGATTTTGTAGAAAAAGAACTTGAGACAGAAGTCCGCTATATCATCAACACCCACTACCATGCCGACCATACCTGGGGAAATTGTTTCTTCCCCAATGCGATGATTATGGCGCATGCTAAATGCCGCCAACTTCTTGAAGAACGTGGCATTCCGGCCATGGAAGAGGCTCGCAAACAAAACCAGATTTTCCGACAGTCGCGAATCGTGTTACCGCACATCACCTTTGATGAAGGTGAAATTACCTTACGCGTGGGGAAGAAAAACCTGACGATCATGCCGGCTCCTGGTCATAGTCCGGATGGAATCATGGTGTTGGTGGACGAGGACCGCATTCTCTTTGCCGGAGATGCCTTCATGCCCATCCCGTTTATTGTGGACGGTGATCTGGACGAAATCACGGCCTCTATCAAAAAGATCAGCCGGCTGGGGCTGGAGAATATCGTTCAGGGACACGGCGATGTGATTTTGCGCGGCGAAATTGATGCCGCCGTCAAAGAAAATATGACGTACCTGACCAACATTCGTAAGGTGGCCAGGGCGGCTACCCGGCGCCGCGCGGCTCTTGAATTTTTGCAAGAAAATGGGATTGAAAGTTGCGGCAAGAGCCGGGTGTATCTTGGTGGGCTGGCAGAGGAATTACATCGTCGGAATCTGCGTGCCCTTTACTTGCGTGAAAAAGAGGCTGCGGAAAAAGAAGATCCTGCAGAAGAGTGACTTCTGGGTTTGTGAGAAAAAAAGAGGCGCTTCGACAACGCCTCTTTTTTATGTCTTTGTGATTTTTGCCGGAGCCATTCTGACTTTTCTTCGCGAACGTACGTCGGCCCTTCCTACTCTGCTTTTTGACCTGCGGCCTGTTCCCGTTTGCGACGCATTTTCTCTAACTGGACCGGCAACCCATGACGTCGTTCGCTCCCTTCTATGAGACGTTTGAGATTAGGTCGCAGCGCCCACAGCACAAGGATTTCTGCCGCAAAACTATAGAAGACATATTCCCAGGGCGCCAGGCCATAGGCTGCTCGTATGGCAAAAATGACCATGCTCATCAGCCCAATGCTGATGGTGGTTACCGACGCATAGCCGATTCCCCACCAGATGAGCAGGCCAATCGGTAGCATGATGAGCGCCGCAGGCGGCCACAGGCCCACCGTCCCGCCCAAGACTGCTGCTCCGCCAGCTCCCCCGCGCAATCGCAGGCGGCCATCTGCCCCGCGTTCAGCCAGGAAGATGGAATAATTGTGCCCGATAACGGCCGCCAGGGGCGCCAGCAAATGAATCCAGATGTTTTCAGTCAATGCTTGCGCCAGCCAAACGGTAGAGGCGGCTTTGAGAACATCGAGGATAGCCGTCAGGAAACCGGCTCCAAATCCGGCGGCGCGAAAGGCATTCGTGCCACCGGTTCGCCCACTTGCTACGGTGCGGATGTCGATGCCATTAATGATTTTTACAATCAGCAAACCAAAAGGAATGGAGCCAATAATATATCCTGCCAGCAATAATCCGATATCAAGCCAGAGTTCCATCGCTTTTCACCTGCCAAGCATAATTTGATTGCGTGAATAGAAACACACCAGACTGGCAATCGTTTTGTGCCTAATGGAACCAGATCAACAACCCAAGCAGAATCCCGGACATGACAATCGGTTCGGTCACTGCCTGCCGGAAGGGGACTCGGTCAATGAGCGAAATGGAGAGAAGAGTCAATGAATAAGCCGGGGCTAGCAAGATCAGGCCGTATTGCACAGGGGTTAATGGCCAGTAGTGCAGGGCTGCTCCCAATTGCATGACGACCAGCCCGATTCCTAGTGCCCAGTTTGGTTCCCAACGTTCGCTCAAACGCAGATGCAGCGTCCGCAGAGACGTAAGAAATCCTCCGGCAAAAAGCATTGGGGCAACCAGGAATAAACGGCTATTCGCGGCCCGAAGCGCAATGACCAGGGTAAGGAAAATCGCAAATGCCAGCACGGTCAGACCGACGGTCGCGAGGGGGTAGTTGGAATCGGTATGGTCAACAGCGATGTACTCAGCGATAAAAACGAGCGCCAGTAACACACCACCGAGACTGAAGCCCAACCACCAGTTTACTCCCGCTGGCAAACTGTTCAGGACGGCGCCTACGGCTAACACAGTGAACGCGGGAAGAAGCCAGTGTTCACGTGTCTCGTTGGGCTGTAAGGAGGGATGGGGACGCAAAAGCCATTCCACGCCAGCGGCTGTCAGGGCTGCCACCAGTACAATAATGGCTGTCTGCAGGTTGATGGGGAAATTAAAGACAATGCCGAGTAGCGGCAAGGCAAGGTCTTGTTGAGGCGCGTTCAGGACATGCGTGAGGGCAAAGGTCAGCAAAATTACTGCCATCAGCACACTCAGGCGACCTGAATCGGGGAAATAACGCGTTTCGTTCACGGCTTGTGATTGTACCTCAATTTCGTCAGATTGTTTTTCCCGCGCTCCGCCCAGTGACCAGGAACCGTTGCGTCATCAGTCTGGTGAGAAACTGCTCCCCAAGTTCTTATCACGGGCTTGACCGATTGCCTTCAGAGCCTTACTGCGTAGCCCGAGATGGACGAGATTTTTCTATCTCTGTGACAGGGTTTATTTGCGAGCGAGTGGCACTGAGATTTGCTTCGTTGTGTGGAGCGCCCATAAAGTAAAATAGTCTCAATTTGATTTGTGTTGTTTCTCAGGAGATCACCATGCAACTTACCTGTACCTACTGTCGCACAATGTTTGCCCTTAGCCGGGACGAAATGCTCGCTGCTCTCCAGCACATGGAGCAGCACCAGCAGAAGTATTACGATGCCCATTGCCCCAAATGCCGCCGCGCGAATCGGGTGGAAGGTAAGCGCATCGCACTCCTTTTCCCCAACTGGAAACAGGCCCTTCAGGAAATGGAACGGGCTGCCGCCTCAGCAGGGGAAAGTCCGGTCGAAACAGAGACCGGCGGCGGGTCTGGCNAAGCCGCCAATCCAGTGCAAGGCAAGGGGAAGGTACCTGCTTCTCCAAAGGCAAAAGCAGCCGGGAAGGTCAGTCCAACATGACAGTGCGCAATATCTTCATTGACTTCGGCGGCGTTTTGGTTCGCACGGAGGATAGAGGACCGCGTAGTCGGGCGGCTGAGCGCCTGGGCTTGACCACGCGAGAACTTGAAAAAATTGTGTTCGAAAGTGAAACTGCCCAACGGGCCTCGATTGGAGAGATTCCGGAAGAGGCTCACTGGCAAGCGGTTGCCGAAACTTTGCGCCTGCCGCGCCCGGAAGCAGATCAAATCGTGACCGAGTTTTTTGCTGGCGACCGGGCCGACCAGACCTGGCTCAAGTTTTTGCGCAGTTNGCGGCCGGAGCGAAAGGTCTGTCTCATCAGCAATGCCTGGTCAGGGTTGCGGGCCTTCATTACCCGTCAGGGATTTGCCGATGTATTCGACTACATGGTCATCTCGGCTGAGGTGGGCCTCGTCAAGCCTGACCCACGCATTTACCTCCTGGCGCTGGAAGAATTGGGGGCCAGACCAGAAGAGTCGGTCTTCATTGACGATATGCTGGTCAATGTGGAGGCTGCTCAAGCGCTTGGGATGGCTGGTATCCACTTTACCCACCCCGAACAGGCTCTCGAAGCGTTGAAGCAATTGATAAACTGAGCAGAGAGAACCAGGGCCAACCCAAACACGATTGATTTTTCGACTCTCCTGCAAAAACTCACCACAGAGACGCCCGGAGGCAGGGGGCCATGCTCTCTGCACCCTCTGCCTCTGAGCGGGGAAATGACCTGTCAGTAGTGGNGCGCTGTGTATTCGCTGTTGCGGTTCTCGCCGCTTTCAAGCGCTGGAAGAGAGCAAAACCGGCTTCCCTGTCCGGGCGGAGGCGAACAAAGCCTGGATGACAGCCACGGTGGCGCGGCTATCGCTCAGACTCACAGCGGGTGGCGCCCCGTTCAGGATTGAGTCGGCCATGGCTTCCACCTCGCCCGTGTAGGTCCCCGTCCCTTTGATGGCAATGGTTTCGGTCAGACCCTGGCGCGATAGATAGATGGCCTCCTTTGGCCCAGGGTTGAAGGGCCGGGGAACAATAAGGGTAGCCTCCTCCCCCACGAATTCCATGAAGACGTGATACGGCCGCGCCATGCTGACGTCCATCTGAAGAAACACGTCATCAGGAAAGCGCAACTGGGCCACGAAAGACTCGTCCACGCCGCTTGGACCGGTTACCTGCTGACCGAAAACTTCCAGCGGCTCGCTGCCCAATGCAAAGCGGGCGTAACTGAGCGGATAGACTCCCACGTCCCAGAGCGCGCCGCCACCCATGGCCGGGTCGAGGCGGTAGTTGCCGGGGCGGGTTCCGGGGTAGGAGAATGAACCTCGCACCAGGCGCACGCGACCGAGTTTGCCATTCTGAATGAGTTCGCGCACGTTGAGCGTCTGGGGGTGGGAGCGATACATCAATGCCTCGCTGACCACTTTCCCGTGCCGTGCTGCTGCCCCAGCGATCGCATCTACCTCCTCCACGGATAGCGCCAGCGGTTTCTCGCACAGGACGTGCTTACCCGCCTCGATGGCTTTCACCGTCCACTCGGCGTGAAGGTGATTGGGCAGGGGGTTGTAGATTACGTCCACCTCGGGATCCGCCAGGAGGTCAGCATATGAGCCGTAAGAGCGCGGAATTTTGTGTTGTTGGGCATAAGCCCTGGCCTTTTGCGGGTCGCGGCTGGCGACTGCAATCAGTGTGTTCCGCCTCGAGGTGCGGAGCGGTTCGATCAGCGCTTTGTTGATGTCAGCAGTGGAAAGAAATCCCCAGTGAAGTTTTTCATTCATACCCCTTTTGTACCACAGAGCCGCAGAAGCGCCCAGAGTATAATCGCGAGTAACTGTTCAGTCTTGCATCAAAACTGTTGTGTTTGTCATTGCGAGGAGCGTTCTTTGCGACGAAGCAATCCCCAAGCGGTCAAGCTGGCCTGATAAA
>JGI24188J35168_1002042_pt1 | contig 11327 bp, 8 predicted proteins | sample YNPBryantNP2012_FD_35168 | JGI IMG/M metagenome (IMG submission 35168) | reverse complement strand
AGGCGCCCGCTGCTAGCAGAGTGTAGACCGAAATTCATTTCGGTCGCCACGTGGGGAGCGCGATTCCAGGGGTGTTCAACCCCGTCCACCAGGTTCAACCTCTGTGAGAACTGCTATAATCCGATATGCGCCTCGTGCCGTGAGCTCATGGAGATTGAGAATTTATTCTGCTCTACCGCGCTAGCCGTGGGGCTGAAGCCCTCGGCTAGCCAAGGCGAAGCCCGCCTGCGCGGGCTATATCGGATTATTTCCTCAACGCCCCTCAGCTCTTGGCTAGCCAAGGCGAAGCCCGCCTGCGCGGGCTATATCGGATTATTTCCTCAACGCCCCTCAGCTCTTGGCTAGCCAAGGCGAAGCCCGCCTGCGCGGGCTATATCGGATTATTTCCTCAACGCCCCTCAGCCCTCGGCTATCCAGGGCAAAACCCGCCTGCGCGGGCTATTCCAGACAAAACGTCATCTGTGCTGATTGGTCGTATCCGTGCCGAACCGTGTTCTATTCCAGCTTCCGGGGCAAAGCCCGCCTGCGCGGAACGCGAACTCCAACAGTGACCCTCTCGACCATCGGCTATCGCCTATCGCCTACGATAAGCCCTCGGCTAGCCAGGGCGAAGCCCGCCTGCGCGGGCGATACCATTCAACCTTCAATCTTCAACCTTCAACCTTCAACCACCTTCAACCTTCAACCTTCACCCACCTTCAACCTTCACCATTCCGTGCACGGCGGCGCCTTTGCCCAGGTAGGCTTCGATCACGCGCGGGTTGGAACGAATCTCGTGGGGAAGACCCTCCGCAATTTTGGTGCCATAGTCGAGCACGGTAATGCGCTCCGAGATGGTCATCACCACCCGCATATCGTGTTCGATGAGCACCACCGTGATTCCCAGTTCATCNCGCAACCGACGGATCAAATCGGTCGCTTCCGCTGTTTCCTGCGGGTTCATACCGGCGGTCGGCTCATCGAGCAGGATCAATTTCGGCGAAGATGCCAGCGCNCGCGCAATTTCGAGGCGNCGCTGATCGCCNTAGGGCAGATTGCGCGCCAGCTGGTTACGCTGGTGGTCCAGATTGACGAATCGGAGCAACTCGCGCGCCCGTTCGAGCGCTGCCTGCTCCTCGACACGGACGGAGGGGACGCCAAAGATGATCTGCCACAATCCGGCATTCAATCGTGTGTGCATCCCGACCTGAACGTTTTCGAGCACGGTCATTGCGTTGAACAGGCGGATATTCTGGAATGTGCGACAGATCCCCAGCGCCGTGATCTGNTCGGGGCGCAGACCGGTAATATCCTTGCCATCAAAGATGATCGTCCCTTTGGTCGGCTTGTAGATCCCGGTCAGCACATTGAAGAACGTCGTTTTTCCCGCACCATTAGGACCGATCACACTCACAATACTGCCAGCTTCGATGGTGAGCGACACATCGTTGACTGCGGTGAGTCCGCCGAACTGCCTGGTAATATGTTGTGCTTCCAGGAGCGCCACAATCAAACCTCTCAACCTTCAGCGCTTTGCGCAGTTTCCGCAACGGGTGCTGTTTGCTGCGTCTCAGNCGCCGGCTCAGGCTCGACATGGTGCAACTCCTGACGTCGGCGATCCTCCGGCAGCAATCCTTCGGGACGGAAAATCATCATAATGATCAACAACAACCCAAAGAGCAACCGCTGATACTGCGCCGGGTCGAACCATGACGGAATCGGAACGCCGCNGCGCTGCAGCGTCGCCAGTTCGCTGGCGATGCGCGGCAGCAGTTGCAGGTCGAGCAGGGTCACGATCACCGCGCCCAGCATCGTGCCCGGAATACTTCCCATGCCGCCGAGAATGACCATCGAGAGAATGCCGATCGACCGCAGCAGGTCGAACGTCGGCGGATTGATGAAGGTTTGCAGGGCGCTGAAAATGACCCCCATCACGCCAGCGAACGACGCACCAACCGCAAATGCCAGCAGTTTCATCCGCACCAGCGGAATCCCCATCGCAATCGCGGCGGTCTCATCCTCGCGGATTGCAGTCCAGGCGCGCCCGATGCGCGAATTGTTCAGGCGGTAGACGACAAAGACGGTAAGACCAAGAATGAGCAGCACCAGGAAATAGAAATAGAGTTGATACTCCTGCACCCGCGAGATGGTCATCCCCAACGACTGGAAGATCGGCTCGATGAAGAGCGGTGGTCGTCCGACGTCCTTAATACCCTGCGAGCCATTCGTGATATTGATCGGTCGGTCGAGGTTTGTGGCGAGCACCCGGATCACCTCGCCGAGACCGAGGGTGACAATCGCCAGGTAATCGCCGCGCAGGCGCAGCACCGGCAGACCGAGCAACACGCCAAACAGCGCGCCTACCGCGAGACCGATCGCCAGGAACAGCCAGAACCATGAGCCGTGCAGCGGTTCCATACCGGGAACAATGTTGGAGATCTGCGGTGTGCTGAAGATGCCCCANAGATAGGCGCCAACGGCGAAGAACGCCACATACCCCAGGTCGAGCAGACCAGCAAAGCCGACAACGACATTCAGACCCAGCGCCAGCGCGGCAAACATCCCTGCTTTCGTCACAACATCGATGTAGAACGGGTTGAGAACGCCAAAGACCGGCATGACAACCGCCAGCAGGATCGTGCCGAGCGTCAATTTGAATGCCAGCATCGTCGGNGCGCGATAAATGACGAACATCAGCAGCAGGAACAGCACCACGACCATATCGGCGCCAAGCCCCGTCGTCGGGTTGGACAGCAGCAGTGCCGACACAATCGCCGCATATGCCGCAATCAACACATACGGCGCCGGACCGCGCCCCGCCATTGCCCGCAGTTGCGTCCAAAGCGATGCGGATGGACTGACTTGCCGCTTCTCTGTAGCCATACCATCACACCTTCTGCGTCACCGCTTCACCCAGCAAGCCGGAGGGTCGGAAGATCAGAATCAGGATCAGAATGCTGAATGCCACAATATCGGCGTAGCTTGCGCCGGAGAACTGCCCGCCTGTGAAAAGCGACAGATATGAAGCGACGAACGCTTCCAGAAAGCCGAGCACAATACCACCGACCATGGCGCCGGTAATGTTGCCAATACCTCCCAGCACCGCAGCGGTGAACGCCTTGAGACCGGGCAGGAACCCGACGTAGGGGTTGATTGTGCCAACACGCATTCCGAACAGAATACCAGCCGCACCGCCAAGCGCCCCCCCGATCAGGAACGTGATCGCAATCACGCGGTTGACATCGATCCCCATCAGGCTGGCTGCCGGCAGGTCCTGCGCCACAGCCCGGATTGCCGTCCCCAGTTTGGTGATATTGACCAGATAGTTCAGCCCGATCAACATCAGGATCGCCACCACGATGAAGATCAGCGAACGACTATCGATACTGACCGGTATGGTGCGCTCGTCCGCAATCGGCATTTGCGCCAGCACCAGCGGTTGACCAAGGTCAGGCGTGCGGAACTGTGCATTGAACCCAAGCCCTGTGTTCACTGCGATCATGCGCATCACGTCCTGGAGCACAAGTGAAACGCCGATCGCCGAGATGAGCGGCACCAGGCGCGGCGCATTGCGCAGCGGGCGGTAAGCGACACGCTCAATCGACATTGCCAGAACTCCGGAAACCGCCATGCCGAGCAGGACGGCGGCAATGACAAACAGAATCGGGCTGAGAGTGGTCAGCATGCCGGAAGAAGCCAGCGCTGCACTAAAAAAGGCGCCGACGAAGGCGCCGACCATGAAAATCTCGCCGTGAGCGAAGTTGATGAACTCCAGCACGCCATAGACCATGGTGTAGCCGAGGGCGATGGTGGCGTAGAGAAAGCCGCGCACCAGACCATCGATCATAACCTGCGGCAGGATGGTTATCGTGCCCTGAACCAGATCGATGTCTTCGCGTGTGCCGCGCAGTATCACGGCGACGAGGAGCACAATCCCCCCAAGGACAAGCGCACTGCCGACGACGAAGAGAAAGACCTGAAGCAGCGGACCAAAAACCTCACTCACAAACGAGCGGAAGGAGCGACGTGTGATCAGCAGATCCGAACCGGTAGTTGCTTCAGCTGCCATGAACCGACTCTTGCCTCACTCTACGTTTGAGAAGACCCGAAGCGTCGATTTCAACGCTTCGGGTCATTCTCCGCTGTCATTCAACGGTAGAACTTGAACGTCGCCTACGGTGCAGCAATCTCGAGGCGCTTGACGACGGCATTCTTGTTCCACACATCGGCCGGAGCGCCCGACTCGCTGCTGACCTGCAACACGAAATAGGTGCCTTTCACCGGGTCACCTTTGCTGTTGAACTCGTAGGCGCCGGTGATGCCCTTGTAGGCGCCAAGGCTCTTCATTGCCTCAAGCACCTGAGCGCGGGTCGGTTTGCCGTTGGCTGCCTTGGCAGCGTTGGCGATCGCCTGGATGCAGATGCCCATTGTATCGTATGCCTGCGCTGAGAACGGCGGCGCTGCTTCATTGTACTTCGCCTGATAGTCTTCGGCGAATTTGGCGGCATCGGGGAACTGGCTGACNGGCGCAGCAACTGAAGTGTAGTACATTCCCTTCACCGCGTCACCGGCAACCTCCAGCAACACCGGCGAGTCGAGACCGTCAGGTCCGAGGAACTGCGCCTTGATGCCACGGTCGCGCGCCTGCTTGAACAGTGGCGCTGCCTGGTCGTAAATGCCGCCGAAGTAGATCAGGTCGGGGTTGGCAGCCTGGATCGGCGTCAGAATCGAGTCGAAGACCGACTGTTCTTCGGTGCCTTCGAAGCCAAGCACCTTAATGCCGTTCTTCTCGGCGTTCTGGCGGAAGAACTCGGCAACGCCCTGGCCATAGTCGGTCTTGTTGTGGATGATGTACACGCTCGTAATCTTCAGTTCGGTGCGGGCGAATTCCTCGCCGACTGCACCCTGAACATCATCGCGTCCCACGATTCGGAAAGCGTTGGGATAGCCGCTCTCGGTGATCTTCGGGTTGGTATTCGCTGGCGACACCATCACCAGGCTGGCTGACTGGTAGTCGGGCAGCGAGGCGAGCGCCACACCCGAGTTCAGGTGACCGACCAGGCACAGAATATCGTTATCGGAAATGATCTTCTTCGCATTCGCCGAACCGACTTCTGGCTTCGCCTGGTCATCGAACGGCTCCAGTTCAACCGTAAAGCCCATAGCGGTGAGGGTTTCACCCAGTTGCTCAAGACCCAGTTCGGCGCCGTTGCGAATACCGACGCCCAGCGCCGCCTGCGGACCGGAAAGCGGGCTTTGTGTGGCAATCTTGATCGTGCCGCTCATACCGGCGGCTGGCGGGGTTGTTGGCTGCGCTGGCGCTGCGGTTGGCTGCGCTGGCGCCTCGGTCGGCTGTGTCGGCGCTGCGGTCGGCTGTGTCGGCGCTGCGGTCGGTTGCGCTGGCGCTGCGGTCGGTTGCGCTGGCGCGCCGCCGCAGGCAGCCAGGATTGCGCCTACCAGGGCAAAGATGAGAAACGCACTGACACGTTTCATCATGATGCTTCTCCTTTGTCACTGAGAGAATCTGTTCCGGGAATCTGCATTGCCAGAGTATCGAAGTGCGGTGGCTACCCGCGTGATGCGTCTGCCATGTATGGGCAGCAGGCTATCCCTGAAAGCATGTGCAGCCCTCCCACCTCCTTTCTTTTCACACTACGCCTTGACAGCATGATCAGGACCGGCTATCCTCGACGGAGAGGCGCTACCTTGCGTGTATGGCTGTGAAATGCCCGACACTGAATCATGCGGCCTGGCTGTTCGGGCAGATGGTGTGGTCCCTCAATGCCGTCCGGGTGCGGGGCCGTCGGCTTCAGGGCGATAAAGACCTATCCTCAATGATGTATGATACTGCGAGTGTACCCATATCATAGAAATTTGTCAAGTTTCGTTAACGCCTGTTGCTGACATCATTGATTGATGAGTCCGCTGCGAAGTTTACCGCAGCAGCGCAACAGACGCAAAGTCACGTATGAGTGAACAGCGCACAACGGTGACGATGGTAGCGCTCGGCGTGCTGATTGCGCTGGCGCTGATTGCGTTTGGTGGTGCAGGCGGCGGTTTTGGCTCACCGGAGTTAACGCGGCGTTTTGCGGCGCGCTCCCCCGATCCTTCTGATCTGCCGTTCGACCTGCCGCGCATCAGCGTGCCACAGGCGCCCCCCGATCTCCTGCGCGCGCTTGAGGAGGTGCNGACGCGCCTGTCTGAAGGTCGGACGGCGGCGGCATTGACGCCAACCGTGATCGGTCCACGCGCCGAAGTGCATGTCAGCGGGATGCGTCGCACCGGTGATCAGATCATCGTGAGCGGCAGCGTCCGCAATGCGGGGAACCGGGATCTGACGATTCCCCCTGGCGCTTTCGTCTTTCGCGATAGCCGCGGTGTGCGCTATACAACCGGGGCGAGCGGCAGCGCAACGCTGGCGCCGGGNGAAATGACGACGTTTGAGTTTACCGTTCCACTGCCCCCCGATCGTGGTCTGACCCTGATTTTCGATCTGCCGCCCGATCCGCCCCTCGAACAAACGCTGATGCTCGAAGTCGTCGAGTAGCCGTTGCTTACGCNAGGAAGCCGAATCAGCGGCGCACACGCAACCGGTGTGGCAGTTCGCCTGGGCGTCGATGTGGCAACTTCCTCTGTTTTGCCGCTTGCCAACATCTTCACAACATTTCTGCAACATCCTCATGGTACAGTGCGTTATGGAAATCACCATCCCCGACCAGTGACCTGATAGTGTCAGTGTGGACAGGAATTGCACCGGTGTCGGAATCGTTCAATCGTTGAGGCGGATGATGCCCGTTTCTTCCGGCATACCGTCTGTCGGCAGTTCATTCCATCAGTCACAGAGAGGAAACAAACCCCATGAGCGACATCACCCCGGCTGTCTATTTTGCAGAAGTCGTGCCGCAGCGCTTTGCGGCGGCGGTTGCTGGCGCGTCAGAGGATGTGCTGGCGCAGCCTGANTTGACGGTGACCTACACGATCGAAGGGGAAGGCGATCAGAGCGGCGTTTTTGGGTTGAAAGTCGCGGGCGGCTCGATTGAATTCGTCGATGGCGGCATCGAAAACGCCGACCTGCAACTCGTGATGACCTACGACAACTGGCGTTCCGTGGCGGAGGGGGATGCCGTCGAGCCATTCATCGACTATTTTCTCCGTCGCAAGGTCGAGATCGTGAAGAATCTGCGCGGGACGGTCAAACTGGAGTTGACCCGCTCCGACGATAGTTTGTTCGAGAGCGTCAGCATCTTTGGCGGTCAATCTGAGCCGTCGGTGACGCTGCGGATGACGACCGACGATTACCGGCAGATGCTTTCGGGCGAGTTGAACGGGCAGATGGCGTTTATGACGGGAAAATTACGGTTTGAGGGCAGCCTGCCGCTGTTGATGCAGATCGGTGCGCTGAGCGGCTAGCGGATTCGAGAGTGCGCAGCATACGCAGTCTCACCATCCAGACACAAGGAGATATCCCATGATATCGTTTACTCCGTCGGAAGAGCAGCAGTTGATCATTGACACCGTGCGCCGCTATGCGGTCGACCGGATGCGCCCTGCCGCCTATGAGGCGGACGAGAAGCGCGCAATTCCATCGGACATCATTGCGCGGGGGTGGGATCTGGGTTTGTTGCCGAGCGCCATCCCGGAGCAGTACGGTGGCTTTGGCGAGACGCATCAGGCGCTGACCGGCGTTCTGGCGGCGGAAGAGCTGGCGTATGGCGATCTGTCCATGGCGCTGTACCTGATGACCCCCAATCTGTTTGCGATCCCGATTCTTCACTCTGGCACTGAGGATCAGAAGGAGCGCTGGTTGCCGCGCACGGTGGAAGGTGGATTTGCGCCGTATACGGCAGCGTTGATCGAGCCGCGCTGGAGTTTCGACCCGCATATGCTGCATACGGTTGCCGAGCGTGAGGGTAATGTCTACGAGATTACGGGGCATAAGGCGCTCGTGCCGCTCGCTGCCGATGCGCAGGCATTACTGGTTTATGCCCGTGAAAATGATACGACCCAGGCGTTTATCATCGAACGCGGCACGGAAGGGCTGGCGGTGCTGGAACGCGAGAGTTTCATGGGCATTCGCGCGCTGCCGACCTACGAATTGCGCCTGGACGATGTGCGTGTGCCAGCATCGTGTCGACTGGGGGGCGAGCAGGGCATCGATATCGAAGCGTTGATGAATTATTCGCGGGTTGCGCTGGCGGCGCTGGCGGTCGGCGTGGCGCGCAGCGCTTTCGAGTATGCGCGCGATTATGCGAAGCAGCGCGAAGCATTTGGGAAACCGATTGCGCAGAACCAGGCGATTGCGTTCATGCTGGCTGAGATGGCGATTGAAATCGAGGCGGCGCGCCTGATGACCTATGAAGCGGCATGGCATCTCGACAAAGGGCACAATGCCACGCAGTCGGCGTCGCTCGCCAAAGCGTATGCCGATGAAATGGCGTTGATGGTGACCGACCGCGCCGTGCAGATCCTGGGCGGTCATGGCTATATTCGCGAGCATCCGGTTGAGCGCTGGCTGCGGAACGGGCGCGGGTTCAGCACGTTCCTCGGTCTGGCGATGGTGTGAGGAGAACGACAATGATCGACTTTGAAATACCAGCCCCGATCAAGCGTCAGGTGCAGTTCATCACGATGCTCGGCGAGCAGGTGATGCGCCCGGTGGCGCGCTATTACGATGAGCACGAAACAGAACGTCCGTGGGATTATATCAATCTGATCTGGCCCACCATCCGCGATCGTGGCGGGCGCTCCTTCTCGGTTGAGGACGGCAAGGAGAAGGTCGATAAGGATGGGAAGCCGCGTCCGCGCATCGGGTATCTGATGCTGGCGCATACGGTCGAGGCGCTTTCATGGGGTGACGCCGGGCTGTACCTCTGCACGCCGGGCGGTGCGCTCGGCGGCGCGGCTGTCGATGCAACCGGCACGCCGGAGCAGAAAGAGCGCTTCCTGAAGCGTTTCGGCGAGGGGGAGCCGAAGTGGGCGGCGATGGCGATGACTGAGCCGCACTGCGGCTCGGATACGGCGGCGATCCGCACCACGGCGCGTCTCTCCGAAGACGGCAAAGAGTGGATCCTGAACGGCGAGAAAATCTTCGTCACCGGGGGCCTGATGGCCGCCAAAGAATCGCGCGGGTTCGTCGTGGTGTGGGCAACGGTCGATCCGTCGGCCGGGCGCGCCGGGATGAAGCCGTTCGTGGTCGAAGCCGGTACGCCGGGAATGACGGTGACGAAACTGGAGCACAAGCACGGCATCCGGGTGTCGGATACGGCAGCGATCGTGTTCAACGACTGCCGCATTCCGTATGATAATATCCTTGGCAGCCCGGAAGTCGTGAAGGGAGATACGGAGCACAAAGGCTTCAAGGGTGCGATGAAGACGTTCGACGCCACCCGCCCGCTGGTGGCGGCGTCGGCGCTGGGCATCGCGCGCGCCGCGCTCGAGTTCACCGCCTCGTACCTGAAGGATCGCGGCGTGAAGGTGCGCTACGGCGTTGCTCCGCACCTGCAAACTGCGGTCGAGCGCGACCTGATCCATATGGAGATGCAGCATCGCGCTGCCTGGTTGCTGGTGCTCAAAGCGGTGACGAAGATGGATGCCGGTGAGGAGAATGCGCTCGATGCGTCGATGGCGAAGGTGAAAGCCGGTCAGGTGGCAACGTATGTCTCGCAGAAAGCGGTTGAACTGCTGGGTCCTGAAGGGTATTCGTGCAAACTGCTGGTCGAAAAGTGGATGCGCGACGCCCGGATCAATGATATTTACGAGGGCACCGGTCAGATCAATCGCCTGATCGTGGCGCGACGCCTGCTGGGGTATACCAGTCGTGAGTTGCGCTGATGCAGCGGTTGTTCGGCAGGGGAACGGGGGCGTTTCACCGGCGCCCCCGCTTCTCCGTTTGATGATAAGGAGTCATCGATGACCCAGATCAAGAAAGTGGCCGTCATTGGCGCCGGTACGATGGGAGGCGGCATCGCCGCCCACTGCATCAATGCCGGGTTGCAGGTCGTGCTGCTCGATACGGTTCCGTCCAGCCTGACCCCCGAAGAAGAAAAACGCGGTCTGACGCTCGAGTCGAAGGAGGTGCGCAACCGCTTCGTCCAGGCGGGTCTGGAGCGGATCAAAAATGCCCGTCCGGCGGCGCTCTTCGATCCTCAGTCGATCTCCCGGATCGTAACCGGCAATGTGGAGGACGACCTCGCCTTGATCGCGGATGCCGACTGGATCGTCGAGGCGATTATCGAGCAACTCGAACCCAAACGTGCATTGATGGAGAAGATCGAGCAGGTGCGCAAGCCGGGCAGCATCGTTTCCTCCAATACGTCCGGCATTCCAATCGCTGCCATTGCAGCCGGTCGATCCGACGATTTCCGCAAACATTTTCTGGGAACGCACTTCTTCAACCCGCCGCGCTATCTCTACCTCCTCGAAGTCATTCCAACGCCCGATACCGACCCGCAGGTCGTTGCCGCGATCAGTCGCTTCGCCGATGTGACGCTTGGCAAGGGGGTGGTGATCTGCAAGGATCGCCCCAACTTTATCGGCAACCGCATCTTCAGTTACGATATTGCCACGACGGTGGGGTATGCGCTGCGCAATGGCTACAGCGTCGAAGAGGTCGATGCCCTGACCGGCGAATTGATCGGCAGACCGAAAACGGCAACTTTCCGCCTGCTCGATCTTGTCGGCATCGATGTGATGCTGCATGTGCAACGCAATCTGTACGCGGCGCTTCCTGACGATGAGGAGCGTGAGGCGCTGAAGATCGCGCCCGAAATCGAGGCGATCGCAGCCAGAGGATGGCTGGGGAACAAGAGCGGCGTCGGTTTCTACAAGGAAGCGAAAGGTGCATCCGGGCGCGAGTTCTGGCCCCTCAATCTGCAGACGATGGAACATGAACCGCCGAAGAAGCCACGCTTCGATCTGGTTGGCAAGGCGCGCAAAATTGAGGACCTCCACGAGCGGTTGCGCTTCCTGATCGACAACGCCGATACCGACCGCGCTGGCGTCTTTATCCGCGAAACCATGCTGCGTATGCTGGCGTACACGGCGCGACGCATCCCGGAGATTTCCGAGAGTATCGTCGATATCGACCGCGCCATGCGCTGGGGGTTCAGCCATCAGCTCGGTCCTTTCGAGGTGTGGGACACCCTCGGGGTGCGGAAGACGGTCGAGCGCATGCGTGAACGTGACATTGCGATTGCACCGTGGGTCGAAGACATGCTGGCGAAGGGCGGCGAGAGTTTCTACCGCCGTGAGAATGGCCGGATCGTCAGCGTGTGGAGCCCGATGGACGCGCAGTATGTCGCATACACGCCGCCGGAAGGGGTGCTGTCGCTCGACGATCTGCGCGCCCA
>JGI24188J35168_1002038_pt1 | contig 11345 bp, 9 predicted proteins | sample YNPBryantNP2012_FD_35168 | JGI IMG/M metagenome (IMG submission 35168) | reverse complement strand
CCCCCCAATTTGGAAACGACCAAAAATAAAGATATTTTCTACATTAGTCAAGTGATTTCATGAAATTTAATAAATTTTAATACAACCTCCTTTGCGCCAGTTGAAATCGACTTAATTTGTTAACTGGCCAGTCATTTTTAAGTTGTCTATCTCATATCGATTATCTCAACGGAGTCTGGAATGGAATAGGTAAACAAATTGCTTGCCAAAGGCTTGTTAAGGTCAACGTTCAATAATCGATAGGTGTTGGTATTGTCATTAATATCGACTTGCTCGATTTTAATTGGAACAGAAATTTTGGTGTTCACCCAAATTTTCATAGACTTAATGAAGATATCATCTGACTTTGCTTTCAATTCCAATACCGCACACTCCTGGTGATCAATGGTTTCGTTGGCAATAAATCGAGGGACATAATTTTCAGAGTACTTCAAAAAAAGATCTTTGGGCAATCGAATTTCATTTGCAGAGTTTTCGATTTTATCGATGATCACTTGATTATTATACAGCGAATGAGTCCAAACGGTTTTTCCATCGGAAACAATGATCTGGTCTGACGTTTCAATACGAAATTTATCCTTATCTTTCAGCCAGAGACGTCCTTTTTGTTGTTGGACATTGTTCGCTAATTTCCAATGGGACGTCAGCTCAAATTCCGTCTGAAAACTGCTGATGGCATCGTATTTGGCTTTGACTTTGTTGATTATTTCCACTGCTTTGGCATCTTGAGCAAAAGAAATCGTCTGGTGCAGGAATAAGAATAATGTGATGATCGCTATTGCAGCATATACGATTTGTTTCATAAGCACCTCAAAATTTAACAGTATCAAATTGATCGCATTTCATTTTTGCGACATGATTAATGATGATTTCATCGGCGAAAAACGCCATAAAAATATCTGAACAACCCGGAAAAAGTTCCTATTTCGGGTTAATGTTATTGGATTCGGTTGCAAGATGAAGACTTCAATTCGCCCGTGCCGCTCCTGCAAATGGAGGGATTTTTTTATCAGCCGCTATCTAAGTCACATTGAAATAGAGATGGCTTCATCCGCAGCTACGGCCTTTTTGTCGGCAATTGAAATTTTGCGATAAGAATGAATTAATAGATGCCCATTTCCTTCAATTGTTCTTCGTCCGCCAGGACCTCGCGAGCTTTGCTGCCATCGAATGGGCCAACGAAGCCGGCCTCTTCTAATTGATCGATCAAACGGGCAGCCCGGGCATATCCAATTTTCAGCCGCCGCTGGAGTAAAGATACAGAGCCTTGTTGATGCCGGACGACCAGTTTCAAAGCTTCGTTGAATAATTCATCGCGTTCATCTCGAAACCGTTTGCTATAACTGGCTGCCGCCTCATCTTCGCCAGTGGGCAGCAGGAATTTCGGTTCTTGAGGTGGCTGCTGATGAATATGCTCGACAATACGTTTCACTTCTTCGTGCGATATATAGGCGCCATGGATGCGGATGGGCTCGGGGCTGCCAGGCGGTAAGAACAGCATGTCGCCCCTGCCCAATAATTTCTCGGCGCCGTTCATATCGAGAATGGTTCGGGAATCAGTTTTCGACGCCACCTGGAAAGCAATCCGCGCTGGGAAATTGGCCTTGATCACGCCAGTAATCACATCCACGGAGGGGCGCTGAGTCGCCACGATCAAATGGATGCCCACCGCTCGCGACATTTGAGTGAGACGGGCGATCGGTTCTTCGACATCTTTGGCAGCAACCAGCATCAAGTCTGCCAGCTCATCGATAATCAATACCACATATTCCAACGGCTGCTGATGAATGGATTCCGCCCGCTGCTCCGGGGTTAGGGTTTTGATCCAATTGTTATAATCCTCGATGTTGCGCACCCCGGCTTTGGCTAACAATTCATAGCGTCGCTCCATCTCCATCTCTAAGCTGCGCAGCACGGCGACGGCGTTATTGGGATTGGTGACGACCTCTTCTTCGAGGTCTGGCCGATAGGCCAGGTGGTGGTTTTTGAGCGCCGCATAAACGCTTAGCTCCAGGCGTTTTGGATCAATCAGCACCAATTGGACCTGAGAAGGGTGAGCTTTAAATAGGATTCCGGCAATAATCGTGTTGAGACACACGCTTTTGCCCGATCCAGTGGCTCCGGCGATCAACAGATGGGGCATTCGTGCCAGGTCATCCACATAGATATCGCCAGCAATAGTCTTGCCCAATGCCATGGTGAGCGGAGATTCGGCCGAGCGAAATTGCGGCGAATCGATGATCGATTTGATATAGACGGTCGATGGTTTGCGATTGGGAATTTCGACGCCGATCGCGGCTTTTCCCGGGATTGGAGCGACCACTCGGATCCTTTTTGCTCGCATGACGAGCGCCAGATCATCCGCCAGGCTGGTGAACCGATTGATTTTGACGCCTAATCCTGGCTCTAACTCAAACCGAGTGATAACTGGACCGGGGTTAATCTCGACCACCTTGCCTTGAATTCCGAAATCGGCTAGCTTTTCTTCGAGCGTTTTGGCGCTGGTCATCAATTCGTCCCAGGTCACTTCGTCGTCAGCGGTCACTGGTTCATCCAGGATCTGCGCAGAGGGAAAATAGTATTTTCGGGCTGGCTGAGGCCGGGGCCGCGGCTCGGCCATCCCTTTTTCTGGAGAGGCTGGAGCGCCCGGCAACTCTTCATCGCTGATTGGGATCGGGGCGGCACTGGGCTTTGCGGCAGGCACCACTTCAACGCCTGGTTCAGCCACCTCTGTTTCAAAGGCCTCAGGCTCTTTTGGCTTGCGTTTCAGGTCCAAAATATCTCTGATATCAGGGACCGGTTTCTTCGGTTTGAATTTGCGCGGATCGTAGCGCCCTGTCAATTTCGCAACGTATATGGTCAGCCGCGGCAGCAGCCGGGATTTGATCTTCTCCAATTTGATGTCAAAGACATAAAGAACCGTAATGGCCACAATCGTCGGAAACAGGATGATGCTGCCGATGGTTCCGAACAATCCATGGAAGCGCTCGCTCAATATCTCACCAATTTGCCCCCACCAATGCTGATGCTCCGTGCGGAATGCATAGATCATGGTCTCATCAACCATAAGATTGGATTTGATCATGCCATAGAACGCCAGCGTCATGGATGTGTACAGGCTGAACAGCAGGGTATAAAGGGTAATTTTCTTAATTGGCTTGATTTTCTTTTCGGTCAGCAGATGAATTCCCCAGAGCATAATTAAAAGCGGGAAAGCGATACTGGCAATGCCAATGGTTTTGATGATCAATAATCGGGAAACCTCATCGCCAACCACCCCCATCAGGTTTTTGATCTCACTTTTTGCTCGGTAGCTATCTTCTGCCGAAAAAAACAGCACGCTCAACAGAATGAACGTTCCCAACGAAGTGAGCAATAACCCTACAATCTTTCGCTTTTTTTTAATATCCATCTCTGACGCCCAATCACTAACAACCTCAGTTTTCGTCTAACGAAACAAGCTCCCCATCTTTCATTATCGGGATAATTCCCAGCGCATCGACAGCAATGGCGTGTAACAGGTCTTGCATTTGTCCCAGCTCCATCAATCGTCTGCCGTGGGAGGCTTGATAGATCATTTTGGAGAGGTCGTGCGCAAAATGATCATATAAAATTTGGGCTGCCTGTGCGCCGTCATTTAGATCGAATTGGTGCGGATGGCTGGCGCGTTGAGAGACTTTTCGAATAATCATCCCTGCGCACACGGCATCTTCCAGGCCAAATTGGGCATTTTTCCCAGCACAAAGCAATGCCACATCCAGTTGGCGCGCCAAAATCAGGTCACAAATCCGGGATACATTCAAAAAGCCAGCGACGACAATGGTCCGAGCCGATCGCGCGGCATCGAACAATTGAGCGCCATTGGTACTGGTAAAAATGATACGTCTCTCCCTCACCCGATCGGACTGGTAATCGAACGGAGAATTTGACAGATCAAACCCAGGGATCGGTAGTTCATTGCGCTCACCAGCCAGCAGCACCGTACCGGAAGGATACTGCTGGGCCAATTCCCTGGCGGCAGCGACTTCGGCCACTGGAATCACCGCTTGACAACCGTTGGCCAGGGCGGTAATAATGCTACTGCTGGCCCGCCATACATCAATAATCACTGCCAATCGATCGGTCACTTGATCCGATTTAATTTCGGACCGAGCAAGAAATAGATCAATTTTCAACGAATTCCTCTGACCTTGTTGAACAATGGATCAGGATGGCCTAAACTGGACTTTGAACGAATTCAGTGTTGCCCCAGATAAATTCAAAGATAATCCTGAGCCAATGCGGAGCACGATGCGCCTCACTAACGGCCTATTGGATCAAATTATCTCATCTGAATTGAAAAGCAATTTGCTCATCAATCAGGATGTCCTCTATGCTGGGCACTCATGCTTACATTTTGTCCGAACGCTTCGTTGTGGTTCCGAGGCCATGTTGGTCTGAATAATCGCACCAACAAAAAAATCGACTAATACGGACGCTTTACGAACGGTGTTTTCACCACTTTGGCCGGGAATTTCTTTCCGCGGATATCAATTTCGATGAGAGAATCGATCGCGGAGTGTTCGATAGCCACATAGCCCAGGCCAATAGATGTTTTGAGAATCGGCGAAAACATCCCACTGGTTACCATTCCAATCGGCGCGGAGTTGTGATAAATATGATAGCCGTGACGCGGGATCACCCGGCCCTCCATTTCAAAGCCGACCAATTTGCGCTTTAAGCCATCCGTTTTAACCTTCATAATGGCCTCGCGACCGATAAAATCGCCTTTATCCAATTTCGTGATCCACCCCAAACCTGCCTCTAACGGGTTGGTGGTTTGATCAATATCGTTGCCATAAAGACAATATTTCATTTCCAGGCGGAGCGTGTCGCGCGCGCCCAAGCCAATGGGTTCAATATCGAATTCCTTCCCAGCATCCATCACAGCCTGCCAGACATGTTCAGAATGTTCTGGTGGAAACATCAACTCGAAGCCATCTTCACCGGTATAGCCAGTACGAGCGATCATCATTTTCACGCCGGCCAGCTCGCCCTCAGTATGCCAATAGGTCTTAATCTCGGCCAGGTTCACGGATGTTAATTTTTGAAGTGTGGCAGCCGCTTTGGGCCCCTGGATCGCAAGTAGCGAGAATTCATCGCTGCGATTCTTCATGATCACGCCATTGATCAGGTGCTGGCGCAGCCAGTCAAAATCTTTTTCAATGTTCGCGGCGTTGACCACCATGATGTATTTTTCTGGGAACCGATAGATCAGCAAATCGTCCACTATGCCGCCATGGTCATAGCACATGGCCGAATACTGGGCTTGATAGATATTCAAGCTTTTCACATTATTGATGGTCATATATTGCAAGAAGTCCGTGGCCTTAGGTCCAATGAACTCAAATTCTCCCATGTGAGAGACATCAAAGATTCCAACCGTATTCCGCACCCGCAGGTGCTCTTCAGTGATGCTCTTATACTGAATCGGCATATAGAATCCAGCAAACTCGACGATCTTCGCCCCCAGTTTTTGATGCATTTCATACAAAGCGGTCTTTTTTATCATGTTTTCTATGCCTTTTTTTCTACCTTTCAGATTCAATGGGTAAATATTAGGGATTCAATCTTATGACTTCTCAACGGGTCATGCGTTCAGCGATTTGACTGCCTGCTCAATTCGGTCGAGCGCTTTTTCAATATTGGCAATGGAATTGGCGTAGGAAAGTCGGAGATAGCCCTGGCCGTATTTGCCGAAGGCGGTACCAGACAAGGCAGCCACGCCAAATTTTTCAAGCAAGAGATCAGCGAACTTTTTGCCATTGATCCCTAGTTGTTTTATATTCGGAAAAACATAGAACGCGCCATGCGGTCGCAAACACCGAATGCCGGGAATAGCGTTCAAGCCATCGACAATGACGTCACGGCGTTTTTTGAATTCAGCGATCATTTGATAGACGGCATCCTGCGGGCCGCGGATGGCTTCGATACCCGCATATTGGGAGAAGGTCGCGGTGCACGAATTGCTGTTGATCTGCAATTGAACCACCTTACTGGCCAGCTCTTTGGGCATCGCTCCGTATCCCAATCGCCAGCCAGTCATGGCATAGGTCTTCGAGAAACCGTCCAGAATAATGGTACGTTCCTGCATCCCTGGAATGGACGCAATGCTGTGATGTACTCCTTCGTAGATGATGTTCATGTAAACTTCATCCGAGAGCACATAAATATCTTTTTCCTGGGCGACCTGAGCCACAGCCTTTAGGTCACTTTCTGTCAGAATTCCGCCAGTGGGATTTTGCGGCGTATTCAAAATGATCATTTTGGTGCGATCGGATATCAATGACATAAATTCATCAATATCGAAACTAAATTCCTTTTCCTCTCGCAACGGATAGGGAACTGATTTGGCACCGACGAAATCGATGACCGATTCATAGATCGGGAAACCGGGGTTGGGATACATCACCTCATCGCCTTCATTGACCAGCGCCAAAATTGTAAAAAACATGATCGGCTTTGCCCCAGGGGTCACGACGACCTGATCGGGGTGAATCTTGATATTGCGCCGTTTTCCCATATCCTCAGCCAAAACCTCACGAAGCTCTGGAATACCTGCAGCCGGTCCATAGTGCGTCTTGCCCTCATTCAGCGCTTTCACCGCCGCATCGATGATATTCCGCGGCGTATCAAAATCTGGTTCTCCAATTTCAAGATGAATCACTGATTGTCCTTTTGCCTCAAGTGCCTTCGCTTTCGCCAGCACCTCAAAAGCTGTTTCCGTTCCTAAACGAAACATTCTGTCAGCTAACTTCATCATATCAGTTCCCCTTCAGCAATAGAATATTAGAAGCATTTGTTGAAACCATTTATTATCACCAGTGGATTGCTTTCATAACCATAGCTCGTACCGTACATTCATGTCATCGTTCAAAAAAATAGCAAAATTATCGCTTATTGTCAAGCTTTTTATTGATTAGCCTGCTTTGCAATGATGACCATTCGGATGAGGATTTTGGATCGTAAAGCTCTGGCGCCATAGCGGATTTCAAATCTGTTGTCCTATCAGATAGCATATTAGCTGATTGTTCAGCATTGATGATTTGGGACGTCAGAATCGCTTTCCACATCATAAAACAATCCCCCAACGTGTGGGGGATAACCAGCAAGACACATTGAACCGCAGCTTACCAAACGCGACGAATATCATTAATGATGACAAAAAGCATGAGCGCAATGATTAAGGCCATACCGATTTGTTGAATGACCAGCTTCGCTTTTGGCGAAATTGGTCGACGAATCACCGCCTCGATGGTCAGAAACAGCAAATGGCCGCCGTCCAAGACTGGGATAGGGAGCAGATTGAGCAGGCCCAGGTTCAAACTTAAAAATGCAATGAATGCGATGTAGTTCGACTCGCCCTCTCGTGCGCTATCCTTGGCCATTTTCGCGATCATGATGGGTCCAGCGAACGCCTCTTTGAAATCCTGTTTGCCAGTAATGATCATTTTCAGCGATTTGCCAATGAGACGGGTAATTTGCCAGGAATAGCTGCCACCATAGGCAATCGCCTGGATGAGATTGATACTTTTTTCTTGAACCGCCAGGCTGATGCCGATCAGTCCGATCTCGCGATCCTGAACTTTCTGCCGCTTGGGAATGATTGTCGCCTTCAGGGTATCCATTTGACGAAGCCAGACGAATTGCAGCGGCAGTTCCGGACTGCCATGAATGATTTCGGTCATCTCCTCCCAGGTTCGAATCGGTCGATCATTGATCGCAATGATGCGATCGCCGATCTGCAGGCCGGCCGCCTTGCCCGGAAATCCCTCTTGCAGATCGCCAACGACCGCTGGCATGGTTTGAGGGAGGCTGTCCAGATAATTCGCAGCAAACTCGGCGGTAGCATAGACCCCGTCCCGCTCGAAAGCAATTCGAATGGTATCGCGCCCTTTTGCCTTCGACTCCAGCTCTGACCAAGTGGCGACCGGGTGATCCTCAATTGCTGTGATCATATCCCCGGCTTGCAGCCCCGTGACCGCCATGACTTGAGGAGATTTGATTTTGCCGACCGCCAATCCGACGGGTTCTTTGATCCCAGTGAAGTATGCAATCCCCCCAAAGATCAAAATGGCAAGGCCGATATTCATCACGGGTCCAGCCAGAATCACCATGAACCGCTGATAAATGGGCTTTGACATGAATTCCCATGGCTCGCCTTTTATGGCATCTTTATCCATACTTTCATCGATCATGCCAGCCAATTTGACATAGCCGCCCAACGGGATCCAGGAAATGCAGTAATCAGTATCGCCGATCTTTTTGCCAATCATCCGCGGCGGAAAACCCAAGGAAAACCGATCCACTCGAATGCCCACCAGCTTGGCCAAAATAAAATGACCCAATTCATGCACAAACACCAAAATCCCTAGACCAATAACCAATCTTAAAAGTGCTTCCATTGAAATAACTCCAAAAATCACTGTCAATTTTAATTTATCATTTCACGCCTTCAGGATGGCTGAAAACGCCTGACTACTCAATCATCCCGAACTGAGTGCAGCAGATGGATCGGCAATTCCCCGCTATTCGCCGGTATTGCTCTGCTGTGCCCGAGCCACTAACGGCTCAACACATGGGGAGCTAAGCCCACCCAAAATTGGCCAGTTCGAAAGGTCAATTTGCACTCTGCTTCGGGGTGACCCAGCGAACCGCTCTGCTCTTTTTGTTTCAGGATACTCGGCTCGATCAGATTTCTTTTATCCCGACTGGTGGGCAGATTACCAGCTCTGCAAATCAGATCGCGAATCGATAACACTGGCCAATCACCGCATGAGGATTAAAATGAGACCACCAGCACTTGTTGCTGTTGAATCGCTTGGTTCACAAAATTTCTTGCCCAGATATCGGCCGCGAGGATATCTTCCAGGCTGGGATTTTCCAGGACCCGATGATGTGCGAGCGCACCTTCGACCATGCTGGGGATCTGATTGAATTTTATTTTTTGCTGAATGAACGCCTGCCGCGCTTCGTCATTGGCGGCGTTCAGCACAGCCGGTGCAGTGCCCGCGAGCCTCAGAGCCTCGTACGCCAACCCCAGAGCGGGAAACCGGCCCAGATCTGGCGGCTCAAACGTCAATTGCCGAAGCTGACTAAAAGATAATCGCTGGCAATCGAGTGGCTTGCGCTCTGGATACGTCAGGGCATACTGAATGGCCAGACGCATATCAGGAACAGCCAGCACGGCTTTAATAGTTCCATCGATAAATTCCACCATGGAGTGAATGATGGACTCGGGATGAATGACCACTTCGATGCGTTCGCCTGGCACATGAAACAGCCAATGGGCTTCGATGACCTCAAACCCCTTATTCATCAGCGTGGCCGCATCGATGCTGATATTTTTCCCCATGCACCAATTGGGATGGTGCACGGCCTGTTCAACAGTGACCTGGTCCAGCTGTTCGGGCGAATATTTTTGGAAAGGACCACCAGATGCGGTGAGGATCACCCGATCGATCCAAGCTGGATCTTCGCCCTGAAGGCACTGAAAAATAGCGCTGTGCTCGCTATCAATGGGCAATATCCTGACACCGTAGATTTCCGCCAGCGACGTGATGATCTCACCAGCCATTACCAGGAGTTCCTTGTTGGCCAGAGCCACATCGGTTCGTTGCTTGATAGCAGCCACCGTGGCTTGTAATCCGCTGGTTCCCACTAGGCCATTGATCAAAATATCGACATCGAATCGCTGGACCAATTCCACCAGCCCTTCCGCGCTGGTAATGACCTCGACGCCCAACTGGGCGATTTGGTCAATGATGGATAATGGAAAATCATCCCCAGTGATGCACACGGCCACAGGGTGAAACAACTGGCAGTACTGATATAGCAAATCCACCCGATGGTGGGTGGAAAGCCCAATGACCTTAAAATCGTGGGGATGGGCGTTGATGACTTCCAGGCAGTTTCTGCCGATGGAGCCAGTGGCGCCCAGCAGGGTAACGCGTTTCATGCCATATCAAGGAATTTTTCATGAAATTCAGCCCAAACAGCGAATCGTTCGGTTGGGGCGATTGATCAATTATCGAAAGCTCAGTCCCAGGCCGGCATTGAACCCCTGAAAGCCGCCAAAATTATAATCGGCATGAATGAACAGGAACGGAATTGGCTTGATCTTCAAACCAACATTGCCTCGAACATTGCCCTGATTATACTCCTTATTGACTTCGCCGATCGGATTGCCCAGATCGAGCTTCACCTTGAGCGTCGTATAATCATATCCGACGCCGCCATAAAAATCGATCAAAGGAAAGCCTTTGCTGATCACTAAGGCCGCACTGATATCATTTACGCTGGCAAAATCGAATTTTTCTGGCACATTGAGATAGTGATACGATGCCACGATGGCGATGCGGGGGAGCAGCATGTTTTGGAGCAGGCCATATTTAACTCCCAGACCGATCAGGGTAATGTTGCCCTCATCTTCTCCTTCGCCAATCCGATAAGTGAAAAAGCGCCCCATTGCCTCAAGGTCGCCCGGCAGCCCAACATTGACCTGAAGCAGCGGCAAAGGCATCACATCAACATCGCGGAAAATGCCTCCCTGGGCAGGCGTATAGCCGGGGCTCTGAGGATATGGCAGATTTGGTTTCTGATCGCTGGTAATCATCATGGTGACCACGCGTACCCCCACATCAAAACCTCCCAGACCATGGATATTGGCCGAATGATAAAGTCCTCCACCGGTGTAGAAGGCGAACATATCCAGCAGTGGTGCAATGGCTTCGTCCAGGTTCTCGATCGCTTGAGTCCGCGCCTGCTCAGGATCCGTCACCGTGCTGGGCGGCCGAACCATATTCTCCAAGTTCAAATCCTGGCTCCATCCCAAACTGGTGCAGCTAATCAGCCATACGACGACGAGCGATATCCAGATGAACCGAGTCTTCATGGCATTATCCTCCTAAGTTTTGATATTTCTTGGCGAGCTTCTGTGCCTCAGCATATTCCTGAGTAGTTAATTGTCCTTCAAAAAAATGAATATCAAAGCATTGTTGAAAACCAGTTTTCAATGCCCAAACGATTCGATCGTAATTAACTGGGGCAGCTAATATCTGGGAAATCGTAATGGTTTTTTCAGCCAGCGCCTGTCGGAATTTTTCCAACCGCGCTCCTTTCAAGTCCTTGATATAATCTGCCAGCCGGAGATGAAAATCCCCCACCAGGATCGATCCATGCTGGAGGATGGCATTTTCGTAGCGCCGCTGGGCACTGCCAACCAATTTTTTCCCTTGATAGGCGATTTCAAACTTAGCGGATTTAGAAAAGCACGGGATACTATCCCTGGCTGAACTTTTTTTTTT
>JGI24188J35168_1002037_pt1 | contig 11349 bp, 6 predicted proteins | sample YNPBryantNP2012_FD_35168 | JGI IMG/M metagenome (IMG submission 35168) | reverse complement strand
GTCTGGATTGTAGGCGGGTAGCCACAGGCTGTCAACCAGGCTCTCAGCATCCTTTCAGAATTATTTGACCTTTTTCAGACTTTGTGCTATCCTTCCGCCCCGTCAGCGACCCCGACCGTCGCGGCGCGTTATGTCGCCCCGGTGCGACCGGGTCTGAGCCGCCAGGCGCGGCCCCGGGCGATGGCGCCCGTCCCGCGCCGGAACCGGTTCGGTTCCATTGACGGTCTGGCGCTCTGCGCGCGCCAGCCGGATCCACGTCGATCAGCGGGGAGCCTTGCTCCCCAAAACCAGGAGGTTGTCCTTGCCACGTGCGCATGCGTTTCTGCCATGCCGCAGGAACGAGATCCGCAGCACTCCGTTCCACCCACTTCTCAGCCTGCTGGCATCCTTCACGTTTCTGCTCTCCATCCTCAGCCCCTCTAGCGTTCAGGCCGCGCCCGTCCTCATCCTGCCGACCCCACCGGGAGAGGACTGGCGGATCATCCAGGGGTATGCCTGTGGCACCCACAATGGCTGGGATCGCTACTCCCTCGACCTGGCCCAGGTCAATGGGCCGACCTACAACGCGCCCATTCGGGCCGCGGCCGCCGGCGCGGTCTGGTACTGGGAGCGCGGCAACGGCACGCTGATCCTGCGCCACGGCGGAAACTTCTTTACGATGTACACCCATCTGGCCCGCGCCGTCTCCACCCAGCCCGGGCGCTCCTTCCAGGCCGGGGAGACCCTGGGCTTCGCCGGGGATCGCGGTTCCCCGGGGGTGCCGCACCTGCACTTTACGGCCTACACCGCTCGCGGTGATGGCTGGAGCGGCAAGCGGTCGGTGCCATTGCGGTTCGCCGAAGGGGTGGATCTGCCGGAGATCGGCGGATGCAACCAGCACGGCGGGAAGATCGTCCGCGCCATGTCCATCAAGGAACCCGAGGTGGCTTTCCAGAGCGCGGCGCAGCCAGGCCAGTGGTACGCCAGCGACCAGCGCATCGAGTTCGTGGTGGCCTGGGGCGGAGGCGGTCTCAGCCAGGCGTGGAACCAGACGCCGCCGGACGATGCCCCGATGTTCGTCCGCGTCACCGATGGCTACGCGCAGCTTGCCGACGCTGGCGAGGGCATGCATACGCTGAAGGTGCGCGCCTGGGGGCCGGATGGGCGGGTGACCCTGGCCGAGTTCGGGCCGGTAGGCTACGACGTCACGGCTCCCGGCGCGCCCGCGCCCATCGGCGATCTCACCGCCTTCACTGGCCCCGTGGCGCTCCAATGGCAGCCCGCTAGCGACGCGCACTCCGGCATCAGGGGCTATCGCGTCTACATCGGGGCCAACCCGGAGGGCACCTCCGAGTGGTTCACCACCGAACCCGCGGTGAAGACCGACCCTCTGGCCCCGGGCCGCTACCTGCTGCGCGTGCAGGCGCTGGACGTGGCGGGGAACAGCGGCCCGTGGGTCACGCTGGGGGCCATCACGGTAGAGCCACCGGTCGCGCCGACGAGGTAGCGGCGCCTACGCCGCCGCCAGGCCTTCGCTGACCGATTCATGGTCGCTGGCAAGGCTTCGTTAGGATACTTACCGTTTGCGCCGAACCGCCCTCTTCCCAGACTGTGAAGGAAGGAGGCGGTTCGGCGCGAGACGGTGCTCCATACCGCATAGCCATTGCCTCACTCCAACGTCACTATGTCATAGTTCAGCGAGGCATCTACAAGATGCAGATAGAGTTGTCGGGTGGTCGCATTTTCGGCGCGGTCGGATGCGAACGCGGGTAGGAAATAGCAGTCATCCTGCACCTCTCTGCATTAGAGGCCGAACTCCAGTCATTCATGCAGTCATTGGAACATATAGCCTGCGGAAGCTCAAACTTCCGCAGGCCATGCACATGCGTTTATTGCCGCGATCCTAGCGCACTGTCAGCGGCAGGTACACCGCGAAGCGCACAATGAAAGAGCGATACTGACCATTGTTGGCATCGGTGTAGACCGTGCACGCGCTATCGGCGCAAGCGCGCACCAGCCAGTAATAGGTCTGCCCGGGCTGCAAGGCTGCTTGCTGCGCCGGAGCGACCGCCCTGCCAGCCGCTCCATCGCCGCTTAGCGGAATGGTTACGCTGGTGGCCGTCCCCACCGAGATGGCTGGCGTGCAGCCAGGGGCGGGAGCGATGCAGTAGCGGTAATGGTCGAACTGTCCTGACACCGGACTCCACGATAGGGTCACACCGTTGGGGCTGATCACTTCTTCCATCACTTCTACCGCTTCGGGCGGGGTAGTGGAGGGCGGCGGCGCCGCTACGGTAAAGGAATGGTGCTGGCCATTATCAGCGTCAAGGTACACTGCACAGCCGCTATCGGCACAGGCGCGTACCTGCCAGTAATAAGTGTCGCGAGGTGCAAGACCGCTCACCGCTACACTCGTGGCCGTGCCCACACTGGTGGTCGGGGTGCACCCAACCGTAGTAGCAATGCAGTAGCGGTAGTGGTTAACATCGGCGCCAGCGGCTTGCCACTGCAAACTCAGGCTGGCGTGCTGGCCGGTGGCATTGTTGGCTGGCGCAGTTTTGCTAAAGGCAGATAGCAGTGTTGCCACGGTAAAGGCATGATGCTGCGCGTTGTCCGCATCAATATACACGCTGCATCCGCTGTCGAGGCAAGCGCGCACCTGCCAATGATAGGTAGCGCCGCGGGTCAGGTCTGTCACCGCTACACTCGTGGCCGTGCCCACACTGGTGGTCGGGGTGCACCCAACCGTAGTGGCAATGCAGTAGCGGTAGTGGTTAACAGGAGCGGCAATAGCGTTCCACTGCAAGCTCAGGCTCGTGGGTTGACCGGTCGCATTGCGGGATGGGGCAACTTTCGCAAAGGTAAACGTCAGTCTCGCGATGAATGCATCGCCGCCCTCCCAGGTATTTTCCCCACCATTGTACGTCCGATCATACGCCCCGGGCGTGGTCGGAAAGCCGACAGACTTGGTCTCACCCGCCACATAGACGGTGCCCTGAGGGTCGAGGGCCAGAGCCGTTGCTCGGTCCAGAACACTGCCACCGAGGAAAGTCCCGGCGGCAAGGACGGTCAGATCGCCGTTCAGCCTGGCGATGAATACATCCTCGGATCCGTTGTAAACCTCGTCTACCGCCCCTGGCGTCGTCGGGAAATCAGCAGATGAGGTGGTGCCCGCTACGTAGACGTTACCCCAGGTATCAAGGGCGAGAGAGGTACTCTCCTCACGATCACTCCCACCAATGAAGGTTGCAACGGCAAGGGTGCTCAGGTCGTTGCTCAGCCTGGCAATGAATGCATCAAACCATCCATTGTGCGTGGGGTCATATGCCCCTGCGGTAGTCGGAAAGTCGGCAGAATCGGTGTACCCTCCTACATAGATATTACCCTGATCGTCAAGGGCAAGGGCGGTTGCCCAATCGTAATTACCTCCGCCGAGATAGGTGGACGCAAGGAGGTCAGTCAGGCCACTATTCAGTTTGGCGACAAACGCATCCCTTGAGCCGTTATACGTCGTATCAAACGCCTCCGGCGTAGTAGGGATAATACCGCCACTCCCTGCCACATAAACATTGCCCTGAGTGTCCAAAGCGAGAGCAGCGATCTGTGCTACTCCTCCGAAGAAGGTGGCAGCCGAGAGCTGGGTCAGATCGCTACTTAGCCTGGCGATGAACCCTTCATTATGGACAACTGCCGTATCGAATGCTCCTGGCATGACCGGGAAGTTGGCAGAATAGGTTTCCCCCGCCACATAGACATTACCCCAGATGTCGAGGGCGAGAGCCATAGCCTCATCTCGGCTATTCCCACCAAGGAAAGTGGCTGCAGACAGGGCATTCAGGTCGCTGCTCAGTCTGGCGACGAAAATATCGGAGGAGCCGTTGTGTGTCGGATCGAATGCCCCCTGAGTAGTCGGAAAATCGGCAGAATAGGTTATTCCCGTCGCGTAAAGATTACCCCCGGGGTCAAAAGTGAGAGCGGTGACTTTATCTATATTACTTCCGCCAAGGAAAGTGGCAGTGATGAGAGAGGTCAGGTCACCACTCATCTTGGCGATGAATGCATCGAAAGAGCCGTTGTGTATCGTATCTAGCGCCCCCGAACCGGTCGGGAAGACGGCAGAGGCGGTTTCTCCTGCCACATAAACATTACCCTGGGTGTCGAGGGCAAGAGCGGTTGCCTTATCCCTGCCGCTACTGCCTCCAAGGAACGTGGCTGCAGATAGGCTGCTCAGATTGCCATTCAGCTTGCTGATGAACGCATCCGCCCCGCCATTGTGCGTCTGGTCAAACGCCCCTGACGTGATCGGGAAGTCGATAGAACCAGTGCTTCCGGCCACATAGACGTTGCCATGGGTATCAAGCTCAAGATCGGCCACACCTTCAGAACCACTTCCGCCGAGGAAGGTGGAATAAAGGAGAGTAGTCAGATCGCCGTTCAGCTTGCTGATCAAGGCATCCGACTCGCCATTGTGCGTCTGGTCAAACGCCCCTGGCGTAGTTGGAGAGGGCGTATTTGGAGAGATGGTCGACCCAGTGCTGCCAACCATGTAGATGTTGCCCTGGGCATCAACGACGAGGTCGTTGATAGTAGTGACCCCACGAACGACAGTAGAGGCCAGGAGAGTGGCTAGATCGCTGTTCAGCTTGCTGATAAATCCTTTATCGGTACCATCCGTAGAGCTTTGATACGCCCCTGGGGTAGTTGGGAAGTCGGGAGAATCAGTTCTTCCTGCCACATACACATTGCCCTGAGCATCGAGCACAAGGGCTTCAATCATATCAGAGTGTATCGCACCGAGGAAGGTGGAAGCGACGAGCGTGTTCAAGTCGTTGCTCAGTTTGGCAATGAACGCATCCCAAGAGTGGTTAATCGTCGGATCGTACGCCCCCGGCGTGCCCAGTGGGCCGGGAAACTCAGTATACCCTCCCACATAGACGTTGCCCTGAGCATCGAGTGCGAGGGAAGTAGCTCTGTTCACCATGCTGAGGCAACTAGAGGCGAGAAGATTATTTAAGTTGCTGCTCAGCTTGGTAACGAAGGTGTTTCTGGTCTGGCTCGTACAAAACAGAAGACCTGTTGATGTATGTGGAAAATCGGAAGAAGCAGTTTCTCCAGCCACATACACATTACCCTGGGTATCGAGAGCTAGAGAATTTATCCTATCACTCCTGGATCCGCCAAGAAAAGTAGAAGCGAGGAGAGTAGCTAGATCTCCACTTAACTTAGTAATGAACCCTTCACTGTCTCCATAATAATAATAACTATGGAATGTATCATAAGCACCTGCCGTGGTTGGGAAGTCACTGGACAAAGTCTCTCCTGCTACATACACGTTGCCCTGGACATCGACAGCAACGGAAGTAACTTGATCTACATTAGTGCTTCCACCCAGAAAAGTCACAGCGATAAGAGTAGTCAAATCGCTGCTCAACTTGACAATGAATGCATCACCGAAGTTGTACGTTGAGTCATACGCTCCTGAGACGATCGGGAAGTCGGCAGACCCGGCCTCTCCAGCCACATAGACATTGCCCTGGGCGTCTAGAGCAAGCGCAGCAGCAGTATCACTATCATTACCTAGATAGCCTCCCGGACTCCCCAAAAACGTACTCGCAGCCAGCAGATGGGCCACGCTCGCGGGTGCAGCCGACGAGTGGGCCTGCCCCGCCGCGCCCAGAGGCGCGAACGGCGCCCCAACTTCTTGCTGCGCCAGCAGCATCGGCGTTGGCAACTGGGAGTTGGCAACTGGGAGGTAGGCAGCGCCCCCGCTATCCACCTCCAGCAATGGCAAGCGCAGCCAACGCTCGCCCGCCTGCACCTCGAGTGTACCGTCGCTGATACCGACCACCGTCGCCCCTTCTACCCGCAGGCGCACTGCGCCCAGGTCGGGCGCGCCGTCAGGAGTGGCCCGCAGCCGCAATCGTCCCTCTTCAACGGTCAACTCCAGCGCAAGCTGCGGAATCAACCCGGCGATCCGCACCCCCGCCCACACCGGCACGTTGGCCTGATGGCGGTCGATATTGTCTCTAGTCAGGAACGAGACCCGCGTTGCCAGCGGCCCCGTCAGCGTCACCTGCGGCTGCGGTGTATACCCCTCGCTGGAGAAGGTCAGCGTGAGCGGCGGGGCGCCGGTGACCGCCAGATACAAGCGACCATCGCGCCCAACGCCCAACTGCGCCTCTCGGGCCAGCAGCGCTGCCACAAGGTCATCGGTGAACTGGCCCCGGTTTTCGATGAAGACGTTGCTATCGGCGCGGGCATAGGGCGTTGCCGGTAGAATGGGCGGCGGCAGAGGGGCCGGCGCAGGCATGGCAATCGGGCGGACCAGCGTGAGGAGCAGGGTAATCAGCGTCAGGATGGCCAGCGGCGCGAGCGGATAGCTCAGACGCGGATGAGGGTAGGAGATGGTGGTCATCATGCACCTCTGTTGCGAAGATGATGGTACGACGAGAAGGGCACGACGGAGGTAACGACGGAACGGCAGGTGAACAATAAGCCGCCTTCTGCAATGGCATGCGCAGCAGAGAGACGGCTCAACGGTGAGTGGTTACAATGTAGGAATCGTGAGCGAAAACAACCTTTTTATCGGTTGTGTTCTTATCACATAACTATCCCTTTAAACTGTAGCATACTTGTAGTGTCTTGTCAAGATGGAAATCGAGCAGGGCACCCGCGGCGCACCCCTATGGCCTGCCCGTGGAAGGGGGGTGGGCAGGCGCCGCCCCCGGCCGGTAGGGGCGCAGCGGCGCTGCGCCCCTACCCTAAGGCTGTATGCATCACGTCAGGGTGCGGCAATGCCCCGGGGAGCCTCATGCGCGTCTTCGAGCAGGTGGCCGCCGGTCGTTTCGGTCGAGGCGCCATTCTGCCTATGCGCTGGCGCTGCCAGCAATTCGGCGCGGTTGAATGAGCGCGTCTTCTCCTCTATCACGTCAGGGATTTGCAACTCAGCGCTGCCGATATCCAGCTCGCGCAGGCGCTTTGCGCTCAAGAACAGGGTGCGCTCAAAACTGCCGAGCATGGCGTTGTATTTCTCTACGCTATCGCCGAGCGCTTTGCCGAACTTTTCAACATGCCTGGCTACGCTGACCAACGCCTTGTAGACATTTTCCCCTTCGTCCCTGATCTTGCGCGCATTTTCGGCCAGACGCGCTTCCCGCCAGCCGAGGGCAACGGCCTTCAGCAGAGCGATCAGCGTAGTAGGGGTGGCCAGCACGACCTTATGCTGAACCGCAAATTCAATCAGGTCGGGATCGTGTTCCAGGGCCGCGCGGTAGAAGGGTTCGCCAGGGATGAAGAGCACCAGGAAATCGAAGGCGCTCCCAATGTTGCTCTGGTAATCGCGCTTTGCCATCTCCTGAACATGGTTTCTGATATGCTTAGCATGGTGCTCGAGATGGCTTCTGGCTTCACCCTCGTCGTGGCATTCATGGGCTTTGAGATAGGCGTCCAGCGGCACTTTGGCATCCACCACAATAACCTGCTGGTTCGGAAGGCGCACCAGCAGGTCCGGGCGCTGGGTTTTGCCCGCGCCACCGGTGATGCCCTCCTGCTCGGTAAAATCGCAGTGCTCGCTCATGCCGGCCAGTTCGACCACCCGGCGAAGCTGGATCTCCCCCCACCGCCCGCGGACCTGGGGCTGGCGCAGGCTGCTCACCAGCCGGGCGGTCTCTTGTTGAAGCAGCCGCTGGTCCTCGGTCATGCGGCGGAGTTGTTGCTCGATGCTGCCGTAGGCCTTCTGCCGTTCGCGCTCCAGTTCGTCAAGCTTGCGTTGTTGTTCGTCCAGGGTCGCCTTGAGCGGCGCGGTCAGGGTCTCGATCTCGCGCCGGGCGCGTTCGTTGAAATCGCTGCTGTTCGCGCGCAGGGCCTCCTGGCTGAGACTGGCGAACATGTCACGGAGGCGTTGCTCGGAGAGGCCATTGGCGGCGGTTCGGGCGACGATCAGCCAGGTGACGAACGCGCCGGCGATGACGCCGCCTGTAACCGCGACAAAGACGACGAACCTGTCCATCTGGGGTTCCTCCTGCGATGCTGGGCTACGATGGGTTGATCCCGCGAAGGATATGCTACCGAAGCGTCATAGAGACAAAGCAAGCTCGTGAGCGCTGATGAAGATGAAGCATATAAACCCGTATTCGCCCGCGTGCCGTGGGGCTGAAGCCCTCGGCTATACGGGGCAAAGCCCGCCTGCGCGGGCTATACCGGATGTAATGCTTAAAGACCATGAGCGCTTCGTGTTGAATTGAGCGGTAATCTACAATCCGCAATCTAAAATGGTAGGCGCTGCCCGGAGCGCGCCTACGCGCCGGGAGATGCATGGCTGCTATGGGTGATCGTTGGAGAGTATAGCGTTGCGACCGAACTGATCCGTAACCGGGGGATCGAGAAGGATGCTGGGAGGGCTTCGCCCTCCCAGACCCTCCCACCGGGTGGGGGGATGGGGAAACCCGGTTTCCCCATCCCCCTGCGTGAGGGCCAGGCCCTTCCGCGGGCGGGGGCGTGGGGGAACCCGGTTCCCCCATGTTCACGTTAGCCCTCGGTTCTACCGGGCAAAGCCCGCCGGCGCGGGCTATATCGGCAACCGCGCACTACCGTCGTCCGACGGCAGCCTGGGCCATGCGCCAGAGGGCGCGGTGACGGGGCATGAGTTCATAGACCTTGCCGGTTACCCCGTCGGTGGCTGAAGAGGCCATGCGCAGGGCCATCGCGGCGGTCTCTTCGGCGGTGGTGCCGAAAATGCGCATGACCTTTGGAAAGGCCTTGATCGCCTCGGAGGCCGCCCCAATAGGTTCCCACTGCGTGGTCATATCGGTGGGGACGATGCCCGGCGCGAGGACGTTGATCGAGAGAAAGGCCTTCTGGGCGGCATACTCGCGGGCCAGGCCCTCGGTGAGGCGCACGATCCCCGCTTTGGAGGCGCTATAGGCGCTGAGAAAGCGCTGGGCGCGCTTGTAGCCGCCGCCGGTGACGTTGATAATCTTCCCGTAGCGCCGCTGGAGCATGTGCGGCAGCACGGCCCGGCAGCCGTACAGGCAGCCGAAGAGGTTCACCCGCACCACCCGCTCCCACGCCTCTGGCGGCACGTCGAGGGTGTAGGCGAACGGCCCGGAAATGGCCGCGTTGTTGACCCAGATGTCAACCTGGCCAAAGGCGTCAATGGCGTGGCGAAAGAGGGCGCAGACCTGCTCGCGGTCGCTCACGTCGCAGGCGATGCCCTCGCAGGCGATGCCCCTGGCGCGCAACTCGCCAACCGCGCGCGTGACGGCCTCCGCCCGCGATGAAGAGACCACCACGCGCGCTCCGGCGCGCCCGTAGGTTTCGGCGATGGCCCGCCCGATCCCCCGTGTGCTCCCGGTGATGACCGCCACGCGATTGTGGAGTGAAGGTTGTCGCTTTGCCATACCGTGTAACCTGAGGTGAACATCGTTCACAGCGTTCAGCCCCCCTCCCAGCCTCCCCCCGCTGGGGAGAGGAGCCGGGTTCCCGCCCCCAATAGGGGAGGGTCAGGGCGGGGGCCGTCACCGTGCCCGCGGCGCCGTGGCGCGGGCGGGACGCCCGCGCTCCCAGGTCATGTTCATTGGGCGTTGTGCGCCATGCGCATGACCGTCTCACGTGAACATAGGCTGCTGGAGTAGGGGTGTGGGGAAACCGGGTTTCCCCACACCCCCGCCCGCGGGAGGGTTGAGAGGGCTACGCCCGCACGCAAAGGTATGGGGAAACCAGGTTTCCCCATACCCCCACCCGGAGGGAGGGTTTGGGAGGGCGAAACCCTCCCAGGAAGAACCTATGTTCATCCTGTCGGTGTGTGGAGGGCCTGCGACCCTCCTCGAACCGGTTGTTGCCCGCCCGCGGCGGGAGCGCTGTGGGCAGTTCGCCAGGCTGCCTGGCCGCCGCGGGCGGGCAAGGGGGGTATGCGGGGAGGCGATGCCTCCCCACACCCCTCCACCGCGTAAGTTCCGTCACTTACGCGGGCGGACAATCAGCGTCTCGCCCTGGCGGGCGGCTCTGATCGCCGTGACGCCACGCAGCCCGTCGGGGAGCAAAATATGGCGCCGGTAGATCCCCGCCCGCACGATCAACTCATCCCCGCTGAGGGTCAGGCCGAGGGTCTCGCGGGGCAAGCCTGGAATGTCCATGGCCACCATGGGATCAGGCGGGCCGCTGAGGCGCACCGGCGGAGGCAGCGGCGTTTGGGGCAGGGGTGAGGACCCGGCGTAGATCCGCGCGCCGAGGGCGGTCAGTTCCGCGGGGCCGCGGGGCGTCACCGTTGCCGGCAAGCGGAGCAGGGGGCGGTCCTTCCAGATCGCCGCGGCCTCGCCGGCGACGTGCTCCTGCTCCTCGACGATGGGCGTCAGCCCATCGGTGCGGGGGAGCAGCGGGCCGGCGATCAGCGCCTCCACGGCCAGGCCGAACAGTTGCAGGGCGGGCAGGGTGACCCGCGCCTCTTCCAGGCCGGCGCGATCCGCCCGGAGCACATAGCGCACCCTGGCCCGCGCAGGGGCCACCGTTTCATCGCGAAGCTGTTCCAGGCGCACGCGGGCCTCCTGGAGGTTACTGGTCCACTCCATGGGAAACGGCAGCAATCCGACCGGCACCAGCGCGCGGGAGACCGACGCGCTGGAACGCCCGGGGCCCCGGTCGAGGCCGAGGAGCAGGCGTATCGTCCAGCGAAAGGTGTCGGGCACGCCAAGGGCGCGGAGCAGGGTGTCGGGCGGCCCTGCGTCGACACACACCAGGTCATACGCAGCGCCCAGCGTCCGCAGGTTGGCCACGGCGAGGAAGAGGTCGCTGCCGGGGATCACCGGCAGTTCATCGCCGGCGATAGGCGATTTCGCCGGCAGCGCGGACCACATCCGCGCCAGGTCGGCCAGGGGATCGAGGCACCAGGCATCCAACCCTGACCCGACGGGATGCGGGTCGCCCCCGAGGGGGACGTTGGCGAGCGTCGCGACCGAATGGGAAGGCCCCACGCTCGCCAGCAGCGTCCGCGCGCCGGCGGCAGCCGCGGCGGCGGCGGTGGCGGCCGCGGCCAGGGCGGTCATACCCGCAGGGCCGGTAAAGATGAGCATTTGCATACGCTCTAGTGTAACACGTTCCGCGGAGGCCTGCGCCGAGAGCGCGGCTCTTCTCGCGGCAGCCGTCCATGCGGCTGCACTGCACACCAGGAGGATGAAAATAGGTTCTTCCTGGGAGGGCGCAGCCCTCGAGCAGGGGGATGGGGAAACCGGGTTTCCCCATCCCCTGATGCGATGGTCTTTGAGAAATTCATCCGCTACCTTGATTGCTAGTTCATGTTCGTACAGATGAGTGCAATGAGCGTTGCGTGCACCTTCAGGTCAAACCCGGCATTGGTGCGAGCGTAAAGCCGCTCAA
>JGI24188J35168_1002034_pt1 | contig 11353 bp, 7 predicted proteins | sample YNPBryantNP2012_FD_35168 | JGI IMG/M metagenome (IMG submission 35168) | reverse complement strand
AAGCACTATGACGCCGAGTTGGACGACCGCGGGACCCCCGCCGCCGAGGGGCTGTACTACTACGGCTACCGCTACTACAGCCCGCGGCTGGGAAGGTGGCTGAACCGCGATCCCGTGAACGAGAGTGGCGGAGTGACTGTTATCAAGCTGTACTTCCGGCGTCAGAGCGAGGCAGCTCAAACCTCGCCCGCTGGTTCGGACGTACGGGCAACATCGCTGCCGAGTGGAGCCGCCGGGGGGACCGAGCGGGCGTACGGGTTTTGCGCGAACGCGCCGGTCATGCGCACGGACGTGTTGGGGCTCGACGAGATATGCGGTCCGGGGTGCTTCTACGTGCCCCTCGACGGGGGGTGCATCTGCATCGGTGAGCCGCCACCGCCACCGCCCCCACCCCGGCCCCCGCGCATCAGGCCTCCATCGCTCCCTTGGTGGGCGCGCGGCAACTTCCGGCTCACGGTGGCGGAGACCGACCGTCTCTGCCAAGTTATCGGGGGTGTTGGAGCAGGCGCCGCCGGTGCCGCCGTGGTCTGCCCGATGCTTTGGCATCGACGCGCTCTGGTTAGGAGCGATTGCGTTCCACGAGGCTCATGCAGGCGACCCTCATCAGTACCCCCATCTGCAGGTCATGATTCGGTGGGCCGAGAGTGTGACCAAGCACCTGCGATGCCGGCTACCCGACTGGAGGCCGTGGTATTTCAAGTGGTAAGACCACGAATGGGTGCCGACCGCGGGGTACCCTACGTAGATCCTTGTCTCGATGTGGCGGATATCGGCGCGCAGATACACGACGCGGCGCTCGACCTTGAGCGTATTTACTACGGTGAATCCGCCGAGATGCTTACGCTCGTGTTTTGGCAGGAAGATACCTCGCGGGAAGCTGTTCGCGTGACACGTGTCATGCTCTTTTGGGAGAGGGTACGTTACCCTCGCCGGGAGGTCATTCTCACACTGGGTAAGGTCAAGTCCTGGCGAGTTGTCGGGGACGGACGCGTTCGGTATCCGATTGTCGTCGACGTGAGGTGGGATAACCAGAAGCGGTTGCTTGTATTTGACACCGCCGGGCTTGCTGATGTCCTGGTCGTCGTCCCGTCCAGGCATCTCTCAAGTACTCGGGGAGGGAATCACTTGACGATTTCGGGGTATCGACGATTCGGCGGACGGCGGGCGCGGCGCATGGGGCTTGACAGGGGGACATAGTGTAAGCGTCCTGTGAACGCCGCGTGGCGTACGGCGAAGCGGTGGCATGCGGACTGTGCGCGTGTGGGAAGCGGGAAGAAGAGGAATCACTCGGCCGCGGCGGTCGGGAGGGGGCGCGACCGGTGGTTGCCCGTGGCGTGAGTCTGGACCCCCGCTTTCGCGGGGGTGACGATACGCGGCATGATGGGTCGTCAAGGGCGCCAACGCGGGCCCTGCGTCATTCCCGCGCAAGCGGGAATCCACGACCCGCCCCCGCCTCCGCGTCATTCCCGCGCAAGCGCGAATCCAGGGGAGGTGGGCTCCGCCCGGCCGCCTGCCCTCGACACCTCGCAACATCGCGCACCTCCGACCGCATCCTCGCGAATCCGAGGCGGCGAAAACAAGGGGGGGTTCACAGGACGCTTAAGGCCGTCCCGTTGTCGCCGCGCCCATCCATCAGCCCCTCGACGCCGTGTTGGCGGAACCGCTGCTGCACGTGAGCGACCGTCTGAACGCTTCAGGCCAGCATCTGGGCGATCTGCCGCTGGCTGTGGCCTTCCGCTGTATGCAGAACGACCAGGAACGGAATGCGGGTTGCCGCGTCCTTGATCTGCGACACTTGACTCCGGAACGCCTCTTTCTCCTCCCGCCTCCATGCGGTAGGATTGCGTCCGANGGTGGTGCNCCACCCTGGGCTNCGCCGAGGTTGCTACAACCTGCAAGGAGCACGTCTTTATGCGCATGACAGAATCGTGCAGGGTCATTTAGGCCCGGGGCGGCTACATCGTTTCCCTGCATCCGGCTACGGACCGGGGAGGTACCTGTGAGCGCGCTGTTCTGGCTGGTGATGTCGGCGTTTCCGGCGGCGGGGTCCGCCCGGGACGTGCGTGCGGGGATCGGCGTCGTGGACATCACGCCCCCCGTCGGCTTTCGAATGTCGGGCTACTTCAGCGAGCGGCTCAGCACCGGCACGCATGATCCGCTTCAGGCCAAGGCGCTCGTCCTCCAGCAGGGCCAGACAACATTGGCCCTGGTCTTGTGCGATCTGATCGGCGTGAGCCGCCGGGTCACCGACGGCGTCCGCCGGGCCGCTTTCGGCCGCACCGGAATCCCGCCGGAGAACATCGCCATAGCCGGCACGCACACTCACACGGGACCGCTCTACGAGGGCGTGCTGCGCGAACACTTTCACAAGCTGGCGATCAGCCGGGAGGGGCGCGATCCCTGCGAGTCGGTGGACTATCCCGCCTTCCTCATCGAACGGATCACCCGCAGCATCGAGCAGGCGAAGGATTCCCTGCGGCCCGTGAACCTGCGAGTCGCGGTCGTGGAGCAGAACCCCCAGATCTCGTTCAATCGCCGCTTTCACATGAAGGACGGCTCGGTCGTGTTCAACCCCGGCCCGCAGAACCCGAACATCGTCCGCCCCGCCGGCCCGATCGACCCGGCCGTCACCGTGATCGTGCTGGAGGAAGGGAACCGTCCGTTCGCGACCCTGACGAACTTCGCGATGCACCTGGACACGACCGGCGGAACNCTCTACTCGGCGGATTATCCCGGCTACCTGGAACAGGCCCTTCGCCGGGACTTCGGCGCAGCGTTCNTCTCGCTCTTCGCCACGGGCACCTGCGGCGACATCAATCACATCGACGTATCCGTGCCGGGGCGCCGCACGGCCGAAGAACTCGGCACACTCCTGGCCCGGACCGTCCGGGACGCGGTCCGCCAGGCCCGCCCGGCCTCCCCGGACCTGGCCGCGGCCTCCGCGCGGGTGACCGTCTCCCTCCAGCGATTCGCGCCCGATGAACGGCAGCGGGCCGAAGAGCAGATGGCCCTGGTCGGCAGCCGTGAGCTGCCCTTCCTCGATCAGGTCCGGGCGTACAAGATTCTCTCATTGGCCGCACGCGGACCCACAATCGACCTGGAGGTGCAGGTGTTCCGGGTCGCCGCGGATACGGCGGTCGTACTGCTGCCCGGCGAAGTATTCGTGGAGCTCGGTCTGGCCATCANGAAGGCCTCCCCCTTCCGGACGACGCTCGTGGTCGAGCTGGTCAACGACTGCCCGCATTACATCCCCACACGGAAGGCCTTCGCCGAGGGCAGCTATGAGACTGTCAACAGCATCGTTCAGTCCGGCGGGGGCGAGGCAATGGTCGACGCGGCCGTTGATCTGCTCAAACGCCTCGCGCCGGCGCCCTGACCCGGGCTTTGGGAACCGTCGGGCGTATTCCTGCGGCAACCAGCCCGAGCGGAGCGCGGGACGGCGATCGGGAGACATCCACATGGTATCGTGGTTCCGCCGGTCGTCGTCGGGCGATCGGACGCGCGGCCTTCAAGGTCGTGAATGGAGCCGAGGGATGGGCACACTCACACGCATCGGGGCTGCGCTGCTGGGAGCATGCGTGGCCGTCGGCGCGGAGAACGGACGCGGACCTGCGGACCTGCGTCTCATACCGTTCCCGAAGGAGATCCGGACAACGGACAGTCGGTTCGCGCTGGAGGAGGGTCTCCGGATCGGCTATGCGCGGTCNGACATCGCCGAGCAGGCCGTGGCCGAGCTTCGTGCCGAGATCGCCGCGATGGNGGGCGTGGAGTGTCCGNCGGCTCCGGGATCGGGCCGGGGCGAGCAGCCCGGTCCCGTGGTGTGGCTGGGAACGGCGCCGCCCGCCGCGGAGGAACTTGCTCAGGTCGTCAGCGATCTGCCGGAATCGCCCGAGGGCTATTGGCTGGTCGTCAAGCCGCGACTCGTCCTGGTGGCGGCCCGACAGGACCGTGGTCTGCTCTGGGGCGTGCAGGTGTTGCGTCAGCTTGTCCGGGCGAACCTGCGCGACGGCGCGCTGCCCTGCCTGGAGATCCGGGACTGGCCGAGCATCCGCTATCGCGGTTTCCAGGACGACCTGACCCGCGGGCCGAGCACGAAGTATGACGTGCTCGTCCGCGAGGTGCGCACGGGCTCGTTGCTGCGCCTGAACTTCTTCACCTACTACCTGGAGCACCAGTTCGAACACGTCAAGAATCCGGCGATCAGCCCCTCGGGGGGGCTGTCTGACCCAGACCGAGCTGCGGTCGCTGGTTCGCGTCGCCCAACGCTTCGGGGTCGAGATCATCGGCAACCAGCAGTCGTTCGCCCACTTCCATCACATTCTCAAGCACGAGGCCTACAAGCCGCTGGCGGAGCTGCCGCACGTCCTGAACCCCACGGTGGANGGGACGTACAAGCTGCTCGACGAGATGTACTCGGAACAGATCCCGCTGCTGGAGTCGCCGTTCTTCAATGTCTGCTGCGACGAAACGCAGGGACTGGGCACCGGCCCGGCCAGGGCCGTCGCGGAGANAGTCGGGCCGGCCGGCCTGTACACCATGCACATCCGGCGCGTGCACGAGCTCGTGACGAAAAAGTACCGCAAGCGAATGATGATGTGGGGCGACATCATCCTGGCCCATCCGGACCACCTCGCCCAGATCCCCAGAGACGTCGTGATGCTCTCATGGGGCTATCACCCGGCCGAATCGTTCGAGGCCGCAATCCTGCCGTTCGCGAAGTCCGGATACGAGTTCTTCGTCTGCCCGGGCACGAGCGGCTGGTCCCGCATCCTCCCCGACTTCGGGGCCGCCGTGGTCAACATCCGCAACTACATCCGCGATGGGGCCAGGCACGGGACTCTCGGCGTGCTGAACACCACGTGGGACGACGACGGCGAAAGCCTCTACGCTCCCAACTGGCACGGCATCGCCTGGGGCGCCGAATGTGCGTGGAACGGCTCGGNGGTCCCCTACGAGGATTTCAACCGGCGTCTGGGCGGTGTGCTCTTCGGCGAGCCGGGCGATCACTTCGGCCGCGCGATCGACCTGCTGGGCCGCGCCCACCGGCTGGAAGGGTTCGACGGAATGACGGACGGCCGGTTCTGGAAGCACGAATTCGCGTCGCCCGTAACCGAAGCCGTCGCCTGCAGACAGGCCCAGACCCTGCTGGCCCTCGTCGACCCGGCGATCGCTGAACTGGAGGCCACGCGGGCCGCCGCGAGGGTCAACGCGGACTGGCTCGACTTCTTCCTGTTCGGCGCGAGGCGAATGCGTCTGATCGCAACGCGCACCCTCGACCAGATCGAGGCGGCCAAGGCCTACGCCCAGGCCGTCTCGGGACCGACCGCCCGGCGGAAGGAGGCGGTGGCCAAGGCTCGCTCACTGGTGGAGAAGGTCCGCAACGAGCACGCCGTCCTGAGGCAGGAGTACGCCGCCCTCTGGTGCCGGGAGAACAAGCCATACGCCCTGGAAAACGTCCTGGGCCGCTACGACGCCCTGATCGCACAATACGACAAGACTCTCGCCGTTCTCGACCAGGCCGGGCGGGCCGTCGCCGCCGAGAAGCCGTTGCCGCCCCCGCGAGAGGCAGGCCTGGAGCTAACCCCATAGCCGCACAGGCGTGGGGGGCCGCCGCCGTGATCATTGCCCAGACAGACCCGGCGGTGCTGGGTGCGCCGTTCCGCGCCCTGTGAGCGGCTGCCGAGCGGTATGCTACTGGCGGGCCGGAGCCAACACCCGCTGTGTCGCCCCCCGGGCCTGCGGAACGGACCGAGGACGCCCTCCGTAAGTGATCGCCCACCCATATCTTCTCACTGGCGCGGGTGGAAGCGGCGGTGGACGTCCTTGAGTCGGTCGCGGTCGACGTGAGTGTAGATCTGCGTGGTGCTCACGTCCGCATGCCCCAGTAGCTCCTGTACGATCCGCAGGTCGGCGCCGCCCTGCAACAGATGCGTGGCGAAGCTGTGTCGGAGCGTATGGGGCGAGACCTGGCCCGGCAACCCCATCCGGCGGGCATACTTTACGACCAGCCGCCACACGTTCGTGCGTTCGAGCGGCCGCCCCGTGCGGGACAGGAACAGCATCCGGGAGCCGCGGCGGTCGAGCCGGGGCCGGAGGGATTCGAGGTACTCCCGGACGCTCTCGATCGCCGTACGTCCGATGGGCACGATCCGCTCCTTGCGACCCTTCCCGAAGGCCCTCAGGTATCCCATATCCAGCCGCACATCGTCGAGCGTCAGGCCGCACAGCTCGCTCACGCGGAGCCCGCAGGCGTAAAACAGCTCGAGGATCGCCCGGTCGCGGACGGCATAGGGATCCTCCCCGTCCGGAGTCGCGAGCAGGGCATCCACCTGCTGAACATGCAGGACGCGGGGGATGAGTTTCCACTTCTTCGGCGACTCGATGAGGGCGGCCAGGTCGCGCTTCAGGTGGCCGGTGGCGTAGAGGTGTCGCAGGAAGATCTTGATCGCGACGAGGTTCCGGGCGATCGAGGCGATGGCCAGACCCTGGTCCTTGCGATGGATCAGGAACCGCTGCACGTGCGTGGGGCACAGCGTGGCGACCGTGGCGCCCGAGTCCGTCACGAATCGGTCGAACAGCTCCAGATCGTGGCGGTACGCCCGGAGCGTACTGTCCGCCAGACCCGCCTCGACGCAAAGGTAGCTCAGGAAGCGGTCGATCAGCGTAGCCAGGCACCCGCGCGGCCGCCCGTCCGCCTCAGCACGCGCAGGCCGTGACAACCCCGGGAGCATGAAACGCGGGTTCCTGAAGCTGAATCAGGTGGTAGACCGGACACAGCACCGGTTGCCCGAAGCAAAGCCGAAAGGTCTCGCGGAGGTTCAAGAGCGTCAGGCACTCCGCGCAGCGCGGGTCGCCGCGATCAATGAAGGGGCATACTGTCGGCGTCGGATTCACGACGTGACTCCTGCGGGGGCTTCCCTGCCGCCCCCGTCGCCTCGAAGGGTTATCGGCGGCCCGCCGCGCGACGCTTGAGGCGTTTCCCCGGGATCCGGTCCGGCTACCCGCGCTGGGGTTGCGTTTCGGCAGGAACGGTGGCCGGCGGGCCGGCCGGGCGGGTGGCGGGTTGCGTCATCGCGGCGCGAAGCTCTTCGACGCGCTTGCGGAGGGCGGTGCGAACCGCCTCGGGCCAGCGACGGACTTCAAGCCCGCCGGGACGCGATGCGTCCAGACGCAGGGCCATTTCGTAGTGTTCCACAGCGGCCGCCAAGGCCTCCGTACGGGCCGGTCCCAACTCGAGCCGCGAGACCAGGGCAAGGGCATCACCGAGCATCGCGTGGTCCCGGGTCGATTCCGGATACAGTTCCACCGCCTTCATGGCCGCTCCAACCGCCGCCCGGGCATCCACCAGGCTCTCGAACGCATCGGCACGCAGAGAGTAGGCCGTCGCGAGCGTCCTGCGGATGCCGACTTCACAGGGATCCCGGCGGGCGGCCCTGTTCGCAAAGGCCACGGCCCGCTCCAGCCACGGCTCGGCGGTGTCATCCGGGGGCCCCCCCTGCGTTGCGATTAGATAGTCGAGGATCATGTCCGCCGCTTCTGTGGAAGGCGTGGGATCCATCGGATCCGCGCGATCCGCCCGTTCATAAGGTTGCATCGCGGAGGCCAGTCGCTCGATCCGCAGGAGGCCCGGGGCGGTCCGGGCCGCCGATAGGTGCCACTGAGCCTTGGCTGCGGGCAGCCACACGCAGGTCAGATGTACGACCCACCCGATCGCGAACGCGACGGGGACAAGTGCCGCGGCGGCCAGCCGCCGGGAGCCGGCTGATGGAGAAACCTGCCCCGAGTCGGGTTCGTCGACGAGTCGCCGGGCAACCACCGCCGCCCCCAACACGGCGAAGAAGGTGGCGGCCGTGCCCGGGTAGAACATCGGGACATCAATCATAGCGTGCAGCAGGAACGCGAGGACGGCTGCCACGAGAACGCAAGCCGTCGCCGGGGCCAAGGGGCCGTCGGAGAGTGTGAGGCGGTTGGATTCGACCGTCGCCGCGAGGAATGCGATGCACCAGACCATGAGGGGCAGGCCTAGCGAGTAAGCGAGGAACGCCGGCGAATGTCCCCAGAGCGAGCACGCCCGCAGGCAGAAGACACCCAGCCCGAGTCCGGCCATCCACAGCAGAGGGGAGCCGGGGTCGGCGCCGCTGGGATGGGGGACCGGGCCGGATGGTCCCGGCGCTCGGGCGCGCCGGACCAGGTGAACCGAAGTGCCGAGGGCCATCACGATCAGCCCGGCGACCCCGGTGGCCCCCCACTGGCCGAAGGCGGCCAGCAGGAAGTTGTGCGGGTCGCGTATCTCTTCGGGGCTGGTGATCGGCTTGTAGCGGAGGTAGAAGCGGCCGAAGTTCTCTGACCCCACGCCGGTCCAGAAGTAGTCGCGAAGCAGACGGCTCGTATTCCGCCAGTAGTCCCATCGTACCCCCATGGACGTGTAAGCCGGCTGCGAGCGAGCGTAGAGGACGACCCCGAGTGCCACCGCCGTCACGGCCAGCCAGCCGAGTCCCAACCGGGCGCCGGCCGACAGGCGGCTCCGCCGAACCAGTGCGGCCCACGCCCCCATACCCAGGCCCGCAACCAGACCGGCCACTTCGGCCCCGCGGCTGCCCGTGAGCGGGAGGCACGCCGCCAAGCCCGCGGCCAGCACCACCATGGCCCCGCCGAACAGGATTCGGAACGGCCGGTCGCCCTCGGGAGAGGGACCCGTCCGGAACTTTCCGAGCCCCAAGGCCAGCGCCGCCCCGACGGCCAGAAGCAGCAAACTCGCGGCGACGTTCGGGTGGGGAAAGTAGCCGCCCGTTTCCATCGCGTAGAGCCGCCGCTCGTACAGGATCACCGCGGGGTCGTCGAGCGAGATATTCTGGGCCGCCCAGAAGTGTTCCCGGTCAGCCTCGTACTCGGCGATCGTCTCGGGAAACTCCACGAACCGCTGCACCAGACACTGGGCCGCGAACGCCGCTCCGCTCGCGGTGAGCACCGCCAGCAGCAGCCGCACCTGCCAGGGGCGCCGCATCACTCGGATCAGCAGGATGCCCGCGACGGCTGTGAGCACCCAGTCGCTGGCCGCGTTCAGAGCCAGCCGCCGGTTGCTGGCCACCTGAAGCGACAGGGACGCACCGATCACGACGAGCACCAGGCCGAGCGCCAGGCCGCCGGGCGCGATCCGGGGACGGCCGTGGCCGCGCCCGCTGAACGCCAGAACGCCCGCCAGGAGGATGAGGCCCCCGAACGTGAGCGTGAGCACCGGCCCGGGTCCGGCCGGCAGGCGGAGGGGCTGCGCCATCGACACGAGCGCGGACTCGTACGTCTCCGAGACGAGCGGTCGCGCGGCTACGATCACGAGCAGCAGGAAGAACGCAATCTGGGAGGCCACCGGGTTCGGCGGCACGTCCGACGGGCACTGTTGCGCCGCTCCGGACGCCGGCACTGTAGACCGTCCGACGAAGGAGTCGGGAGCCTGGGTCATGGTTCCTCCGACGTCAGCCGCCCGGGTGATTCCAGAATCGCCACGATGAGCACGACGCAGAAACACTGAAGCCCCACCAGAATCGCCAGCGGCCATGTCAGAAAGGGCAGGATCAGTGCGGAGCAGCCCGTGGCGGCCGTGGCGAGGTAGATCGTCAGGACGGCGGACCGTGGCTGCATCCCGCGTCGGACGAGGCGGTGGGAGAAGTGGCGGCGGTCGCCCCGGAACGGGCTGACGCCCACCCGGATCCGCGCGACGACCACGGAAATCACGTCGTACAGCGGCACGGCCAGCACCACCAGCGGCGCCAGAAGGCCGAACGGCGTGCCTTGCTGCCGCGGGTTGTAGTAGGTGGTCAGGATGGTCAGGATCGCCATGAAGTAACCGACGACCAGGCTGCCGGAGTCGCCCATGAAGATGCGGGCGGGCGGGAAGTTGAATACAAGGAAGCCCAGCACGGCCCCCGCCAGCATCACGGCCAGCCCGGGCACAAAGAGCTGACCGGCAATGAGCGCCGCTGCGGCGAACACGAGAGCCGCGATCGCCGCAACGCCGGCGCTCAGGCCGTCCATGTTGTCCATGAAATTGAAGGCGTTCGTGATCAGGACGATCCACAAGCAACTCAGCAACGAGGCCGGAACCGGCCCGAGCACGTCGAGCGAGCGGATTCCGAAGCCGGCCGTCAGCGTCAGGGAGACCGCGAGCATGACGAACATCTTGATACCGGGACCGAGCGCCCGCGCATCGTCGATGAGCCCCAGGACATGCAGGACGACGGCTCCGCCCACGATCGCCAGGGCCGACGGCCCTTTGACCGCCACCCCGTCCAGCAGATCGACCAGCCGGGCTGTCCGCGTCCCGAGCGGGAGGATGCGTTCGAGGATCTCGTCCGGCAGCCAGATCCTCGCCAGGGTTNCGACCAGGATGGCCGCCAGCAGGGGCAGCACGAGCGAGGCGAAGATGGCGACCCCCCCGCCCAGGGNGACGGGCACGAGGTGGGCCTTATGGCCACCGGGGCGATCCACGAACCCGATGCGGAGGGCGGCCCGCCGCACCATCCACGTCAGCAGCGCACTGAGCGCAAAGGATCCCGCCGCGCCGGCCATCATCACGAAGAGGATCGGGCGGCTCATGCGACCCCCGGCGGGCGCAGGGGCTCCGCGGGCGGCAGCTCGCTGAGCTGTTCCCGCAGGCGGTCGCGCACCTGTCTGAAGAACGCATGGTACCGGTCGCTGGCGTAGTCGGGATATGTCCAGGGCCAGGNCCGCCAGGCATTGTCCTGCCAGTGGAGCGTCACTTCGGCATAGATGCCGTTGCCGACGCAGACGCGGTGAGAGTAGTCCTTCGTGGTTGCTAATACGAGCTTGCCAATCCCGATGTAGCCGGGGTCCAGATTCACGACGCGGAACTCCGGCGGATTGCCCAGCTCCGCGCACAGCTCCGCCTCCATCTGATTGGTCTCCCGCTTGATGGATGCGATCTGGGCGGGGTCGATCAGCCGCTCGAACGACACGAACCGTCGCAGCAGCCCGGGGCCCATCTCCGGTTCATAGTAGTCGGTCGCGTCGAACGGCCATGTCTGGCTCTCGAGGTCCACCTCTCCGAAACGGCGCGTCAGGTGCTGTCGCGCCCGATTCATCAGGTCTTCCGCCTGCGAAAGCATGCCGCAGATGAGCTTGACCCTTCGCGGGGGCCGGATGGTACCCATGGCATCATGAGTGTACAGCCGCCGCTCGTCACTTCAACGCAGGGTCCGGAGCCCGGCTACGCCCCGGGCGGTCCCTTCGCCGGGCCTTTCTACGGGTGGGGCATCACTTGACCAGGCCCTTCCGAACGCGTGCCGTTGCCCCTCACGGGCCGGGCCGGACCCTGGTCCGGCGAGGCGGCCGGTCTCCT
>JGI24188J35168_1002024_pt1 | contig 11394 bp, 8 predicted proteins | sample YNPBryantNP2012_FD_35168 | JGI IMG/M metagenome (IMG submission 35168) | reverse complement strand
CATCTTCCTGAGTTTGATCGAACAAGTACAAGTACAGTATCATCCTGATTGGGCCGCCGGTAAATGACGCAGGTCATGCCGCGACCGGATAGTTTGCTCGAAAATGCGGTCGGCGGTAAAATAGAAAAAACAATCCGACTATCGTAGGGCGAAATGAATTTNGCCCTACGGCCGATCAATGGTAGCCATGGACACCCATCTCGCCCGCTACTCCAGACAGATCATCTTCCCGCCCATCGGCGAAGAGGGCCAGCGCCGCCTGCTCGCGGCGCGGGTGACGATCATCGGCGTGGGCGCCACCGGCTCGGTGCTCGCGGACCGGCTGGCGCGCGCCGGCGTCGGCCATCTGCGGCTGGTGGATCGCGACTTCCTCGAGCTGAACAACCTCCAGCGCCAGCTCGTCTACGACGAGGAGGACGTGGCCGCCATGCTCCCGAAGGCCGTGGCGATGGCGCGCAAGTTGCGCCGCATCAACAGCACGATCGCGATCGAGGAGATCGTGGCCGACGTCAATCCGACCAACATCGCCGGCTTCATCGCCGATGCCGACGTCGTGCTGGACGGCACCGATAACTTCGCCACCCGCTATCTCATCAACGACGCCTGCGTCAAGCTCGGCAAGCCGTGGGTCTACACCGGCGTGATCGCCTCCTACGGCATGACCATGACGATCCGGCCGGGGGTGACCCCGTGTTTGCGTTGCGTCATGGGCGAGCTGCCGGCGCCCGGCACCGTGCCCACCTGCGATACGGCCGGCATCATCGGCCCGATCGTGAGCCTGATGGGCTCGATTGCGGTGGCCGAGGCGCTCAAGCTGTTGCTGGGCCGCGGCGCTCTGAACAGCGGCATGATCCATGTGGACCTGTGGGAGGATACCTTCGACAAGTTCGAGATCGGCGGCCCGCGGCCCGATTGCCCCACCTGCGGCAAGCGCGAATTCGCGTTTCTGAACGCCGAGGCCGGCACCCGACTGACGGTCCTGTGCGGCCGGGACGCGGTCCAGGTCAGCGTGGTGGGCGCGCCGACGCTCAACCTTTCGGCCCTGGCCGACCGCCTGCGCGAGGCGCAGGTCGGCGCGATCCAGGTCAACCCCTATCTGTTGCGCGCGGAGATAGACGGCTTCCAGTTCACCGTCTTTCCCGACGGCCGGGCGATCATCAAGGGCACGAACGACGAATCGGTCGCGGCCACGCTCTATGCGCGCTATATCGGGATGTGATCGTTGAGCATCGTCCTGACGGCTTTCCGGCCATCTCATCTCCCGGCGCTGGTCGCGTTCCTGAACCGCGTGCTGGCGGGGCATCGCCATTGGGCGGCGATCACCGAGGCGGACTTCGCGGAGCGCGTCCTGGAACAACCGGCCTTCGACCCGCAAGGGTTGATCCTGGCCTGGGACGCGGAACGGCAGGAGGTCGTCGGGGGGGTCCACGCGATCAAGCCGCCGGCTGTGCCGTTGTCGCAGATGCAAGAGCCGCGGCATCACATTGCCTGGCTGGCGGTGGCGCCGGAATACCGCGGCCGGCGGCTCGGCCAGCAGTTGTTGACCGCGGCCGAGAACTACCTGTACTATTGTCCGGTCTATTTCGCGGCCAAGACGACGCCCTTCTACGGCATCATCGAAAAGCTGTGGGTGCCGTGGTATGGCTCGACCGAGCGCATGGGGGTGAGCGCGCTCAACGACAAGGAGCTGGTGGACTGGTTGGCCCGGCGCAACTATCACCCCACGCACCCCGGCGACGTGAGCATGATCGCCACCCTCCATGGCCGCGAGCGGCCGGCCGATCCCGGCCTGGTCGAGCGCGGCCTGCGCGTGGCCATGATCAGCGAGAAGGAACCCTGGATCGGCGATGAACCCTTCTATCATCTGCGCGGCTGGGGACACAACGGCGGCCGCCAGTACCAGGGGCTCGTGGTGGCCGACGGCGACCGGGCCGTGGGCAGCGTCGTCTGGTATCCGTTGCCCGACGGTCAGACCGCCGCGCTTGCCTGGATCGGCCTCGAGCGCCGCTATCGCGGGTTGCGCTTCGGCTCCTACATGCTCGACCGCGCCCTGGTCGAGATGGCCCATCGCGGCTACCTGGCGGTCGAGGTCGAAGTCCACATGAAGGATAGCCCCGAGGCGTACGCCATGTTCCGGCATCGCGGCTTCCAGGTGATAGATTATTGGGTCAACCTGGTGAAGACCTGAATGCTGAAGAGGCCACAGCCGGTCGGGCTGTTCGAGTGACGCATATTTGACAGATGGCCCGGTTTGGGTATAATGCCAGCCAACCTGATACACGTCAACGCGTTGACCGGGACGAGTACGCGAGCGCAGAAGCGCCAGAAAATGCAGGTCACCGGCTGAGAGCCTGCTCCGCCGAAGCCCGCGGAAAACCACCCGGAAGCGAGCGCCTCAAATCATGTNGCAGAGTATGGCGCTCCGGTCGGCCCCGTTATCGGCTCAGAGATGATCGGCCAACGGCCCAGGACAGAGCGCCTGGAGGATCGGCCGGTCAACTTGGGTGGAACCGCGAGCCCTTCGCCCCAATGGCGAGGGGCTTTTTTTTATTATCCTGTGCGATGAGGTGATCCGATGCGAGTGCTGAAATTCGGTGGTACATCGGTAGGCGATGCGAAGGCCATTGCGCAGACCATCGCGATCGTGGCCGACCAGGTGAAGCAAGACCCGCAAACCGTCGTGGTGACTTCGGCCATGCGCGGGGTGACCGATCTCCTGATTGACTCGGCGAAGGCCGCGGCTGCCGGCGACCGGCAACGCTACCGCGAGGCGCGACAGGTGCTGATCGCCCGCCATCATGACGCGGCCGAGGCGCTGGTGGCCGACCTGGACGATCTCAACGAGCTCCAGATCCAGCTCGACGAGCGCGTGCGCGAGTTCGAGCGGCTCTGCATGGCGGTGGCCATCCTGGGCGAGCTGACCGATCGGGGGTTGGCGGTCATCTCCGGGTTGGGCGAACGGCTGATGGCGCCCCTGTTGGCCGCGGCGCTGCGCGGCCGGGGCGTGCCGGCCGAGTTCGTGGATGCCGGCGAGCTGATCGTGACCGACAATACCTACCTCTCCGGCAATCCGCTCATGGATGCCACGCGCATGCGGACGCGCGAGCGCCTTTTGCCGCTGTTGGCGCAGGGCCGCATCCCGGTCACGACCGGCTTCGTGGCGGCCACCGCGGAGGGCATCCCCACCGTGCTCGGCCGCGGCGGCTCCGACTATTCGGCCGCGATCCTGGCCGCGGCGCTCGACGCCGACGAGGTGCAGATCTGGACCGACGTGGACGGCGTGCTGACTGCCGATCCGCGCATCGTGCCCGAGGCGCGGCCGCTCCCCGAGCTGAGCTATGCCGAGGCCGCGGAGCTGGCCTATTTCGGCGCCAAGGTGCTTCATCCGAAGACGATGTTGCCGTGCATAGATCGCGGCATCCCCATCCGCGTGCTCAACACCTTCAACCCCACCTTCCCCGGCACGCGGGTCGTGGCGAAGACGGCGAACGGCGGGGTCGTCAAGGCGTTGACCGTGATCCGCGGGCTGGCGCTGGTGACGGTGGCCGGCCGGGGCATGATGGGCGTGCCGGGCATCGCCGCGCGTACCTTCGCGGCCGTGGCGGCCCAGGGCGCCAACGTCCTGATGATCTCGCAGGCTTCGTCCGAACAGAGCATCTGTTTCGTCGTCCCGGAAGGGGACGCCGCGCGGGTAGCGGCCGCGCTGGAAGCCGCGTTCGCCCACGAGATCCGCCATCGCGAGATAGACGGCGTGACCAGCGAGCGGAACATCGTCATCGTGGCGGTCGTCGGCGAAGGCATGCGGGGCACCCCCGGCATCGCGGCGCGGCTCTTCGGCGCGCTGGGCGAGAAACGGATCAACGTGATCGCCATTGCCCAGGGCTCGTCCGAGGCCAACATCTCGCTGGCGCTGGCCGCGCAGGATGCCGATGTCGCGGTGCGGCATATCCACAGCGCCTTCGATCTGGCCGGCAAGAGTCAGGCGTCCGTTTCCGCATGATTCGCAAGGGTGGTCCCATGAAACGCATCCCCCTCATCATCTTCGGCGCCGGCAAGGTGGGCCGGGCTCTGGTGCATCAGTTGATCGAGGCCGCGGAGCTGCATGCCCGGCGCGACGGCCTGGCGTTTCCCATCGTTGCCTGGTGCGACAGCGGCGGCGCGGTGGTCGCCGAGCGCGGCATCCCGGCGGAAGCCCTGCGCTCGCTCGTCGAGGCCAAGGCGGCCGGCACGCCGCTGGCCGCCACCGAGGCGGGCTATCATCAGGAAGATCCGGCCGCGATCGTGGACGTGGCGGGCGTGGACGGTTGCATCGTCGTGGATGTGACCGCCACCGACGCGACCGTGCCGGCGTTGGAGCTGGCGTTGCGCCGGGGCTACGCGGTCGCCACGGCCAATAAAGTGCCCCTCGTCGGCCCCCAGGCGACCTTCGATGCGTTGGTCGGCAGCGGTCGCTTCCGCTACGAGTCCACCGTGGGGTCGGCCGTGCCGGTGATCGAGGCGGCGCTCGGCCTGATGCGCGCGGCCGATCGCGTGCACCTCGTCCAGGGCGCGCTGAGCGGCACGCTCGGCTTCATCTGCACGGGCCTGCAGGCCGGCCAACCGCTCTCGGCGCTCGTCCACGAGGCGATGCGCCGCGGCTACACCGAGCCGGACCCGCGCATTGATCTGGCCGGCATGGATGTGGCGCGCAAGGCGCTCATCATCGCCCGCACGCTGGGCTGGCGGCTGGAGCTGAGCGACGTGGAGGTGCGCGGGCTGTTGCCGGTCGAGTACCTCGATCCGCTCCATCCCGAAAAGAGCGGCGCGCTCGCCGCATGGCTGGCGCGGCTGCCGGAGCTGGACGCCCATTTCGCGGCCGTGGTGGCCGGCGCGGCGGTCGAGGGCAGGGTGCTCCGCTACATCGCGGAACTCAAGGACGGCCGGGCGACCGTTGGCTTGCAGGCGGTGCCGGCCGATTCGGCCCTGGGCCAGCTCAAGGGCAACGATAACCTGGTGGCATTTCACACGCGCTACTATCCCGATACGCCGCTCGTGCTCCAGGGCCGCGGCGCGGGGGTAGATGCGGCCGCGGCCGGCGTCCATGCCGACATCGTCGCCCTGGCCGCGTGCCGGCGTTGATTTTTCGAGAAGACCAGAAGGAAGGGAGAGATGAGTCGTCAGAAGATTCGCGTGGGCATTTTGGGCGCAACGGGCGCCGTGGGCCAGCGCTTCGTCCAGTTGCTGGCCGACCATCCCTGGTTCGAGATCGCGGTGTTGACCGCGTCCGACCGCTCGGTCGGCAAGCGCTATGCGGACGCGGCGAAGTGGCTGCTGCGCGGCGGCATGCCGAAGGCGGTGGAAGACATGACGCTCGTGCCGACCGAGCCGGCCGCCATCGGCCCCGACGTGCGGCTGCTCTTCTCCGCGCTGCCGGGCAGTGCGGCCGGCGAGGTGGAGGCCGATCTGGCCGCGGCCGGCTTCGCGGTGTGCTCCAACGCCTCGGCGCACCGCATGGATCCCGACGTGCCGCTGTTGATCCCCGACGTCAATCCGGAGCACATCGCGCTCATCCCGGTTCAGCAGAAGGCACGGGGTTGGCGCGGGTTCATCGTCACCAATCCGAACTGCACGACGACCCATCTGGTCTGCGCGCTCAAGCCGCTGCACGACGCGTTCGGGTTGGCGGCGGTCAACGTCGTCTCGATGCAGGCGCTTTCCGGCGCGGGCTATCCGGGCGTGTCGGCGCTCGACATCCTGGACAACGTGATCCCGTTCATCCCCGGCGAGGAGGGCAAGCTCGAGTCCGAGCCGCAGAAGCTGCTGGGCGTCGTGGCCGATGGGACGATCGCCCCGGCCGATTTCGTCGTCTCCGCGCAGGCCAATCGGGTGGCGGTACGCAACGGCCATCTGGAGGCGGTTTCGGTCAAGCTCAAGCGCTCCGCGACCATTGCCGAGGTGGCGGCCGCGCTCACCGGCTATCGCGGTGAGCCGCAACGCCTGGGCCTCCCCAGCGCGCCCGATCCGGCCATCATCCTGCACACGGCCGACGACCGGCCGCAACCCCGGCTCGATCGGCTGGCCGGCGCCGGCATGGCGACGAGCGTGGGCCGCCTCCGGCCCGATCCCATCTTCGACTACAAGTTCATCGTGCTCGGCCACAACACGATCCGCGGCGCGGCCGGCGGCGCGATCTTGAACGCGGAGTTGTTGGTGAGCCGGGGGGTGGTGGCGTAAGACGTAAAACGTAAAACGTAAAACGTGAAACGTGAGATATGTGAGTGTTTCGATGGCAATCGAGTCTTCTCTTTATGAAGTGGTCGGGGATCTGGTGGTGTTCCGCAATTTGAGTCCGGTGGATCCGCAGATCCCGGGGTACGATCAGGCCTGGGCCGCGATGGGGATGCCCGGTCCCCAGCGGCCGCGCAAGCAGGATCTGGCCTTTGCACAGGTGTTGGCGTGGTTCCTGCGCCGCGGCCGGGCACTCGACGGCAGCCGGGCCGAATTGGCCGAGCTGGTCTACCTGGGCGACACCGCGCTGGCCGACGGCAACGCGTTTCGCAACGTGCGCGCGGCCGGCGGCTGGCGCGGGTGGGCCTTCATCGCCGCGGAACGCGATGAGACCCTGGCCGTGGACATCAAGGACGGCATCTTCTTCGCCAACCGCTGGAGCGCCCTGGCCGAGTTCGCCGGCTGGCTGCTGGACGAGGGCGCGGCGCTGGACGAGCGGACGGCCGTCATCGTGGACATTGACAAGACCGCGCTGGGCGCGCGCGGCCGCAACGACGCGGCCATTGATCGGGCGCGGATGGCCGCCATCGAGGCCACCGTGGCCGACGCGCTGGGGCCGGCGTTCGACCAGGCCGCGTTCCGCCGGGCCTACGCGGCGATCATCCCGCCGAAGTACCACTCTTTCACGGCCGACAATCAGGATTACGTCGCGTACATCTGTCTGATGATCGGCGCCGGCATCATCACCCTGGAGGAGTTATTGCGCCAGGTCGAAACGGCCGGCCTCACGTGTTTCACCGACTTCATCGCGCAGGTGGATGCCCGACAAGACGCGCTCCCCGGCGCGGGGCTGCGCGCGCTCCATCGCGAGATCTACGCGCGGGTGCTCGCGGGCGACGCCACGCCGTTCAAGGCGTTCCGGCGCCGCGAATATCTCGAGACGGTAAGCCGGATGGGCCATCTGCCCGCCGACGCGCCGCTCGGCCNGCGCCTGGTCGAAGAGATCTGTCTGACGCGCGAGGTGTTCGATTTCGCGGCCTGGTTGCGCAGCCGCGGATGCCTGTTGATGGCCGTCTCGGACAAGCCCGACGAGGCGAGCCTGCCGACGCCGGAGCTGGTAGCGCAGGGCTATCTGCCGCTCCACCGCACGAAGACGCACGTCGTGGGGCAGTCGCTGGTTGGGTTGTTGCCGTAGGCGCAGCTCCTTGCTCGACGCCGACGCCCGGACGGCGATCAACAGGTCCACATCCGAGAGCAAAAATCCGGCTTACAGGAACGCGCCGGGGTTGAAGAGCCGCTGCGGATCCCACTTTGCCTTGAGCCCGTGCATCAGGTCCAGGCCCTCGGGCACATAGCCCCAGGGATCCGGGGCCTGATCGGCCGCGGGAAGCGCCGAACTGCCCAGGACCACCGCGTAGCCGGCCATGGCCAACGCGGCGCGGCGCAGCGGCTCTACCGCCGCGTTGCGGGTGTAGAGCAACCCGTTGGCGATGTCGGCCACGAAGGTTGCCGATTCCAGCGCGGGCGCGACCTCCACGATCAGCCGCGCCAGGTCTTTGACCGCCACGCCGGCCCGCATGACGGTCCCCTCCCCGGCCGCGGCCAGGAACTCGGCCCAGACTTCGCTGCCCGACGGCGCGTCCAGTGGGGATAACCCGCCGGCGCCGGCCGCCTGCAACACCGCGCGGGCCTGCGCCAGCTCGGCCGCCACGTCCTCGGGCATCCCCTCGGCGGTGTAGATCAGCGCGTAGGGCGCCGACGTGGTGGGGAGGGAGCATCCCTTGCACAACACCAGCGCCGAGGCCACCAGGCAGACGCGCAAGAGCTGCGCGCCCCAGGTCAGGCCCTGGGCCAACGTCTCGACCGGCACGATCAGGCTGGCGCGCGCCCGCGGCAACGGCGCCAGCTTCAAAGTCACGTCCGTCAACAACCCTAGCGCGCCGTAAGAGCCGACGAACAGCTTCGGCAGGTCGTAGCCCGCCACGTTCTTCACCACCGGCCGGCCGGCCCGGATCACGCGGCCGTCGGGCAAAACGACGGTGGCTGCCAGCACCAGGTCGCGCACCGCGCCGTAGCGCATGCGCAGCGGCCCGTTGAAGCTGGTTGCCGCGATGCCGCCCAGGGTGGAGCCGGGCCACGGCGAAACGAGCGGCACCCACATCTTGTCGCGCGCCAGTTCAGCCTGCAACTCCGAGAGGGGCGTGCCCGCGCCAACCGTCACATACAGGTCGTCCAGGGAGTACGATCGGATGCCGCGCAACCCGGTTGTCGAGAGGGTGTTGGGAACCGCCGGCAGGTTGGCCGATTTGGTTCCCCCGCCTCGCACGCGGACAGGCTGGCCGTCGGCGATGCAGGCGCGGATGAAGTCAGCGGCATCGTGCGGACTGCGTGCAAGGTATTGGGGATTGGGGATTGGGGATTGGGGATTGCGCCTTTCGCTGATTTGCCGATTTGCTGATTTGCCGGTTCCTTCGTTCGGCAAGATTTTCCCCGGGTTCAGCAGGTTGTCGGGATCGAAGACCTCTTTGATCTCCCGCATGACGGCCAGCTCGTCGGCGTTGTACATCAGGGGCATGAACTGGCGCTTCTCGCTGCCCACCCCGTGTTCACCGGTGATGCTGCCGTTCTGGTCGGCGCAGAACTTCATGAACGCCTCGCCCACGCGCATGACCCGCGCCAGCAGCGCCTTGTCTTGGGGGTCGGGGATCAGGATGAAGGGATGCAGGTTGCCGTCGCCGGCGTGGAAGACATAGCCCACCCGCAGCCCCTCGGCCTCGCACAGCCGGTTGACCTCGGCCAGGGTCTCGGCGAGCCTGGAGCGGGGCACGGTGCCGTCCACCAGGTAGTAGGCCGGTGCCAGACGCGCCATGGCGCCGGCTGCGCTCTTGCGGCCATACCAGATCTTGTCCCGTTCCTCGGCCGACTGGGCGATGCGCAGGTTGCGGGCTTCGTGCTCGCGCAAGATGGCCGCGATCTCCTCGATCTGCGGGCCCACGCTTTCGGGATAGCCGTCGGCCTCGATGATCAGCGCCGCGCCGGCCTCCACCGGCAGCCCGGCGTGCGCGAAGTCCTCGATGATGCGCATGATCTTCTGGTCCATCATCTCCATAGTGGCCGGCACCAGCCCGCGGGCGATCACCGCCGAGACCGCCCGGCCGGCGGCCTCCACCGAGTCAAAGGAGGCCATCATCGTCTTGATCGCCAGGGTGTTGCGCAACAGCCGGGCGCTGGCCTGGGTGATCAGCCCCAGCGTGCCCTCGCTGCCCGTCAGCAGCCCCACCAGATCGAATTCCGGGTAGTCCAATGCCCGGCCGCCCAGGTGCACCACCCGGCCATCGGCCAGGACGACCTCCAGGCCGGTGATATAGTTGGTGGTGACGCCGTATTTGAAGCAGTGCGGCCCGCCGGCGTTCTCGGCGATGTTGCCGCCCAGGGTAGACGTGCGGCCGCTGGCCGGATCGGGCGGGAAGTAGAGGCCTTTGCTCCTGGCCAGCTCGTCCAGCANCTGGTTGACCAGGCCGGGTTCCGCGACAACGCTGCGGCCGGCCTCGTCGAACTCCAGCAGCCGGTTCATGCGCGANAAGCCGACGATGACCCCGCCGTGCTCGGGTACCGCGCCGCCGGAAAGCCCGGTGCCCGCGCCGCGCGCGATCAATGGGATGCCGGTGCGCCGTGCCCACTGCACGAGCTTGACCACCTCTGCGAGGGTGCGCGGAAGCACCACGGCGTCGGGCGTCCCGCGTTCCAGGCTGGCATCCTGCTCATAGGTGAGCAACTCGACGGGGTGGGTCAATACCTGTCCCGGCCCCAGAACATGCTCCAATTCTCGTAGCTGATTTGCCGTAGCCATATCTACTCCTGGTTCCCATTGCGATACGACAGATCCAGCAGCTCCACCACGTGCATTACCCGGGCGTTGAGGCCGGCCTTGCGCGCGCCGGCGATCAGTTGCATATGACAGCCCGTATTGCTGGCCACGATCACCTCTGCGCCGGTGGCCGCGATGTCGGCCATCTTGGCCTGCAACACCTGATCGGCCGTCTCGGAGTGGACGATGTTGTACACCCCGGCGCTGCCGCAACAGCGGTCGGGCATGCGCAGCTCCACCAGTTCCAGGCCGGGGATCAGCCGCAGCAGGGCGCGCGGCTGCTGGATCACCTTTTGCGCGTGGCGCAGGTGGCAGGAATCGGAGTAAGTGGCGCGCACCTTGACGATCCCCGTGGGCCGCTCGCGCAGGTTGGCAAACAGGAACTCGTTGATGTCCTTCACCTTGCCGGCAAAGCGCCGCGCCTTTTCGGCGTAGATCGGGTCGTCGTGGAACAGNGCCTCGTATTCCTCCTTCAGGGTGGCGCCGCAACCGCCCGCGTTGTTGATGATCGCGTCGTAATCGTCGGCCAGGAACGCGTCGATGTTCTTGCGGGCCAGCTCGCGGGCCAGCGCTTCCTCGCCGATGTGCAACTGCGCCGCGCCGCAACAGGTTTGTCCGGCCGGGAAATGCACCTCGAACCCGTTGCGCTGCAGGACGCGGATGGAGGCCTCATTCACCTGCGCCAGGAACGCCTCTTGAATGCAGCCGATGAAGAACGCCACCTTGCCGCGCTTTTCGCCCATGGCCGGGGCCGGCTTGCTGTAGTCACGGTATTTGGGCGTGATGGGCGGCAGGATCGCCTCGGCGGCCTTCAGCGGCCGGGGCAGGAAGTCCAGCTTGCGCACCAGCTTTTGCAGACCGGTCGCCTGGTACAGCCACAACAACCTGGCCATGAGCTTGAGCCGGCCCACGTGGGGCATGGTCTGGCGCAGCGCCAGCCAGCGGATCGCGCGCTCGACCGGGCCTGGCTTGCGATGGCGCTCCAGCGCGATCTTGGTCGTTTCGATCAGCCGGGCATATTTGACGCCGGACGGGCAGGCGGTCTGGCACGCCAGGCACGACAGGCAGAGGTTGATGTGCGTGGCGAACGTGTTCGTGAACTCGTCGGCCGAGATGCGGCCCTCGGAGGCCGCGCGCATCAGCGCGATGCGGCCGCGCGGGGCGTCCATCTCGGTGCCGAAGACGTCGTAGGTGGGGCACGCCTGCAGGCACAGGCCGCAATGGATGCACTGCGTCACCAGGGCCTTGAATTCGGGGGTGGTCAACTCGGTGAGCACTGTTGTGGCCATGCCGTACTCCTGTACACACTTCATTGTGAC
>JGI24188J35168_1002022_pt1 | contig 11402 bp, 12 predicted proteins | sample YNPBryantNP2012_FD_35168 | JGI IMG/M metagenome (IMG submission 35168) | reverse complement strand
TCGTGTTAATTCGTGAAATTCGTGGCTAAAGGTAGAATCCGCAGGGCCAGCCGCTGGAAGACGAGGGCGGCGGTCTGGGACGCCCAGGGAGAAGTACGGGGGCGGTCCAGCCGCACCAGGATCAGCAGGCGCGGGTCCTCCACCGGCCCGAACCCCACGAACGACGCAATGGTCCCGCGCGGGTCGTACCCGCCGGGGACCGGAATCTGGGCCGTCCCGGTCTTCCCGGCAATCCGGTAGTTGGGGACGGTCGCCTGAGGGATGTGGCGCTCCGTGGCCTGGGCCAGAATCTCGGTGACGACCCGGGCCGTCTCGGGGGAAATAGGCTGCCCCCGGACGACGGGGCGGGAATCCAGCACCGACCCGTCGGGCCGAATCTGCCGGGCGACCACGTAGGGCCGCATCAGGCGCCCCCCATTGGCCACGGCCGCCACCGCCGCCGCCATCTGCATCGGCGTCACCGCAATCGCCTGCCCGTAGGCGTTGGTCCCCAGATACGAATCGTACCAGTCCAGGTCCCCCGGCATGTGGACCGTCCCTGCGACCTCCCCCTGCAGGTCCACCCCGTGGGTTGCCCGAAGCCGAAGGTCCGGACGTAGCGGTAGAACGTCCCCGGGCCCATCCGCACGGCCAGCGTGGCCGCGCCCACGTTCAGCGAATGCCCCATCAGCCCGACCAGGTCCTGCTCCCCGTAGGCCTGATTGTCCCAGTTGGTGATGACCTGTCCCCCCACCTCTATCCGTCCGGTATCCACGTACGTAAACTCCGGGGACACCGCGCCGCTGTCCAGGGCGCCGGCCAGGGTGATGATTTTGAAGATGGAGCCGGGTTCGTACTGGGTGTTTACGGCGGGGTTCAGGAACATTTCCTCCTGGTACTGCAGATACTCATTGGGGTCAAAGGACGGCTGGACGGCCAGCGCCAGGATGGCCCCGGTTCGGGGGTCCATCACGATGACCAGCCCCCTCTCGGCGCCGAACTCCGTCAGCCCCCGGGCCAGTTCCTCCTCGGCGGCCATCTGCATCGCCAGGTCCAGCGTCAATATCAGGTGGTTGCCCCGCTGGGGGGTGGGAATCTGGCCTTCCTCATGGGGGAGTGGCTGCATGCCGGACGGGTCCACCTCTGTCACCACCTCTACTGTCAGAGGGCGAAGCGCGCGGTCGTAGTACCCCTCCAGTCCGTAGAACCCTTCCCCACTGCAGGCGGTGAAGCCCAGCAGGTGTGCCGCCAGAGGCCCGTGGNGGTACCGCCGCAACCAGTGCGGGCTTGCCTGGACTCCGGACAGTCTCAACTTCTTGACCTCTTCTCCCTGCTCCCAGGAGGCGTAGGGGGCCAGAATCACGCCCTGGGATGTTTGTGCCATCGTGGCGGAGAGGGTCTCGGCGGGAATCTGGAGAATCGGAGACAGGATTTCTGCCACCGCCCCGACGTTCGCGATATATATGGGGCTGGCAGAGATTTGGTAGTGGGGCTCGCTAATGGCCAGGGGGAAACCGTTGGCGTCGGCAATGGAGCCCCGAGGGGGTTCCAGAAGGGCCAGGTCCCGCCGCCGCTCCTGGACCGCCTGCTGGCGATAGGCGGCACCGTGGACGACCTGGATGTCCAGCAGGCGCCAGACCAGGAGCAGGGCCAGGGGCACCAGCAGGAGTGCCAGAAACGTCAGCCGGGGACGGATATGGACAGGCATGGTCAGGGACCTACAGTTTCCACCTGGGAAGCAGGGACGAAACCCATCTGAATGGCTTGCTGTAACAGGTTCTGTTGCTTTTCCCCGATTTGCTTTTCCAGGGTCGCATTGACCGCCTGGGTTTGGAGGAGCATTTCCTGAAGGTCCTGAACGTGTCGGGCTTTAAGGAGTGTATAACTGACCAGTCCCAGATAGAGTGACGCCAGTAACCCACTGACCATCAGCAAGCCGAACAGGAACAGCGCCCCCCGGTGGTTCAGGTCCCCTCCTGTACGGAAACCGAAATCCCAGCCCTTCCCGCGCCGATGGGGCCGGGGAGGGCCGGCAGGACGATTGTCGCCGGGTGACCGGACATCCTCAGGTTTCCGCTGAGCGCCTGTCATTGGACCACCGACCCCTGATGATGAACCACTGACCACTACTTGCTGACTTTCTCCGCCGCCCGCAGCCGGGCCGAACGGGCCCGGGGGTTGGCGGCGACCTCCGCCGCATCGGGCCGCACCGGCTTCGGGGTCAACACCCGTACCTGCGCCCGATGCCCGCAGACGCAGACCGGAATCTCCGGCGGGCAGATGCAATTCCGCGCTTCCCGATGCAGAAACTGTTTGACGAGGCGGTCTTCCAGGGAATGGAAACTGATGACCACCAGCCGCCCCCCGGGCCGGAGCGCCTCCAGCGCCTGAGGCAACACCGCCTCCAGCGCCTCCAGTTCCCGGTTGACCGCGATGCGCAGCGCCTGGAAGGTCCGCGTGGCGGGGTGAATCTTCTCCCGCCGCCCCACCGTCCGCTCTATCAGTGTGGCCAGTTCGGCCGTCCGATAGAGGGGACGGGCGGCGACCATCGCTTCCGCGATCCGCCGCGCTTGCTTTTCCTCGCCATATCGGTACAATAAGTCTGTCAGTTCCCGGACCGAGAGGGTGTTGACCAGGTCGGCGGCGGTCGGCCCCTCCGACGGGTCAAACCGCATATCCAGCGGGCCGTCCTGGGAAAACGAAAACCCCCGGGCGGGGTCGGCCAACTGCAGGGAGGAAAGCCCCAGGTCCAGCAACACGCCGTCGGCCGGGATGAACCCTTCGGCCAGGTGCAGCAGGTCGGCGAAGGAACCCCGGCGAAGGGTGACCCGTTCCCCGTAGGGGGCCAGATGCTCCCGGGCAACTTCCAGTGCCGCCGGGTCCCGGTCCAGGCCCAGCAGGCGGCCGTCGGGGGCGGAGGCATCCAGAATGGCCGCCGCGTGTCCCCCTCCACCCACCGTCCCGTCAATGTAGACGCCGCCGGGCCGGACCTGCAGAAACGAAAGCACCGCCTGTAAAAGGACGGGAATGTGAAGCGGAGAGCGGTGTGCCTGGGGGGAAAGGGCATCTGTCCTTCCCCCTCCTCCGGCCTCTTCGCCGCGGCCGGGGGATGGGGTGAGGCCTATACCCCCAGAGTGGCCCATCGCTCGGCGTTTTCTTCGTTCTGGGTCACGCGGGCTTGCACTCTGGCCCACTCTTCGGGATTCCAGACTTCAATGTAGGTGTCACAACCAGCGATGACCACCTGCCCATCCAGGCCGGCATACTCTCGCAGTGCGGGGGGGACGACGAAGCGGCCCTGGGCGTCGGGTACGATGTCCACCGCGCCAGCAAAAATCAGCCGCCGCAGGTCCCGGGCGTTCCGGTCCATCGTCGGCAGGGACGAGATACGCTCCCGATACGCCTGCCACTCATCCATCGGGTAGATGACCAGGCACCGGTCCACCCCTTTGGTGATGACCATCCCCCCGGCCAGGGCGTTGCGGAACTTGGCCGGGACAACGAGGCGACCTTTATCGTCTATGGTGTGGATGTACTCGCCCAAGAACATTTGTTCTACTCCTTCTCCCACTGGCGCGGTAAAAATTGGGCAAAACAAGGGGATTTATTCCACTTTATACCACTATGTACCATTATACACCACTTTTTTCAATTTGTCCAGTACCTGGCGAAAATTTTAAGGTTTCTGTGAAAACCACGAAGGACACAAAGGCCACACGAAGGGCACGAAGGAATTTTCGCCGTCAGGGGTCAGTTGTCAGGGGTTAGCCTGTTTTTCTAACCCCTAACCCCTGACCACTAACTGCTAAACTTTGTGCCCTTTGTGGTCAATCACTGCGGTTTCTATGGGACGAGGCCGCCGTATCATTCGGATTCTCCTGCTGGTCCCGGCCCTCCTCGCCGGCCTGCTGGCGCCGATGAGGGGGGCCGCTGGCGCGCCCGACCCCCGTTTCGGCGTTGTCGCGGCCCACGAGGCCCCCTGGGCCGCCGCCGACCTGGGGGTCGGCTGGACCACCGTCCCCTTCCGCTGGGACGACATCCAGCCCAACGGCCCCGCCGACTGGAACCTACCCCTCTCCGATGAGCAACTGGCCCTGGAACTGGCGCTGGGCCGTCAGGTAGTGGGCGTGCTGAGCGGCGTGCCCGCGTGGGCCGCCGACCCCACTACCGGCCTGCCCCGGGGCCTGGAGACCGCCCCCGATGACCCCGAAAATCTCTGGGCGGTCTTCGTGGGGACCGTCGTCCGGCGGTACACCGGTCGGATTGACCACTGGGTGGTCTGGGAGGGGCCGGACCGGCCGGAGAACTGGCCCGGGTCGGCGGCGGACTTCGCCGGACTCCTGCGGGTGGCCTGGACGGCGGCCCGGGCGGCCAATTCCCGCGCGGTCATCCACCTGGGCGGCGTGTCCCACTGGCCCGACGTCCTCCAGGGCAATCCCCCCTTCGTCCGCCGCCTGCTGGACGCGCTGGCAGCGGACCCCCAGGCCCGCGCTCGTGGCTTCTACTTTGACGTCCTGACACTGGATGTTTACGACCAGCCGGAGAGCATCTACGACCTCGCCATCTTCTACCGTCGCCTGCTGGCGGAGTACGGTCTGGGGAAGGAGATATGGGTGGAAACCGGCACTCCGGTATCCGAAGAGGGGGACGGGTTGCAGCCAGAGAGCAGGCCGCTTTCATCATCCAGGCGGTCGCGCTGGGGATCGCGGGCGGGGCCGAACGGGTGGCCGTCTACCGGATGGTGGACAGGGCAGGGGAAGCACAGTACGGGCTCATCAGCGCGGACGGTGTCCGCCGCCCGGCCTTCACGGCCTGCCAGGTGGCCGCGACCTATCTGGGGGGCTTCCGCTCCGCCCAGTGGGAACGGCGGGACGATGTCAGCGTGGTGGTGGTGGACCGGGGGCCGCAGGTGACGACGGTCGCGTGGGCCCGCACCCCCATCACCCAGGCTCTGATGGTGCCGGCCCAGACGACGCGGGCCCTGCTGGTCAACGCCCACGGTGATGCCGGGATTGTCCACCCGGACCGGGGGTATTATTTCCTCACGCTTCCCGGCTGCAGCGGCGACGACCTGTGCCGGGTCGGTGGGCCGCCGCTATTGCTGGTGGAGGAGAACGGCGCCGGGGCCGCCGTGCCGCCCGCTCCCACCGCGCCCGCTGCGACGCCGCCGCCACCGCCCACTGCCACCCCGACCCCGACGCCCACTCCCATCCCGGCGGCGACGTTCACCCCAACCCCCTCTCCGACCCTCACGGCGACCGCTTCTCCTACCCCGCCCCCCACCCCTACCCCGGCGGCCATGCCCCCGGCGACGGTCCCGGAGCCGGTGTCGGTGCTGCTGGCCGGCGCGTTGCTGGGGGGATTGGGCATCGCGGGCCTGGCCTCTGCCCGGAAGCCGCGCCGCAAAACCCCTCCCGTTCACCCCCGGGCAGGGGGGCAGAGCGAATCGCCGCTATTCGCCGTCGCTCCCNCCNCCGGGAACNGCCGCNGCAACGGCTTCCACCGGGGCACCGCCGGGCACCTCCAGACTCCGACGGCTCTGCCCGATCGCCCAGACCAGCAGGACCAGCAGGATGGCGGCCGCAAGGGCCAGCGGGATGGGATGGTCCCGGTACTGCACCAGCAGCGGCGCCGCCAGCAGGCTCACCAGGTTGACCACCTTGATCATCGGGTTGAGGGCCGGGCCCGCCGTGTCCTTCAGCGGGTCGCCCACCGTGTCGCCGACGACGCTGGCCTTGTGCGGCTCGGAGCCCTTCCCGCCCAGGTGGCCGTCCTCAATGTACTTCTTGGCGTTGTCCATCGCGCCCCCGGCGATAGCCATGAAGACCGCCAGCAATTGCCCGGAGAGGATGACCCCCGCCAGGAACGCCCCCAGCGCCTCCACCTGGAAGAGGATGCCCACCAGCAGCGGCAGCGTCACCGAGAGGACCACCAGGCTGACCAGTTCCTTCTGCGCGGCCGCCGTGGTGATGGCGACGACCTTCCCGTAGTCGGGCTTCACCTTGCCTTCCATCACCCCGGGGATGCGGAACTGCCGCCGTACTTCCTCCACCACCAGCGACGCGCCCCGGCTGACCGCCCGCAGCGCGAAGGCGGAGAAGAAGAACGGCAGCGCCCCGCCGATCAGGAACCCGATGACCCCCTCTAACAGGGAGACCCGGATGCCCGTGGAGAGGAGCCACTGCTGGACCGGCAACCCCAGCCGCTCCTGCACCAGCGAGACGTCGGTGACGAAGGAGAAGAACAGACTGGTGGCGGCGATGACGGCGGAGGCGATGGCGATCTGCTTGGTGATGGCTTTCGTCGTGTTCCCTACCGCGTCCAGTTCGGCCATGATGTGCATCGCCTTGGGGTCCACGCCGACCATCTCGGCGATACCGTTGGCGTTGTCGGCGATGGGGCCGTAGGAGTCCATCGCCACGTTGTTGCCGGTGTGGGAGAGCATCCCGATGCCGACCATCGCCACGCCGTAGAGCATATAGAGCAGGATGCCCTGCTCGCCCAGGGCCCGGATGTTGGCGGGCGGGAAGAGGCGGGCGATCAGGAAGGAGATGCCCATCGTGATGCAGATGACCAGCACGCTCCAGACGCTGGTCTCCATCCCCACCGAGAGGCCGGAGAGGATGGTGGTGGCGGAGCCGGTCCGGGTGGATTGCACAATTTCCTGGACCGGCTTGCGCTTGGCGGAGGTGAAGTAGGAGGTAATGGGGTTGAAACTGACCGCCAGCCCAACGCCGACCGCGTTCAGGAGGGCCAGCCGCCAGTCCTGGGCGTACCACCAGGCAAAGAGGAAGGACCAGAGGACGGTGTTGACGCTGGAGACCTCGTAGGAGCGGAACATGGCCTCCTCGGCGTCCCGGGCGCGGAGGAACTTCAGCGGGAACCGCTCCCAGATGGGAACGGTGAACGTCCCCAGGATAGAGGAGATGACCCCGATGGCCCGCACAATGAGCGGGTAGACAATCCAGACAATCTCCCCGGTGACATGGGCCAGGGCGATGCCCAGGATCAGGGTGGAGACGATGGTGACCTCGTAGGACTCAAAGATGTCGGCGGCCATCCCGGCGCAGTCGCCGACGTTATCCCCCACCAGGTCGGCGACGACGGCCGCGTTGCGGGGGTCGTCCTCCGGCACCCCCGCCTCCACTTTGCCCACCAGGTCGGCCCCGACGTCGGCGGATTTGGTGTAGATGCCGCCGCCGATCCGCATGAAGAGGGCCAGGAGGGTGCCGCCGAACCCGAAGCCCAGGAGGGCATCCGGGGCGGCGCGGCCGAAAATCATGAAGATGATAGTGCCGCCCAGGAGCCCCAGGCCGTCGGTGAGCATGCCGGTGAAGGTGCCGGCCCGGTAGGCGACGGTGAGCGCGCCGTTGTAACTGCCGCGCACCGCCTCCGCGGTCACCCGCACGTTGCCCTCAATGGCGACCCGCATCCCCAGTTGGCCCACCAGCAGGGAGAAGGTGGCCCCGAGGATGAAGGCTCCCGCCCGTCCCAGCCCCAGGACCAGACGGGCCCGCTCGCCGAAGAGGTCGTAGGCCTCGCGGGAGGGCGCAATCACGTAGACGCTGAGGAAGAGGAGGACGACCAGCAGACCGAGGATAGGGAGGATGGTCTGGAGTTGGCGTCGCAGGTAGGCCTCGGCCCCTACCTTAATCGCCTGCCACACCTCCTGCATCTTCTGGCTCCCCTTGTCCCGGCGCACCGTATCGCGCCAGAGCCAGAGGGCGTAGAGGAGGCCGGCGATGGCCGTGGCGATGACGCCGTAGAGCATGCCTTGTTCCAGAGTGCTCAGTTCTTTCACAGATGCCTCCTTGGGAATAGAATTCACAAGGTGCGACGGAGAGCGGCACTCCGTCGCACCCTATGTTTCCAGGGGGGACGGAGAGATTTTACCGGATTTCCCGTTTCTCGTCAAGTGGCCGCTGACTTGAGGGTGTGTCCCAAAATCGTCGGGAGCCCGGTAGGCCAGGCCGTAAACGGCCTGGCTGAGGAAGTACCGGGCGCTGGAAGCGCCCTCTCCCTGTTGTAGGACAACTGCAAGCAGTTGTCCTACAAACGGAACACGGGTTGCCAGGGCGAAGAGGGGCGCTTTAGCACCTCATCTTTGCCTGAGCCTGGCCGTTTACGGCCAGGCGAAAAGGCCAGCGGCCCAGCCCGACAAAACTGGGACACACCCTGACTTGAGAAGGCCTTGACGAAAGATATGAATTGGGTTAGAATATTGGCCGTAGCCAGGCGGGCTTGCCCGCCTTTTTCATTGCAGACTTGTTTCCTGCGCACAATACTCATCGGGATCGGGAGGTATGATGGCACAACTGGAACTGAGCGCTCAGACGCGCACGTTGGTCGGCAAGCAGGTGCGCCGTTTGCGGAGAGAGGGGTGGGTTCCGGCCGTTCTCTACGGTCCGGACGCGAAGAGTCGGCCGCTGCAAATTCCGGCTGCGGAAGCNGAAGCGGTCATCGGTCATGCCGGCACCAGCCACTTGATCACTCTTTCTATTAGCGGCGAACCGTCTGCTTTTCAGGTGCTGGTGCGAGGGTTACAACGGGACCCCATTCGCCGGTCTCTGCTTCATGTGGACCTCTACCGGGTGGAAATGGATAAGCCGATTACGATGGAAATCCCCATTGTTCTGGTCGGCTCCTCCCCGGTCGTAGAGCGCCGGGAAGGAATCCTGCTACAGGGGAAGCAGACGCTGGAGATTGAGTGTCTTCCTCGCGACCTGATAGAAGCGGTGGAAGTGGACCTGAGTATCCTGACCGAGGCGGACCAGCAGATTACTGTAGGGGACCTGACGCTTCCTCCCACCATTCGGGTTCTGGATGACCCGGAGGAGATGGTGGTGCGGGTCACCCCGCTGGAGGTTGCCGAAGAGGTGGAAGAAGAGGCTCCCGCTCCGTCGGAAGCGGAACCCGAACTGGTCCGTCGCCGGAAGGTGGTGGAGGAGGAGGAAGAAGAGGAGTAGAGGCGACGGGCTTCCGGGATATTCTGGAGTGATGACCACCGACCACCGACCACGGACCACGGACCACCGACCACCGTCGTCCGTGGTCCGTCGTCTGTGGTCTATCTGAGGAAGGGAAGTGGAACTCCGCGCGTTTTTGAGGATTCTCTGGCGGCGCTGGTGGCTGGTGGCGGCCCCGGTGCTGGTGGTGCTGGTCCACCTGCTGGTCACCTACCAGTCCCCGCCGACGTTCTACCAGGTGGTCATGCGCTTCGCCGCCGGGACGGTCCCCGCGGGCCTGAGCGTGGACTACGACCGGTACTACTCCTGGCTGACCTCGGAGTACATCGCCAACGGGCTGGCGGACGTCGCCCGGACGCGGGCCTTCGCGGAGGCCGTCGCCGCGCGGCTGGCGGGAGGGGGCCTCTCCGCCGACCCCGCGGCCATCCAGGGCGCCATCGTCACCGACAACGCGCAGTCCATCCTGGTGGTCTACCTCACCTGGCCCGACCCGGCGCAGGCGGTGGCGGTGGCGCAGGCGGTGGCGGCGGAACTGACGGAGAACGGCCCGTCCTACTTCCCGCAAATCCCCTGGCCCCAGGAGGCGGGGCCGGCGGCCCGGCTGCTGGACGAACCGACGCCGGTGCCGCTCCCCCCGTCCCTGCGGGCGCAACTGCTGGGCCCGGCGATCCGTCTGGCGCTGGCGCTGGGGCTGGGAGTGGGGCTGGCCCTTCTCTGGCACTACCTGGACCCCACCGTTCGCGAGGAGGGGGAACTGGAGGCACTGGGGCTGCGGGTGCTGGCCCGCATCCCCCGCCGCCAAATTCACCGCAGAGACGCAGAGAGCGCAGAGGGTTGATCCACGAAGGGCACGAAGTTTCACAAATGACGCTCAATCCTTCGTACCCTTCGTGTCCTTCGTGGTTCTCTGTCCCCTACCAGCGGCGCGCGGGCAAGGGCCGAAAGGTCCGGCGCGCCCACGGCGAACATCGCCACGCGCAGTTGGGTGATGAGGACGGCCGCCGTCTCGGCGACCGCTTCGGCCGATTCCGCCGCCGCCACCAGAAACGGGCGGGCAACCCCGCAGACGGTTGCCCCCAGGGCAATCGCTTTGGCGACCTGGATGCCGTCCCGGATGCCGCCGCTGGCGACGATGGGGATGTGGGGGAGGGCCCGCCGGACCTCCCGCACCGCCTCGGCGGTGGGGATGCCCCAATCCCGGAACGCCGCGGCGACGGCTCGCTGGAGGCCGTTCTCGGCCCGGTACATCTCCACCTGGCTCCACGAGGTGCCGCCCGCGCCCGCCACGTCCAGCGCCGCCACGCCCGCGTCGGCCAGGCGGCGGGCCACGTCGGCGGAGAGCCCCCAACCCACTTCCTTGACAATGACGGGCACTTCCAGCGCCCGACACACCGCCTCTATCTTGCGCAGGAGGCCGGAGAAATCCGTCTGCCCTTCGGGCTGGAGGGCCTCCTGGAGGGGATTCAGGTGCAGGACCAGGCCATCGGCCTCCACCATCTCCACCGCCCGGCGGCAGTGGTCAACGGTGTACCCGTAGTTCAACTGTACCGCTCCCAGATTGGCCAGGAGCAGGATGTCCGGGGCCACGTCCCGTACCCGGTATGTTTCCGCCAGCGTCGGGTCCTCCAGGGCGGCCCGCAGGGAGCCCAGTCCCATCCCGATGCCGGCCTCCTGGGCTGCCCAGGCCAGCCGCCGGTTGATCTCCCGCCCCTGGGGCGTCCCGCCGGTCATAGAGGAAATCAGCAAGGGGGCCTGCAACCGTTTGCCCAGAAAAACGACCGCGGTGTCCACCGCCTCCAGCGAGATTTCGGGCAGGGCGCAGTGGACGAACCGGTAGCGCTCAAACCCGGACGTCAGCGTCTCAAACGAGACGTCCTCTTCCAGGCTGATCCGGATGTGGTCCGCCTTCCGTCGGGGGTGATCCTCTCGCAACGATTTCGCTCCTGGAGTGTTTTAGGTAATAGCATCATACCAGCAGGCTGGCGGTTTGTCAACAGGGACGACGGACGCTGGTTGACAAATTCGCCGCCCGCACTACAATATCTGCCATCCTGACAAGGAGGAGCACAATGAGCATCTACGAACGCGTCGTCAAAATCATTGTGGACCTGCTGAGCGTGGAGCCGGAGAAGGTGACGATGGACGCCCGCTTCCGCGAGGACCTGGGGGCCGATTCCCTGGACCTGGTGGAACTGGTCATGGCGTTTGAGGAGGAGTTCGGGGGGACCATCTCCGACGAGGAAGCCCAGCAGATCAAGACGGTGGGCGACGCCGTCCGCTACATTGAAACCCATATGATGGCGTAACGTAATTACCTACCAGGGAGCCCCCGGGCAAGCGCTATCAAAGACGCAGCGAAGGCATGCCCCTGTAGCGCAGGCCGCCAGGCCTGTATTCGCAGGCTAAAGCCTACGCTACATGATCTGCAAATGATTCAGGGTAGGTACGGCGTAACGG
>JGI24188J35168_1002020_pt1 | contig 11404 bp, 7 predicted proteins | sample YNPBryantNP2012_FD_35168 | JGI IMG/M metagenome (IMG submission 35168) | reverse complement strand
CGGCCGGCGACGGCCTGCAGAGCGCGCCGCAGGCCGTAGTCTGCCCATTCGGCGCGGGCCCGGCCGCTGGAGAGCACGGCCACCGCGGGAGCGATGCCCGCAGGAAGCTCCACCCGCGTGCGGGAAGCCGCGTGTCCGAGAGCCAGGACGTGCGGGTCGAAGGATTCCAGGAACCGCCCGCAGCCGGGAGAGAGGCGGTCCACCAGGGCCACTCTGGCCCGCCTCCACCGCACCGCCAGACACTCCACCCGTTCGCCGGCGCCGTATGCCTCGAGCGTAAGACCTTCGCGCAGCCGGACCATCGCTCCCGGCCGCAGCTCCCGGCGGGCCGGTCCGGTCGGAACACCTGCACCCGCCGCGCCGATCATGGCGCCGCAGGGGATCTCCCGCAGGAGCTCCGAAACGCCCGAANCCACGTCGGGCCCTGTGCGGGTCAGCACGACGGCATCCAGCCGGTTGACCCCCCGGCGGGCCAGCGCCCGCAGGGCCGCCGCAGCCGGGCGGGCGGACGCATCGAGCGACCCGCAGTCCACCACCACCGCGCTTCCCGCCGGGCTGAGCAGAATCCAGCACTGACCGGCTCCCACCTCCGGGCATTCCAGAACGAGCCCACCGCGCAGCGGGGCCGTGGCCCAGGCCCAGAGCCACCCGAGGAGGATGACGGAGATGACCAGCAGCGGGATCCTCACAGGGAGCGCCCGGCCTCCTGAGGGTGAACGGGCCCGCCGCTTCCTCTCAGCGCCCACCAGGCGACCGCAAGGAGGGCATACCAGCTGAGCATGCCCGCCGGNCCGGGCGAGGGCCAGTGGATCTCCGCCCAGGGCAGCCCGCCGAGCGCGCCGACCACCGCGGCGGTGGCGCCAGCGAGCCACTCNACGGCGAGCGCAAGCAGCCATCCCAGGCCCGGCACCCAGAACAGAAAAGCAAGCGCCACCCCTGAGGCAAAGAGAGCCTCCGCGAGCAGGGCGACGGCCAGGTTGGCGGGCAGGCTGACCAGTGAGACGCGGTTGAAGTGGTGGGCCAGAACTGGAGCGGTGGCCAGGGACGCGGCCGCCGTCACCAGGGCCGCATCCCGCAGGTGGGCGGACAGAAACCCCGCGACGGTTCGGCGCGGGGGAGCCGGTCCCGGCGCTCGATCCGGCGGCTCCAGGGGCGGCAGCGAGTGCAGACGCGGCACGAAGGCGATGATNCCGNCGACTGCCGCGAAGCTCAGCTGAAAGCCGACGTCACCTATGGCCAGGGGATGCCACAGCAGGATGAGGAAGGCGGTCCCGAAAAGGACGCTGACCATGTCGGCCGGTCTTCCCAGCAGCAGCGCCAGCAGATACAGTGCAGCGCCTACCCCGGCCCTCACGATGGACGGCTTTCCACCGACCATCAGGACGTAAAACGCCACCAGCCCGATGACCAGCAGGAGAGAGACGGCGCGGGGAGCTCCGAGCGGCAGCAGCAGCCACCGCCAGAAGATGAGCACGATGAGCGCGCAGTTGAACCCGGATGCCGCCAGAAGGTGCAGCGTGCCGCTGCGGCGGAAGTCCTCCAGCAGCCCGTCGTCCACCATCGAATAGCTGCCGAGCAGCATGCCCGACACCAGTCCTGCCTCACGCTCTGGGAGCCTCCCGGCGAAGAGCCCTCGCAGGGCCCTTCGCACGCGCAGGGCCGCCGCCGTCAACGGGCTGCCCGCCCGTGAGGTGAGAAGCTTCAGTGACGCGGGGCCGCCCGCGTGGAGGACGCAGAAAACACCCTGCCGGGCCAGGTGGGCGCGGTACGAGAAGCCGCCGGGCTCGCGGGGACCGGAAGGCCGCCGAAGCCAACCGCCGACACGGATCCTCTGACCGTAGTCCGGCAGGGCGGACACCCTGTGGCCGGAGACCGGCAGGACCACCTGAACATAGCCGTCCGCGGGGAGTTCACGCCCGCCAGCGATGATGCGCTCCGCCCGCAGCGTGAAAGCGGCGCTCGATCCCCCGAGCTCCGGCTCCGAAGCCGCCCAGCCTTCCACCACCAGCTGTCCCCGCCGGCCCGCGTGGCGCGAGGGATCCTCCGGGCCGGGCAACCGGGCCAGGGCCGCCCTGCCGAATCCCAGGAGCGCCATCGCCGCCAGAAGGACCGCCCACCCGCGATATCCCCGGACGAACGCCGCCACTGCGGCCGACGCGCCGATGAACCCAGCCACCGCGGCCGGCAACGGCGTGGCGGAAGACCAGAGCGCCAGAGAGCACCCGGCAGCATACGCAAGCGCCACCGGGACCACCGGGCGCGCTTTCAGGCTGTCAGGCAACACTGCCTCCCGCAATCCGCACGTCGCGGCGCCGCCCCGTCCTCCCCGCGCATCGGGAAGCACCCGTTCACCGGGAGACTCCCCGTCTCAGCGCCTGAAGAGCACCGGGTTCAGGGGGCTGCCCGCGGGCTCGCCCGGTCTCTGACCCGGGAACCACGCCTCCAGATCGGCCTGACGGTTGGGGTTGTCCGGGGCGGAGATGACGCCGCCGTCCGCGAAGTAGATGACCGTCATCACCTCCCGCATCCGGCCGGTGCGATTGGGAGGGGCACTGTGGAGAGTCCAACCGCTGTGGAACGTCGCGTCGCCCGCCCGCATCGGAGAGGAGACCACCGGGTATCCATTCTCGCTCACGTGACGCCGGAACAGCTCTTCGGACTCGTCGGAGATGGGTATGTGCCCCAGGAATCCCTCCGCATGGGAGCCGCTGGCGAAGGTCAGGGCCCCCATCTCCACGGGCACGTCCACCAGAGGCATCCACATCGTCACGGTGGGAACTCCGTCCAGAGGCCAGTAATACTGGTCCTGATGCCAGGGAGTGTGCCCCCCGCCGGGCTCCTTGAACAGCGCCTGGTCGTGATACAGCCGCACTCCGTCCACGCCCATCAGCTCCGCGGCGATCTTCGCGAAGCGGCGGGCCAGCACGAACGGCGCAACGTCCCCGCTCTTCTGCCAGAGATTGGTGACCTGGAGGAAGGCCTTGCCGTAGGTGTCGCGCTCCTCCAGGCTGCGCGTCTCGCCTGAGAGGCTGCGGACGGCATCCGCAATCACGGGGCGCCAGCGGGCCGCCTCCGCCTCGCTCAGCACTCCCCGGAGCAGTATGTGCCCGTCGCGCCTGTATGAAACGATTTGCTCATCGGTGAGCGGGTAGTCCCGTTGGAGTTCGGGATACTCCTGTCCTGTCACTTCCGCTTGCTCCTTCAGCCGGCGGTAAGGCCCATCGAAAGCGCGGGCCGCCGGACCGGACCCAGTATAACCCGCAGTACGTGCGCATTCCAGTGGGACAGAACGGGACACCGCAGGCACACGGGGGAGCACATCGGGAAAAGAAGAAGCAAGCCGGCGAAGGGACTCGAACCCCCGACCCGCGCATTACGAATGCGCTGCTCTACCAGCTGAGCTACGCCGGCAAGCGCCCTCCGGCCGCCTGCGGGAGCAAGAACATGCCGAGGGCCAGAATCGAACTGGCGACACGCGGATTTTCAGTCCGCTGCTCTACCGACTGAGCTACCTCGGCACGCGCCCGCCCCCCGCCCGGCCGATGGAAGCCGGGCGTCTTCCGGCGTTCGTGCCGCCGGAGGGAATGATCGTCGGAAACGGGGATGACGGGACTTGAACCCGCGGCCTCTGCCTTGACAGGGCAGCGCTCTAACCGTCTGAGCTACACCCCCGCGAAACCTCCGCAGTCCGCTGACCGCGCACCGGACGTCCCCCGGGAGAAGCTCNCCGGGGCCCTGCCTTCCGCAGACCGGTCGTGGAACACCATATCTTACCGCAGTCCGCGCGGACCGTCAACGGCCCGGGCGCCCCCGGAAGGCGGTCTCCCACTACCCGCCCGGCAGCGCCTCCGGCCGCCAGAATGATTCCACAACCCGGCGTCCGGCACCCCACGAAAACCGCATCTGCCCGGCGCGTCCCGCCGGCAAAAGGCGGCAGCCGCAGCCGGGCAACGTCCCGGCGGGAGCGCTCACACTTCCATGATCACCGGGATGATCACCGGGCGGCGGCGGGTGCGGGAGTTCACGAACTTTGCCAGCCCGCTTCGCACGTCCTGCCCCGCGATGGACCGGTCGCTCGCGCTGTCCGGAGGGAGCGCCAGGATGATGTCCCGGACCACCTTCCGGGCCTCCGCAAGGAACGCCTGTTCGTCGTCCATGAACCCGCGCGACAGAAGGTCCGGCCCGGCCAACAGCTCGCCAGTCTTGCGGTCCACCGAAGCGACCACCACCAGCACGCCGTCCGACGCCAGATGGCTGCGGTCGCGCAGGGCCACATCGCCCACGTCGCCCACCCCCAGACCGTCCACCATCACGCTCCCGCAGGACTCCACCTTCCCGGCGATGCGGGCCGCGTCCGGCGCGAACTCCACGATGTCGCCGATCTCCGCCGGGATGACGTCGGAAGGGCGGTAGCCGGTCTCGCGCAAAAGCTCCTGATACTTCACCAGATGCCGGTATTCGCCGTGGATGGGCACGACGTATTTCGGACGGGTCAGGTTGACCATGAGGCGGAGCTCCTCGCGATGGGCGTGGCCGGACACGTGCACCGGCTCCACCTCGTCGTAGATGACCTGCGCCCCGCGCTTGAACAGGTTGTTGATGACACGCTGCACCAGGTTCTCGTTGCCCGGGATGGGACGGGCGGAGATGATGACGGTATCGCCCTCCTGGATACGGATCTTCCTGTGGTCGTCCATAGCCAGCCGGGAGAGCACGGAAAGGGGCTCACCCTGGCTGCCCGTGGTCATGATGGTCACCTGATAGGGCTCGCGGTTCTCGATCTGCCGGATGTCCAGAAGAGCCCAGTCCGGCACCTGCAGATACCCCAGCGCCCGCGCGGTGGCGACGTTCTGCTCCATGCTGCGCCCGATGACCGCCATCTGGCGGTTGTACTTGATGCTGGTGTCCGCCACCTGCTGGATACGGTGGATGTTGGAGGCGAAGCACGCCACGATAATGCGTCCCGTGCAGCGGGCAAAGATGCGGTCGAAGGTGTCGCTCAGCATCCGCTCACTGCGGCAGAAGCCCGGGCGCTCCACGTTCGTGCAGTCGCTCATCAGCGCCAGCACGCCGCTTCTGCCCAGCTCGGCCAGACGGTGCACGTCGGTGTGCCTTCCGTCCACCGGCGTGGGATCGAACTTGAAATCGCTGGTGTGCAGAAAGACGCCGGCGGGAGTGTGCACCGCCAGGGCGCACGAGTCCGGAATGGAATGAGACACGGCGATGAACTCCACCTCGAACGGCCCGGCGGGAACGCGGTCCCCCGCGCGCACCTCGTTCAGCCGGGCATCCTCGATGCCATGCTCTTCCAGCTTGGGCCGGACCAGCCCGAGAGTCAGCCGCGTGCCCCAGACGGGCACGTTCAGCTGCTTCAGAAGATAAGGCAGGGCGCCGATATGGTCTTCGTGGCCGTGCGTCAGGAACACCCCCTCCACCCGGCCGGCGTTCTCCAGAAGCCAGGAGAAGTCCGGGATGACGATATCCACCCCGTACATCTCCTCGTCGGGGAACTTGAGGCCGGCGTCCATCACGATGATGCGCCCGTCGTACATCAGGGCGGTCATGTTCTTGCCGATCTCGCCAACCCCGCCCAGGGGCACCAGAGTCAGGATGTCGCTCACTTCATCTCCTCGCTGCCCGTCGCCGCACCTCCGTTTCCACACCCTCACCAGAAAGCCCGGCCGACTTCCGCCAACGGTGCGGAGAGCGCGGCCGGGCCCGCATCAAAAGCTCAACAAAGACAGGAACCGATGGAACGCCTACGCTCTGCGGGGCAGGTCCACGCCCTCTTCCAGCGCATCCATCGCCTCCCGGATCCTCTGAACCTGCGTCCCGGTGGCGTCCACCAGAGGAAGCCGCACTCCTCCGCAGTCCCACCCGGCCAGCCGCAGCGCCGCCTTCACCGGCACCGGGTTCGTGGTGATGAACAGCGATTTGAAGAACGGGAACAGGCTTCTGTTCCTGCGGGCCGCCTCCGCCACGCGGCCCTCGACGAAGTCGCGGACCATCTGCTGGATCTGCCGGCTGACCAGATGCCCCGCCACGCTGACCACTCCAACCGCGCCGACGGCCATCATCGGCAGAGTGATGCTGTCGTCGCCGCTGTAGACCGCGAAGTCCTCCGGAACCCGCGCGATGACGTCGGTCACCTGGTCCAGATTCCCGCACGCCTCCTTGATTCCGACGATGCGTTCGTGCTCGGCCAGGCGCGCGGTGGTGGCCGGCTCCATGTTCACCGCGCAGCGCCCGGGGATGTTGTACAGGATGATGGGCAGGCGCGTGTTCTCGGCCACGTGCCAGAAATGCCGGAACAACCCCTCCTGGGACGGCCTGTTGTAATACGGCGCCACCAGAAGCACGGCGTCGCAGCCCGCCTCCTCCGCATAGTGGCAGAGCTCCAGGCACTCGGCGGTGGAGTTGGCGCCCGCCCCGCCGATGACCACGCCTCTCGTCCCCACCGCCTCGCGAACGGCCCTGAAGAGGCGCGCCTGCTCCTCCATCGTGATGGTGGCGGACTCGCCCGTCGTGCCCGCCACCACGACACCGTCCGAACCCGACTCGATGATGGCCCGCGCAAGCTCCCCGGCCCGCTCGTAGTCCATGGACAGATCCGGGCCGAACGGCGTGACCATCGCCGTCAGGACACGTCCGAACCGGGGATTCATCGCCTGAGCCACCCCCTCTGTATGGCGATCTCCGCGATCTGCACCGCGTTGGTGGCAGCCCCCTTGCGGATGTTGTCCGCCACCACCCACAGGTCCAGCGCGTTCGGGTTGCCCGGATCCTGCCGGATGCGCCCCACGAACGTCTCGTCGCGGCCTTCAACGTCCAGCGGCATCGGATAGGCGCCCGACGCCGGATCGTCCACGACGACGATGCCTTCCTGGGCCGCCAGAAGCTCGCGCGCCTCCTCCGGCGAGATGGGCGACTCGAACTCCACGTTGATGGCCTCGCTGTGACCCCGCCGCACCGGCACCCGCACACAGGTGGCGGAGACCATCAGATCCGGCATCCCGAAGATCTTGCGGGTCTCCTTGATCATCTTGATCTCCTCGCCGTAGTAGCCCGGGAACTCGTCCTTCAGGCTGCTGATCTGCGGGATGAGGTTCATGAAGATTTGATACGGATACTGTTCAACCCTGAGGGGCTCGCCGGCGGCGTAGGCCCGCACCTGCTCCTCCAGCTCGCGAACGGCGGCCTGACCGCTGCCGGATACGCTCTGATACGTCGAGACGACGATGCGCCTCATCCTCGCCCTTCTGTTCAGCGGGGCCAGAGCAGCCACCATCTGGATGGTGCTGCAGTTCGGATTGGCCACGAACCCCTGGTGGCCGGCGATGGCGTCGGCGTTGGCTTCNGGNACCACAAGCGGGACGCGATCGTCCATGCGGAAGTCGTCCCCGTTGTCCACCACGAAGCAGCCCCGCCTGACCGCCTCCCATCCGAACGTNTGGCTGGCGCCTTTCTCGCCCTCCGTGCCGGCGAANAAGGCGATGTCCATCCCCTCGAAGGCGTCCTCAGTGGTGGGCCGCACGTGATACTCCTCGCCGTCGATCACCTGCGTGCGCTCGCTGCGCGCCAGCACGGTGATGCTCTTCGCGGGGAAGTTGCGCTTCTTCAGCACGTGCACCATCTGCTCGCCGACCAGACCGGCGCCCACCACGACAACGTTGTAGCCTTCCATAATGAATGCAGCTCCGTGATCGAATACCAGAATNCGCGGCGCAAGCCCCCGGCAACCGCCGCGCCGACAGGACAGTTTAGTCGAAAAGAAGCCCTTCCAGCCCGAACACCAGCCCCCGCACCTCCCGGATGCGCCGGATGGCAAGGACCACTCCCGGCATGAAGCTCTTCCGATCCAGCGAGTCGTGCCGGATGGTCAGAACCTCACCGGGATTGCCGAACACCACCTCCTGATGGGCAACGAACCCCGGCATCCGGACGCTGTGAACCTGCACTCCGCCGCGGTCAAGCCCGCGGGACGGCTCGCCCACCCCCGGCCCCGGCGTTCCCCGCCACTGTCCTGCGATGCGGTCCGCCGTCATCAGCGCCGTTCCGGAAGGGGCGTCCAGCTTCCGGTCGTGGTGCAGTTCGATGATCTCCACACCCTGAAAGAACCTTGCCGCCTCCTGCGCGAAGCGCATCATCAGCACCGCTCCCATCGCGAAGTTCGGGGCGATGAGCAGTCCCAGCCCGCGGTCCCGCGCGAGCTCGCCCAGGCGCTCCCGGTCCTCCTCCGGGATACCCGTGGTGCCCACCACGCAATGCGCCCCCGCCTCGAGCGCGGCGCGGATGTTTCCCGCTGCCGCTGCAGGCACCGTGAAATCCACCACCACATCCGGCCGGGCCTGGCGAAGCATCTCTTCCACCGACTCAGAGCAGAACGCGCCCTGCGGGCCGTCCCCGCTGAACTGCGGGTCGGCTCCGCCCGCGAACACCATCCCGTCCGCCTCCGTGACGGCCCGGACCACCTCGGCGCCCATCCTGCCCAGGAACCCGCACACGCCCACACGGATCTCGCTCACAGCACGACCTCCTCTTTCACTTCATCCTCCGGCCCCACCACCGCCAGCGTCAGCGCACCGGGACGCAGCACCTCCTCCGCCACAGCCAGCACATCCCGCTCCGTCACCGCGTCCAGCCGGGCAACCACCTCTTCGACGGGGATGAACCGGCCGTAGTCCAGCAAGCATTTCCCCAGACGCGTCATCCGCGTACCCATACTCTCCTGGGACATCAGAAGCGCGGCGCGGATCTGGGCGTGGGCCCGCTGCATCTCGAGCGGATCCGGGGGGGCCTGTCTGAGGCTTTCGATCTGATCACGGACGAGCGACAGCACCTCCCGCAGCGTGGCGGCTCCGGTGCCGCCGTAGACGGTGAGCATCCCCCCTTCCCGGTAGCTCAGGCGGTAGCTGCCGATGTCGTAGGCCAGCCCCCGCTTTTCGCGGATCTCCTGGAACAGCCGGCTGCTCATCCCGCCTCCCAGAACCGAGTCGAGGATGGCGAGCGGATACTTCCGGTCGTCGGTCTCGCTGAAGGCCGGCGCCCCCAGGCAGAAATAGACCGCCTCGGTATCGCGGTCCAGAACGGCCCGGCCCGGCCTGTGCTCCAGCGGAGGTATGTCCGGCGCGGGAGCGCTACCGGACATCGGCTCCAGGGCCCGGGCCGCAAGGTCTACGATCTGCCCGTGCTCCAGCGCCCCGGCGGCGGCCACGACGGTCCGCTCCGCGGTGTAGTGGGTCTTCAGGTACGACCGGAGCGCCTCCGGGCTCGCGGACCGGACCGTCTCCTCCGTCCCGAGCACGCTATGCGCCAGGGCGTGCCCGTCCCAGGCCAGCTCGGCGAGGAAGTCGTGCACGCGGTCTTCCGGGGCATCCTCGTGGCGATGGATCTCGTCGGCCACAACGTCCTGCTCGCGCCTCAGCTCCTGCGGATCCATGAGCGAGTTCAGGAGCATGTCGCCCAGGATGTCCATGGCCAAAGCGACGTCCTCCTTCAGCACGCGGGCATAGAAGGTGGTGTATTCGCGGTCCGTCGCGGCGTTCAGCTGCCCTCCCACCGCCGCCATCTCCTCGGCGATATCCCGCGCCGAGCGGCGAGAGGTCCCCTTGAAGAGCATATGCTCGAGCAGGTGGCTGATGCCGAACTCGTGGGGCTGCTCCAGCTTGGACCCGGCGGCGATCCAGACTCCGAGCGCGACGCTACGGACGTGCTCCACGCTCTCCGTAATGACCCTGACCCCGTTGTCCAGCTGTGTGACGCGGACCAAGTGCGCTCCTGCCCCGGATGCGGCCGCTCCCGGAAGACAGAACGGCCCCGGATGGCTCCCGTCCAGGGCCGGCTCGGTTGCTGGGAAACTTTGCGGCGCATCGGCCGCGACAGTTTAGCACACGCCGGGGCGCGCAGACCATAGGGAAGCGGCACCGTCGGGACGCGACGGGCCGCGGGCGTACAGAAAAAGAGTCGGGGAGACAGGATTCGAACCTGCGACCACCGGCACCCCATACCGGTGCGCTACCAAACTGCGCCACTCCCCGACCGCCCGTAATTATACCCGACCGCCGCAGCCTGCGCAATCCGGGAAGAATCGCTCCGGCACGCCGGGGGCAATCCTTGAGGCGAAAAAACCCCCGTCCCGCAAGCGGGACGAGGGAGGAAGGGTGGGAGATTGCTGAAACGCCAGGAGGAATACTCCTGTTTTCGGGCGGGCATCCGCATACGTTAGCCGAGCCGCTCCTGTGCCAAGTCTGCGGCGCCCGCCCGAAACTGTTGCCACTGATGAAAACTTCAGTGCGGCGCCCCGGGTTCCCGGAGTAAGCGAACAGTTACCGGAATCTTTTCCTATCCCTTGCCGGCCGGGCCGCGGCTGCGTGTTCAAGACCGTGTTTCGCCGCCCTCAACGTTTTGCGCATCACAAGTTGAGCATTCGTTGACGATGGTGCAACGAGAGCGTTGTAACCTGCCTGCGAAACTCAACTCGTACCTCTCGCGGCGGGAAGCGGAACAGCGGAAAGCAGCCCGGAAAGCGGGAGGCACAGGGAGGAAGAGGAGCATTGCTGAAACGAATCATCGGAATCGGGCTGGCCGCCGTGATGCTTGCGGCGGTGGCGGCCCCGTGTGCGCGGGCCCAGGCGCAGGACGTCCCTGCCGATCACTGGGCTTATGACGCCATCCAGATGCTCGCCCGCAAAGGCATCGTGCTGGGCTATCCGGATGGCAACTTCCTGGGGCAGCGGTCTCTCACCCGCTACGAGATGGCTGCCATCGTGCAGCGCGTGCTGCGCTACCTCGAGGCCGAGAAGGCCGGACAGACCAAGCCGGTGACGCCATCCCCCACGACGCCCGCCCAGCCTTCAGTGTCCGCCTCCGATCTGGAGACGGTGCGGAAGCTGGTGGACGAGTTCAAGGTGGAGCTCACCGTGATGGGCACCGACCTGAAGCAGGTCCAGGAGGAGGTGGCCACTCTGCGCCAGCAGATGGACACCGTGCTGGAGGATATGGAGCCCATCAAGGCCCAGGTGCTGGACCCCGAGGGAACGCTGAACGCGGTGGCCAACGACGTCAGCAAGATGAAGAAGCTGAGCATCTCCGGCTACGTCCAGGCCCGCTACGAGGACTCGGCGGAGGCGAACAAGTACAGCCAGTTCTACGTCCGACGCGCCCGCCTGAAGGCGAAGGGGAGCTTCGGGGAGAAGACCAAGGTCATCTTCCAGATCGACGCGGGCGGAGGCGACAAGAACACCTCGCTGACCCTGAAAGACGCCTATCTGGAGTACGGGTGGCTCGGCGTTCACGAGTTCGCGCCGAAGATCACCTTCGGTCAGTTCAAGTGGCCGTTCGGCTACGAGGTGGTGGAGTCCTCGAGCGTGCGGGAGGCCCCGGAGCGCTCCGACGTGCTCAGGGC
>JGI24188J35168_1002014_pt1 | contig 11434 bp, 10 predicted proteins | sample YNPBryantNP2012_FD_35168 | JGI IMG/M metagenome (IMG submission 35168) | reverse complement strand
CATACGTACCGGCGTAGGCAATGGCTCCTTTGACCAGCAACCCCACCCCGCCCGGCACCAGCCCCACAAACTCCCGCGCCAGCGACCGCCACCCCATCGCTCCCGCCACCACCGGCACAATCTCCTTCAGGCGGTCGCGCGTATGGTAGGGCATGCCCAGCGCAGCGGCGATTTTCAACAACAGCAGTATCTGGTTTTTGGTGAGCATCACGATGTCCGCCACCGCCGCGGGTGGCAGGAACACGCTGGCAACGGGAATGACTCCCGGTATCGCCGAGAGCATGGCAATCTGCCCGTTGACCCGTGATGCCATCGCTGGCTCGCGAAATATCGGAAACCGCCTTGCCAGCGCAACTGCCAACCCCGGCAAGTCGTTGACGATGCGCCTCGCCACCACAACACCGTGTTCCGGCAACAGCCATGTGTAGTGTTCGCCCAGCAGGGGTTCCTCTGCACCACCGCAGTCAATGACGATGTCTGCAGGTTCCGAAGGCACTCTCGGCGAGCAAACCAGAAACGCACGGGATGTCTCCCGCTCAGGCAGGGACAAGCCTTCCAGCAGTTGCTCCGCAACGTCGTGTGTGCGCATGGTGCTGCCNACCAGNGCNATGCGAAACTGTTTGTCAGCAAGTTCGCGTACCTCTTCGGTAGACAGCTCCTTGCTGATTTGCAGGATCTCACGGATATTGCGGGACAGACCCATTCGCCTTCTCATGCGTACCACCCCACTCCACATACGGTCGCAGATACTGCTTCAGCTCGTTTACCGACTGCTCGGTGAATTGCCGGGCAATCTGGCGCATTCGCTCCGGCATATCGGGAACATCCACGTCGTACAGGGTCTGCACCTCGCCATGCAATGCGAACTGCGGCGGGATACAGTTGGGCACCGGTAAGCCCTTCAGCGTTGCTAGCGCGAGTACCCACATCCTCACAACGGCAGGCAGCGAGTAACCGCCACCACCTGTCGCCACCACAGGAATACCCTGCTCGGCTACCCACTGCACCGCACGCAGCCAGCCCTGCGCAGTCAACATCACATGCGCCAGCGGGTCCGTGTAATGCGGGTCTGCCCCCATCTGCAGCACCACCACCTCGGGCTGGAACCAGTGGAACAGTGGCGGCACCACCTGCTGGAATGCCCACCACCAGACCTCGTCATCCGTGTATCGCCCTAACGCGACATTGGCGGAGTAACCCCGCCCCTCTCCTTCCCCAATCTCATCGGGATGCCCCGTGCCGGGGAACAGAAACCGTCCGGATTCGTGTATCGATATCGTCAGCACCTGCGGGTCACGATAATACAGCCACTGTACGCCGTCGCCGTGATGCACGTCTATATCCAGATAGACAATCCGGCGGTATTTTTGTTTCAGCACATGGATAGCCACCGCAGGGTCGTTGAAGATACAAAAGCCAGCCGCTTCCTCGCGGCGGGCATGATGCAGTCCGCCTGCCAGGTTCACCGCTACCTGCGCCCCGTCCATCACCGCCTGCGCGGCTGCCACCGACGCTCCCACTACCGCCAGCGACGCCTCGAACATCCCCCGAAACGGCGGGTTGTCGCTGCTGGCAAACCCGAAAACGTGACTGCCCGGAACAGGCTTGCCTTCGCTCAAAGCCTGTACTACCCGGACGTAGCGCGGCGAATGCACCTCGGCAACAAGGTCGCTAGAGGCTGGCTCCGCCTTGACGAAATCCTCATCTCGCAGCACACCCAGCATCTGCGCCAGTTCTTGGGAGAATGTCACTCGCTCGGGGCGCAAGGGATGGTGGGCGGAAAAACGGTATTTCTCTACACCCGGACAGGTGATGTATACAAAAGTGCTCATCACAGGAAACCCGCGTTCTTTGTCTTACCTCTTATCTTCGGTGAACAGAGTGGCATTCCTCTAAACATCCACGTAGAACTCCGCTTCCCAACCCTCCGGCGTCTGCTCCAAACGTAATCTGTGATAAGTTACTGCTTTCACCGGCGCACCGTCCAGCATCGAGTTATCCTCCACCGTAAATCCCCGCGCTTCGCCCTCGACAGAAGTCTCGGTAACCCGACGTACGGTGAAATCGGTGAAAACCACCTTCTGCACATCGGTCAGGTATATCAGTTCGCGCAGCCACTTCACCAGCAGGTCAGAGCGGTCGAAAGGGTCGGATACCTCCACGGCGACAGGCATGGAAACATCGGTCTTCTTGCCTGCAGGGTCTACCACCAACCGGTACATGCCCCGAGCGGCGTTCTCGAACAGCTCCTCCAGCGTCCTGCCCCACGCCCGCACGCCTTTGTCGGCGGTATGTTCCAGAATCTCGTAGCCGCTATGCTCTGTCATCCCGTTCGCCTCGACTTTTTACGAGAACACGCCAGCCGCGCTCCCTGCGCTGCAAGATGCCTTCCCTTTGCCACTGCAGGAACCGCTCGCGCATTCGCGCAAAGCTGCCGTCATCCGACAATACGATGCCTTTATCGAAAGCTTCCAGCAGCAACAGGTGATAGTCTTCAAACATCTTTTGCCACTCGCTTTTACTATACGGGAAGATGTCCATGTCCGTTTGCACGAACCGCTGGAACTCGCCGATACGGTCAATGAAACGCAGGCCGTCATCCTTGTTCAGCCCAATCAGTAAATCGTAATCGCTGTATGGCATCCATTTGCCGGTCGCCATCGAGCCGAACAAAACCATGAAGGCAATGTCATCGCCACGTGAAGCCAGCATTTGCTCCACGCTCGCGCGAAAACGCTCAAAGTGCGGGCGATTCGACAGCTTCGCGAGCGTATCGTAACACAGTTTCGGCATACTCGCTTTCCGCCTGTCTGAGCCAGTCTGGCGCGCGCCTCAAGCCTCCTCACCTTCCTCCACACCCTCGTCGTCGATGCGTTGCACGATGCGCGCGAGGGCGGATACGTAATCGCCCGCGTCCGGCGTCATAATGCGCACCCCCTGCGCGTTGCGCCCCGTTCGACGGATTTGCGAGACGGGTACGCGGATGGCTTTGCCCTGCGCCGTGACGGCGATGATACGGTCGTCCGGCAACACGCCTTTAGCATCTACAAGTAACCCCGTGCGCTGCGTGACGTTGAAGGTGATGACGCCTTTGCCACCCCGCCCCTGCACGCGATATTCGCTGAACGGCGTGCGCTTGCCGTAGCCCTTCTCCGAAATCACCAGCAGGTCGCGGTCCTTGTATGCCTTCACCAGCGCGACAACTGCGTCGTCCTTGCCCAGCTGGATGCCGCGCACGCCACCTGCCGCCCTGCCCATCGAGCGCACGTCGCTCTCATGGAAACGCAGGCTCATGCCCTTGCGCGTGACAAACACCAGCTCATCGTTTCCAGACGTAACCTGCACCCAGCCGAGTTCGTCGCCCTCTTCCAGGTTAAAGGCGAACAATCCGTTCGCCCGCAGGTTGGCGAACTCGGATAGCGCGATGCGCTTCACCTCACCCCTGCGCGTGCCCATCACCAGATATTTGTCGGGCGAGAAGTCGGCGATGGAGACGGTGGCGGTAATCTTCTCGCCCGGCTCGATGCGAATCAGGTTGATGATCGCCGTGCCCCTCGCCTGGCGCGTCGCCTGCGGTACCTCATACGCCTTCAGCCGATAGACGCGCCCGCGGTCGGTGAAGAAGAGAACGTAGTGGTGCGTGCTGACCTGAAAGATGTGTTCCAGTGTATCTTCTTCCTTCGTGGTGACGGCGATGATGCCCTTGCCACCGCGCCGCTGACTGCGATAGGTGTCCAGAGGCAGACGCTTGATGTAGCCATCGCGCGTGATGGTCACCAGCATCTCCTCTTCGGGGATGATGTCCTCCTCCCCGATTTCTTCCGCCTCACGCGCGATGATACGGGTGCGCCGCTCGTCGCCGTATTTGTCCTTGAGCTCCTTCAGTTCCTGCTTGATAATCTGCGCCACGCGCCGCTCGTCCACCAGAATATCTTCCAGATAGGCAATCTCCTGCAAGAGATTCTTGTACTCATCCTCCAGCCGCTGTTGTTCAAGGGCGGTGAGCTGGCGCAGCTGCATCGAAAGGATGGCTTCGGCTTGAATCTGCGTGAAGCCGAACCGGCGCATGAGTGCGCGCCGTGCCACCTCGCTGTTCTCCGACTGGCGGATGATGCGGATGATTTCGTCCAGGAAGCGCACCACTACCTGTAGCCCTTCCAGGATGTGGGCGCGTTGCTGGGCGCGATACAGTTCGAACCGCGTGCGACGGACGATGACCTCGCGCCGATGGTTGATGTAATTCTGCAAGACCTGCTTGAGGTTCAGCACGCACGGCACGCCGTCTTCTAGCGCAAGCATGATGACCCCAAACGAGAGGCGCATCGGCGTGTGCTTCAGCAGGAAGTTCAGCACCTTGTGCGGGTTCACATCGCGCCGCAGTTCGATGACCACCCGCATTCCCGTGCGGTCGGTAAAGTCGTCGATGGCGGTGATGCCGTCTACCCGCTTGCCCTTCACCAGGTTGGCTATCTGCTCGATCAACTTTGCCTTGTTCACCTGATAGGGCAGCTCGGTGATGACGATGGCTTGCTTGCCGCCGTCCATCGGCTCGATCTGCGTCTTCGCCTGCATGATGACCTGCCCGCGCCCGGTCTCATAGGCCTCGCGAATGCCTTTCGTGCCAAGAATCAAGCCGGCTGTGGGGAAATCGGGTCCCGGCAGATACTTCATCAGGTCGGAAACGGACGCCTGCGGATGGTCAATCAGATAGGTGATGGCGTCTGCCACCTCCCGCAGGTTGTGCGGGGGCACGTTGGTCGCCATGCCGACGGCGATGCCGCTGCCGCCGTTACAGATGAAGTTCGGAAACTTGCCCGGCAGCACCATCGGCTCCATCGTGGACTGGTCGTAGTTGGGCTGCCAGTCCACTGTGTCTTTATCGATATCCTCCATCATCTCCATCGCCAGCGGCGACAGGCGGCATTCGGTATAACGCATCGCCGCGGGCGGGTCGCCGTCCACGCTGCCGAAGTTGCCCTGTCCGTCGATCAACGGATAGCGCATGCTGAAGTCCTGCGCCATGCGCACCAGGGTGGCATACAGCGCCTCGTTGCCGTGCGGGTGGAAGCGTTTCATCGTCTCCCCACACACGGCGGCGCATTTCACGTGGGCACTGTTGGGGGTAACGCCCATCTCGCGCATCGCGTAGAGGATTCGCCTCTGCACCGGCTTCAGCCCGTCGCGCACATCGGGCAGGGCGCGCGCGATGATGGTGCTCATGGCATAACCGAGGTACGAACGGCTTAACTCTTCTTCCAGCGGTACAATCTCAATCTCCGGCTGTCGTTCGGCAATCTCCTCTGGCATTCGCGGGTTTCCTTTCTTGCGGGTAAGGGTTGGTAGACAGAAGCTACCATGTTATTATAACAAAAGCGGCTGTCTCTCGCAACATTTGCAGGTGTCAAAAAGGGGCGGCTTGCGCCGCCCCTCTGAACCCGCCATCACATCGCCTTGTTCACGATGTCGCTCAGCGACACCACGCCCATCAGCCGGTGCTCCCCGATGACCGGCGCACGCGACAAGCCCGTGTTCGCCAGCAGCCGCGCCACGTACTTCACGTCCAGATTGGGATTGACCACCACCAGCGGCTTGCTCATAATCTCGTGCACCTGCACCGACTGCGGAGAGAGACCCTTTGCCACCACCTTGTACACGATGTCGCGCTGCGTGATAATGCCGTAGGCATCGTCCTCGTTGCGCCGCTCCACAATCAGCGAACGCACCCCCTTCTGCTTCATCAGCGCGACCGCTTCGGCGACGGTGGCTGTGCCCTGAATGGTGACCACGTCGGTGGTCATGATGTCTTTCGCCTTCGGCATGGTAAAGCCCCCCTTTCGTGTGTGGTGTACCACACTGAACTGCACGATGCGGGAAAGGCTACCTCCTCTGCTCAGGCGTGCTCTGCAATCGCTCTAACAATTTCATTATAGTGCCAACATCGAGAAAATGCAAGCATGACAAAGCGGAGGCTGCAGAACGGGTCAGGCGGTTTGACATTTTGCCCAGTCCCGTGTAAAATCTCCGCTTGGGGAAACACCAAAGGAGGCGATGCCATGCGCATGAGACAGAGGGAGCTGCGTCAGCGACGCAAGCGCAAAGAAGAGAAGCAGAAAGCCGCCCGGCGCGAAGCGCGAATGCGTGCCCGGCGCGTGTAAACCGGCTCAAGCCAACCGCATCTCGAGCTTGATGTCGATACCGGGCGCGGAGTGCGTGAGTGCGCCCACCGAGATGGCATCTACCCCCGTCTCGGCAATCTGGCGCACGGTTTCCAGACGCACCCCGCCCGAGGCTTCCAGAAAAGCCCGCCCCTTCGCCATCCGTACCGCTTCACGCAGGTCGTCCGGCGTCATGTTATCCAGCAGGATGATGTCCACTCCTGCCTCCAGCGCCTCCTGAACCTGCGGGAGGGTGGCGCACTCCACCTGGATCTTCATCGTGTGTGGCAGCGTCCGTCGCACCCGATGCACCGCTTGTGCAATCCCCCCGCACACGGCAATGTGGTTGTCCTTAATCAATATCGCGTCATACAGCCCGAAACGGTGGTTGAAGCCACCTCCCACCCGTACCGCGTAGCGTTCCAGATAGCGCAATCCGGGCGTCGTCTTGCGCGTATCGCAGATTCGCACCGACAGGTCGCGCACCGCCTCCACGAAACGTGCGGTGAGAGTAGCGATGCCGCTCAACCGCTGCAAAAAGTTCAGCGCGACTCGCTCGCCCATAAGGATTGCCCGCGCCTCCCCGCGTACCACGCCCAGCACTGCCCCCGCGTCGAACCGCTGCCCCTCTTTCACCAACGGCTCCACCTGCACGCGGCTGTCGGTCTGGCAGAACACGCGCTCCACCACCGGCAACCCCGCCAGCACCCCCGGTTGTGTGGCGATGAACTCGCCCAGTGCCTCCGTGCCCGAGGGCACCGTCAGCAACGTGGTAACGTCCCCCGTGCCCACATCCTCCTGAAGCGCTCGGCGTACGATGTCGTCCACAACGTGCATGTCCAGTAACGTCGGCATCAGTCCCACTTCACCTCTATCACCTGTTTACATTGCGCTACCCTGCCGAGAACCTGCTGCGCCGAAACCCGCGCAGGCAGGTCCAGCGAAAGCTCATAACGACGGGTACCGGGTAGCAAAGTGGGCAGAGTGCGCACAGATTGCACATCCACCCGCATCGCGGAAAGTATATCCAGCAGGGGTTCAATCACCGCCTCGTCCTCTCGTGCCACTACCTCCATNTCCCGCACACGACGCTTCAGCCTCAGAAAACCCTCCAGTAGATGCACCAGCGTCAGCGTCAGGAAAGCCATCAAAGTCGCCACAATCGCCATCACCCAGTACTGGCGATGCAATCCGACCGCCAGCCCGATAGCCGCGGTTGCCCAGATGCTCGCGGCAGTGGTCAACCCGCGCACCGTGCCACCGAGATGGATAATTGTACCTGCACCGATGAAACCGATACCCGTCACCACCTGTGCGGCGATGCGTGTGGGGTCGGTATTGGCTCCCTTCATGCCCACGGAGACCATACCGAACAGCGCCGCACCCATCGATAACAGGATATGCGTGCGCAGACCGGCAGGCCTGCCGTGCAGTTCACGCTCCAGCCCCACCACCGCCCCCAGCAGACAAGCCAGCAATAGCGTTGTCAGGACGTCCCAAAAAGAAGACACGTTCCTCCCCCCTGAAAGAGGATGGTTCTATTGTACTGTGGAAGTAAGAAGCAGGCAAGCCCGCACGAAAAAATCGCCTGCTTCCAGAGCCGTCGGGGTTGGGCGAACGCTCTGTGTAGCAGGCTCCATCGATGTGATGGACAGAGTGAAAAGGAGGACATGCGCTACTCTAGTATACGGCTAGCCAGCCAAAAAGGTTCCGCCGGTGGACTTCCTCCTTCCCGGTGTGCGTGCTGTCGCGTCCACCACGCTCAGCGCTGAGGTAACCCGCCGGAGCCCGCTCTCGTCTAAATTGCGCTGGGCTAGCAGGAATCTGAACCGGCTTCGCTGTATGATATACCGTACCCACTGGATGGTACGTCTGCAAACAAACCCGAGGCGAGGAGAGACGACTATGCAAATGCGCTTGAAGGGCTTCATCTCTGCAGGATGGACTCGCGCGCTGCCAGCGTGCGCACTGGTGCTTCTAATGGCGTCTGTAGCACTTGCTCAGGATGTGGAGGTTTACCGCTTCTCCCCCACGCATGGCGGTATCGCGCCGGGAGGAATCCAGATGCCGGTCGCGATGTACTGGCGATACACCGCCTCACCGGCACCGCAAAACCCGGCGGCACCCGCCATCGTCGGCAACACCATCTACTACGCCTGCCGTGATCGCTTCTACGCGCTGGACGCGGAAACAGGACGTGTGATCTGGCGCTATCCGGCAGACCAGCCGCTGGATGCACAGTTCCGCACCACCCCCGCGGTGTCGGAAGGCATCGTGTACGTCGGCGCCACGGACGGCAACCTTTACGCGCTCTCTGCGCCCACCGGCAAATACCTCTGGTCCTTCCGCGCCCAGGGGGCAATACTGTCCCCACCGACCGTCGTCAACGACGTCGTGTACTTCGGCTCCGCCGACGGAAAGGTCTACGCGATTAACGCCAAAACGGGCGAACCGGTGTGGCGCGGGGGGTTCCGTACGCTGGATGCGGTGAACGGCGCAGTGGCTGTGGCGGATGACATGGTCTACTTTATCTCCGCAGACCAGACATTGTATGCGGCAGCCGCAGCCACAGGCTTGCTCCTGTGGCGAGTGCGTCTGCCCGGTACACTGTACGCCCTGTCGCCCGTGGTCGCAGACCGCAATGTGTACGTGGTTGCCTCCAACGCACTGCAGGCGCTGCAGGCGCGCAGCGGACGCCAGCTGTGGGCACGCACCCTGCCCGACGATATCGTCACGGAGCCGGTCGCCGGCAACGGCATGGTCTACGTGCTGACGCGCGACGGTCGCGTGTGGGCGTTCGACAATACCGGCAAACTGCTGTGGAACAGCAAAGAGCCTGTGTTTACCAACCAGCCGGTTGCTCCACCCACACTGGCGGGCAACGTGCTTATCATCGGCACGACGCGAGGCGGCATCTACGCTCTGGACGCTTCGAACGGAGCCGTGCTGTGGAAGTACCTCTTACAGTCGTCTTCCTCCACCCCCGAGCGCCCCTCCTTTACCGATATCACGGCGACGCCGGTGGTGGTAAACGGCACGCTGTACGTGGTGTCGGATGACGGCAGTCTCACCACCTTCCGCGCCGATGCACCCGATAGCATCCCGCCCACCATCACCGAGCTGGAGCCGGCGCGCGGGGTCGCCATCTCGGGACAACCGCCCATCCGATTCCGCGCCCTCATTAGCGACGACGGCTCGGGCATCAAAACCGACACCATCCAGTTCCTGCTGGACGATAAGCCCGTGAAATATGAGTTCGACCTCGTCAAGGGAGAAATCAGCTACCTGTGGGATACCAAGGAAGCGTCCGCCTCGCCTGCCGGACAGCCAGCAGGGGCGGCCACCGTCAAACCCCTCGCCGATGGGCGACACACGGTGAAGGTCATCGCCGAAGACTGGCGCGGCAACCGCACCGAATACACCTGGACCTTCATCGTGGATAACACCCTGCGCAAGCGCACACCCACAACTACCCAGCCGCGCATGGGTGTGCCCGGCGTGCCCGGCGGTATCGGCGGAGGACGACGCGGTGGCGGTGGCGGGCGCGGCGACGAAGGATACTGATAACGGGAGCGATCAAACGGTGGAGGAAGCTCGTCTGCGTGCGCTGCTCAGGCTGGCGTACCTCGAGCTTCCTCCCCGCCGCCTGCTGAACCTGCTGGAGCGTTTCGAGAACCCCGAAGACATCTTCCATGCCTCGCGTACCGACCTACTGCGCATCGAAGGCATGACCGAAGCTGCCGCCGCGCGCATCCTGAACGCTCCTGACCTGACCGCAGAGCAGTGGCAACGCTGGCAAAAGGCAGACGCACGCCTGCTCACCTGGCGCGATGAAAACTATCCGTCCGCCCTGCGCGAGATCGAAGACTTCCCACCCCTGCTGTTCGTGCGCGGTAGCCTGCAGGAGCGCGACCGCTTCGCCATCGCCATTGTCGGCACACGCAGACCCACCTCTTACGGACGCACCGTCGCCGAGAAACTGGGGCGCGAACTCGCCCGCTACGGGCTGACCGTCGTCAGCGGGGGCGCACGGGGTATCGACACCGCCGCGCATACCGGCGCACTGCGGGCGAACGGCCGCACCATCGCCGTGTTGGGCAGCGGCATCGACGTGGCGTACCCCGCCGAATCCGCCGCGCTGTTCCACCGTATCGCCGCGCAGGGCGCAGTGCTATCGGAATACCCGCCCGGCATTCAGCCCGAACAGTGGCGGTTCCCTGCCCGCAACCGCCTTGTCAGCGCGCTGGCGNTNGGCGTGCTGGTGGTGGAGGCTCCCTANGACAGCGGCGCGCTCATCACCGCAGGACTCGCGCTGGAACAGGGCAAACCCGTGTTCGCCGTGCCCGGCAACATCGACACCGGACACAGCGCAGGCTGCCACAAACTCATCAAGGAAGGCGCGACGCTGGTCGACAGCGTGGAGGACATCGTGCGCGCGCTGGGCATCGCCCCGGAACCGCCTCCGGAACGCACCTCCCTGCCCGCACTAACCCCCGTGCAACAGCAGGTGCTGCAAGCGTTGTCGCTTACGCCTAAGCACGTGGACGCGCTCGCCCATGAACTGCGCCTGCCAATTGCCCAGCTGAACGCCGAACTGCTGATGTTGGAGATGCACAACCTCGTGCGCCGACAACCGGGGAACACCTATGTTCGGGTACCATAGAAGGTGAACGTCATCCTGAGCGTCAGCGAAGAATCTCGTATTAGAAAAGAATGAATCACCTGTCTCTCTCCATCGCCGGTATCGCGCTGAGGCTGGAATGCCCCGACCCCGCGTTCCTGTCGCAACTCGTGCAGGAGCGGTACGAAGCGTTCGTCTCGGGCGAAGAGCCATCGCCTCACATCCGCATCCGCCTGCAACCCACCGCCTATCCACCCACCCACGCCCGAATCGAAAGCGTGAAGGTGCGCCCCGCCGAGGGCGGCTGGCGGTTCGTCTACGATACCTTTGTGGCAGATGTTACCGCAAACGCTGATAGCGCGGAGGTCACTTGCCTGCACAGCCCTTATGCTGTGGACTCCTTCCTGCGGGCGTTGCTCGCTTTGTACCTGCCCCAGCGTGACGGGGTGATGATTCACGCCTCCGCCCTGCGATACGGAGGACGCGGATACCTGTTTGCGGGACGTTCAGGCGCGGGCAAAAGCACGGTGGCGCGCCTGCTGTGCAACCTCGCCGAGGTGCTGAGCGATGAACTGGTGGCGGTGCGCCGCACCGCGGAGGGCTGGCAAGTGTACGGAACCCCCTTCTGGGGCGACTTCGCCCGCGCGGGCGCGAACCT
>JGI24188J35168_1002007_pt1 | contig 11454 bp, 10 predicted proteins | sample YNPBryantNP2012_FD_35168 | JGI IMG/M metagenome (IMG submission 35168) | reverse complement strand
ATGGCTAAAAACTGGCAGTACGAGTATGAAGTACCCGTGCCTGGAGGTGGCATGGGTAGGAAGGTTGTTACTCACCCCCCTGCAGATGCGAATCATCCCTATCCACATTGGGAAGCTTCCACGCCGAAGCAGGGAGGGGCAATTGACCCATTAGGGCGCCTACGTTATGACAACATTGACCGAATTTCACGCAAGCCCAAAGTGAAAGTTCCGTACAAGAGATGAATCATTCAGGGTTACAGGGAGGGAGAGTAGTGCAGGTCAACGATGCGCTAAGCAAAGCCTTGCGTAGAAACCGCCTGAAACACCATTTGCCATCCGAGATGGAAAGGTTGTCCAGCATTTTAGGGAGACCTGGGGATATCGCCCAAGACGTAGAAACGGTCGACTCGGAGGAGCGGTTTAGGAGGTATTTAAAAGCTCTTGAAGAGTGCAGAGAGGGTAAGCGCTATCACTTTTACCTAAAAGCACCGGCAAGAGATCGACGGATGGTCAAGCGAGTTCTGGCTCAGTTGCGGGCTAATATTGGTGAGCTGCCAATGTGGTTGTATTGGCATGTAGGAGTAGATACTGTTGCGGTGCGGATTATGAGTACGGAACTTTTCGACCATGCGTTGGCCCTTGTCAGCCTTGACCAGGACGACTTGTATGTTTCCACCGCAGATGACAGTGCTGGTATATACCTAAGTTACTATATAGAGCGCGTTGCTGGTGTATCTCGTAGTGAGTACGAGATGATCATTTGGGGTAACCAGTTTACCGCGTTGCTGCAATCACTTTGGAAGCAGGGGGTCGGTGACATTGGTCTCGTGACCCCAGTAGTTCGGTTCGCGCGGCAGAAAGATGAATCCTTTGAACAATAAACACAGCCTCCGGCGCCCCGAACCTGTATCGGTATGCGGGCAATGACCTAATCAACGAAGTAGACCCCGACGGCACCGAATTGTCTACCTCCTCGGGAGCATATCTACCAGCACCGCCTTCGCGCCATCAATCACTGCCTGCCCGTTCTCGCGGCGTAGCGTACCCTTTACGGTCACCACGTCGCCCGCGATGAAGGCCAACGGCAGCTCGCCCGGTATCCGCACGGTCACTTCACCCAGCCGGAAGTCGCCGTTGGTTCCCGGCATACCGGAGGTCACCGCCCACTCCGTGAGCACTACCTGTGTGTCTTCCGGCAGGCGCGAAAGTTCCGCCAGATTCTTTACCCGCTTCGCGCCGGTATCACCCAGCAACAGGTTGCACGTGGTCACCTTGCCTGCCTCTACCTTTACTTTCAGCTTCAGCGCGTTCGCCCCGCGTGGCTGAACCATCAGCGTGTAATCGCCCGGCGGTAAGTGCACAAAGCCGAAGAACCCCGTGCCGTCCACGTACTGCTCCCGCTCCTGCCCCATACCCTTCAAGACGACCAGCGTGTGGTCGNCAGGGTCCAGGGTGTCCGCATGAAGGATAGTACCTTTGATGTGCCCGTTCATGGGTTTCTCCTTCCACATCGCGGGGGGCACCGGTACCCAGCCTCCGAAAGCTTTGCCCAGTGCTTCATAAAAGGCGGGATTGTGTTTCTGCTCTTTGCCTTCGGGGTCGGTGTTGGTCGTGGCGTAGGAATAGAAGCACACGCCACGCGGCTTGTTACCACGCGGCGTTGGCTCCCACACGCGTTGCAGCTGCTTCAGGGTGTCCTCAATCGGGTTCAGGAAGTTACCCAGCCCCATGGCAGCGTAGTGCTGGTACTGGTGGTCCTTCACAAAGCGCATCCAGTTATCCAGCCACCGGGCGTACTTCTGCTCGTTGTAGTAGCACATAGGGAAGTTCCAATCCAGAATACCTTCCTCCATCCAGCCGCGCCAATCCTGATACACGCGCGAATACGCCGCCGCCCGCGTCCACGCCTCATCGGTCTCCGGGCCGTTGCCCCACGTGATGGTCGCCGCCGACACCAGTACCTTCGGGTTCACCGTCCAGGCGTACAGGTAGGTCTTGCGCACCAGTGCGGTGACCTGATCGCGCCGCCACTGCTTGAACCGCTCGCTCTTGAAGAAGGGAAATCCCTCTGGTCTGCCGCGCCGTTCGTTGTAGCGCTGCACGCTGACGGGATTGTATCCCCACCGCTCGCCGCCGTAGCGCACGAAATCAAAGTGGATGCCGTCCACGTCATAGTGGCGGATGACGTCCAGATACGTGCGGAAAGTCCAGTCCGCTGCGCCAGGATGCCCGGGGTCTATTTTGGTGGCTTCGCCGTCGTAGTCTTCGCCCATATCGCTGAGCGAAAGGTAATCGGGGAACCGGCTCTGCAAGGAACGCGGATGTCGATTCCTTCCCACCGCACAGGTGTTCAGCCAGGTATGCACCTGAATGTATGGCTTCTCTCCATGCGCTTTCTGGATGAGATACGCCAGCGGGTCAAACCCCTCTGCGATGTCGGATGCACGTGGCTCGTAGTGCGAGTTGTAGTAGGCATCTGCGCTCTTGCGCACCTGCACCACTACCGCGTTCAGCCCCACCTGACGCACCCGCGCCAGCAAGGTATCTACCTGCTCCGGCGTTTTGATGCCCTCGTTGAAGCCGTCCACCCAAATAGCCCGCATCTGAGGCTCCCCGCTCGGCGTGGCAAATGCGGGCAAAAGACACAGAACCACGACAAATAACCACCGCATCATATTGCCTCCGCTTCCTCCTTGGCAATCTGCACCCAGCGAATCACCCGCTGNGGGTCGTGGCGGATAGTGTGACAGTCCTTCATGATAATCTCCACACGACAGTCATTTCTCTTCAACGCACGTAAGCCTTGCCGCAGTGNCTGCCGCACGAACTCCTCATCGAAGGTATCCGTTGCCAGCACACCCGGATGAGGTTTCCACGAGAAGATATAGCGATTCCCCAGACGTTCCGCCATCACCTCGACGTTCACCCAGGGCGACATCGAAACCCGCCGCAAGCGCGGAAACTTCTCCACGACGTGCCAGCGGCTGTCCAGCGGCTCGCAGCAGCCGTAACAGTTCAGCCCGAACCGCTCCAGCAACGACAGCTGGTAGGGAAAGATGAACTCTTCAAACATGCTGGCGGAGATGCCGACGGTCTCCTGGCTCTCGGCAAAGCCCCACATGTCGACGGGGCGCACGTGCCCGTTGAAATCGGGCTGCGGCAGCTCGTGCGTCCACCCGAACCCGCCCGAGCCGACGTAGGTGCCGTCATTATTCAGAAACAGCAACCCTTTCTTTTCCAGAAAGTCCAGCCGGGCGGCGTGACCATCGCGCAGGAACGCCATCAGCCGGTGCAACTCGTCGGGACAATCCACCATGTCGTACATGATTTGTTCCAGCCCGCGCAGGTACACCAGCGTCTGTGTCATGCCGAACGACCACCACCAGACGGTCTTCAACCGCACCTGCAGGATGTCGCCGAAGGTCTCCTGAGCCAGNTGCAAAAGTTCCTGCGTGGCCTCGTAGTCCACCGTAATCTGAGGGAAGCGCAGTTTGTCCATGTCATCGTAGGTCTTTAGCGGAGCCTCCCAGCGCCACGAACCGCCGCCCTCTCCACCGATGCGGGTTTCACGGAGACCCCAGTCGGTCTCGGTATACACATGCCCGACGTTGAAAACAGGCTCGATCACTTTATCGTCGCGCATTTGCGCGCCCCAGAAAACCTCGCGACGCAGATGCCATTCCCATGCCCGAGCCAAACCGCCCTCACACTGCAACGTCTCCGGGGTTAGAATCTCGTTCCAGCCGTTCTCGGGGTCGCAGAACACCAGCGGGCGCGTCGGCTCCAGCGCGTTATGGCGATACCACAGTTCGCGCTTCTCCTCCTCAACAGGGCGAGCTGCCAGGTCCGCCACCTGCTTCGCCAGCTCCCGCAGGATAAGGCGGTCGCGTTGGTTCAAAGAGTACCTCGGCTGGGTAGCGGTATTCTCAGACATCACGCGTGCTCCTCTCTACCGAACTCGTCAAGCAACTCTGTCGGCGACACAATGTGTATTCCACGAAAAGTGCCCAGCGGAAGTAAATGCTTGCGGTCTCCAGTGACGATGTGTGTTGCGTTGCCCAGAAGGGCACATTCCAGCACCTTGTCGTCTTCGGGAGCAAGTGCTGCACCTCGCAATGCCCCGGTAATTGGGACAAGCTGCAGAAACTCCTTTAATTCCTGCACAAGAGCGAAAGCATCAGATGGGTTCATGGTCAGTTTCTCAATCGACTTCTCGTATACCTCTTCCAGTATCTCCGCACAGGTCAAACCCTTGATTAAGCCCGCCCGAGCGAGTAACACGCAGCGTAGCGGGGTGCCTCCCCAGCCGAATGCGGACAGAAGGACGTTGGTATCGAAAACCACGCGGAGTCCCGTCAATCCTCGAGCCACTCAGCAAAGAAATGAAGGCGTTCATCCTCATCCATCGCATCCCAGTCGTATCCCTGCCTCCGGGCCGCCTCTCGCACCAACGGCTCGACTCGCTGTCGAATGCTGCTCAACATATCGTCCGTGGACGCAATAGACCGATAGTAGGTGCTGATGAGATCTGCCTGTTGGTCAGGCGTGAGCCGTTCCCAGTCCCTGCCCGTCTCGCAGGCAATCCGACGCAAAACAGATTGAAACACCCTCTGCCGCTGGCGACGTTCCTCTGCAAGCTCCTGCTCAAGCATCGCCACGATCTCTCGTTTCACCGCTGGGGGCAGCTGCTTGACCATCTCGATAACCCGTTCATTGCTGGACACAGAACTCATTCGTCCTCAGCTCCCGATTGCGCAACAATGCGTAACACCTCAGCGTACCGCTTAAGAGTATACACCGCCCCGTAGCTTCCTGCAACAAACGCTGCCGCACGAGACGAAGTATCTCAATTCACCAAGAGAGCACAGGGAAAAGGTGCCCTCTGTGGTGAAGCTCTCACCGCCTCTTCCGTCGCATCAACGGCAGCAGCCCCACACCGCCGAGCAACACAGCAATCCCCGCAGGCTCCGGCACAGGCTGAGCAAGAATGATGCTCCAGTATCGCTGCCCACCGATGTCCTCGCGGGTCACCCACACCAGCTCGCCCCGGTCGTTCAATGCCACCCGGAAGCTGCGCGTGGGGTCGGTGTTATCGGTTAGCGGTATGGTTGCCCCATTGGCAAACAGCTGCACATCATACTTGCGGAACAGGATGGCTTGCTCGTACAGCACCCAGCCCAAATTGTTGATGGCAGGGACCATTGGCGGCACTGCCCGTGTTGTTCGTCAGCGCAACCACGCCCGTCGCTTCCGACCACAGCTCGATGTTCCAGTTGCTGCCGTTATGGTGCATCCATACGACCTGCCCGTTGTCGTTCAGGTCGGGCGAGGAGTAGTCGTCGCCGGCGGTATTACTCGTGAGGTCGCGATAGTTCACCATGTCGTCGGCGTGCGCCAGATAGACCTGCGGGCTGGAGTCGGCGTCCACAGCGTTCCACACGACCTGCCCCAGATTGTTGATTCGCGGGTTCTGGCTGTCAAAGCCCGCCCAGGAGGTCAGGTTTTCGGGGTCGGAATAGCCGGGCTTCCAGAGGTAAATATCCTGATAGCCCGTGATGGCGTCCGTTCCCGTAGTGACCACCCAGCCCGAGTCATTGATATCCGGCGCGCCAAAGCCCACCGAGCCGTCGCTACGGGTGATGTTCGTGAGCACCCCGCTATCCCACAGTACCACGTCGGACACGCTGCCATCATCGTAACGCCACACAATCTGGTTCAGGTTGTTCAGGCGTGGATAGGTGTTCAGACGCCACGGCTCGCCTGCGCTCAGCCGGCGGACTCCTGAGCCATCGTACAGCCACACGTCACTGCGGGTGAAGTCCCCTTCTGACCAGACAATCCACCCGTTGTTGTTGATGTGCACCGACTGTACCGAGTTCGCATGCCGATATATCACTTGGGTGCGAAACACACTCGGCGGCTGCGGATGTGCCTGCAGACACGCCAGAGACAACAGCAGCAGCAATCCGCCCGCCACCACATACCGCCAGGTAAGCATCGGTATCCCTCCTTTCGTCTTTTCACCGGGTTCTTACACCCACTTCATACCGATGTCCGTACGGTAGTGCATATACTCGAAGCGGATACACCGTACGGCATCATAGGCTCGCCCACGCGCCTGAGCGAGAGTATCGCCCAGCGCAGTCACTCCCAGCACGCGCCCGCCAGCGGTTACCACTTTATCGCCTTCTCGGCGCGTGCCCGCATGAAAGACCACGCACTCCGGCACCTGTGCCGCCTCATCCAGCCCCTCGATAGGCAACCCCGTTTCATATTTGCCAGGGTAGCCCCCCGACACTATCACCACACATACCGCGTAGCGCGGCTTCCACTGCAGGGTGACCTCATCGAGACGGCACTCGACCGCCGCCTGCATCACCTCCACAATGTCGTTCTCCAACAAGGGCAGCACCGCCTGCGTTTCAGGGTCACCGAACCGCACATTGAATTCCAGCGTCTTAATGCCCTCTTCGGTAACCATCGTGCCCGCGTACAGCACACCACGGAAGGGAATACCCGCGTCGCGCGTGGCGCGGATGGCAGGATGGATAATCTGTTCTATCGCTTGCTGCTGCAGTTCCGGCGTAACAAGGCGCAGGGGACAGATACTGCCCATCCCACCGGTGTTCGCTCCCCGGTCGTGGTCGAGAGCGCGTTTGTAATCCTGAACCGGCAGCATCGGCAGAACGGTGGCTCCATCGGTAAACGCCATCAATGAAGCCTCTTCCCCAACCAGGACCTCTTCAATCACCACACGCGCGCCCGCCTCTCCAAGTACACGTTCCTCCATGAGCGAATGTATGACTTCCAGCGCCTCGTCCAGATGGTGTACGACGAAAACGCCTTTACCCGCCGCCTCACCATCCGCCTTAATCACCAGCCCTTTCGCGCCTTCCTGAAAACGCCGGTGCGCGTATTCCGCAGCCGAATGCGGTTCGCTGAAAACCGAGAAATCGGCGGTGGGAATACGATAACGGCGCATGACCTCTTTCGCATACACTTTACTGCCTTCCAGACGCGCTGGCTCTTTACTGGGACCAAATATCGCCAGCCCGCGCGTCTCAAATACATCCACGACACCTGCAATCAACGGCGACTCGGGTCCGACAACGGTCAGGTCAATACGGTTGCGTTCGGCGAAGCTTGCCAGGCTTTCGATATCGGTGGCTTTAATCGGCACGCACTCNGCCAGTTCAGCAATGCCGGCGTTACCCGGCGCCGCATAGATTTTGGTTACTTTGGGGCTCTGCGCGATTTTCCACACCAGCGCATGCTCGCGCCCGCCCCCACCTATCACCAGTACCTTCAAGGCTCATTCCTCCCGATGTCGCTCCAGCGGGACAAACCGCGCATAATCGGGTTTGAAGCCGACTCGCACGGTGCCCGTTGGACCGTTTCGTTGTTTGGCAATGATAATCTCGGCTTCCTCTACCCGCCCCTCTTCGCGAGGCACCGTCCCTGCGTCTATGTCGTCCGAAGAAACCGCCTCCTTCATGGCGTAATACTCGGGGCGGTAGATGAATGCCACCACGTCGGCTTCCGCCTCGATAGAACCGCTCTCGCGCAAATCCGACAGCATCGGACGCTTGTTCTCGCGATGCTCTACGGCACGGGATAATTGCGACAGGGCAATGATGGGCACTTCCAGCTCGCGCGCCAGCCCCTTCAATGCGCGGGCGATGTCCGAAATCTCCTGCGTGCGGTTCTCCGCCCGGCGGTGGCTGCGCATCAGCTGCAGGTAGTCCACAATCACCAGGTCCAACCCGTGTTCGGCACGCAGTCGGCGGCACTTCGCCCGCATCTCCAGCACCGAGATGTCCGGCGTGTCATCGATGAATATCTTGGCATTCCAGAGTTCCTGCACCGCTTTGGCAAGCCTCTGCCATGCGGTGTCGGGCAGCATCCCCAGCCGCAAACGATGCGCGTTCACCTCCGCCTGCGAACAAATCATGCGCTGCACGAGCTGCTCTTTGGACATCTCCAGGCTAAAGATAGCCACCGTTTTGCCCTCGTGAAGGGCGACGTGCTCGCCGATGTTCAGGCACAGGCTGGTTTTGCCCATGCTGGGGCGTGCCGCAATAATCACCAGATCCGACTTCTGCAGCCCCGCCGTGACATAATCCAGTTCGCGAAAGCCGGTGCTCAAACCTGTGACCAGCTTGCGCTCATGATAAAAGGCTTCGAAGCGGTCAAACGCCTCGCCCAGCAACGGGCGGATGCTTTCAAACCCCCTGCCGATACGCCGTTGCGCTACCCGATAGACCGCGCTCTCTGCCCGGTCGGCTATTTCGCCAATGGACAGCGGTTCCTCCTCATCCTCCGTCACCGCGGCCATGTGGATAATCTCCTGAGCCGCCTCGATAAGCCGACGGCGGATAGCATATTCTTCCACAATCTGGGCATAGTAGTCCACATTTGCCGCGCTGGGCACGCTGTCCATCAGAGTGGTCAGATAGGCGATACCTCCGATCTCTTCCAGCTTCCCGCGCCGTTGCAGTTCCTCGCTGAGAGTGACAAGGTCTACCGGCTCGCTGCGGCTCGAGAGGGCTATCAGGGCATCGTAGATGACCCGGTGCGCCTCCCGATAGAAATCCTCGGGCGCCAGGAACTCGCTCACGCGCTCGATAGCCGCACCGTCTATCATCATCGAGCCCAGCGTGGCAATCTCCGCATCCAGATTGTGNGGCAGGGCACGCAGCAGCTCACTCATGCGCGACTCTGGCTTGCCCTGCCTGTCCGAGTTTTTCCTCATCGCACAACACCCGACTTTATGCAGAAGCCTCCTGAGGCACGACCTCCACCTTCAGCGTCAGGTTCACATCATGGTGAAGGTGCAGTGTAACCTCATATTCTCCCAGCGACTTAATTGGCTCCAGCAATCCGATTTTACGCTTGTCTACCTTCACGTGGTACTGCTGTGCGATGGAATCGGCAATATGCTGGGCAGTTACCGCTCCGAACAGTTTGGTCGTTCCCTTACCGACATGTGCCTTCACGGTGACCGTCTTGCCTCTCAGCACATCCGCAATCTGTCGTGCTTCCTGCGCGGCTTTTTCCGCTCGCATCGCCTCCTGCTTCTGGCGAAGCTGCACGTTTTTCATTGCGCCCTTATCCGCAGCAATTGCCAGCCCACGCGGGAACAGATAGTTCCGCGCATACCCATCCGAGACGTTGACCACGTCGCCATGCTTGCCCAGTGAGGGCACGTCTTGCGTGAGTATCACCTTCATCGCCATCGTTTTCTGCCTCCTTCCGTCATCCTAACGTGTCAACTGTACCCCCAACACCGGTTGGTTCTGGTCGAACAGGCTGTCAATGCCCACCCACAGGCTCCAGTCAGCGTTCAGTTGTATCTTTGTCCGGGTGTTTATCTGCAGGTCGTTGGGGTCAAACACATCCGCCCGCAGATGAAGTCCGGGCTTGAGCCTCCAGTCCACCCCTACTCCCAGTTTGGAAGCATACAGTCCATAGCGTAAATCCAGCGTTGGCGTCAGCTGTGAACCATACTGCAGGATGAACTTGTTGCTCTCGGTAACATCGTACACACCAAGATAAAAGAAGCGATTATCCCGATACGGGAAAGAGAGCGTCAGGTCGGTGCGAAAAGTACCGTCGCGCAGCAAGCCGTACACATCCAGAGACACCTCTGTCGGCCTTATGGACAGCTTGCTGGGTTGAATAAGGCGCTCCACGAAGCGATTAATCCTTTCCGTTGCCTGACGTGCCTCCGCAAGCGTCGCCCTCGCTTCGGCGACGGTGCCGCGCACGTTCTCCCTGAGCTCTTCATCGCCTGTGTATTTGCCGATGTCCTCGGCGATACGGTTCAGTTTGGCACTCAATGTATTCATCTCTCTGGCGACATCGCGCAGATTCTGCTGAAGCTGCTCATCGCTCACAAAGCGGTCGAAGCTCTCGGTAGCGTGCTGCGCGGTGCGCACCAACTCGCGCGATTGCTTCAGCAAAGCCTCCAAATCCGCNACGACCTCCGGCAACATTCTGGTGGAACGCCGGGTGTCCTGCACCACAGCATCCAGAGAACGTCCNGCGCTCGCCAGAAGGCTTCGGGCTTGCTCTACCAGCACGGTCAGACGCGACGACGCCTGTTCCACGTTTTTCATCGTCTGCCGGATTCCCGCCTGCATCTCCGGGTCGGCAATCAGCGCGTTGACCGAGCGAACCAGCCTCTGCACCTCCTGAAGCGTTTCCTGTGCCACCGGCGCAAGGTCGCTAATTCCCGGTTCCTTTGTTCCCCGCAACACCGTTCCCTCATGCGCCTCGGCAGGTGATTTGCCCGGAACCAGAGCAATCATCTTATCCACGCCTGCAATGCCCGGCGACATCACCACCGCCAGCGAGTCCTCAGGGATTCTCACATCCTTACGCAAAGCCAGTCGCACCCGTGCCTGCAGGTCAGGGGTTAACCATACTTTCTGCACCTCGCCAACCTCCACCCCGGCAAGATAAACCCTCGCCTGCTCACGGATGCCTAGAGCATCGGGGAATACCGCCTCCACATGGTACACACGCCTCGCGGCCAGTGTACCGCGCAGATAGATAACCGTCGCTGCGATCCAAACAACCGCCACAATAATGGTTATCCCCACCAGAAAAACGGCCTTGCGCGATGTCATCATCGGTCCGGCTCCTGAGCACTCGTGGTTTCATCGCCCCGTACAATGCCGCCTGCCCGCAAGAAGCGACGCACCACCGGATTGGCGTCCGCACGCACCTCTTCTGGCGAGCCGCAGGTGATAATCTGACCTTCGNGTAGCATCGCTATCCTGTCCGCGATATGGAACACACTGATAAGGTCATGCGACACGACCAGCGCAGTCACCCTCAGCTGGCGCGTGGTATCCACGATCAGCGTATCTACGGTCTCCGCGACAATCGGGTCCAGACCCGCCGTCGGCTCGTCATACAGCACGATTTTCGGGTTCATCGCCAGCGCGCGCGCCAAACCCACTCGCTTCTGCATCCCACCCGACAGCTGCGAGGGATAAAGATGCTCCGTCCCTGCCATCCCCACCATCTCGAGCTTCTCTCGAACGATTTTGGCTACCTCTTCTTCGCGTCGGGTGATATGTCGCCGTACCCCAAACGCCACGTTATCGTACACCGTTAACGAGTCGAACAGCGCGGCATACTGAAACACCAGTCCGACCTGTTTGCGCACCGGCGTCAGCTTTGCTTCCGGTAGGCGGGAGATTTCCGTGTCGCCAATCCATATCTCTCCCCTCTGCGGCTTGAGCAAACCACCAATCAGCTTCAGCAACGTGGTCTTGCCGCAGCCAGAGGGCCCCATGATGGCAAATACCTCGCCCTCCTGCACCGCCAGAGAAACGCCCTGCAATACCCATCGCGAGTCTACCCCGTACCAGACCTCGTCGACACGCACCACTGTTTGGGCAGCCGGTTGTCCGCTCATCGCCCACCGAAAAGCAGATACGCCAGAAAGAAGTTCGCCATGTA
>JGI24188J35168_1002006_pt1 | contig 11454 bp, 9 predicted proteins | sample YNPBryantNP2012_FD_35168 | JGI IMG/M metagenome (IMG submission 35168) | reverse complement strand
TGGCGCTCGTGGGAGGATATGACGATCGTCTTTCCCGTGGACGCCGCAGCGGAACCGGGCCGGTCATACTACTATGAGCTGACCGCGAAGGGCGGCAACGGNAGGGTNGGCAAGATCATGAAGGCCTCGCAGGANTACCCCGCCGGCTGCGCCTACGTGGACGGGGAGCCGCAGGCCTTCGATTTCGCCTTTCAAACCTACGTCCACACGGACTGGGACCGCGACGCCGCGTATCAAGCAGCGTTCGCGATGTTCGATCTGGACCATCCCGGACTTCAGGCCGTGAAGAGTGCCGTGGAGCGCAGGAGCTGGGAGGAGGCTGCGAAGGCGCTGGTGGCGCATTTCGAGAACAGGCCGTCCTTCCGGAAGATGGTGGAGGAGGCCCGGCGCCTGCGGATCGCCGATATCACGCTCGCGGAGCTTGCCGCCGAAATGAAGGTCCGCGATCCGGACGGCAACATCATCAGCCTGGGGCCCAGCTGGAACCACCTGCGCTGGTGGCCGAAACGGGGCGGGGTGGGGCTCACGCGCGAAGGCATCCGCAAATATCTGGCCGCCGGTTACCTGGCCACCGGAGACCGCAAATACGCGGCGGCCTGGAACGATATGCTGAAGGCGTTCTTCNCGGAGCTGCCNTCNCCGCTGAAGTCCGGCATCGTCCCCCGGGACGCGAAGGACATCCCTCCCGTCTTTCCCGGCGGGCTGGCTGGCGGCACCATGTGGTCGGGACTGGCGATCGGCGCGCGGCTGGCGCACGAGTTCTACTACTATGCCGTTTTTGCCGACGCTCCGGAGTTCACATGGGACGTCCGCGCCGCCTTCATCTTCAATCTGGGCGATATGGCCGATGTGCTTGCCATCCAGAAGGGCGGAGGCAACTGGGCCACCCAGATGTTCGACCATCTGTTCTATTTCAGCACCGAGTTCCCGGAGTTTGCCCGCTCCCGGGAGTATGCCCGTCTGGCGTTCGAGGGCCTCAAGGAAAACATGCGCGAGACGCTTCAGCCGGACGGGCCCATCGGGGAGTCCGCCGGATACCAGATGATGGTCCACGGGCAGTATCTGGACATTATGGAGCGCGCCCGGAAGCTGGGGCTGGAGATTCCGCAGGAGCTGACCGCAAGGGTGGAGGCGGCCCTGGCGTTCCACCTGTACACCATCCAGCCGGACGGGCACCGCCCTTGCTTCGGAGACGCGCTGGCCGACGATGCCCGGCCGCTCCTCAGGAGAGGGGCCGAGGCCTTCGGCAGGAAGGACATGCTCTGGGCGGCCACGGACGGCCGGGAGGGCGAGATGCCGGACCGCCTTTCGGTGCAGTTCCCGCACTCCGGCTATTATGTAATGCGCAGCTCCTGGAGCCCGGACGCCCGGTATCTCATCCTGCATAACGGGAGGTACACTGCCCACGGGCACTTCGATGCGCTGGGCTTCATCCTCTGCGCTTACGGCAGCCTCCTCATCGCGGACCCCGGCATCTACATCTACGGCACGCCCGATGCGCAGCGCTTGATCTCCACCCGCTCCCACAGCACCATCTCCGTGGACGGATGCGACCTGGAGAACGCCGGAGGACCCGCCGTGTTCAGGACGGGCTCCGTTGCGGACTATCTGCGCGCGGAAGGGCCGGGCTATCAGGGGCTCGACCGGAGCATCCGCCCGGTGCGGCGCATCGCGTTCGTCCGGCCGGACTACTGGGTGATCTCAGACGTCGTCCGCGGCGTGGGAGAGCATCGGGCGGACTGGCGCTTCCACTTCGCGGACACAATGGCCGAACTGGACCCGCAGACGCAGACGGCCCGCACCACCCGTGCGGGCGGCGGCAACCTCCTGTTGATCCCGGCTGGCGGAGCGAAAGGGCATTCCACGCTCGAGCAAGGCGACACCGCTTTCGTGCACGAAAAGCTCGAGCCCGCGCTCATCCTGAAGCGCTCCGTAACAGCGGAGCTCCCCGTCCGGATGGACACGGTGGCGTATCCTTTCCCGGCCGGTTCTCCGGCTGTCTCCGTGACGTCCCTGACCCCGGCCGGGGACTCCTCCGTGGAGACCTGCGGGGTGAAGGTCGCGGCGCACAGCGGCGAGGACGTGGTGGTGTTCTCGAGCGGCGGGGTGAGTGAAGTCTCGTTTCGGGACGCTCGCATCCGTCTGAGGGGCGAGTTCGCCTGCGTCCGCCGCGATCCATCCGGAGGGCTCCGCGGGTTTTCCCTGGCGCGGGCATCGAGGCTGGAGGACGGCCTGTTGCTCGCCGAATCTTCGTCGTCCGTCGACTGGCTGGACGTCGCCTACGGTGGAGACGTGGTGCGGGTGGCCTGCGAAGGAGCGGACAGCGGTCTTCGCGTTGCGGCGCTGGGAAGGAGGATGGTCGCGGTCAACGGCGGGACGGCCCGCCCGCTCGATCCGGGAGCGGAGTTCTTCAGTCCTTTCGCGGAGTAGCGCGGACCCGCGGATCACCAGCTCAGCGGCGCCAGAGCTCGAGCAACTCCCGCGCGATGCGTTTCATCTCGCGGAAGACGATGCCCTGCCGGTATGCCGTGGTGAAGAAGCGCAGGCCAACCGGGCTGGTCCGGTCCCGGCCCGCCGGCCCGGCGCTCAAGGCGGCCCCTTGCTATATCGAGGGGGGCCGCCTGCAATGAAAGCGGCGGCCTGTCAGCAGCCCCCGGTCAGGCTACCACGGATACTTGTCCGCGGCGTCGAACCGGACGTTGCCTCCCCTGATCATCAGGGCCACAATGCCCTCGTCGCCGCGCAGGTTGATGCTGTGAAGCAGACAGGTCGCGAGCGGCCCTCCGAGCTCCTTCGCGCGCTGGAGCTTCGCGGCCGTCAGCCCCATGTTGTTCAGCGCAATGGCCGGGTCGTCCAGATCAACGTCCAGACGGGCGGGCGTCTCCGGGTCGTAGGGAAGCTTGGCGTAAACGTGGGGCCAGAAGTGGTAGCTGGCCTTCAAATAGTTCCCGGTGGCCTGCGGCCCGGCGTAAACCCGGGCGTATCCCCGGCCGTTGACGCCGGGGTCCCCGTTCCACTTGACGGCTTTCTTGCACAGGAAGATGCCGTCCGTCTTGGCATACGGCTGCAGATTCCACCAGCCGTTGTACTGAGAGTTGAAGTTCGGATCGATCGCGCGCGGACGCGGCGGCAGGAAGCCCCTGTTGTCGTCCGCGTACATCACGATGGCCGTATACACCTGCCTCAGGTTGCTGATACAGGTGGAAAGGCGCGCGCGCTCCCTCGCCTGAGCGAAGACCGGAAAGAGGATGGCGGCCAGAATGGCGATGATGGCGATCACCACCAGCAGTTCGATGAGGGTAAACCCTCTGTTTCGGACAGTGAGCATGGATATCGGACTCCTTCACGCAGACCCCGGCGAACGCAGGCTTCGCCCTCTTCATTTTACCCTACGGCCGGGCCGTTGTGGGAGGATGCGGATTTGACAGGCGTCCCGGCCCGGCCCTATAATCCCGGCAACGGAAGGGGCGGCCCCTCCGGGTTCTTTGTTGCCGGAAGCTGCCGTCACTCGTGACACGCTTGAGCCATCAGCAGTCATCCTCAACAGTTGAGTTCGCGCGAGAGGTGATCCGCATCGAAGCCGAGGCTCTGCTCGGCGTCGCCGAGCGGCTCGGCCCTGAGTTCGACCGCGCAGTTTCGCTGCTGCTGTCCTGCAAAGGGCGCACTGTGGTGACGGGGGTGGGGAAGTCCGGAGCCATCGCACGCAAGATCGCCGGTATCCTTTCCAGCACGGGCACCCCGGCGCTGTTCCTGCACCCGGCGGAGGGAGTCCACGGGGATCTGGGAGTGGTGACGCACGACGATGTGGTCATCATTCTCTCCTACAGCGGGGAATCGGACGAGATCGTCGGAATCCTTCCCGTCATCAAGCGGATCGGGGCTGCCTCCATCGGCATCACCCGCGCCCGCGAGTCATCTCTGACCGGCTTCTGCGACGTGGTGCTCGATGTGACGGTGGAGAGGGAGGCCTGCCCCCTGGGGCTTGCTCCAACCAGCAGCACCACAGCCATGCTCGCGATGGGCGACGCTCTGGCGCTGGCCGTGATGCGCGAGCGGCGCTTCACCCGGGAGGACTTTGCGCTGTTCCATCCGGCGGGAGCGCTGGGACGGCGGCTTATTCTGCGCGCCCGCGACCTGATGCGCACGGGGGAGGAGATGGCCGTCTGCCGTGCCTCGGACAGCCTGCGTGATGTGATGTTCGCAATCACCCGCGCGCGCGCCGGGGCGGCCTGTGTGGTGGACGGGGACGGGCTGTTCGCCGGCATTCTGACGGACGGAGACATCCGCCGGCACCTGCTGGCCGGGGGCTCGCTGGATGCTCCCGCGGAGCAGGTCATGACCTCACATCCGCTCACCATCGCGCCGGACAGCCTCGCGGTGGAGGGGCTCCACATCATGGAGGAGCGCAAGATCGGCGATCTTCCGGTCATCGAGGACGGACGTCCGGTGGGGGTGCTTATGCTGAAGGACGTGGTCCGGGCGGGACTGGTGTGAGCGCGCTTGTCTCCGTCGCCGGCAGCTTGTCGCTGGAGCGATGAGCGGAGCGCCCTGACGTGTCTGCCGTCACCATCCTCCACACCAACGACCTTCACAACCGGCTGGACGAGGCTGCGGCGGAGCGGCTCGCGTCGGTCCGGCGGTCTCAGCAGAACCCGCTGCTGCTCGACGCCGGAGATGCCGTCTGGGCGGGCAATACCTATTTCCGCCCCGGAGGCGAGCCGGTTCTGGAGCGGATGTCGCTGGCGGGTTACGATGCGATGGTGGTCGGGAACCGGGAGTTCCACTTCACGGAGACCGGGTTTGTATCCAAGTTATCGCGCGCTTCTTATACAATCCTGTGCGCCAATGTGCGCCCGGTCCGCGAAGCCACACTTCCCTGCCAGCCGTCGGTTTCGCTCGAGCGGGGCGGAGTGCGCATCGCCATCATCGGGGTGACGGTCCCGATGGTCACCCCCCGCTCCCGGGCCGCCTCGTTCTCCGCCTACGTCTTCGATGACCCGGTGGAGGTCTGCTCTTCTCTTGCCGGGCGGATGCGCGAATCCTGCAATCTGCTAATCGCGCTCACCCACATCGGCCTGCGTCAGGATATCCGCCTTGCGCAGGAGTGCCCCGCCTTGGACATCATCGTGGGCGGGCACTCCCACGATACTCTGGAGCGTCCCGTCGAGGTCAACGGCGTGGCCGTGGTACAGGCGGGGCACCACGGACGCTTTTTCGGGGTCAGCCGTCTGGAGAAGCAGGGTGAAAGGTGGAGGCTGGACTACCGGCTGGAGCCCCTGCGGGAGGACCGGTCTTGATCACCGTGACGGCGCTTCTGGTCACGCTGCTCGCCTGTGCCGGGGCGGCCGTGCCGGGCCTGCTCGTCGCGCCTCGCGATGGGCCGGCGCTCCGGCGCTTCTGCTACGCCTGCGCCTGCGGGCTGGGAGGAGTCTCGCTCCTGCTGTTCGCGCTCGGGGCGCTGCAGCTCTGGAGCGATGCGGCCATGCGGCTGGTGGCTTTCACGCTTGCCCTTTGCGCGGTCCTGTATCCCTGGCTGGCGCGGCTCCAGCCGCCGCGGCCTGCGCGCTGGAGCGCCTCCCGCTGGGCTTCCGCCGCAGTGCTTGCGGCCCTTTTTGTCCTCACTCTCATCCCGGCGTGTGCTCCGGTCATCGACTGGGACGGGTTGAGCTACCATCTTGCGGTCCCGCGTCTGTATCTTCAGCACGGCGGGTTCTACTGGATCCCCTTCATCCATCACTCCAACTTCCCGTTCGCCGCGGAGATGCTCTTCGCCCCGGCTGTGGCCTGCGGAGTCCCGCCTGCCGCCAAGGTGGTGCACTGGTTTTTTTATGTTCTGACGGCGGCCGGCTCCGGGCTTCTGGCGGAACGCCTGTTCGGCAGGGGCTGCGGGATCTGGGCGGCGCTGGCCTTCGCGCTGATGCCGGTCGCGCTGTGGGAGGCGGGCGTCGCCTACATCGACCTCGCGACAGCCGCCTTCACCGTGCTCTCCTGCCTTGCGCTGGTGGAGGCGATGAACGGGGAAGCACATCGCCGGCATCTTCTCTTTCTGGCGGGACTGCTGGCCGGGATGGCCGCCGGCACCAAGACCTTCAGCCTGGTGTGGATCGCTCTCGCCGCCTGCTGGCTGGGGGGCTGGCTCTGGAAGAAGTCAAGGTCTGTTAAAGAATTGGCTTTCTTTCTTGTACCAGCTCTTGCCGTCTGTGCCCCCTGGTATCTCAAATCTCTGGTGTTGACCGGCAACCCCGTCTACCCGTTTCTGTTCAGCGTGTTCGGGGGAAGAGGATGGGACGAGGCCGGCGCACAGATGTACCGCCAGGCGTTCACCGGATTCGGGGCCGGCCGCTCCCCGGCCGATCTCCTGCTTCTGCCGTGGAACCTGCTGGCTCAGGGACATCGCTTCATTGATGGCGATTTCCTCTTCGGGTCCGCCGGTCCCGCGCTGGCGGCTCTCCTTCCGGCTGCCTCTCTGCGGCTAAGAGGACGTGGGGCCGCTCTGTCGGTGGTGGTTCTGCTCCACACTCTGGTGTGGTTCGGTCTGAGTCAGCAGACCCGGTATCTGCTGCCGGTGCTCGCCCTGGCCAGTGTGGTGGTCTGCGCGGCCGTCGCCCGGGAGGACCCGCTTGCGCGGGCCGCGAGGCTCGCGGTGCTGATCGCCGGGGGGATGTCGGTCTACCTGGCAGCGGCGCTCGCCACTCCGGTGTTCCCCTTGCTGACGCGCCAGACCACTGCGGACAGCTACATCCAGCGGCACGTCAACAGCCACTGGGTGGTGTCCTACCTGCCTCCGGATGCCCGGGTGCTCCTCTATGGCGAGACACGGGGCTTCTATCTGCGGCAGGAGTATCTGTGGGCCGATGTTGGCCTCAGCACCGTCATCCCCTACAGCTCCTTCCGCGGGCCTGAGGATATGCTGCGCTGGATGAAGGACCACGGCTGGACGGTGGCCCTCATCAACCGCCGCTTCGCCGCGAAGGATTCCCCGGCTGTCCGGCTCTGGGACATCGCCATCGAACGGGGACTGGTGCGGCCTCTGGGCGGAGCGGACTTCTCGAGCAGGATGGCCGCCGGGGTGGAGCTGTGGGAGATCCCCTGAGCGAGCGGCCGCTGGTGTCCATCATCGTCCCGGCCTACAACGAGGAGGCCACCATCCGCGAAGCGCTGGAGCGCGTGCTGGCCGTGCCCGTCTCGAAGGAGGTGCTGGTGGTGGATGACGCCTCCACGGACCGCACCGCAGAGATCGCGTCTTCCTTCGGCCCTCCGGTCCGGGTGTTGCGCCAGGCTGAGAATCAGGGGAAGGGAGCGGCCATCCGGCTGGCCCTTGCGGAAGCCAGGGGACACATCGTCGCCATCCAGGACGCCGACCTGGAGTATTTCCCCGAAGATCTTCCCTCCCTTCTCGAGCCGTTCCGGGACCCGTCCGTCCAGGTGGTCTACGGGACCCGTTTCCGGCCCGGGCGGCCCCGGATGCGGCTGGCCAACTACATTGCGAACCGCATCCTGGCGGCGACGGCCAACCTGCTTTACGGGGCCCGGATCTCGGACGAGGCGACCTGCTACAAGCTCTTCCGGCGCGAACTTCTGCTATCCTTCGGCCTCAAGTGCCGCCGGTTCGAGTTCTGCCCGGAGGTGACGGCCAGGGCCCTGCGCCGGGGCATCAGGATCGTGGAGGTGCCCATCCGTTACCGTCCGCGCTCCGCGGACGAGGGCAAAAAGATCACCTGGAAGGACGGGTTCCAGGCGATCTGGACGCTCGTGCGATACCGTTTCCGGGAGTGAGCGGCCTCTCTTCAGCGCAGGTCCGGGGAGCTGGCCTGGCTGCGGGTGTCCGACTTCTCCCACTCCTTCACCACCTGCCCCACCCGGAACATGATGGAGCGTTCGATCCTCTCCACCAGCTCTCCCGCCTTGAGGGAGTGCATCCCGTGGAGCTCCAGCACCTGCTCGATCTCCCGGTTGCCCTCGTCGAAGATCCGGACAATCTCCAGAATGGCCTCCTGCGCCGTCACTCTTTCGTCTCCAGGATGATGCCATCGTATGCCACGAGGAAGCCGTCCCCGCGCACCTTCTCCTGGAACTCCTCGTGCAGCATTCCCATATTGTGCGAGAAATGCGTCAGCACGAACCGGCAGCCCGGGTTCAGGCTGCCCATCCGGTCCAGCTGATCCCGCATCCGCCGGACGGTGCTCACCGTCAGGTGCGTCTCCAGATCCGGCAGGAACCCGCCGGTGCACTCGGTGATGACGAGGTCAAGCTTGACTCCTGCCAGAAACTCCCAGGTCGGCTCCCGGTAGGGGCCGGTGTCCGAAGCGTACAGCACGGCCCGGTCCAGATTCCCGAAGATCCAGTTCAGGCACAGCTCCTCCGCGCGGTGATACGCCACGACCGGCGTCGCGGGAATCTCGCCCAGCTCCACGGTCCGGAAAGGGACCACCTCGTGGATGGCCAGCCCGAGGCGGTCCGTATCGGGATAGGCTTCCCGGATCATCTCCGCCACGTCCCGGCTGCACCAGACGTCCACCACCGGCCTGCTCCTTTTGTGGGCGAAGGGATCCCGCAGATACTCCAGCTCTCCCGGCGAGAAGTGGTCGTTGTGGCTGTGAGTAAAAAGTAGATGCTCGATGCGCGACAGGTCGAGGCCGTGAGTCACCATATGGTGATAGGTGTCGGCGTTCAGGTCCACCTTGATGGTGTCGTTGACCATCAGGGACGCGCGGCTGCGCAGGTCCTTCCCGCCGCTTGCGCGGGCGCGGCGGCAGGTGTCGCAGGCACAGAACAGGGCGGGCCAGCCTTCGGCGGCGGCGGTTCCCAGAATCTGGAACTTCAAAGCGGATGTCTACCTCGAGAGGCCATTCTTCGGTCCAGCGCCTATTATACGTCCGCCCGTCAAGGCGGGGCGGCGCAGGGGTGGACGGTGTTCGTGCCATGTGGGAAGTGAGAGATGCAAATGCTACGCATTTTGACCGTTTTTTTGACTGAACCCCTTGACACGGGGCGTCAATGCGGTAACATGGTCGGGTGAAAGGCCGGGGTGGGAGGCTTGCTGCGGCAATGCCTGCCCTCGAACCTTCCCCGTCANGGCTCTCTTTGTGCGGCCGGGGCAGCAGCCGCGCAACGGCAGTCTGTTGCTGAAGACCACTTCTCTGGAGGAGATGGGAATGAACGCTCGACGCTTCTGCACCCTCGCCGTCGCGCTTTTGGCCGTCCTTGCGGCTGTTCCAGCGCTGGCGGACGATCTCAACCCCCCCTGGTGGCGGGGGCTGGAAGGCACCACCTTCCAGGAATGGACCTTCGATCAGCCGGGCAACGCGCCCGCTAACGTAAACAACCCTTACGGCGATCCGCAGCTGCTGACGCAGGGACAGTGGCTTCCTACAGGACAGCTGGTGTCCCGGGATCTGAGCTTCGTCATCCCGAACCGTCGGGTGCCGGATCCGCACAAATACATCCGTATCCAGGCGACCTACAGCATGCCCACCGACGTAACGACGGAGCTGCAGCTGCACATCCAGTCGGAGCCGCAGGCCCAATGGGAGGTCTTTGGTCACGGGGTTCAGCCAGGAACTGACCCCACACAGCCAACGTGGTACTCGTGGTGGGACATCGTGATGAAGCCCAACCCTTACATCGAGTACATCCGGCTGGGAGCGATTCCCGGGGCGACCTGGCCGGTCTACTGGGATCAGGTGGTCATCGACACCTGGTGCCAGCCGATCCCTGAGCCGATGTCCTTGACGCTGGCCGGTCTGGGGCTGGCCGGCATTTTTGGCGGACGGCGCCTGCGGAAGCGCTGACAGCGTCTACCCGCAGTCGCACGGACCGGACCGGAAGGACCCGGGGGATGCCATACATCTCCCGGGTCTCCAACACCGGGTCAGTCGCCGTCCCGGTTCCGGATGCCAGCGTCGCGGCGGCCGAGCTTTCTATCCTTCAGAGAGCGTACGAGAGCGCTTGCATAGCCTGGCGGAGCGCGTCTGGCGGCCTGCTCCAGCGCCCGCTCCGCGGCGCTGCCGGGGATGCAATGAAGCGCCATCCTGGCGTCCTCCCGCAGGTTGCTGTCTTCGATCAGTGCCGCCAGCGTCGCGCACGCCTCCGGGCCGCCCGCCAGACCCAGAAGCCGTATCGCGTGCCGGCGGACGGCAACCGGTCCCTGCCCTGCAGCCACCTCGACGAGCGAAGCGGAGACGGCGAGCCGTTCCTGCTCTTCGCCCGGTGCGGTGCTGGCCAGCGCGATGCGGTCCATCGCCACCCGTGCGGCCTTGGACTTCTCCGGATCGCTTCCGCCCATCACCTCCGCCAGCCTCGCGATGGCCTCCGCTCCGGAGGCACCTGCGTTCCCGGCCGCGTTCCACCGCGCGTCCGGGTCATCTCCCAGGATGGCTCCCACCAGCCGGTCTGCGCGCGTCATCTCCCCGTCTCCCTTCCGTTCTCCTGGAACCCTGAGAGCGTCCACGGGCTGCGGTAGGGCTCGCTGAGGAAGCGGTCCGCCGCCGGGTCGTCCACGAACCGCTCAGCCGCAAAGTCGAAAACCACCTTCCGTCCCAGACGCCACGCGATGTTCCCCAGGTTGCAGAGGGTCACCACGTGGTGGCCGGTCTCCACGTCCATCACGGGCCTTTCTCCCGTCCGGATGCAGTCCAGCCAGTTCTGGTAGTGCCCGGGGCTCTCGAAAGCCTGGAATCCGCCGGGCGGCGGCGAGTAGTCTTTCGCCTTTTGCTCCACCTCGCAGCCCCCGTCGCCCGCCAGAACCACCAGTTCATCCCGGTCGCCCCGGTAGGTGGCTCCCCAGTCCCCCGGNAAGCGCGGGTTCGGCGTGCCCGGCTGGGTCCAGGTGAGCGTCCATTCCGGATCCGTGAACTCCCACTTGACGNTCAGGGTGGCGGGCACGTCNTAGAACCCTTCGCGGAACTCCGTTCCGCTCGCCTCCACGGTGACCCGTCCACGGTATCCGTCGTTGTCCATCAGCCAGCTCACGATGCTGAGCGCGTGGTTCCCGCGGTCCCGCAGGAAGCCCCCTCCGTAGTCCATGAACCAGCGGAAGTGGAAGTGGCACCGTTTCGGATGGTAGGGCGCCCAGGGAGCCGGTCCGAGCCACAGATCCCAGTCCAGGGTGGAGGGCACCCGCTGCGGCTCCCCCCAGCTGTCCGGCCGGANGTTCGGCGGATGCCACACGTCCACCCGGCGAACGCGGCCGAGCATTCCGTTTCGCACGAAGTTGCAGGCCAGACGCGCGTTGGGGTGGGAGCGGCCCTGGGCGTTGATCTGCACGACCCGGCGGTAATGGCGTGCGGCGTTGACCATCGCCCGGCCTTCCAGCACGGTCCTGGCGGTCGGCTTCTCGCAGAAGACGTGCTTCCCGGCCTGGCAGGCGTGGACCGTCATCAACGCGTGCCAGTGGTCGGGTGTGGCGATGATCACGGCGTCGATGTCCCTGCGCTCCAGCACGCGCCGGTAGTC
>JGI24188J35168_1002000_pt1 | contig 11481 bp, 7 predicted proteins | sample YNPBryantNP2012_FD_35168 | JGI IMG/M metagenome (IMG submission 35168) | reverse complement strand
CGCCGCCGGGGAGGAGCGGTGATGGCGGAGGAGAGGCAATGATCGACGTCCTCCTGAGGCGCGGGCGGGTCGTGGACGGAAGCGGTTCCCCTTCCTTCGTCGCCGACGTGGCGGTGAAGGACGGCCGCATCATCGAGGTGGGTGACCTCCCGCATGCCCGGGCCCTGAAGGTGGTGGAAGCCGNGGNGAAGGTGGTCTGCCCCGGCTTCATCGACATCCATTCCCACAACGACCTCTACGTTATCCGCGATGACTTCAGGGAGCTGTTCCGGCCCTTCCTGCGGCAGGGAGTGACCACCTGTGTGGTCGGCAACTGCGGGTGGTCGTTGGCCCCGTGGCCGCGCGAGCGGAGCGACCTGATGTCCTCCACCCTGCGCAGCATGGGGGTGGGGGTGGGCTTTGAGCCTGGATGGGAAACGCAGGCGGAGTGGCACGGATGGCTGCGCGGAAGGGGCCTGCCCCTCAACTTCGTGCCCCTGGCCGCTCACGGCCCCATCCGCATGGCGGTCATGGGAGAGGCGGCCCGGTTCTGCGGAGAGGATGAGCTCGCGAGGATGAAAGAGATGCTCGGGGAGTGCATGGAGGCGGGATGCCGCGGCTTCTCCACCGGCCTCACCTACTTCCCCGGGATGTACGCGCACACCGACGAGATCGCGGAGCTGGCCCGGGTCGCTGCGGCATCCGGGGGGCGGTACGTCACCCACGTGCGCGGGCACTGCAGCACTTACGATCAGGCGGTCGCCGAGGCCCTGGAGATCTCCCGGCGGAGCGGGGCTCCGCTGCAGCTCTCCCACGTGTACGCGGTCCCCTGGCTGGGCCGCTGGGCCACGCTCCTTCACGGGGCGGTGGGCGCCATCGAGGCTCTGAACCGCGTCGTGCCGCTGCCGGGTCTGCCCAACCCCGTCCTCAAAAAAGCGTTGGAGCTGGTGGAGCGGTCCCTGCAGGAGGGCCTGGACGTGGGAATGGACCACGTCCCCTACACCCTGGGGAACACCACCGCCACCCAGCTGTTCCCGCCCTGGGCCAACCGCGGGGGCACCGACGGCCTGCTCAGGCGCCTGGCCGATCCCGCGGAGAGAATCAGCGTTCGCAGGGACGTGGAGCGGCTCAAGCCACGGTGGCCCCCCTGGGAGGAGGGGTGCTGGTCCGACAACTACCTCAAGGCGGTGGGTTGGAGGATGCTCTACATCCTCTCGGTGGGCAGCGAGCGCAACCGGCACCTCCAGGGAAAGGGGGTTTGGGAGATGGCCAGGCGGGGGGGGAAGGACCCCTTCGAATGGCTTGCCGACCTTATGGTGGAGGAGGAGGGGCGAGTCACCTACCTCTTCGGCGTGCCCCCCCGCCCGTGGTCGGAGAGGGTATTCGCTGCCGCCTACTCCCATCCCGCAATGTCCGTGGGGGCGGACGTAGTTTTCCCCGAGGTGGGGGTGCCCCCTCAATCGGCCTACGGCTGCTTCATCCGCGCCATCGAGCATTATGCGGGAAGGTTGAGGCTGTTCAGCATGGAGGAGGCGGTGCGGCGCTGCACCGGCCTCGCCGCCTCGCGTTACGGCCTCGCTGACCGAGGTCGTATCAGGAAGGGGGCGGCCGCCGACCTGGTGGTCTTCGACCCTGAGAGATTACACGACAACTCGCTCTTCGACGACCCCGCTCGCTATCCCGACGGCATCGAGATGGTCCTGGTTAACGGCCAGGTGGTGGTGGAGGGGGACATCTACCGCGGGGATGTGGCGGCGGGACTTTTGCTGACCGCGTAGATCACCCCCGGCCATCCGTCTCTTCCCGCAGCCCCAACAGCAGCCTCGCCAGCTTCTCCAGGGACACTGCGCCTGCGGTCCCCGGTGCCCGGAGGCCGGAAGGAGGGGGCGAACCGGCTCCCTTCGCCGTACCGGGGAGGCCCCTTCCCCGATACGGGCCGTCCGGGAATCCTTCCTCTCCGCCGGATTGACCGCCCTCTTCCCCGCCGGTGAGCGAAACCTCGCTCAGTTCCCGCAGGAAGGCGGAAGCGTCATCCAGGCAGGCGCGGGCGGTGAGCGGGTCCCCCTCCTCCCCGGTGACGAATACCGATTCCCGGAGGTTGCTCACGATGGTGAAGGCCCGGCGGTTCTCCGGGCTGATTCTCAGGCGCGGCAGTAACCGCTCCACGTAGAGAGAGGGCAGATCGCCCATTCTATCCGGCGCGGGACCCAGCTGGGCAAGGAGGCCCCTAACCGCGCAGGCCATGGAGAGCCAGGCCAGCTCGATGGCCTGGTCCGCATATCCCTCTCGGAGCAGCAGCTCCGCCGCTTCCAGGCAGCGCCGCGACTTCTCCAGCCAGAGTCCGTCCACCCCGTCCCTCCTTACTTCACCGGGCAAGGCTAACTGTCATATCATTGTCTCATGGAGGAGAAGAAAAAGCGGATAGGGTCCCGCGGGATGAAGGAACGGGCGCAACATGGGCGGAGTCGCAGCGCGGGCAAGGAATGCCGTCCGCGCCGGGGAGGGGCCGCACGGCTCTTGCTGCCCCTCACCTCCTTCGCTGCCCTGGGATGGCTGCTGGTTCGAAGCGGACGCAAGCCTTCCCGCTTGCGTTACCCCTGCCAGCAGGCGGCCCTGGCCCATTCGTCCTTGGCCCTTTCGCTGCTGGCGGCGGGGGCAGCGGGGCTGCTGCGCTGTTTTCGCCGCACGAGGCTGCGGGCGGCCGCGGCCCTATCGCTTTCCCTGGCCTTACTGGCCTCCCTGGCCCTGGCTCCGGCCGAGAGGATGCCGTTGGTGACGGCGGGATGCCGAGCGGAGCTGCCGGACATGCAGGAGGCCGCATATCGGGCGGCTTCCCTGGAACCGCCGGTATTCCGGGGCGACGCGACCGCGGGGACCACCGACCACGACGTCTTCTGGGTCAGCAACGTGCCCCCCCATGACGGAGGGCTGCATCATGGCGGAGTGGATGCCCTCATCCGCCTGATGGGGGAGAGCGGGCTCTACTTATACGATAGCGTGAAAGACTATCCGGGCGCTGGCCCCGGGGGGCTCATCTCCCCCGATGACGTGGTGCTGCTGAAGGTGAACCTGGCTTATGACCAGCGGGGCATGACCAACGTGGATGTCGCCCAAGGGCTCATCGCCGCCATCCTCTCCCATCCCGATGGCTTCACTGGGGAGGTGGTGGTGGTGGAGAACTGCGAGGGAGGAGACGATTTCGACCTTTATAATGTCAACGGAGAGGACATCCACCGCACCTACCGCAGCATGCTCGATTCCTTCGGCGATCCCACCCGGGTCTCCTGTTCCAGCTGGTGGTCGGTGACCGACAACCTGGTCGGTGAGTTCAACGCCGGCGATTACCGCGAGGGATACGTCCATGTCGGGGACAACGTCTCCTACCCCAAGTTCATCACCGGGCGTGGGACCTGCGTCTCCCTCAAGTATGGCATCTGGGACGGCTCCCGCTACGACCGCTCCCACCTCAAGCTGATCAACGTACCCGTACTCAAGAGCCATAACGCCATGGGGGCGACCGCGGCGGTGAAGAACTTCATGGGGGTGCCCAGCATCCACATGACCAGTGACGTGCACAACGACCTGATGCTGCGCGGCTTCTGCGGGAGGGTGATGAACGAGACCATCTTCCCCTGCCTGAACATCATCGACGCCATCTGGACCAGTCCCTCCCATCCCACCGGACCGGCCGCTCCCTATTCGCGGGCGGTGCGAACGAATATGCTTCTGGCATCGCGGGACCCGGTCATGCTCGATTACTATGCCTGCAAGCACGTGCTCTACGCGGTCAGCGGATACGGGCGGCATGACCCCGACACCCCCTTCACCGAGACCTCCAACCCCTATCATGACGGCACCACTTGTACCGGCTGGCCCTATAACGCGCTCCGTCTCATGCTGGAGTCCAACATGCAGGCCCTGCGGGCGGGGGGGCACGACGTCACCCTGGACCCGGGGCGGTGCTCTGTGCACGGACGCGATCTGTCGGTTCCTTTGGACGGCGGCCATTGCACCGTCGGCTCGCCCGCGCCCCGCCGGGAATGGTACTTCGCCGAGGGGACCACGCGGGAGGGATTCGATGCCTGGGCCTGCCTGCAGAACCCGGGATCCGAGGACGGCTCAGCCGAGCTCGTATTCCAGCTGGTGGAGGGGGAGGAGAGGGCCTTCTCCGTGGGGTTACCGGCCCGCACCCGGGTGACCGTCCACCTCAACCACCTCCTGGAACCGGGGACCGACTTCTCCTTCGTGGTGCGCTCCAGCGTCCCCGTCGTGGCCGAGCGGCCCATGTACTTCCAATACCAAGGGGTCTGGACGGGAGGACACGACGTGCTGGGAGCGGCCTCTCCCCTGGAGGAGTGGTACTTCGCCGAGGGCTGCACCCGCAGCGGCTTCGACACCTGGCTGTGCCTGCAGAACCCCGGCGACCTTCCCGCCCTGCTGGATATCGATTACCACCGCGGCGACGGCACCACCCTGACCCGCTCGGGCATCGGCGTGCCCGCCCATAGCCGCCTGACCATCCCCGTGCACGAGGAGGGACTGGGCAACGGCCGCCACGACACCCTGGCCGGGGATGTCTCCATCCACCTGCGCTCGCTCAACGGCGTCCCCGTCGTGGCCGAGCGGCCCATGTACTTCCGGCGCTGAGAACGGAGCGCCGCTCCTCTCCTCACGAGAGAGTTGCGGGTTCTGGACACCCGGAAGAGCTGCTCAGGATTTGGGGATGAGCGAGAGTATGTACTCCCAGGCCTCCAGGGTGCGGTTGAGCGCCTCCTCGTCGTGCTGCAGGCAGGTGTACATACGGGTTCCCGCCAGGGAATTGAGGCCGCGGTTGGAGGCGACCATCTGGTATTCCTCGGCGACGTCCTTGCGCCGGAAGATCTCCATGGCCTGGGGCCCGGTGATGTCCACGGCGAAGAACCCGGTGGTCACGTAATGGATGATGGGTCCGAAGTTATAGAGGAAGAAGGGGAGGTCGGGCCGGGTGGAGAAGAGCTCGTTGAGCTCGGACACAAGGCGGTCCGCGTAGGCGGTGGCTTTGGCCACCGCGTCGGTCTCCTCCATCAGCCGGATGGCATGGTAGCAGGCGCAGCAGGTGATGGGGTTGGCGGCGAGAGTGCCGCCCAAGTAGGGCTTGTTGCCCATCCCGGCGCCGCAGATATCCATGATCTCGGCCTTACCACCGACCGCACCCGCGGAGGGATAACCGTGGGCGATTATCTTGCCCAGCACGGTCAGGTCCGGGTCGATACCGAAGTACTTCTGGGCACCTCCCATGTCCAGTCGGAAACCCGTGACCACCTCATCGAAGATGAGCAGGGCCCCGTGTTCGGTGCACAACTCGCGGCAGCGGCGGTTCCACTCAGGGTGGACGGGGTGGACGCCCGACTCACCACCCACCGGCTCAAGGACCATGCAGGCTATTTCTTTCCCGTGCTCCTCGAAGATCCTCTCCAGTCCATCGAAATCGTTGGGCTTGACCTCCAGCAAGTGCTCATAAGCGCTGGCCGGTATGCCCTTGGAGTTCAGGCCGCCGGTCCCTGGTATGTGTAGGTTCATCACGTAGGTGTCGTACCAGCCGTGGTAGGACCCCTCCACCTTGACCACCTTGTCCCGCCCCGTCCACGCGCGGGCGATGCGCAGGGCGGCCATATCCGCCTCGGTGCCGGATTGGAGGAAGCGCACTCTCTCCACCGAGGGCATGTGCTCGCAGATCTTCTTCGCCGCCATTATCTCGAACTCGGAGGTGAGGCCGGTGCTGGGGCCCTTCTCTCGGATGACCCGCACCACCTCCTCGTCCAGCGGCTCGTAATGGTGGCCGAGGATGATGGGGGCACCGCACAGCAGGTAGTCCACGAACTCGTTGCCGTCCACGTCCCACATGCGGTACCCACTGGCCCGGTCCATGGCCAGGGGGAAGGGCTTGGTGGTGGCCAGGTTATGCTCCACCCCTCCGGGGATGTATTGCTTGGCTTCCTCGTAGATCTTAAGGGACCGGGCGTGCTTCCTGTGAAACTCGTCTTTCTCCCGCTGCAGGGCCTCCTCCGGGATGGGCTTGACCGGGGTCTCCACCACCCTCTTGACCCGTTCCACGATCTCTTCGTAGTCCATGTTTCCCCTCCTTCGCGCGGTGTTCCTTCACGGCTGCGTGTCCATCCTATTTTACCCCGGTGGGCGCTCACAGCGGCCCTATGCCCGATTAAGCCCCCTGCAATCGGGGCCAAGCCAAATCTTCAATAAAAGGACCCCGGCGAACCGGGGGCCACCTTACCCATGGGCTTTTGGAACTGGATCTTTTTGTTCAGAGGATATTTTGATCGTCAAAGCACGACCCCTCATAGGCCTATTCGGCATGAGAGGAAGCGCGCGGCCTTACCTGGATAAGATGGAAGGGCGATGATGGCTACTTCTGTATCCTTCCCTTGCCCCCGCACTGGGGGCAGGTTTCCTGTNTGGTAACCCTGCCGGTCCCGCCGCACGAACCGCACGGCACATATCCGTCCCCTCACGTGAAGCACTGGCCGCTGCCGCCGCATTCCGGGCAGGTGCGGCTCACACTGACCCTTCCGGTACCTCCGCAGGAAGGACAGGTCCTCCAGGCCGACCCCGAGCTCACCGTCAAAGTGACCGGGGTCCCCCGGCTCACCCGGGACCCTGGCGGGGGGTCCTGGGAGAGGACCAGGCCGGCGGCAACGCTCTCGCTGGGGGAGGTCTGGGTCTGGCACGTCAGCCCCAGCCCCACGAGGAGCGCCGCGGCTTCTTGTGAGGGTAGTGAGCGGAGATCAGGCATCTCTACCGCCTGAGGGCCCAGGCTTATCACCAGGGTCACCGGTGTGCCCCCCTCGACCTGGCTGCCTTCTGGGGGGATGGAGCTGATCACCTTGCCTTCCTCGACCGACTCCGAGTACTCTTGCCTGGACCCTTCGAGCAGCAGCCCCACCCCCTCCAGCATGCTGGCGGCCTCCTGGGGACTGAGTCCCGCCAGCCGGGGAACCTCCGTCGGGGTCGGCGCCTCGCCCTCTTTCTTGCCGCATCCCATGAGCATCGTGATGGAAAGCAGGAAAAACAGGAATACCAGGACTGCTCCCGCCGCTTTCCCCCGCGAAAACCTTTTTTCAGAAAGATTCATCATGCCTTCACATTCTCTTTCCCGGCCTAGCGCATGGAGGACATCTGACCTCGCCTTTTTTTTCGGGTGGTTGAGGAAAGAAGTTTACATCAACGGGGAAAGCCACATCTTCATTCATATCATTGTATGAGGAGGAATGGGACGGAGATCGGGACCATCGGGGCCTGCGGTCATGCCGTGACGGGACTTTGCAACCTCCAATCGAGGCTAGGCCCAGATCTTCAACGACTGTACCCCGGCCAGCTGGGGGTCATCCTGTCTTTGGGGATTGGGCCTTTATCCCCTAGTGCGGAAGCTGTATCTTTCTTCAAGCCCTGGTCCCTACATGGTTAGAAGAGCGGGCTGCCCACCACGTCGTGCCCACCGGTCCAACCGCGGAAGACGAAGTACATGGGCCGCTCCGCTACTATGCCCGGGACCGCGGACGTTTCCAACCGGGCAGAGAGCTGATAGATACCCCCGGCATTTTCATTGACGAAGATGGTCTTGCGCGAACCCGCGGGCACGGTCACCGTGCGCACTGGCAGCGGCCCGGCCTCCTGCGTCAGGTAGGCTATCTCCACCACGGCATCACTCCCGCCGGGGTTCTGCAGGCAGAGCCATTCGTGGAAACCGTCCCCGGTGTAGCCCTCGGCGAAGAACCAGGTCTGGGCGGGGGCCGCGGCGCCGATGGCGCAGTGCCCGCCGGTCCAGGCCCCCTGGTAGTTGAAGTACATGGGGCGCTCGGCCAGGAAGGCGTCGGTGGCGCAGCTGAGCTTGATGCCGACGTCCTTCTCCTTCCCTACCTCGCGCTCCACAAAGACGGTGTACCGCTCTCCGGCCCCCACCGTGTAATGCTTCGAAACATTGGGGCCTTGCTCCGCGCCCAGCTGATAGACGGCATCAACGGTGATCTCCACCGCGTTGGGATTCTGGATGGTCAGCCATTCATGGAAGCCGGCCCGGGTGGTGCCTTCCGCGAAGTAGAACTCCTGGGACAGATTGGGGGAGCCCATGACGCAGTGCCCCCCGGTCCACATGGACTGATAATGGAAGTACATGGGCCGCTCGGCCACGATGCCTTGGTCCGAATCCAGCCTGAGCGAGGTCTGATAGCCGGGGCCGAGGACGTCGTTGACCTTGAAGGTGCCCCGGGTATGGGGGCCCACCGTGTACCCGGTGCGCGCGATCTCCCCCGCCTCCTGGGTCTGGAAGTAAAAATCAAGGGTGGCGGCGGCGTCTCCCGGGTTGAGGACGCAGATGTACTCGTCGAAGCCCGGGCCGGTGTAGCCTTCCGCGAAGTACCATTGGTTGGAGGGGGCCAGAGCCCCCAGCACATCGTGCCCCCCGGTCCACTTGCCCTGATAGTTGAAGTACATGGGCCGCTCGGCCACCACCTGCTGGTCCGCCACCACCAGAGCGGAGAGGTCACGGTTGGCGCCGGCCCCGGCNTTCACGTCAAAGGTGGTACGGGAACCCGCGGGCAGGTAGGCGTCCTGTTCCCGGGTGGTGCCGTCCGTGTAGATATAGACCGCCCGGGTGTGGGCATCGACCCCCGACAGGTTGCCCACGCACAGGTATTCCTGGAAGGAACCGTTGGCCGTGCAGCCCTCCGCGAAGTACCACTGGCTGGCCACCGGCAGGAAATCGCCCGCGCATTCCACGGACCCGCTGCCGTTGGTCACAGCGACCTTGCCGAAGGCAGCTCCGGCCGGCACCGTCACGGTGATCAGAGTGTCGCTCCAACCGGTCACGGCCGCCGCGGCTCCTCCGACGGTGACCGTCCCGGCGCTCGTCCCGAAACCCGTCCCGCTGATGGTGAGGGTGTCGCCCGGCTTTCCGTAGGTGGGGGAAAATGTGGGCCCGGCGGGGCCCGGCGTCCCGTCCCATCCGGCGATGCGGGCGAACATCCACCAGGCCGCGTAGGCCTTGAGGTTGCCGTTGAGGGCCTGGGTGTGGGCGGGGCTGCAGTCGTACCAGTCCACCCCCTCGATATGCGAGGCCTGCCATTCCAAGGCCCAGTTGCCGCCGCTGTAATTGCATTCGTCGTCAGCGAACAGCTGCATGTAGTTGACCAAGCCGTCCGGGTCGTAGCTCTCGATGTCGGCGAAGTCGTAGAGGATCTTGTTATTGGCGGTGCACCAATTGCGTATCTGCTGGTTGCGCTGGTTCACGTTGCCCGCCTCTCCGGTGCCGTTGAGGTGACCGGTCATGTAGACGAAGTTGACCCCGGGGTACTCGCTCTCGAGCTGGTTCATGTTCATACAGTAGCCCGCTATGTCCGCTTCGCTTCCGTCCACCTGCCCGCACCAAGACCACATGATCACGTTGATGTCGGGGTTGTAACTTCCGCGCCCCTCCCCGTTGGGCGGACCCAGGTAGTTGCGGGTCGCCTGCACCCAGGCGGTGCGATCGGGGTTGCCCAAATCCTGGGCCCCGTAAGGATTGAGGGCGTAGTCCCGAAGGTCAAGGGCGCCGCCCGAGCCCCCGTTGTTCCAGTCGTAGAGGTTGTAGGGATATCCCTTGTTGTTCATGAAACCGACCAGCCCGTCCATGCCGGTGGGGATCTGGCTACCGTGGGAGGTGTGCCCGTAAGCGATGTGCAGGTTGTTCTTGGCCTGGACGATGGCCCATTCGGGTATGCTGTAGATGTCCGTGCACAGGTGGTTGATGATGAAGCCCCCGGCGGGTCCGGCGGCCGCAGGCTCGAGGCCGGAAGACCCGGACCACGGGATTAGCAACGCTGCGAACAGAAACGCCGTCAGTAAATAGCCGGGCAATGACTCCCTCATCTTCACCGCGGCACCACCTCCCGGTAAGCGTTCTGATGACTTCGCGGGCGTTGCTTGCGGGCAAAGCACACCGGNTACTTCTATTTCGACCTTTCCGCGGAAGTTCTGAAGGGTGGCCAGTGGGCTATGGGCGGTGCAAGATTGAGCTCACGTGAAACCGATGCCTTCGCTTTCTTTGTTTTGCCGTGGCAACAGTGTTCAGTTTCAAAACTGTCTTGACCCACTGCATGGCGAAAGGCGCTTCCGATACCGACGCCTGTGCATGTTGTAAGATGGTGCGCAGTTCAAGGTAAATGACCTCGGCCCGATTTTGACCGGCTTGAACCGGATGCCCGAGAGCGACCAGGCGGACATTTCCTCCGGGAGGGTGAAGCGCATGGAGAAGTCGGCAGGGTTGGGAGCGAGGACAAGCAAGGCCGTACCTGTCAGGATGGAGGCGCGGCGGCAGCAGGGAAGGCGGGTCACCTAAAAGTCCTTGACACCACCGAACTTCATTGTATAATTATGCATATAATTGCATAATAGAAAGGAAGGCCTCCAATGGAAGTGGGAATCATCGGAGCCTCCGGGTATACCGGGGCGGAGTTGCTGCGCTTGCTGCACCAGCACCCCTATGCTGACGCGACCTACCTCACTGCCCGGGCTTATGCAGGAAAGAAGGTGGGGGATCTCTACCCCCACCTCCAGTCGGTGGCAGACCTTGTTTACGAGGAGTTCGAAGCGGACGAAGCGGCATCGCGGGCGGAGGCTTTCTTCGTCTGCCTGCCCCACGGCGAGTCCATGCATGTGGTCCCGGCGCTGCTGCAAGGCGGGGCCAAGGTCTTCGACCTGTCCGCCGACTTCCGCATCAAGGACCCGGACACCTTCTCCGCGTGGTACGGGTTGGAGCATGTTTCCCCCTCCCTTCTCGAGGAGGCGGTGTACGGCCTCCCGGAGCTGAACCGCGAGAGACTGGCGGGGGCGCGGTTGGTGGCGGTACCCGGTTGCTACCCAACCGCTGCCCTGCTGGCCACGGCGCCTCTGCTGCGTAGGGGGTGGCTGGAGAAGGGAGAGATAATCATCGACGCCAAGAGCGGCGTTTCCGGCGCNGGGCGCGGCCTCTCGTTGGAGACGCATTACCCCCAGTGCGATGCCAGCATCCATCCTTACAACGTCAACCGGCACCGTCACATCCCGGAGATGGAACAGGAGATGTCCGCTTTGGCGGGGGCNGAGGTGCGCGTGCTCTTCACCCCCCAGCTGGCTCCCATGAGCCGCGGCATCCTCTGCAACGCTTACGCCTCGCTGGGTGATGCAGGGGAATCCCTGCTGGAGGCCTACCTCGATGCCTACCGCGACGAGGTGTTCGTAAGGGTGCTGCCCGAGGGGAAGTGGCCTCAGACCAAGGCGGTCAGCGGGACCAACTTCTGCCACCTGGGAATGGCCTGGGATTCCCGCAGCGGTTGGGCGGTGATCTCCACGGCCATCGACAATCTGGTCAAGGGAGCCAGCGGCCAGGCGGTGCAGTGCTTCAACCTGGCCATGGGCTACGAGGAGGCGGCAGGGCTGGAGGGCCTGGCTCTCTTCCCTTGAGGCGCACAGGGATCGAGTAGGTAGAAGAAG
>JGI24188J35168_1001988_pt1 | contig 11521 bp, 6 predicted proteins | sample YNPBryantNP2012_FD_35168 | JGI IMG/M metagenome (IMG submission 35168) | reverse complement strand
GAGGGTGCCGGCCAGCACTTCCTGCGGGTTGAGGCTGGCCGCCAACAGGCGGCCCGCCTCGCTGAGAAAAACCAGCTCCCGGTTCCGCTGCAACGATTCCTGCCAAAAGGCCACATGGCGGCTCGCCAGGACACCCACCACCAGGGCGATCAGCCCAAAGACACCGATGGTCATGCCTGCCCAGGCCCATTCCCCCGCCCCGACCGGCGGATTGATGGCCAGCAACGCCGCCCAACTGGCGCAACAGAGGAGGAGGCTGCGCCCGGCGCCAGACCAGCCATAGCGCAGGCTGGCCACAACCAGATAGATGGCATACAGCGGCAGGAAGGGGCTGCGGAAGCCACCGGTCAGATGGACGCCTGCCGTCAGGAAAAGCAGGTTGCCCAGGCGGGCTCCCCAGGTGATCACCCCCTCCGGCACCGCCCGCCGGTCCAGCCAGAGCAGAAACAGATTGTAGCCAAACCCCACAGTCAGCAGGAGCGCTAACGGCTGCAACAGTTTCGCCCCGGTAAGGGCCAGACCCCNCAGGCTGAACAGCGCGCTGACCAGCAAGGTGATCAGGACCAGGCCCAACTCCAGGCGCGGGATACGCCGTGAGAGTACCCTGTCGAAATCGAAATCTGGTGACGGCCGGCTTTTCACCTTTCACCCTCCTGCGCCGTCCACCTCCGAATTCCGAATTCCGAATTCGGAATTCCGAATTCGGAAAGGGGGCCGGGGGGATGAGGAGGAGTCAGGGTATGACCCGTCACAAATCGAGTTGCACATAGCGTACCAGGTCTTTTTCCACACTCAGTCAGGCAGTGCCTCCAGGTAAGCCATGATCTCCGGCAGAAGGGAGAGGCGGGCCCGGAAATAGTCGTTCACCAGGTCGCTCACCTTCTGGTAAGAAGCCCTCAGAAGATCCTCCCGCCGTTCTCCCAGCACCCGCCGTCCTGTCAGATCGTCGCGCAGAGAGAGCAGCGCATCCACGATCTGCTCCTCTTCCGGCCCTTCGGCCACCCGCACCACAGTCCGGATCAGGTCGTCCACCTGATCGATCACGGTGTCTCGATCCAGGGTCTGGCCGCTGGTCATGGCCTCGTCCACCGTATCGAGCAGCGACCCCACCTGGTATAGCAGCGCGGCCGGCTCGTCAAACAGCTCGCGGATAAAGGCCGCCTCGGGCCAGCGGCCGGTGAGCCGGAAGATGTTGTACAGGCGCTTGGCCACTTTGCCATAGTTCTTTGGATCGCGGCGGCTGTATTTGGCCACCTCATGTTGCAACTGCCCTATATATTCCTGCAGGGCATTGGGCGAAAGGTGCCTGACCAGTTTGGTAAAGAGGGGGATGGATTGAGCATCCAGGTACACCTCTTGAAAATAGGGGTCCAGGAAGCCATCCAGGGGCACGATCTCTCCCGTTGGCGTCTCCCAGGTCACGTCCAGCATATTGCTGGCATGGACCACCCGCCGCTCTGCCGGCTCGGCGATGACCCAGTCCAGTTTGCACCAGCCAGGCTCCTGGCAGCCATCATCCCAGTGAATGGTCAGCGGTTCCCCGGCGGGGGTGAACAGGTCAAAGTACCCTCTTTCGACCTCCTCAGCACTCCAGGAGATCGGCGCCCCGACCTTCAGTTCCTTCCCATCGCGGATCACCCTCTGCAGGAAGGTGCCCCACTTGACTTCGACCAGTTCATAATTTTCGCCCCTGAGGCAGGACAGGGCCTTGTCACGCAGCAGATCGGCCAGGATGCGGCAGGCCTCCTGCCGGGTTGCGGCCTGAATGTTCACCCGCTCGAAAAAATCGGCGTCGCCGGGGAACAATTGCACCTTCGACTGGGCCGCACTGCCCGATAAGGAGATGGCCGTCTCCACACCAGGCCGGTCGGGGATCTCCACGATGCTCGCCAGGCGGCGATACCGCTCCAGAACCTGGGGATCAAAGTCCAGGAGTGTCACTCGATGGCCAAAGATGCCGGCCCTGGCATCCACGGCCAGGTCTCCCGGCGCGGCCTGGGCCCCGGCCATGGCCGTCAGCCATTGGGTTGCATCTGCCTGGTCCACCTCAACGCCCAGCGACCGGGCAGCTTCGACAATCCGTTCCACCTGTTCCCCGGCGGAAGGGTGCTGCTCCTCTGCATTCTTTTCCGTCATTCTACCCTCCGTAGCCTGTTTGTTTACGGGTGGGGGGCCAGATCGGCATACGCCTCAAGCGAAGCGACCAGGCCGCACCTCAGAGCCGGTCTGAAAAGATTACCACCAAGGACACCAAGGACACAAAGGAACACGAAGGAAACGAATAAAAGCCGCATGGTGCCCTTGGTGTCCTTTGTGTCCTGGTGGTTTTCAGACAAGCTCTCAGTCGGTCACAGAAGTGTCAACCAACCCCGTTTTTGAGAAAGTTAAACCACCACTCAGTTTTCCCCTTCGTATGTTTTGTATCTCTGCAACCGCTTTCCAACCCATGGAGGAAGTATCAGCCGATAATCCGCTGCATCTCCTCGTACAACGGTTTCAGCCGGCCGTACATCCGTTTGTAGACCCGGTGGTAGAGGCCATCATAGATCTCCCGCGTGTTCGGATTGGGGGCAAAGACACGGCCCAGACGGGTCATCTGGCGCACGGCTGTGTCAAAGTCGGGGTGGAGCTTCAGGCCCACGGCGGCGACAACAGCCGCCCCCAGGCCGGAGGCTTCGTAGAGGTGCGGACGGGCCGCAGGCAGGCCAAAGAGATCGGCTGTCAACTGCAAGGCGGCGTCACTCTGGGAGCCGCCGCCGGCCACCCGCAGTTCGGTGATGGGGATGTGGCTGCGACGCTCGGTGCGCTCCTGGCCCTCGCGCAGAGCAAAGGCCAGACCTTCCAGGATGGCGCGGTAGAGGTGTGCCCGGCTGTGCAGGTCACGAAAGCCGATGATCGCCCCCCTGGCCTCCGGCCCCGGCACCTTCAGCCCCGGCGACCAGTAGGGTTGCAGGATCAGCCCCATCGAGCCGGGGGGAACCTGCTCGACCAGTTCATCGAATAGCTCCTCCGGCTGCACGCCCCTTTCCTCGGCCAGGCGCTGCTCCCGATGGGCAAACTCCTGCTTGAACCAGTTGACCATCCAGTAGCCCCGGTAGACCTGGACCTCCAGGCTGTAGCGGCCCGGCACGGCCGCCGGGTAAGGGGGGATGAGGGGGATCACCTCGATATACCGTTGGTGGGTGGTGTTGATCGTGGCCGTGGTGCCATAGCTCAGACAGCCGATGTGCGGTTCCAGGCAGCCGGCGCCGATCACTTCGCAGGCTTTGTCGGCAGCGGCGGCGATCAGGGGCAGGCCGGCCGGAATGCCGGTCGCCTCGGCGGCCTGCGGCGTGATCTCCCCCAGCAGGCCGGCTGGCGGGATGAGCTCAGGCAGCAACGCCGGGTCCATCGGCACGGCCCGCCACTTCCAGTCCCATGAGGCCGCCCAGCGCAGGTTCTTGTAGTCGAAGGGGAGGTAGCCCACCTGACAGCCCACCGAATCCACAAAACGGCCGGTCAGCCGGTAGGTGAGGTAGCCGGACAACAGCAGGTATTTGTGAGTTTTGTCCCAGATGTCGGGCTGATGGGTGCGGAGCCAGTTGGCTTCGGCTTCGGCCTGGAGGTAAGCCACTGTGCCACTCATGCCCACCAGCTGGAAGGCCAGTCCCCACAGGCCGCCCACCGGCTTCAGCCCCTCGGTGCGGCGCTGGTCCAACCAGAGGATGGCCGGGCGCAGGGGCTGGCCGTTGCGGTCCAGGTTCACCACCGTCCCCCGTTGGGTGGTCAGGGCCACGCCGGCGATGGCTGCCCTGGTCACCCCCGCCTGTTGCCAGAGCTGCTGACAGGCCCGGCACAGCGAATCCCAAAAGTAATCCGGGTGCTGCTCCGCCCAACCCGGCCGGGCGGAGAAATAGGGAACAATCTCCACCCGCGAGCCGGCGATCAGGTTGCCTTTCAGGTCAAACAGCAGCGCCCGCACGCTTTGAGTGCCCTGGTCAATGGCCAGAATCTGTTCCCCGCTCATGGTGCATTCTGTCCTTTAGAGCCGGTCTGAAAAGATTACCACCAAGGACACCAAGGACACAAAGGAACACGGAGGAAACGAATAAAAGCCGCATGGTGCCCCTGGTGTCCTTGGTGTTTGGGTGGTTTTCAGCCACGCTCTCAGGTGACGACAAAAGTGCCGCAGCCCAGATGGGTTTGCCGGCCGATATGCAGGATAGAGGCCAGTTCCAGGTAGGGGAGGATTGAGGGGGGGATGAAGGGGAATCGTTCCGTGCCCAGCCATCTCCCCGGCCAGCCTTTGGGGGCAGGGCCGATCCGGTGGTGTTGGACGGGGATCCGGCCTGCATCCTCCACGGCCGCCTGGAGGGAAGCCCGTTCCTCCGCGCTCAGGCTGGCCCACACATCGTCGGCGGTGCGTCGTTTCCCTGGCAAAAAGAGGGCCAGGCGCTGAATCAACCCCTCCAGGATGGTTTTGAGGGTCGGCACCTCTTCGGTCGGGATATGGGAGGGGCGTTTTCGGCTGTCTGTTGGCGACAGGTCGAACGGGGTCAGCCAGGTCAGGCGGTCAAACAGCCGCTCTGGCCTGGTTACTTCCGGCCCTTCGGTCCACTGGCCAGGGGTGACAGGGCGGCGCAGGTTCAGTTTGCCCTGCTGCACCAATGGTTCCCAGCGATTCCCCCGCGCGGCATAGATGGCCTCCAGGTCAAACTGGCCCCACAGGCTGCCGGGCCTGTGCCAGCGGGGATCGGTCGTCGTGGCTGCCTCTTCCATAGCCGGCAAGATGACCTCCAGAAAAAGGCCGTGATCGGCACTCTTGCCCAGGAGCTTGAGCTCCCACAAGATCACCTCCCCCTGGCCGTAGGTCCGTTTGCCCGGGTAGGCAAAGAGCACCGTTTCCAGCGGCCATGCCGCCTCGGGGAGGGGATAGGAGCCCTCTTTGGATCCTTCCCACGCGGCCAGGGCTTTGCGCCAGGAAGCTGCCTCGGCGGTCGGCAGGCGGTCGGCAATGAGCTGGCCCAACACCTGCGAGATCTCGACCGGGAGACAGGGCGGCAGCCACACCAACAGGCCGTTCACCCGCCAGACGATCAGGTAGCGGATGAGGTCAATCCGGTCGGCCAGGGGGAAGGCGGCTTGCATCATCCCCCCGGCGGAACACTGGCCTGTTCCGGCCAGGATGAATAGAACCTCACATACTCCACCAGTTCATACAACAACTGAACCCGCTCTCTGGGCCATTGGCGGATGCGCCAGGCGTGGAGCATGTCCCTGGCCTCCGGGCTGAGGTAGCCCAGGAACCGTCCCCAGTAGAACTGCTCTTCACCGGCCTCGCTGAGGTTCAACAGCTCATGGAGCGCCTGTCGGGCCTCGGGGCGCAGCATGGTGCGAAAGACGGCGGCCATCTCCAGCAGGCTGATAAAGTCCGAGATCTCAAAGGTGAGCAGGCCCCGCCTGTCCCGCTCATGGGCGGCCAGGATCTGATGGGGGGCCGAGAAGAAACGCACCCGCAGGCGGTCCAGGGCAAAGCGCCCCTCATGGTGATGCGCCCGACAGATGAGGTCAGCCATGCCCAGGCCCTGCCCGGCGCCGGTGGTCGGCAAGACCTGGATCAACCCTTTCAACGCCGTCCCGTGGTAGAGGACCAGTTCCTGGAGCCAGGGTTTCAGTTCCTGGCGGTACATCATCACCAAAAAGTGATCCGGCCGGTGGACATAGGCGCCGAGGATCCGGCTGTCGGAAAAGCCCCGTCCGCTTTGCAAGGGCCTGGGCAGTTGGTTGACCACTCCCCAGATGGCGATGGAGCGGTGCGAGATGTGGCCGAGCAGGCCGGCTTCGCGCAGAATGGCGTGGCAGGGCCGACAATGGTGTACCCTGCCCCGGCGGGAAGGGGCACGGGGGTAAACCCAACAGCGCTGACAGGGACCGTTGAGGGCGGAATGAGGCGGCCCGATCTCCTCCATGTCGAAGAGATCGGGCTGCTCCTCCAGAACTCGGATGGTGGCCAGCAGTTCGGCCCCACTTTTGCAGCGGCGGATCCAATCAAAGCCACTCAGCACGCAGGGCCCTCTTCAGGTCGGCATAATGTTCGAGGACGGCGACCTGGGTCCAGGCCGGCACAGGCAATCGCCACCGCTCTTCCGGCTCCCCGGCATAGCGCGCAGCCCAGTCAATCAGATAGCTCTCCGGCAAGATGCGCAGGCGGAGGCTGCCCATGCCCAGGTAGCGGTGCTTTCCCAGCCGGTGGACCAGCCCTTCTTCCAGGGCCACGCACCATAACAGCCGCTGGAACTCCTCCTCTTCCAGGTTCCAGAAGCGGAGGGTGAACCGGGCCCGGGCACCGGGCAAGATCGCCCGGAAGTAACTGGCCTGGACCGTGTCTGGCTGAAAGCCGTCTACCTGCTGGACGATGGGGGCCAGGGGGGTGGGAGGGAAGAGCCGCCAGGTCCTGGCGATCTGAACCTGGGCCGCCGGGCTGCCGGCCACATTTTCCCATCGCCCGTTCCGATATTGCCAGTGGCCGTAGGGGTAGGGCACCTTGAACCAGGCCAGTTCCGGGTTCTGGAACAGGGCAAAGCTGAACGACAGCCGCCCGGCCAGAGCCTGGTTTGGCCCCTGGCCCACCCAGCCGAACAGCCGGTCGGCCGGGTTCAAACGGCCGATGTCGGGGCTGGGCTCCCGGGAATCGCTGGCAATGGTATAGAGGTGGCGGATCATGCCCTTCAGGCTGCGGCTGGGCAGGGCGTAGAGCCGCTGTTCGGCGCGGTGAGCGGCCTCGGGCGGCGACATGGAGAAAAAGTCCCAGCCGTTCACCGGCCCACCGTCCAGCCGGGCCCGCTGCGACGGCTCGCCGCTCTCGCGCACGTGGAGGGGGGTCAGCACTTCGACCTCGACGGCCAGCCTGCCGCAGTAGCCGCCAAAGGCCCGGTGGGAGACAAAGCCGGCCTCGGCCCGCGGCGGCGCCGAGGCCACCTGGGCCTGCGGCGGGACGAGGGGCCGGATCAGTTCCAGGGCGGCGCCGGCTGCCTCCCCTTCCAGCTCCAGACGCCGCCACAGGCCATCTCGCGCCAGGAACCGCTCCCCGAACAGCATCTCGCTCACCCCCGCCGGGTCGGCGGTCAGCCAGGTGAGGCTCTCAACTGTCGCCTGCACCCAGCCAAAGCCGCTGGTCTTTTCACCCCCCAGCGGAATATCGCCCCGCTGAAAATCTTGCAACAGGTGGGCCAGCAGCGACAGAGCCTCTCGATCCCCTTCCTGGATGTCCTGCAGATCGAGCTGGAGCCGGAAGGTCAGGTGTGTGCCGTAGGCAAAGAGATAGTCCCGCTTGGCCGTTTCGATCGGCCGGCCGGTCTGGGGGTCCATGCGCACCCCGTCCATCGAGCACCAGGCCCGCTCCGGATCATAGGGGTCGGTCAGGTAAGCGTCGGAAAAAAGGATCAGGCCCCGTTTCCCCTGAGAGCCAAACAGCCGGTCCAATACCTCGCCCGTCTCGGCCGTTTCGCCCCACAGCGTGCGCAGGAGCTGAGTGGCCCGTTTGCGGAACGCCCCTTTGAGGGTGCTGCCGGGAATGTAGATCTCCCAACTCCCCTGCTCTTGTGTGGAAGGAGCCCAGGACAACATGCGCATAAAGATGGTGTCGTAGGGCTTGCCGTACTTGCGCGACACTTCCCGGTTGAACGGGCGAAAGTCCACGTTGTAAGGCTGGACCAGCTCCTGCCGCACCCGGTCGCGGTAGGTCTTGAGGAAGGCGATGAAATTCTGGTCGTTGGCGATGCTCTTGCGCAGGTTGCCCGGGTGGAGCATGTGCTGGTAGCGCACACGCCGGTGCTCGTTGACAAAATCACGCCACACGGCCCGGCTGATCCCTTCCGGCGGCCGGTTCGGATCGCCCCATTGCTCCTCCGAGATCTTGTCCTCCAGCAGCAGGGTCTTGAGGCGCAGGTGTTCCTCGCGGGTGGCCAGCTCGACATCCACCCACGCGTCGCTGCGGAGCAGGGTGATCTGCTGATCCACCTGCTGGAAGAGCCGGGGCAGAATCGGTTGACAGGCCGGGGTCAGGAGGCCGATCAGGGCTGCTTCATCCTGGATCTGCCCGGCCAACGGCCCTGCCAGAGCCGGGTCCAGCCCCAGGTTGTCGGTCACTTCCCGCCAGGCATCCTGGTTAAACTGCTGGCCGGTCTGGCGCTCGTGGACCATGACTTCGAGCACGCGGGGGGCCATGTTCGCCTTTTTCCCCAGGGCCGCTTTGATCGCCGCCCCGGCCGCTTCCCGGCTGGGGAACGGTTTGTCCACCAGCGGTCGGAGGTCGGCCAGGATCTTGTCCGAAAGGGCATATTTCCCCTTGCTCAGTTTGGCCAGGCCGGCGGCCGGCAGGCTCCAGCTTTCGGTTTCAGCGGAGGACTGCTCCATGAGCCAGATGGCAATGGTGCGGGGCAGGAGCTGAGCCAATCTGGCCTTCCAGTCTTCCGGGCTGAGGATCGGCCCGGCCAGCCCCATCTCCAGCCGCTGACGAATGGGAGGGGGGAGGTCACGCATGGCCTGGACTAACACCTGGCCTTCTACAGCCGCGAAGGAGGGGACATCAGGCTCCACCTTCCCCCAGTTCCATCCCACCAGGACCGGGTTGAGGGCGTTGAAGGTCAGAGTCAGGCGCAGATGGTTGGCCGCCGGGTTGGCGGCGGGGGCTTTGTCGGGTGGAGGGAAGGGCAGGTCCATGTCCAGGCGGAGGCGGCCCAGCCCTTTGCTCTTGCCCGCCCCGAACCAGAAGCGCCCCTCCTGCAGTTCGCGCAGCAGGTAATAGAGCCGTGCCTGGTTGTCATTCTCCTGCAGGAGCGAGTCGTTGACCGACAGGAGCAGATCGAAAACCGAGTGACGGTACACGGTTTCCATCTTGTAATTGGCGTTGGCCTCGGCCGCCCAGCGATCTTCGTCCAACCGCAAGCCCATCCGCAGGTCAAAGAGGCGTTCGCGGGGATAGGACTCTTCCTGCAGTTTACACTCGACCCGGGTGATGAGTTTATCGGGCAACGGCACGCCGTACAGCCGTTGCCATAGCCGGTTCAGCAGGCCGATGTTGTGGCCATCACGCGACTGGCCGATAAAGGCGTCCATCAGGGATTGAGCCGTGCCGCCGATCTCCCCGGCCAGCGAGACCAGGCGGTGAGTGCCATCCTCGTCCCGTGTAAAGAGTGTCTTGCGGGCGTTGCCGCGATAGAGCGGTGTTTCGGCGATTAACCTGCCTCGTAAGATCATTTTCCTTTCCTCCTGGCCCGGACGAGCCGGAACTCACTTGACATTGTTCGATTCGACCTCCCCCCTCCCCCCTGGCCCCCTGCCGGGGAGGGGGCCTGGTCAGAGTCACCGTCAGGCCCTGATACTATATCACCGAATCGCGATTCTGTCAACCGACCGCCGCCGGCCTCACAGCATGACCTCGCTGCCCAGCCCCAACCCGGCTGCCCGGCGCAGGATCAGGTGGGCGACGGCCACATCCTGCACGGCCACGCCCACCGATTTGAAAAAGGTGATCTCCTGGTCCGATGACCGGCCGGGAAGGAGGCCCGCCGCTACCTGGCCGATTTCGCCGTGGATGTCGGTCTCGGCGATCAGGCCCTGTCTGAGGGGGATCATCAGGTCTCCCGCTTCGGCCAGGCTGGCCAGGCGCGAGTCCACCACCACCCTGGCGCGAGCCACCGTCTCGGCCGGGACCTCCTGCATGTCCGGGGTGTAAGAGCCGATGCCGTTGATGTGGGCGCCGGGCTTCAGATCGGCGTCGGCGAACACCGGCGTGCGGGAGGTGGTGGCGGTGCAGATGACGTCGGCGTTGCGCANCGCCTGGGCCGGCGACCCGGCGGCCGAGATGTCGGTGGGGATCGGCGGTCCCCGCCCTTTCATCTCCTCGACATAGGCCTCGGCTGCCCGCCGGTCCAGGTCATAGACCCACACCTGCTCGATCTTGCGCACCGTGCACACCGCCTCCAGTTGCGTGCGCGCCTGCGCTCCCGCGCCCAAGATGGCGGCCACGCGGGCATCGCGCCGCGCCAGCAGGTCGGTGGCCACACCGGAGGCCGCGCCGGTGCGCAGCGCTGTCAGGTAGGTGCCGTCCATCAACGCCAGCGGCCGGCCTGTCCCGGCATCCACGACGAGGACGACCGCGTGGATGAGGGGCAGTCCCCGGGCCGGATTGGCCGGAAAGACAGAGACGATCTTGGCCCCCAGGGCATCGCTGCCGGTCAGGTAGGCAGGCATAAACAGGGTCACCCCTTCACGCTTTGCGACCGGCACCGGCGTCCGCAGCGGCACCACCGCCTGCCCGGTTGAAAGCTGCACGTAGGCTTCGCGGACGGCCTGGATGGCTTCGGCCATCGTCACCGCGCGGCGCACATCCGCGCCAGAAAGGATCCGCAGTTTCATCTTACACCACCCTCGTCTCCCCCTTGCCCGTCCCCCGGCCAAACCGGTCATGGGCAAAGGGGCTCAGGTCAAAGTCGGTGTGGCCATCCAGGATCAGTTCGGCCAGGATGCGGCCCACCGTCGGCCCCTGCTGGAAGCCGTGCCCCGAAAAGCCGATGGCACAAAAGAACCCCTCAACGCCGGGCAAGGGGCCGATGATCGGGTTGTCGTCAGGGGTGATGTCGTAGAGCCCGCCCCAACCGCGGCTGATCTCGGCCTGTTCCAGGATGGGGGCGCGGTGGATGGCCTTCTCGATGACCTTTTCCATGAAGGAGTAATCCCAGTGGGTGTTGAACGACGAGGGCTCATCCGGATCGCTCATGCCCATCAACACGCCCGGTCCCTCGCCGCGAAAATAAAAAGCCGGTTCGATGTCCAGGATCATCGGGACCGGCTTGGGGATGGGGTCGAAGGCTTTGGTGACAAAGACCTGGCGGCGATAGGGCCTGACCGGCAGGTCAAAGCCGGCCATGGCTGCCACCTCCGCGCCCCATGCTCCGGCCACATTGACCACCACCGGCGCGGCCACCGGCCCCCGGGTCGTCTCCACACCCCGCACCCGGCCCCCCTCAATCCGGATGCCGATCACCTTTGTCCGCTCCTCAAGGCGCACTCCCAGCCGCCGGGCGGCGCCGGCAAAGCCCATCGCGGCCATGTAGGGGTCGGCGTAGCCATCTTTGGCGCAGAAGGTGCCGCCCCGCAGGTCCTCCACGTTCAGATAGGGCCAGCGGTGCCTGATCTCGTCCGGCGACAGCACCTCCACCGGCACGTCATATTGGCGCTGGACCTCGACGTTGGCCAGGAATTCCTGCCACATCTCCTCACTCTGCGCCAGGAAGAGATAGCCCACCTGCCGAAATCCGACATCTACGCCGAACAGTTCTTCAAACTGCTCAAACACGCGGACGGCTTCTTGCGACAGGCGGATGTTGGCCGGGTGAGAAAATTGCTGACGGATGCCGCCGGCGCTCAGGCCGGTGGAGCCTTGGGCCAGCAGGTCCCGTTCCAGGAGGACGAGATCGCGGCAGCCGCGCTGCGCCAGGTGATAAGCGGTGCTGAGCCCCATAATCCCGCCGCCGACGAT
>JGI24188J35168_1001986_pt1 | contig 11533 bp, 9 predicted proteins | sample YNPBryantNP2012_FD_35168 | JGI IMG/M metagenome (IMG submission 35168) | reverse complement strand
CCCGTTCCGGACGGCCGGTCAGGCCGCAAGGATGCCTTGCTCAAGAGCCGCGCGGATCTTCTGAAGGGCCTTGTTCTGGATCTGCCGGACCCGCTCCTTGGTCACGCCGATCAGGGCGCCAACCTGTTCGAGGGTCTTGGGCGAGACCGGATCAGGCGAGGAGGCCTGGTCGAGGGCGAATCGCTCTCGGATTACGGTCTGCTCGATGTCGCTGAGGTCGGCGAGGTTCCGGTTAAGGATGTCCCGCAGCTCGCTGACGCATTCGGCCACCTGATCGTCCCGCTTCTGCTCGATCAGATCGCCGCGTTCGAGGGTCGGGTCGAACTCCGTCGGAAACCGTCCGCGGTACCGGCTCGTGCGCATCGCCACGCGCGAAAAGCTCTTGAGGATCGCCCGGCAGGCATACGTGCTGAACTTGAAACCCCGCGCGCAGTCGAACTTGTCCACGGCCCGCAGGAGGGCCATGTTCCCCTCACTGATCAGCTCGCCGAAATCGACCCCGTTGAGCCGGGTCCGTTTGGCCATGGCCAGGACCAGGGGCACGTTGAGCTGGACGATCTCGCTGCGAGCCATCAGGGCTCGGTGTGCCCAGGCCAGCAGCGTGCGGACATCCCGGCCCGTGAGCGACTTGGCCTGGCTGGCATGGAGGATCTTGAACATGCGGTAGCGGGCGTAGTTGAACCGCTGGAACAGGTACTGCTCCTGCTTGCCCGTCAGCGTCGCTCGGCCCTGCCGATCCAGACCGGCCGCCCGGGTCTCCACGAAGTAGGTCGAGGTCGGCGAGGCCAGGCGGGAACGGCCTCCGAAGAGCGTCCGTTCAGCGCCGGCCTTGGTGAACAACGGGTTGGCCACGTATTCGCACGGGCTCGAGAGGATCTGCGCGAGCAACTCGCGGTCCTCGAGGCACAGATCCGCGAGGATCTCCTCTCGCGGCGGCTGAACCGTCGGCGTAATGCACCGCAGGGCACTGGGCGGAGCGGATTTCGCAGGCGCTCTCATGGTACCGACCCCCTCGGCCACTGACGGGCCGCGGCCGCAAGCCTTCGCCGGACTTACGCCTCCCATTGTCTTATACGGCCCCACGACCCTTGCGGGTCGAGAAAAAGGTCCGTTCGACCGGACCGGAACCAGTCAACGAGTGCCGCCTTCGCCTGGGGGAGTCAGTGCGGGGAGTCAACTGCCACAACTAATATACCACAAACCGGCTGTCCCGGCCAGTCTTTCGTGACCCCATCCCGCAGAAAAAGTCAAGATTTTCCCGCGACCGTATGACGCGCTTGTGAAGACTCGGACAGCGTCCGAGAAGCCAGCCGGCCCACCCGGAATCTGCGACGGCGGAATTGCATAATACTAGCATCCGCGCCGGGAGGTCCGTCCTCCGTCACTCGCACGCTCCGCCGGGCATCCGTCCGTCTCAACCCGCGCCGAGCGACGCATAGTACTCACGCAGCACAGCGGCCACCTCGGGCCGTGAGAAGTGAGGGTCCAGGGGGCGGCCTTCGCTGAGGGCCTTGCGGACGGCGGTACCGCTCAGCAGGACGCGATCCGACGGGTCGTGGGGGCACGTTCGCATGCTGGCCATCCCGTCGCAGCGGTTGCACCAGAAGGTCCAGTCGATCTTCAGNGGCTTGATCAGNAGCGATCCCGAAGGGATTTCGTCGAATATCTTCTGNGCGTCGAANGGACCGTAGTAGTTGCCCACGCCTGCGTGGTCGCGCCCGATGATGATGTGCGAGCAGCCGTAGTTCTGACGGAACAGCGCGTGCAGGAGGGCTTCGCGCGGTCCGGCGTAGCGCATGTCCAGCGGGTAGCCGCCCTGGAGGACCGTGCCCTTCACGAAGTAGTTGTCCACGAGGACCTGGATCGCCCGCACTCGGACCGCCGCCGGGATGTCGCCCGGCTTGAGTCTGCCGAGAAGCTGGTGGATGTACACGCCGTCGCAGATCTCGATGGCGATCTTGGCCAGGTACTCGTGGCTGCGATGCATCGGATTGCGNAGTTGCANGGCCGCCACGGTGGTCCAGCCCTGGGCCTCGAAGAGGGCCCGGGCCTCGGCCGGTCGCTGGTAGATGCCCGGAAACTCGGCAGGAAAGCAGGACTCGCTCAGAACGCGGACGGAACCCGCCAGATTCACCTCCTTCTGTTCGAGGACCATCCGCACGCCGGGATGTGCCGGATCCGTGGTCCGGAAGACCTCGCGGCACTCGTGCTCTTTGTCGATGATGTATTTCTCCGCGACGGTCATCGTCGCCATGATCTCCTCGGGCTCTCCTCCGACNAGGGCCACGTCGGAGCCCACGTGGAGGTTGCCGGCCGTGGCCCGGTCCACGGACAGCGTGATCGGGATGGGCCAGAACAGACCGGAGGCCGTCTTCATCTCGTCACAGACGCTTTTCCAGTCGGCGCTGGTCATGAAGCCGGTCAGGGGGGTGAACCCGCCGATGCCCATCATGATGAGGTCCCCCGTTTCGCGGCTGGTCATGCGGACCTGGGGCAGGGTTCTGGCTCGCTGCAATTCCTCCTTGCGGGCCTCGCCGCTCAGCAGAAGCGGCCGGAGCTGGGACGAACCGTGCGGGGCGATCAGTTTGGACACCGGGCGTTCTCCAGAAGGTCTCAGGCACCGCAGCGCCTTCGACCATTTCGAGACGAAGGTGGCCCCTCGAAGTCGGCGGATGCGACCGGGAGAGGGGCCGTCGCGCCGTCCGCATCGCGGGCCAACATGACGACGAAAGTTCGTGAGGCTTCGGGTGGGGTCCGCATGACCTCCGGATGCGCCGCCACGAATCGCGGACCGTGGACCAGGCCGCTGGCCCACGCACGAGACGGCCTCGATCCGGCGGCCTTTCTCAGCTGCTTGCTTGTCATGCGTCCTGTGAGACTGTTCCGTCCGCCTGTGCCGTGGGCATCCTGCCCCGTGCCACAGGATGAAAGCCCGTGTCACCTCAGATATCGGGCCGGGCCCGTATTCTATCGCTTCGCCATCGGCCCGAGAACCGGCGGAGCGCGGCGCGAACGACTACCGCGCGAGCCTGCGATTGTAGCTCTGCCGCATGTAGCGCACGTCCGAGGCAAGCGTCTCCCGGGCATCCGCAAACCGGTCCGGGAACGCCTTCGTCAGGCGAGCCAGCACATCCTCGGCGTGCCGCACGTAGAGCCCGGCCACGTACCCGCTGTGGGGCATCGCCATGAGCCGGCCGAAGCACTCCCGCACGGGGTTCCAACTCGTGCCCTTGCCCGCCAACAGCATCCCGGGATACATCTCGACGAGATCCCGGAGGACCCTCCGCTGCTCGGCCGTCTCGGCCAGGTGGACGATCGCCTGGCCGATCGACCGTCCGGGGTCGTAGTCGACCGGATTATAGGTGTAGTCGGCGATGGTCAGAAGCGGGATTCGGTTGATCTCGTTCTGGGGACACATCGGGTTGGCCATGTAGCCGTCCACCACCGTGCCCAGATCGGGATCCCGGCCGGTCAGCGGCCCGAGATGCAGGGTCGGGTGGGCGTCGTTGACCGGATAGTTGTCCCAGAGAAAGAGACGATGCCTGACGTGGCGTCGGTACGCCTCAGCCGCGGTGCGGGGAACCCTCTGGGGCACGACGGACGGCCCTGTCCAGAACACGTAGACCTCAAGGTGGAGCTCCGTGGCCAGGTCCGCCAGATAGGTTCGGGCCTGGGGGTCCTCGCCGACGCCCCAGTAATAGGTGGGGCAGAAGACCATCCGCGCTCCCGGGTCCGCGGCCCGCAGCCGTCGAAAGATCTCGTTGACGGCGTGCGCCTGGCCCTTGGCATCGATTCCGTGGGTGATGTCGTCGAGACAGATGCTGAACCAGGTCACCCCCAGGCCCTGCATCCAGGCGTAGTGCTGCCAGAGGGCATCGAGGTCCTGCGGGTTCCGGTATTCGAGCGGGCGGGGTGAGGCGAGGTTCGGGTTCATGGCGAAACAGAACTCGATCCCGGCGGCGCGGCACGCCCGAACCACCTCTTCCCACGCCTTCTTTTTCGCCTCCGGCAGCGGCTCCCACCAGCGGTTGGCCCGGCCCGAGTTCCACGCCTCCCGCTGCGTGTCGAACATCGACAGGTAGCAGTTCATCAGGAAATTCATGCGGTACTTTGCCAGGACCGGGATCTCGGCCAAATACTGATCCGGCCGCCAGTTCCACCCCTTGATGCCCCGGACGGCGAAGCCGGCCGGGCGGCCCGGAGGCAGCGGCTCGGGCAGCTCGCGGACCTCCTCCGGCAGCCGGACGAAGAAATCCTCCTCGACCGGCGCAGGGGCAAGAGGGTCCCAGCTCCCCGAGGCGATGGCGCCTCGCGCCACCATGAACCACGGGGGCATCCCCAGCGTTCCGACCTCCGCCGTGTTGGAGATGACGATCTCGTTGCGACCGGCCCGCAGGATTCCGTCCGCAATGACCCATCGTCGCCAGGCCCACTCATTGGCGGGGAAGGGGCTTGGGCCGCGCAGAATCACCTTGCCGTTGACGGTCACCTCGATCGGACAGGGGGCCTGTGCGTCATCGTCGCGGGCCTGGAGATGCAGGCAGAGCGGCGAGGCCGGATCGCCGGGCAGGTCGAACACGGCGGTCATCCGCGAATGCTCGCCGGTCGGTCGGGCGTAGACATAATTGACCTCGCTCATGTCGAAGTGGACCGAGCCGAACCGCCCGGCGGCCCCTCCGGCGAAGTCGGCGCCCTTGAGCCGGACCAGGGGCCGCTCCGGGTTCGCGCGGACAAGAACGAGGATCAGCGGCCATGCTGCTGCGATCATGGGAGGCAAGCTTAGGGCCGCCCCATGGGGCGGGCAAGCCGCCCGGCTCATCATGGAACGGGCGGGCCGATGCGGATCCGATGTCGAGGATCGTCGCGAGCCGGCCGACCGCGCGGGGGGCTCTTGCGCAAGGCGCTGCGACGGGCCCGGGCCGGGGCTATCGCGCCCGAGCCGCGGGCCGGAGAATCGTCCCCGGGGGGCATCTGAACGGTTTTTCGGCGGGGTTCCGTTCGGCTCAGAGCGACCACGTCGACTCGGCCTCGGCAATGTCTTCCTCGAGGTGGGCCTTGAACTCCTCGAGCACCTCGGGAAACAGGTTCGTCGACTCGATCAGCTCCGGCGTGAGGGTCTGATCGCAGGCCGTCAGCGGAAAGCCGGCCTGGCATTGGGCGGCGACGCAGTCGGCCACATGGATGATCCGTGCCATGGTCTGATGCTCGGGGCTGAGGTTTTCGATGCAGTGATGGTAGCCGAGCACGACGCGGAGGCGATTGGGGAACTTCCACTTGGCGGCCAGATGCTGGCCGAATACCTGGTGATTGGCCCCGAGGATCTCCTCCTCGATGGCGCAGAACCCTCCGCCCCTCTCGCCCGCCCGATCGATCACCTGGGCGAGCTGGTCGGGGAAGGCCTGACGCTCCACGAGCAGTCCCAGGTCGTGGATGAGCCCCGAGAGGAAGGCCTCGTCGGCGTCGGGCTGGTGGGCGAAGCCGTGGCGATAGATCCGGCGCGCGAGGACGGCCACGGCGATGCTGTGGCGCCAGAGGTCCCTCGCGGTGAAGGTCGCGGAGATGTGCTCGGTGCTGGAGAAGAGGCGGGCGATCGAGGCGGCGATCGCGATGTTCTTGACCGTCGAGAGGCCCAGCAGGACGATCGCCCGGTCGATGGTGCCCACTTGCCCGGGCAGGCCGTAGAAAGCTGAGTTGACCACCTTGAGCAACCGGCTGGACAGGGCGGGGTCCGTCTTGATGACCTCGTGCAGGTCGCGCGCGGTGCTCCGCGGGTCCTCAACGATCGCAATGATCTTGACCGTGACCTCCGGCAGGGTCGCGATGTCGCCCACGAGCGACAACGCCTTCCGCACCACCGGAGGGACCTCCACGATGGGCTGCGTGGCCTGCGCTGTCACGTAATGACTCCCGAAGGCAACCGCCTGCGGCGGCCCGAAGGACAAGCGAGGAAGGGCGCCCGGACCCGCCGGCGGCGCGGCCCCGCGCCGGTTGCCTATCGATTATTCGGCTCAGTAGGTGATGAGCTTTCGGCGAAAAGCCGCGTCCATTGACAGACGGCCGAGAATCGCGGCGATCCGACGCCCGGTGCGGCCGTCGCCGTACACGCCGCCGCCCGACCGAACGGGACGTGCCAGGGCCCGCCGAATGGCCCGGCGCACCGCCGACCGACCGTAGGGACAATCGATCACGTTCGGGCCACACCGCGTCCGGCCCCGCTGCCGGGGTCCGATATTGACGACGGGCACGCCCGCGGTCTTGGACTCGATGATGCCCGACGAGGAATTGCCCACGAGCACGCGTGCGGCCTTGAGCAGTCGGATATAGGTCGTTCGGTCGATCGAGGGCATGACGATCCAGTCCGAGAACCCGGCTGCCATCGAGCCTCGATCGCGCGGACTTGGCGGACCGATCCCCGTGGCCTCGTGGATCGCCGCGATGATCCCTGAATGGCCCGGATCGCTGTTGGGATACACGATGACGCCCGCCAGACCCGTATCCGCGACCGCCGCCAGGGTCGCGGCCATATCCCGGCGCTCGATGCGCGGCGGACGGCCGCAGGGGTGCTGAACGATCAGCGCGAACTCGCGCGGTTGACTCCATCCGAGTATTTCGCCCAGCCGGCGGGTCGAAGGGCGGCGGATCGAGCGGATCTCGTCGAGCCCGGGCGCCCCGACGACGAAGATGCGCCGCGGCTCCTCGCCCAGACGTCGCAGGCGCAGCGCCGCGTCGGCGGTGGCCGCGAAATGAACGTGGGCCAGCTTGGTGATGGCATGCCGAAGGGAGTCGTCCACGTCGCCGGCCGCGCGATCGCCGCCGTGGACGTGTGCCACGACGATCCGAGCGCAGGCCGCCGCGGCGGCACCCGCGAACGCTTCGATGCGGTCTCCGAGGACGAGCACGACATCGCTTCGCAGGCGTCGAAGGACCCGCGCGAGCCCGGCGATGCCCCGGCCGAGGGCCTCGGCGTCGGCGGCGGGGTCGTCCTGGCCGGTTTGCATGGGAACGGTCGCATCGATCCGCCATCCGTCCGCGCGGATCTGACGGATCGTCCGCCCGAACCTCGGGAGCAGGTGCATGCCGGTGACGACCAGTTGGAGGCGCAGGCGGGGATGTGCCCGGATCGCCCGCATGATCGTCCGAAGGATGCCGTACTCGGCGCGCGTGCCGGTGACGACGCAGATCCGCCGCCGCCGACCGCGACGTGCGGGCAAGGGGGCGGCCCGCCTCACCGGAGCATCTCCCACTGGATGACCGAGTCGGCGGGGATATCGACGGCCGCTACGCGTCCGACCACCGCTTCGAGGGCGGCGGGGGCGATGCCCGTGCCCGGGCGTTTGATTGTGAGATGCTCGCGAGCGATGCGTTCGCCGCAGGCGATGGGCGCGGCCGCCACCACGCTGGAGCGGGCGACGCGGCGCACCTCCCGCTCCACGTCGAGGACGCGAAGGTCGGGATCGCCCAGGGCGACCTCGGCCCGCCGGACCGCCGCGATGTACCGGGCCAGGTCCGGAGGTTCCAGAGAGAAACCGTGGTCGGGGCCGGTTTGCCGACGGTCCAGCGTGAAGTGCTTTTCCAGAACGACGGCGCCGCCCGCGACGGCCACCGCGCCGATCTGCACCGAGGTCGTATGGTCGCTGAAGCCGACGGGCCGATGATACCGCGCGGCCAAGGCGCGGATCCGTCGGAGGTTTACGTCCTTCTCTCGCGTGGGGTAGCTGCTGACGCAGTGCAGCAGGACGAGCCGATCCCGGGCCCCGCGCTCCTCGAGGAGGGCGACGGCGGCGTCGATCTCGGCCGCGTCCGCCGCCCCGGTGGAGGCGAGGATCGGCAGGTTCGTATCCGCGGCGGCCAGCAGCAGGGGCACGTTGACGAGGTCGGGCGAAGCGATCTTGATCGCGCGGACACCCAGATCGACGAGCATGTGGAGTTCATCGATGCCGAAGGGCGTCGCGAGGAACTCGATGCCCCGCCGCCGGCAGTGGCGGGCGATTTCGGCGAAGGCCTCCCGGGGCAGCTCCAGACGACGCAGCATGTCGAGCTGGGACACGCCCGAGCGCGCCTGCTCCTGATACGCGGCCGTGGGGGCCTCCGCGGTCACGAGGGCCGAGGCGCGAAACGCCTGAAACTTGACGGCATTGGCTCCCGCGCGGGCGGCNGCGTCNACCATCTTGAGGGCGGTCGTGGGNTCACCGTTNTGGTTCACCCCCGCCTCGGCGATGACAAACACGGAGCCGGACTCCGGACCGATGTATGCCTCGCCGATCTGCACCCCGTCCGGCTCAACGTCGCGCGTGATGCGTAAAGGCGACGGCGCCGGTGAGAACGGAGCGATGCCGTGCCGGCCCGGAGGACGGCGCTGCGGTATCCGCCTCACTTCGAATGCGAAGGATCGCTTCGGCATGGTAAAAGTCCGCCAACGTATCGACGTCCACGGTGTCTTCCGGCTCTTGGACGATCGCCCTACGGTCCGCGCCGAAGAAGGCGTGGTAATCGTCCTCGCTGGCCGGCGGGGTATACAGCGAGCCGCGGGTGACGGCGATCACGGCGGCGTCATGGACGTACAGAGGCTCCAGGTCTTGGCGGCGGTAGATGCTGTTCGGGCGGTAGGGCACGAGCCGGTCGCCGTCGAGCCGGTGCATCCAGTCCGGATGCATCTTGCCGACCGGACAGACNGTCCGCACGGAATCGCAGCCGGTCATCCGCAGGTGCTGCACGCAGCGGTCGATGATCCCGTCCGCCCGCACCGGGATGTTCCCGTACAGGATGACCACCACCTCCGCGTGGAAGTCGTGTTCCGACTCGTAGACCTCCAGGGCATGGCGGACGGCCGANTCCACCGTCGCCGTATCGTCCGCCAGCTCCGGCGGGCGGTCTACGACGTACACGCCGTACTCCCGCCCGACGGCCGCGGCCCGCTCGGAATCCGTGGACAGCACGATGGCGTCCAGGCATGCGGACCTCTGGGCGTGCAGGATCGTCCAGGCCACCATCGGGCGCCCGCAGATCGGCAGCACGCACTTGTCGGGCAGACCCTTGCTTCCGGCGCGTGCCAGGATGACGGCCAGGACACTCATGGTTCCTCTAACATCGGCAGCCCCAGTACTGCCGCTGAAGCTCCGGACGGGCGGCCGTCNGTTTTTTCCGGCAGANCCGTCCCGGGCAAACGCGTTCCCAGTATGATCCGGGCGGTTTCTGCTATCATCCGGGGATATGAACCTTAGAACCGCAGCCTGTAGCGCGTTGTTGCTGTGTCTACCCTTCGCAGCGCGGGCGGACCGGGCCGACCGGCCGCGCCCCGGGTCCACCCGCCCGGCGACCACCCAGCCGGCCACTAAGCCATCGGGCCCCGACACGGGCCCGGCCGAGCCGCTCAGGGGGGTTGTGGACAGGGCTGTCACAACGGAGGGTCAGGTGGTCGGCCGGGACGGGCNCCTGACCTACCGGGCGACGGCCGCCCATATGCTGGTGAAAGATGAGACCGATAAGCTGAAGGCGACCATCTTCTTCGTGGCCTATGAGCGTACGAACGGGCCGGGTGCCGCGGAACGCACGGAGGGGTCGGGCTCAGAGGGGGCAACAGGGTCGGCGGCCCCCGAACGGCATTCGAGGCCGATCACCTTCGTCTTCAACGGGGGTCCGGGGGCGGCGGCGGTCTGGCTGCACCTCGGGGCGCTCGGTCCGCGGCGGATCCGACTGGACGAGGAGGGGCGGCCCCCGGCTCCACCCTATGCGCTGACGGACAATGAGTGGACCTGGCTCGACTTTACGGACCTGGTGTTCATCGATCCGGTCGGGACGGGGTTCAGCCGACCCGCCGAGGGCGAAAAGCGGGAGCAGTTCTACGGAGTCGAGGAGGACATCTACTGGGTGGCCGAGTTCATCCGGCTCTACATCACGGAGTACGGCCGGTGGCTCAGCCCGATCCTTCTGGCCGGCGAGAGCTACGGAACGACTCGGGCGGCGGGGCTGTCGGAACGGCTTCTGGACCGNTTCGGGATCGCCCTGAACGGGATCGTCCTGATCTCATCCGTGCTGGATTTTCAGACNCTGCGGCCCGGATCGGGCAACGACCTGCCCTACGTGCTTTACTTGCCCACGTACGCCTCGATCGCGTGGTACCATCGGCGGATCGAGGATCCCCCCGCCGAGTTGCCTTCCCTGCTCCGGGAGGTCGAGTCCTGGGCCATGAGCGTGTACGGGCCGGCGCTGACGCAGGGGGCCGCACTGCCGCGCAAGCAGCGGGATGCCGTGATCGAGCGGCTCTCGCGGTACACGGGGCTTTCGCCGGAGTATATCGATCGGGCCGATCTGCGGATCGCACCGGATGAATTCCGCAAGAGGCTGCTGGAGACGCGACGGGCGCTGGTGGGACGGTTCGACGGACGCATNACGGGCGACGACCCGCATCCGACGGCCGACTCGCCCTCCTACGACCCGAGCCTCTCCGGCTACCTGCCGGTGTACACCTCCACATTCAACGATTACGTCCGGCGGGAGCTGGGCTTTCAGAGCACTCTGCCGTACGAGGTGCTCTCGAGCCGGGTGATGCCCTGGCGGTTCCCCGACTCGGGGACCGGCTACCTGTACGTGGCTGACAGTCTGCGGGACGCCATGATCAAGAACCCGCATCTGCGGGTGTTCTTCGCGAGCGGCTACTTCGATCTGGCCACCCCCTATTACGCGACTGACTATACGATCGAGCATATGGGCCTGAGCCAACGCCTGCGGCGGAACATCGAGCGGGGCTTCTACTATGGGGGGCACATGATGTACCATCACCGCCAGTCCCTCGGGAAACTCCACTCCGATGTGGCGGCCTTCGTCCGCAGGGCCGTGCGGAAGGATCAGTAGTCTCGCTTGGCCGCCGGGCCGCGCGGACGAACGGCGCGGAGCACATCACCGTCGTCTGCCCGCCGACACGGGCCTGACGCTCGCCCGGCCGGGCCGTCACCGGCGACGGGCTTTCGATGGTAAGCGTCGGTACCGCCGTAAAGCCCAGCCCAGCAGGGCTGCGGAGCTCGAGCAGCAGGACGTCATCGTGGGGTGGTCCGGCCGCCCCGTTCCGCAGGGCACGTACGCGAGGGCCTCATCGTTGTGGCGACCGGCGATCACCTCATCCACGGACGGACAGGCGTCCGCCGGAAAGACCCAGAGCACGTTCAGGATCGTGTTGGTGTCCGGAGTACTCGCGGCGGCGGCCACCGCGATCTCGATGAAGCCGTCGCCGTTCTCATCGGATGCGTCCACCCGAGGGCGTACGTGTGGCTCCCCCGGCTCGCCCGTCCGGGCGGACTGCCCGGAGACGTCCAGCAACGGCTGTTGCCCGGAGGGGCCCCGAACGGTGGCGATGAGCGGGACCGTGCGGTTGTATGTGCGCCTACATGTTTACGTGGACGACCTTGGCCGGCGGAAAGCCGTTGAAATACGTCGATGAGGCGTGGCTGTAGGCCCCGATGTTCTCGCTGTAGACCAGGTCGCCCAGTTCCAGGTCGGGAAGGGGCTCGGCCTGGGTGATCGTGTCAAGGGCGTCGCA